>ERZ1034901.1904-NODE-1904-length-13857-cov-5.149688_pt1 | contig 13857 bp, 12 predicted proteins | sample MGYA00520628_ERZ1034901 | MGnify/ENA primary metagenome ERZ1034901 (study PRJEB33766, sample SAMN09781783) | gut metagenome | biome: gut microbiome | host: Homo sapiens | place: Madagascar | study: EMG produced TPA metagenomics assembly of the PRJNA485056 data... | reverse complement strand
TCCGGAGAACTGGACGTGTCCGACCTCGACCTCTAAGCCGCTAAATTATCGTTTATCTGAGTTAAATTGGATATTTTATGGTCAAAGCATTCTAGTATTTTGATTTCACGTTTTTGCTCTGTAAGTTCTGGCAAGTTAAGTTCAAGGGCATATATTTCATATCTATCTGTAGAAGGAATTGCGGAACCACTATCCATATTGTTAATATCGTAGGTCAAAAATTTGTAATATGCCCATTTGATGTCTAGTAGCTCTGGGTGAAGATTTTTAGCATAGAAGGCAGTGTCGATTACAGAAAATGGAACAGCGGAATAGTGTACTCCGCGATATGCTCCTTTGCGTCCAAGAATGAAAGAGGGATGGCTGCATAATGGGGGGAGGTCACTTGTTCCGATTTTTCCGTTTGTGCCAAATACAGGATATGTACCGTTTGTTTTTGCCTTGTCTTTTACTGGTTTCCCATACTCCAAAGTTATCAAATCACCCCATTTATATTTCATACCCAATCGCCCCCAGTCGTTCTTTGATTTCCGCTTCGAGTGCATGAGATTTGGCGAACAGCTCAGATAACTCAGAGGTCAAGCGCTTCATCTTTTCCTCAAACGGTTCTCCGTCATCTTCCTGCTCTGCGATGCCTACATAGCGACCCGGCGTCAGGATATAGTCCTGCTGGGCGATGTCCTGGGTGGTGACAGCGGCGCAGAAGCCTTTTTCATCTTCCAGGGTCCCTTCGGTAAAGGCGTTGTAGGTGTCGGAGATTTTTTTGATGTCTTCGTCGGTCAGTTCGCGTAGTTTTCTTGTGACCATGGTGCCGAGGTTTCGGGCGTCGATGAAGAGGGTTTTGCCCTTTTGCTTTTTGTTCTTCGCCAGGAACCAGAGGGAGACTGGGATCTGCGTGGTGTAGAAGAGTTGGGGCGGCATAGCAACGATGCAGTCTACAAGGTCGGCGTTGATGATATTTTTTCGGATCTCACCCTCACTGCCGGACTGGGAGGAAAGGGAACCGTTGGCCAGCACCATGCCGATGCGCCCGTTGGGGGCCAGGTGCCAGATCATGTGCTGCAACCAGGCGAAGTTTGCGTTGCCAGCGGGGGGCGTGCCATATTTCCAGCGAACGTCATCCATCAGCTTGTCCGCGCCCCAGCCGGAGAGATTGAAGGGCGGGTTGGCCATGATGTAATCCGCTTTGAGCTGGGGGTGGCAATCATTGAAGAAAGTGTCTGCGTTGAATTTGCCCAGGTCGGCTTCGATGCCACGGATAGCTAGATTCATTTGCGCCATTTTCCAAGTGGTGGGGTTGGAGTCCTGGCCAAAGACGGAAATCTTATTGATGTTGCCGCCGTGATTCTCAATGAATTTTGCAGACTGGACGAACATGCCGCCAGAACCACAGCAGGGGTCATAAACGCGCCCATTGAAAGGCTGTAAGACCTCAACCAGGGTGCGGACAACGCAAGACGGGGTGTAGAATTCACCGGCCAGCTTGCCCTCTTGCTCTGCAAACTTGGACAGGCAGTATTCATAAGTACGGCCGAGAATGTCTTTGCTGTTCCCGTGCTCGATCATTTGAATATTGGTGAAAAGATCAACGACCTCCCCAAGGCGACGCTTGTCCAGCTCTGGACGGGCGAAGTTTTTGGGGAGAATATCTTTGAGCCGCTTGTTTTCTTTCTCAATACTGCGCATGGCCTCGTCGATCACAGTACCGATCTCAGGTGTATGGGCTGCTGCGGAGATCACTTCCCAGCGGGCATTTTCAGGCACAAAGAAAATATTTTCTGCAATGTACTCATCGATGTCTTCTTCAAATCCATCGCCTTCTTCGACCAATTCTTTGTACTTTGCCTCAAAACGGTCCGAAATATATTTTAAGAAAATCAAGCCCAAAACAACAGATTTGTATTCGGATGCGTCCATATTTCCGCGTAAAACGCACGCTGCATCCCAAATTTGTTTCTCAAATCCAATATTGCTGGTATTTTTTGCTGCTTTTGCTGCCATATTGCGATAGCCTCCTAGAGTATCTCATTTCGCTGCGATATGGCAGCTTTTTACACATTATACATGGAAAGTACATCAAAATCAATCCGCCTAAAAAACTTGTCAAGGGCAGAACTGTCGGGTCACCCGACAGTTCTGCCCTGGTGGAGGTGAGTGATGGATGGTACGATAAGCCTGCAATCGCGATTGCGGAAGCAATCAGTTATAGGGCTAGCTAGCCCGCCGCGTGCACTGGCTACGAGTATCGTAGCGTGAACCTCGAAAATTATATAAAGAAAGGACTTGTAGCAATGAAAGGACTTGCGCAATTCAGAAAGTTCGACTGGGAGAATTTTTCCAAAGGGAAAACCTTCCAGGTCACCGCAGTAAGCAACTGGACCGACCATGACACCGGAAAGCATCTTGGCCGACGGGTGGAATCTGTCATCACTATGGATACTACATCCTATGAATTTAGAAGGGGTGAACAGTTTACGAACCTGTACGAAAAGATCACCTTCAAGGTGGAAGGGGATGCTGAGACACCGATCGGAGCGACGGTAATCCCGGTCGAAGCCGTTGCCCGTTGCTATGGCGACTACCAGAACCAGCTGTCTGTGGTCTGCAAGGCCCTGCGGGTCGTGCCTCAGGCTCCGGCAGCAGCGGCGAAAGGGCAGAACTAAGCATGTACTACCATAATGACGCTAGCAAACTGCGCTTTATGGCAACCTACACCAAGTTGATAGTGGTTGGTGTGTTTAGCCTATTGCTGTCAATTATCTTCACCTACGTTGAAGTCGGCGTCTCCCCCGTGCTGGGGGAGACCGGCTTGATGGGGGATGCGTTTCGGATGATCGGTAGCCTGTCAAAGCTGGCAGAAGATGTTACTGGTGTGGTTGCTATTTTCTGCCTGATGTTCGGAATAAGCGCCTATTACTTGACGCCGGAGTGTACGCAAATCCTGACGATGGTGCGGTATGGGCTGTATAACCCTTGCCGGGGCAATCCGTTTCACCTCCAAGATGGAGAACTACTTCCGCGCATCGACTGTCAGAAAGTTGGTGAAGGGCTGTACGACTTGGTTATCAGTGCCCAGGAAAGCGTTACCGTGGACACTATTGTTAACTCTGCCCCAGCGATTTCGGGCATGTTAAATCGTAGATTTCAACGGTATGCAGTGGTTCAAACGACAGCAGATGAGGCGTGTCGATATGTTACGTTTCGTTTGGATGATGTCAAGGTTGATCGCTCCATTACCTATTCTAGTCTAAGTGAGATGAAGCAGGAGACGCCGACCAAATTGGCGGTAGACCGCTTTGCTTACATCGATCTAACGACATCTGGTTCCATGCTGTTTGCAGGTAAGACTAGATCAGGAAAAACGACAGGAGTTATCTCGTTGTTGATACAAGTGCTGCAATGTGGCAGAGACGAATATGGTAGCGAAGTTGTAATCATTGATCCTAAACAGGCAGAATTGTCGAGGCTTCCGCACACCGTTACATTGGACGAAGATGGAGAAGCACGGGAAATTTTGCAAACGCTGAAAGACTATGCTGAGACGATAAAGCATCGTCAAAAGATATTGAATGATCAATCCGAAAAGTACGGCGACGCTGTGAAATGGTGGGATGTTTCGTTTCATCCATCCTTCCTGTTCATCGACGAATATGTGGCTTGCCGGTCGATTTTTCCGAAAAAGGCAGCCAAGGACAGTGACTACTGCTTGGATACCTTTGATGGATTGATCAAACGTATTATTACAATGGGAGCGTCAGCAGGGTGCTTTGCAATCATCAGCATTGCGGAAGCCAGTGTACAAGAGGGAGGACTGCCCTCTATGCTCCGCTCGGCCATGAGCACAAGAGTGCTTTTTCGGCCAACGCTGCCGGAAGGACGTCTCATCTGGGACAGTGAAAAGTTGGAAGACTTTTCTGCTGGCCGGGTCTATGGCCCTGGGGATGCCTGGTTTTCCAGTACCGATGGACTGCATGATACCGTGTCTTATGTGCATTTTCCGCAAATGGACTTCCCCGTCTACAAAGCACTGGGGCAGTGTTTGCAGGATTACTATCATAACGACGATGCCGCGCCGTCGCGTGCGCAGCAAAGCGATGGTGTGGCCTGTGCCATAAATGACTAAAATGCCTGAGATAGCACGGCTACTGGGCTTGTTGTGTAGCCGTGCTATCTTTGTGCCACTGTGCCATATTTGCAAGAGAGAAAGGGGGGAGCATCATGGACGAAGAACGTGATGATGGAAAAAGTAGCATAAAAGCCCCCAAGAAAAAGCGCAAGCCTAAGCAGAAACGATTTAGATATCATAACTTTATGCTGGTCCAGCAACCACAGTACCTACACCCGCCATACGATACACTGGAAAAGCTCCTGGAGCGTGTGGAAAAGATCGGGGCAGAAAGTTATGCAGGTATCTTACACGATAAGGATTCTGGGGAAAAGGAGCATCTGCATATCTTTGTACACTTCAAAAACGCCAGGGAAATCCCCGCTTTGGCAAGGCGTTGGGGGATTGCTCCGGAACGAATCCAGAAATGGGACGATGGAGTGGAAAATGGCTATGCCTATTTGACCCACCGTACACCAAAAGCTCAGGCAGACTATCAGTACGATCCCAAAGAAGTTATAGCTAATTTCGACTATGTTGATTGGCTTAAAAAGTATGAGGCCAAAAGGTCAGATAGTTCAAAAGTAGCCACAGAAAATGGGGCCGAGCTGGATATAAAATTCCTGCTAGATTGTCTATATGTAGGAGCAGTAACACGGGGAGAAGTAGAGCAACGCCTATCGGGAAGTCAGTATGCCAAATACCATAGGCAGATTGATGATGTATGGGCGAAAAGGTTGCAAAATCTTGCGGAACAAAGGGTCAAAGAACGGAAAGACAAAGGTCAAAAAATAGAAGTGATTTGGATTTTTGGAGCTGCCGGAACCGGGAAAACACGGTTTGCCAAAGAACAGGCTGCTAAGCGGGAAGAGCACTATTTTATTACTGGTAGTAGCAGGGACCCATTCCAGCGGTATGGTGGGCAAGATGTAATCATTTATGATGAAGCTCGACCTAACGACATTCCGTTTTCAGATTTACTAAAGCTACTAGATCCATATGGGGAAGATGTCTCTGCACCAAGCAGGTACTATGATAGAGCCATTTGTGCCGCTAGTTATTTCATTACATCACCCTATTCTCCGCTCGCATTTTACCAAAAAATTATGGGAGAGCACTGGGCAGATCAGTCTGATGGGTTTGATCAATTACTTCGTCGCTTATCCCTAGTGATTCAAATGACAACAAAAGAAATCTTAGCCGTTCACTATGATTTCTACAAAAAAGAATTTCTCCCTATTGCAGGGACAGAACGACATAATTCATACTGGAAAGAAGCTGAAAAACCTGCTGTGGACACGGTAGGTTTGTTCAACTCCCTTTTCGAGGAAGGAGAGAAGGAAAATGAGTGATAAGACAAGGAATCAGGAATGGGTGCCTATCCATGAAAAGCTCATGCTGACCATTACAGAAGCGGCAGCATATTCCAACATTGGAATCAACCGGATCAACGCAATGCTCCGTGAGGACGGTTGCCCGTTCGTGTTCTTCGTGGGCAATAAAAAACTGGTCAAACGGAAAGCATTTGAGGACTACATTGAGGAGCATTTTATGGTTTGAAATGGAATCCTCTAGACTTGTGCGCTAGAAAATTCCGTTTCTCTCTTGAGAAAATGAAGTTACCATGGTACAATTATCGAGTTACATGGCTCGTTTTCTCATTTGGTAGAAAGGAGCCAAATTCATGGGCAAAAGTTTGAAAGGAAAAGAGCTGGGCAAGGGGATTGGCCAGAGGAAAGACGGCCTCTACTACGCCAGGTGTGACAACCGAGCAGGGAAGCGGCAGGAGCGGTGCTTCCAGTCTCTAACAGAAGCCAGAAATTGGCGCAAAGAGCAGCTGTACTATCAGCTGCACCCCGAAGAAAAGGTGAAACCTATCTGCCAGGAGAAAAACATGACGGTGGATCAATGGTTTCACTTTTGGCAGGACAACCTGTTGATCGGTCGCTCTCCTAATACAGTGAGAAACTACCGGGAACGCTATGAGAAAAACGCAAAGGCGTTGCTAGGGGATCTCTACTTAACAGAGGTAAAGCCGATGCACTGCATGGCAGTGTTTCAAGGCATGATGGGCCAATATGCCGGTTCGACCATTCGACAGGCGTATATTGCGCTGGGGATTATGTTTCGGAGAGCGAAGGATAATGACCTTATTGTTAAGCATCCGATGGATGGGGTCCGGTTTGACAGCCCTCAGAAAGCACCGGATGAGATCCATTTTCTGACGGTACGTGAGCAGGAAGCCTTCCTTGCTGTAGCAAAGCAGGCGCAAAACTACGCACAGTATGCGTTGATCTTGGAAACGGGATTGCGTACTGGGGAACTGATTGGTCTGACCTGGGATGCGATTGACTGGGAGAAACATACCCTAACTGTCAACAAGACAATGGAGTTTCGTTACCGTCAGAAAGAATGGCGGGCTGGTCCACCGAAGACCCTAAAGAGTTACCGGACCATTCCGCTGACGGACAAGGCGTATCAAATCCTGAAAAATCTCTACGAGGAGAGAGCGTACCGTAAGGAATCCCCAGACCTCAATCAGACGCTTCTGTATCTGGATCGGCGCACGGCAAGGAATGCGAAGCTGTACATGAAAGACCTGGTATTTGTCAGCCAACGCACGGGAATGCCAGCGAAGAACAGCAGCTATGACACACACTTGTACTCTCTGTGTGATCGAGCGGGGATCGAGCACTGCTGTATGCACGCACTCCGGCATACCTATGCCACCCGCGCCATCGAGCGGGGGATGCCGCCAAAGGTTCTGCAAAAGCTGCTGGGTCATGCTAGCATCAAAACCACAATGGACCGATATGTTCATGTAACGGACGAGTCGCTCTTCCAGGCAGTCCGTCAATTTCAGGAGGAGAGTCCAGCTTAAGGAAACGCCCAAAAGGGTGAGTAAAGGGTGAGTAAACCCGACACGGAAAAGTTTATATAAGGAAAAAGTTCTGAAAATCATCTAAAAACTGGTGAAATACAGAGTTTTCTCCCTCAAAAATAAAGGAGTAGGATCAACTATGAAGTTAGGTATCGTGGGTCTGCCCAACGTGGGCAAGAGCACCCTCTTTAACGCCATCACCAACGCCGGCGCGGAGTCCGCCAACTATCCCTTCTGCACCATCGACCCCAACGTGGGCATGGTCACGGTGCCGGACACCCGGCTGGACAAGCTGGCGGAAATTTACCAGCCCAAGAAGAAGACCCCTGCGGTCATCGAGTTCGTGGACATCGCCGGTCTGGTGAAGGGCGCTTCCAAGGGCGAGGGCCTGGGCAACAAGTTTTTGGCCAACATCCGGGAGACGGACGCCATCGTGCATGTGGTCCGCTGCTTTGACGACGACAACATCATCCACGTGGAGGGCAGCTGCGACCCCGCCCGCGACATCAGCATCATCGACCTGGAGCTGGTCATGGCCGACATGGAGATGGTCGAGCGCCGCATCGACAAGGACACCAAGGCCGGCAAGGGCGACAAGAAGTTTTTGCACTCCGCCGAGGTGTTCAAGGGCCTGCTGGCTTGGCTGAACGAGGGTAAGTCCGCCCGCAGCTACCCCTGCGATGAGGAAGAGAAAGAAATTCTCGCCACCGCCGACCTGCTGACCCTGAAGCCCGTCATCTTCGCCGCCAACATGGACGAGGACGGCTTCAAGAACCACGACGCCAGCCCCTACTATCAGGCGGTCGTGGCTGCGGCCAAGGAAGAGGATGCCCAGGTCATCCCCATCTGCGCCAACATCGAGGCCGACATCGCCGCCATGGACCCGGAGGACCGCGCCCTCTTCCTGGAGGATCTGGGGGTGGAGCAGTCCGGTCTGGACCGGCTCATCCAGGCCAGCTACACCCTGCTGGGCCTGATCTCCTACCTGACCTGCGGCGAGGACGAGTGCCGCGCCTGGACCATCACCCGCGGCACCAAGGCCCCCAAGGCCGCCGGTAAAATCCACACCGATTTCGAGCGGGGCTTCATCCGCGCCGAGGTCGTCTCCTTCGCCGACCTGGAAGCCTGCGGCGGCTCTATGACCACCGCCAAGGAAAAGGGCCTGGTCCGCTCCGAGGGCAAGGAGTATGTGATGCAGGACGGCGACGTGGTCCTGTTCCGCTTCAATGTCTGAGCCGATGACAACAACGACAAATTCTGTGCCAAAGGCCGCTCTGATCACCGGGGGTTCCCGTGGGATCGGGGCGGCCTGCGCCCGGTTATTCGCCCGACAGGGCTATGGCGTGGGTATCGTCTGCCGCAAGGCCAAGGACCGAGCCGAGGCCCTGGCAGAAGAACTGGCCGCCCTGGGTGTGCCGGTCAAGGTCTACATCTGCGACGTGGCCCAGCGGGAGCAGGTGCAGGCCATGACCGCCGCATTTCTCCGGGAGTTCGGACGGATCGACGTGCTGGTCTGCAACGCCGGTATCGCCCGCCAAGAGTTGTTCACCGACATCACCGAGGCCGGCTGGCGGGAGGTGATGGGAGTGGACTTGGACGGTGTGTTTTACTGTGCCCAGGCCGTCCTGCCGGATATGCTCCACCGAAAAGCCGGGAAAATTATTACGCTCTCCTCGATGTGGGGGCAGGTGGGGGCCTCCTGCGAGGTGGCTTACTCCACGGCCAAGGCCGGGGTCATCGGCCTGACCAAGGCCCTGGCGAAAGAACTGGGGCCGTCGGGCATCACCGTCAACTGCGTGGCCCCTGGGGTCATTGATACGGAGATGAACGGGAACCTCCCTCAGGACATCAAAGACGAGCTGGCGGAAGAGACGCCCCTGGAGCGGTTGGGTACGCCGGAAGATGTCGCCCAGGCCGTCTGGTTCCTGGCCTCCTCCGCCGGGGATTTCTTCACCGGCCAGGTCCTGGCACCCAACGGGGGATTGATCATCTGACGTATGATCTCACTGGGCACATCGTTTACATTTTCCAGTAGATTTTGCAAGAAAACGGGTGTATGCTAAAGAGGATAGGAGGCGGTAACATGGCCGACCACAACGCACACACCTACTTCGGCCAGGAGGTCATGAAACGTCTGCCCCGCGACCTGCGGTCTCACTGCACCGCGGACTTGCCTGCGTTTCATCTGGGCCTGTATGGGCCAGACCCCTTGATCTTTTCCTTCCAAACCAAAAAGACGTCCGACAAGCTGCACAAGCAGTGGCGGAACGTCTCTTTACCTGCCCTTTCCAAGGCCCTGCGGCATGGGGACGCTACCCAGCGCAGCTTTGCCGCTGGGTACCTGCTCCACCTGCTGCTGGACGATACGGTCCATCCCCCCATCTACCGCTGGATGGAGGAGGGGGCCTCCCACTTCCGCATGGAGGTGGCCCTGGACCTCATCCTGCTGGAAGAACAGCGGCGGGCCAACTCCCCCAAGGTCCACACGGAAGGGAAGGAGCGCACTGCCCGGACGGCGGCAGGCTTCATCCATCCCGTGAAGGAGCGGCAGTATCTCTCCGGCCTGTGGCGGATGGCCACGCTGTCCAACCGCTTCTGCGGACCGGGACAGGCGGTCTCCGGCGTCCTGCGCCAGCGGGACAAGACCCTGGCCCACGAGCTGCGGGACCGCATGGAAGCGCAGATCCTCCCGGCAGAGCGGGAGCTGGAGGGGCTGCTGATGCCGGCGGAGAAGCCGGAGGCCGAACTGCGGAAGGTGATTTGAGGGGCAGACGGGCGGGCCGCAGAGGTCTGCGGCCCCTACATGGTGTGACATGCGTTATACATTTTATGACGGAATGTTGTATAAAAAGAGCGTCGGATCGGTCGATCCGGCGCTCTTTTGCTGTCGTTGTGTGTTCAGGGCAGGGTGTAGACCCAGGTCTGGGGCTGCTTGCTGCTGTCGTACTCGGCCAGGCTGGCGGTGACGACCAGATTCTTGTCGTCCTGCCACTTGAGCAGCAGGAAGGTGGGGGCCTCGGTGACCTCCTTGCTCTCGCCGGTCTCTTCGTCGGTCTGGGTGTAGGTAAAGGTCATGTCGGGCAGCTTCAGGGTGGACTCGCCGCTGGTGGTCAGGTCCACCAGGGTGACGCTCCACTCGGTGGAGTCGGTGCTGGGGGCCCAGGCCACGGCCAGCTTGCTGCCGTCGGGGCTGAAGAACTGCTGCCAGCTGCGGACGACGCCCTTCTTGAACTCATAGACGGTGGTCAGGTTCCCGTCGGCGTACTGGGCTACGGTGAAGCCGTTGAGATAGCCGCCGTCGACGATGTCGCCGTAGAGAATTTTATCGCCGCTGACTTCCACACGGACCTTGTCGCCGGTCTTGAAGTCGCTGGGCAGGGTCCAGTCTTCGGGGATGGGGCCGGTCAGGTCCTGGGCGCTGTAACTGAGCAGGTCGGTGTCGCCCGTTTCCTGCTGCTGCCAGGTGCCGCTGGCCAGCTTGCCGTCTTCCTTGCCGGTGCTGGTGCCGTTGACAGCGCCGCCGCCGCAGGCGCATAGCGTCAGGGCCATGACCAGGGCCAGGCCCAGAGACAGATACTTCCGTTTCATTGTGTGGTTCCTCCTTGATTGTGTGTGTCCTTCCAGTATAGCGGGAGAGGACGCGGGTTCCATGAACAGGTTGTGAAAAATTTCTTAAGAAATTATTGTGCCGGGTCCGGCGCGGTAGGGGAAAAGGCGCGGACTGTGTGCTGGTCCGCGCCCTTTCGGAACATCGTTTTGGTTCGATGAAAGAAACATCATTGGTCGGTGGTGTCGTCGGGGGTGCGGGGGTTGAAGTCCAGGCGGGCCGTCCGCTCCTCGATGGGGGCATAGTGCACGCGCTTGACCACGGCCCGGTAAGCCGGACGCATGATGCGGTGGCAGGTGACGACCTCCTCGATGCGGTTGGCGCACCAGCCGGCGATACGGGCGGAGGCGAAGAGCGGCGTGAACACGTCCTCTGGGATGCCCAGCATGGTGTAGACCAGGCCGGAGTACATGTCCACGTTGGCGCACATGGGGGTGTCGGACTTGGTCTTTTCCAGGATCATGGGGATGCCCAGCTCCTCGATCTTTTGCAGCAGCTGGAAGTCCTCCGCGTAACCCTTGATCTCGGCCATGTGCTGGGCGTACTTTTTCAGCAGGACGGCACGGGGGTCGGACACGGTGTAGACCGCGTGGCCCAGGCCGTAGAGCTTGCCGGACTTGTCCCCGGCTTCTTTGTTCAGAAGCTTGGCTAAGTAATCCTTGATGGAGCCGTCGTCTTTGGGGTCGACGTTTTCCTTTACGTAACGGAACATCTCCATGACCTTGGCGTTGGCACCGCCGTGGAGGGGACCTTTCAGGGAGCCGACGGCCCCGGCGATGGCGCTGTAAGTATCCGTGCCGCTGGAAGAGAGGGCACGGCAGACGAAGGTGGAGTTGTTGCCGCCGCCGTGCTCGGCGTGGACCATGAGCATCATGTCCAGCAGGTGGGCTTCCTCTTCCGTGTACTCTGTGTTGGGGCGGATCATCCGCAGGAAGTTTTCTGCGGTGGACAGGCCCTCCACGGGGAAGTGGATGTGCAGGGAGCCGCCCTCGAAGTAGTGCCGCTTGACGGAATGGGCGTTGGCCACAATGCTGGGGAACGCTCCGATGAGCTTCACAGACTGGAGCAGGATGTTGTCCAGAGAGGTGTCGTCGGGGTGCTTGTCGTAGGAGTACAGCGACAGCACGCAGCGGGCTAGCTTGTTCATGATGTTCCGGCTGGGGTTTTTCATGATCATGTCTTCCGTGAAGCCGTTGGGCAGCTTTCTTGCGCGGTTCATGATCTCGTTGAAGCGGTTCAGCTCGCTGTGGGAGGGCAGATAGCCCATGAGCAGCAGGTAGGCGACCTCTTCGTAGCCAAAGGTCCCGGCCTTGCGGTGGGCCTCGACGATCTCCGTAAGCTCAATGCCGCGGTAATACAGCTGGCCGGGGACGGGGACCCGCACGCCGTCTTCGATCATGTAGCCCAAAACGGAGCCGACGCGGGTCACGCCGATGGGCACGCCGGTGCCGTCGGAGTTTCTCAGACCCAGCTTCAGGTCACCTCGGTAATATTTGGGCGGGATACTGTATTCGGTTTGGATGTGTTGGCTGAGGGAACCTGTATATTGTTCCAGGATCCCGTTTCCATTCTGATTCTGCATCGTATGGTTCCCCTCTCTCCGAAATTTGCGCCGGGACGGCCTTCCTTCGCCTGGGCGCAGTGGGTGTAAAAGACGTTTCTTTTCCTATAATAAAAGGATTATACTCCAAACTCCGACATTATGCAAGAAAAAATTCCTAACTGTCATTTCTTTTGGAATTTCTCCCGGTTTCTACGAAGTCCTTCCTGCATTTTCAGACACTCTGCAAGAAGTTCAAAAGTTATGGCATTTCACTTTGCTTCCTCCCAATTTCGTGGTATACTGATACTACCCATATTATACAGAAGATTCCGTATGCTTTGATCTCTTGCCTATGGGCCAAAGAAAAATTTCCCAGAAAGGGTGTCGATACGTTTATGATCAAATTAGAGTCCGCCGGCGTGCGCTGGCAGAACGGGGCCCCCGTCCCCGCCCCCGTGGTCTCTCCTGCCGACCGGGAGAAGACCATGGCCTACCAGATCTTCCGCCGCCATGAGATGCGGAAGGAGGAGGGCCAGCTTCACCTGAAGTTTGACAGCCTCATCTCCCACGACATCACCTACGTGGGCATCATCCAGACCGCCAAGGCCAGCGGCCTGAAAGAGTTCCCCGTGCCCTATGTGATGACCAACTGTCACAATAGCCTCTGCGCCGTGGGCGGCACCATCAACGAGGACGACCACGTTTTCGGTCTGTCTGCTGCCGTGAAGTACGGCGGCAACTTCGTTCCCGCCAACCAGGCCGTCATCCACCAGTACGCCCGCGAGATGATGTCCGGCTGCGGCCGCATGATCCTCGGCTCCGACAGCCACACCCGTTACGGTGCCCTGGGTACCATGGGCGTGGGCGAGGGCGGCCCGGAGATCGTCAAGCAGCTGCTGAGCAACACCTATGATATTGCCTCCCCCCAGGTCGTGATGGTCTACCTGACCGGCGAGCCGGCCCAGGGCGTGGGTCCCCACGACGTGGCCATCGCCCTGTGCGGCGCGACCTATAAGAACGGCTTTGTGAAAAATAAAGTCCTGGAGTTCGTCGGCCCCGGCATCAAGAACCTGCCCATGGATTACCGGATCGGCATCGATGTCATGACCACCGAGACCACCTGCCTGTCCTCCATCTGGGAGACCGACGGCGCTGTCGAGGAGTATCTGGCCATCCACGGACGTCCTGAGACCTACGAGGCCCTGCATCCCCAGGAGGGCGCTTACTACGACAGCATGATCACCATCGACCTTTCTAAGGTCGAGCCCATGGCTGCGCTGCCCTTCCACCCCTCCGAGGCCTACACCATCCGCGAGCTGCTGGCCGATCCCGGCGACATCCTGCGGGAGGTGGAGAAACGGGCTGCCGACCAGTTCGGCGGCAAGGTCACCCTGTCCCTCACCGACAAGCTGGTGGACGGCAAGCTGATGGTCGACCAGGGCGTCATCGCCGGGTGTGCCGGCGGTATGTACGACAACATCGCCGAGGCCGCCGCCATTCTGGACGGCCACGACGTGGGCAGCGGGTATTTCTCTCTGTCTGTCTATCCGCCGTCTGTGCCCGTGAACCTGGAGCTCATTCAGAACGGCGTGCAGCAGTCCCTGCTGGAGGCCGGTGCCCTGTTTAAGCCCTGCTTCTGCGGCCCCTGCTTCGGCGCCGGCGACGTGCCGGCCAACAACGGCCTGTCCATCCGCCACACCACCCGCAACTTCCCCAACCGC
>ERZ1034901.1898-NODE-1898-length-13886-cov-9.325573_pt1 | contig 13886 bp, 7 predicted proteins | sample MGYA00520628_ERZ1034901 | MGnify/ENA primary metagenome ERZ1034901 (study PRJEB33766, sample SAMN09781783) | gut metagenome | biome: gut microbiome | host: Homo sapiens | place: Madagascar | study: EMG produced TPA metagenomics assembly of the PRJNA485056 data... | reverse complement strand
CTGTATAGTCAAAGTTAATCATTCCATTTTCAACATACCATGTACCATATTCGTTATCTACAAATCCTGTATAGCCCCAGTCAAGATTTCCATTAGCAATATAGAACCAGCAGCCATTATAATATGCAAGTCCTGTATACGTTTCATCAACATCACCGCATGAATAATAATACCAGTTGCCATCTTCTCCCTGACGAAGACCACTTGCGTTATCGTCAAGCATTCCCTTAGCTATAAGCTCATCTCTTGTTGCAGCGACAAATGTGAAACCATTGGTATTAGCATATTCTTCTGCCTTAGAACCTGCAACACCATATATTATAAAGTCATCATTTTTCTTTTCTATTTCTTTTTTAATTGTTCCATTCTTACCATCACTAATATTTTCATATGAATTTACATATCCAACAGCATAATCTCCAATAGTTGTTACGCTTTCTGGAATGTATATATAATTTAATGATGTACAATTAAAGAATGTGTGATGTCCTATTTCTTTCAAGCCATCGTTAAGGGTTACTCTAGATAAATTAATATCGTTGCCAAATGCATTATACATAATATTAGTTACACTATCTGGTAATATCAATCTTTCAACAGCTTTATTATTACTAAAACAATATGCTCCAATTACGTCTGTTCTATTACCCAACTTAATTTTTTCTACAGGACAACCATAGAAGGCATACTCTGAAATATATGTAACATTATTGTTAAATACAACTTTAGCAAGTGACTCATCTCCACTAAAAGCTGCACCGCCCAATTCAACAAGTGTATCTGGCATAGTAATTTCTTTCAAACTTATACAATTTACAAAAGCCCTTTCACTTATTACCTCAAGACCATTACACAAATTAACCTGTTCCAATTTCTTACAGTTATAAAAAGCACCTTCTGATATTTTTTTAATATTTTCTGGTATTTCTATATTTAATAAACCTGAACCATAAAAACAACTAGATGGTATTTCTTCCAACCCCTTACCTATTCTAGCTTCTTTAAGTTCTTTACACGATCCAAAAGTATAAATGCCCAATTTTTTTACACTATCTGGAATATTAATATATGTTAGACCTGTTGAGGCAAACGCACAACGTTCTATATATGTTATAGTATCAGGAAGTGCTATATTTTCAAGATTTTTACATCCATAAAACACATATCGCTCTATATATGTTAATCCTTGTCCAAGATTAACATCAGATAAACTTGTACAATTTCTAAATACTCCAGAATCCATTTTACTAACAGTTCCCGGAACCACAGCCTTAACCAGATTATCACAATCAGCAAATGCCATACATTGTAATTCAGTTGTTCCTTCTGGAATGTTCATTTCTGTAATACCTGACTTGTAAAATGCCCTTCCTGAGATTGTCTTTAACTCACTACCCTCAGCGAATTCAACTTTCTTAAGGTTAGTAGCACTCTCAAAAGCACTATACTGAATTCTTGTTACTGTTGAAGGAATAACAATCTGTGTTATGTTTTCGTTACTATAAAATGCCTTTTCATCAACACTGACAACCGTCTTTCCATCTATCTGTGATGGAAGTGTTATCACTGTATCTGTTCCTTTATATGAAACAATACCAATTCCCTCTGTTCCATATACATTGTATACATAAAGACCATCCTTAGATACAACATTACTTTCTGTTAGAACTGGTTCCTGTGTTTCATCGTTCTTGGAACTATCACCATTACCTGCACCTACAATAACATCATCAACAAATGTATTATCTGTTACTTCATTATTGCCAACAAGTTCATCAAAATCATATGTATCATTACTTGTGCTGAAAGCTTCCCTAACCGCTTCCATCGACTTATCATCGTCAGCTTCTGCCGCATATACTGTATAGCCCGATGTTCCAACACACATTACAAGCATCAATGCAGCCAGAATACTGGCAAATAACTTTTTCTCAAATCTTGTCATTCGTTGCACTCCTTTACTTCGTCTTCTAATTTAAAGTATCCTTCCTTTGTACTCTCACACCTGTCTGTCGCAGCAAGACCAGTCTTTTCACATATTTCTATCTTCTTAACACCATCTGGAACATTGTATTCAAGCCCCTCCTGATGTAAGCCGGATATAATATCGCTGAATACATACTGAATTATCTTATCATCCGCATTCATAACTCCTGAGGCATATCCGTTCCATACTGCACATACTAACTGTGGAGTAACACCTACAAACCAGTTATTTTCATAATTGTCTGTAGTTCCTGTCTTTCCTACAACATCAACTCCTTCCACTGCTGCCTTTGTCGCTGTACCACCTTCACTTACAACACCCTTCATCATTCTGTTCATAATGTAAGCAGTCTGTGACGAAAACACTCTTTTTTCTTCTTGCTTTTTATTATCAATGTAGTAATCTTCACTATCCTTCTTTATATCACTTATAGTATGTGACTCTACATAGATACCACCATTAGCAAATATCTGATAATAACCTGCCATATTCTTTACAGTAACACCTGCATTCAGATATCCAAGTCCGATATCAGACAATACACCATCTGTATTCCCTCTGGCTATTTCCTTTTTTTCATAATCAACATTAATTCCCAACTTATCAGATATATAATCAGCTGCATAAGCCACGCCTTCTTTGTTCAGGACATTAATGGCTATCGTATTCAGTGACTTTGCAAGACCCGTTGTTACATATGTGTCCTGATATGTATAAGGAACAACATTCTGCGGCCACATTCTCTTATTGCCACGCTCATCCTCAACCTGCATATATGGTTCATCTGTTATTTTTGTATTCCATGCTATCACATTACTTTCAAGTGCCGGACCATATACACTTAATGGCTTGATAACAGAGCCAGCATATGACGACGTGTCAGCATAATTAATATAGCCTGAACTGCTGTAATCATTATCTGTTCCTGAGTAAGCAGCTACCACACAGCCCGATGTATCATTAAGAACAACCGCATAATCGCCGTTTAAAGACTCTTTGTTACTTTCAATAGTACTTACCACCTGATTTTGATATTCTTTATTATAATATGTGTCTATAATCATATTATCTTTAACAAGCTTCTGTGCAGCCTGTTCATCAGATATATTTTCTTTATCTGCAATTATACTTACTGCCTCTTTCCATGTAATATCAGCATATGCCCTGTCACTATCCTCACACTGTATATCCGCATTATTGTCTGTATATGTAACTGTTGCAATAATCCCACCAGAAGCTTCCCTTATCGAGCACTGTCCATTTTTAAGTGCCTTATAAGGTCTTTCTGTTATTATACCTGCTATTATTATAGCGATTGCAAGTATTACCACTCCTGCGCCAACTAATATCTTCTTGTTCTTGTACATAATTCATATCCTTACTATACATTTGCAACTATATTTTTATTATAATCACTATATAAATATATTTCTACTGCATATTCCTTATTCTGTCCTCATACTGCTCCATCAGTGAGTAATATTCAACTGGCATACCAAATGTTGGTATATCATTAATCTTCCATGCAAGACTGCTTGTCTTATCTGATAACTGTGTGAACTTATCAGGTATGCTCTTAAGCTGTGCATAACATATCTTCGCACTATCTGCCTGTGAATTCTTTATATATATATCACATGACTGTAACAGATAATCAGCAAACTCTACATAATAATCATGATTATATGGCGCAAGTTCTATACATTTTAATTCATACAATATAAAGTTTTCCACATCATTATTAGTAAGATAATATCTTGCCATAGCATTGTAAGCCATATCCATATGCTTATTCTTTTCTATAACTGACTGCGCTAAATCTTTCTCCTTTTCAATATCATCTGTTATACCAAGCTGTCTTACCAGTGCCATAGTATTAAACTTTCCAGCAGTATATGCATATTCATAATGCCCTGTATTATAACAAATCATTGATATTCCATATACCACTGCACCTGCTGCGGTTATTAATCCTATAATCGCAGAACATATATAAGTCACTGCGCTTACATTCTGCCTTTTAACATTCCTATAGTCAAGAAACAGCAACATAACAAATAACATCGCCATAAACTGAAAGTTATAATCAAAAAGACTGTGTAAAATAATAGCAATAAGGACAACTTTGTTTCTTACAGGACTTTCCTTAACAACTATTGAGCGTATAATCATGGCAAAAAACATAACAGCCGGAATTATTCCTATATCAAGCATAATCTGTAACAGTTCATTATGTACACTGACGACTGAATATACTCCTGTCTGAATTTCTCCCTGTATAAAGAAATATCCATAATATCCAAGTCCGAATGGATGTTTTAATATAACTGGAATTGCATCTTTATAATAAAGCAGTCGTCCTAATAATGTGCTTGAACTAAACGATATACTCTTAATTCTTTCTACAAATGGTATATCTGCAAACAATATCATCACTGCACCAAGTACTGCAATAGTGCATAGAAGTGCTATTATAATACCCTTTCTGTACTTTTTCTGTGCAAGTGCTATTCCTGCAAATATAAGTACAGCTATAACAAATATACTTCTACAGCCTGTTGCTATTATTCCAATTATATTAACTGCAATATATAAATATCTCAGCTTATCCTTCTGCCATATAGCCACCAATACACATATCAGAAGAAACAACGCATATGTATTAGGATACTGGAATGTACCTGCAAGTCTTCCTGCTACAGTTACATACGGTCTGAATACACTAAAACACATCATAATAAGTGTTAAAAATGTTATAACAGCTCCTGTAACTGGTAATAACTCAATTATCCGCTCTCTCGTTTCTTTTCTGTCACAAATAAGAAAATACATAAGTATAACTGGCAGAAACTTAAAAAATCCCAACAGTGCATATCCTTTATCAACCGCATATAAAGCTGACACAAGATACATTACACAAAAGACAGCTATGGCTATAAAATTGTAATCTTTAGTGTATACAACCTGTCTGTACTTTATAACATAATATATATTGGTACATAAAAGAATAACCACATATATACATGAAATGTATTCAAAATAAGCTCCTGACAAACATATAGATAAAAGCATAAGAATATATATATATATTGTCGTAATCTGTTTCTTTTTTTCCATTTTATTCTCCATTCTTTTCTTTTGATTGAATATTTCATGACAATATCAAGTTACAATATATGATATTCTTTCTATATTTCTTTGTCAATTTTATCCATACATATTTATATGCAGCATTTTCAAGATTGGCTCTGTATCGTAATTATAACATTAAAAGGATGTCAAAATCTGACATCCTTTTAACATAAAAATATTATTTTTAATTCTTATATTTTATCTCGTTCCATAAGCAATATTAACATCACATCCGCCTGCTATACCTGGAACACTGGCTGTACTTGTATACTGCCATATTCTGTACTTGTATCCTATATCTGGAACATCATCGCCATCTTCCCATAAAACACCTGTTTCATAATAAGCATTCCAGTACCACGCAAGCCAGATATCATATCTTGATGATAATTCATCTGTATCTACATAATTAAGATAATCATACTTGTTAATATATATCATAGGGTCATATCCTCTGTTCTTAACAGTTTCACAGAATGCTATAGCCATAGCTGTACGAAGCTTGCTATCTTTTCTCATATCTTCTGTTCTATATCCAGAAGTTGTTTCCCAGTCATATACAACCGGATAAGTGATATTATATCCAGCTATTAAATCACAGATATAATTAGCCTCTTCAACAGCCTCACTTACTGACATAGACTGTGAAAAGAAATATACGCCAACCTGAAGGCCATTAGAAAGAGCGCCTCTTATATTTTCATCATAACAAGGGTCTTCATATAATTTTCCATCATCGTCTATAGACCTTCCTGCTACTTTGATTATTGCAAACTTATATCCTGCATCTGCAACCTGTGCCCAGTCAAGTTCGCCTTGTCCATTATCGTTATTATGGTGTGATATATCTACACCCATAATCTTCTCAGATATATTATCTTTAGATACGACTATACCATCTTTTACACTATACATATAATCATCCTGATTAACTGTGCCTGCATAACTCCAGTCTATCTGTCCATCACGTATGAAGAACTCTCCGCTTTCATTAGCAGCGATACCTGTAAACTTAAAGTTGACGATACCTGACTCTATTTTCCACCAGCCATTACTATTCTGTCTGATACCAGTGTAATCATATCTTATCTGTCCATTTTCAACATATACCCAGTCTTCTCCATCAGGTATGATATCTGTATAATCAAAATTAACTTTTCCATCCTGAAGATAAAATCTGCCATTTTCATTAGAAGCGAAGCCGTTATAATCAAGATTAACTTTTCCGTCTTCTATTCTCCACCAGCCTATGCTGTTTGGCTTAATGCCTGTATAGTCATATCTTACAACACCATTTTCAACGTATACCCATGCTTCACCATCATATGTTACATCTGTATAATCTGATGCAACCTTTCCATCCTGTATACATACACGCTGTCCATTAACATCATAATATCCACTATACTCAGTATCCGCAATACCGTCCTTCATCTTCCATGTTCCAGCTTCATCAGATGCAAGTCCTGTATATGTATAGTCGACAACACCATTATTAATGTATACACGCTGTCCGTTGTACTCTGCCATGCCAGTATAATCATATCTTACCTGTCCGTTTTTAACATATACAAGTGCATCATCCTTTGACATAACACCATTAGCGTTAGTATTAACCTTACCGGCTTCTACATAAAATGTGCCATTAGCATTGCTTACATAGCCGTTATAGTCAAAGTCTGCTTTACCAGAACTTATCATCCATACTTCATCACCATTATCGACAAGTCCTGTATAGTTATAATCTATTGTTCCACCCGAACATTTCCACCAACCGCTTTCATTTTCTGCTACGCCTGAATAGCCCCAATCGATTATTCCTGAATTAATATAAAACCAAACTGACTCACTCTCATAAAGTCCTGTATAATTCCAGTCGATTATGCCATCATTTACATAAAACCAGCCTGCTCCATTCTCAGCAAGTCCTGTATAATCCCAATCGATTACACCATCTTTTACATAAAACCAACCCGCTTCATTTTCAGCAAGCCCTGTATAATTCCAGTCGATTGTTCCATTCTTTACATAGAACCAGCCCGCTTCATTACTGGCAAGTCCTGTATAACTCCAGTCAACCATTCCATCTTTTATGTAAAACCAGCCTTTTTCATCTTCTATAAGGCCATTACAATCGAAATCGACATTGCCATCTTTGATTACCCACCAGCCATACTCATTCTCAGCAAGTCCATTGTAACCAAAGTTAACCTTTCCAGCTTCTACTCTCCACCAGCCATTATCATTCTGTCTGACACCAGTATAACTATTATTAACCTGACCATTTTCAACATATACCCAGTCCTGACCATCATAGACTATGTCAGAGGTTATATCGCCTCTTACTTCTGCACCATATGCCGGCATACTTAAAGCCACACATAAACCACATGCAAGTGCAGCCGAAAACATTTTTTTCTTAAACACTTTATTCTCCTTTATTATCCCAATTTTTTATTTTATTATCTGTTGTAATATACACAATTAACTCCTGCAATACATATAATATGCATTTATCCTGTGTAATATATATTCTTTCAATATACAATTCATCTTTTGTAATCCATAATGATGTCAATGTCTTATATCATAATATCTTTCTGACATTTTGACAATTTCATCATATAATATTATCATTCAAAGACTATCCATAAGATTTTACACACCCCTGAACGATAATCCTAACATCAATTATATACATTTTCACTTTATAAGGAACATATACCTCGCAAGCAATCTGCTTCTGCCAAACAACCATATAATCATTATTGATAATATAGTAGTTACTACCGTCATAATAACTGTTTCGAGTGACAGACTTCCATTAAACTGTCCCATATAATTTACTTTAAGTGATATTATTAAGACATGGACAAAAAATATTCCCATACTTATCCTGCTGATATATGTAAATACATTGGACAGCTTTACACATATACGATTATCATCAATCCTGCAAAATAATGCAAATATGCAGGATGAGCATATTAATAAAAATGGAAAATCGTACCACACCTTATAAAAATAATAAGAACTGCTTCCCAAAGAATATAATTGAACATATAAAGTGATAGCATAACTACATAAAGAAATCAAGACCAACACTCCATTTTTCAATCGTAGCAGTCTGTTATTATATATATAATATCCTATTAACATATATAATCCATATGTTGCTCCCATGTATGGTATATATGTATCTGAACCAAATGTCTGATTAAAATTATATATCTTGGATATTACATTAAGCATAGGCACAATATATGAAAATATAAATATTGCGCCCATAACTGGTGCAACTGCCCTGAATGGAAACTTTTTAACTATTACAGCTACAAAAGGCACCCCTATATATACACCTAATATCATAGGCATATACCACATATTAGACATAGTTGAATTCTTAAGTAATAACAGCTCCTTAATAAAATCATCTATAACAAATGTCTGCTTTAGCACGAACACATTAAACAGCTCATATAATATAACCCACACTTCATTGACAATAAATAAAGGTAACAGATTATTCTTATAAAACCTTAATATATCGCCTTCATTATTTATTATCTTCTTAAAAAGCAGCGCACCTGAAATCATAAGAAATATCGGAACGCCAAGTCTTCCTATCGTCTGTGTACCAATCATAAAGATTTGCGATGCCATTCCAAGCTCACTAAGCTTAATTGTATCATTATAATAATATGTCATATCACAACAGTGACATAAAACAACACATAATATTGCAAATGTTCTTGCAATGTCAAGTCGGATAATTCTTTTACTGCCTGCCATCAATAACTCCATTTATATAACTGATATTTTATACGTGGTAACTTATCAGTGTTTTGAATTCTGATATATACGCACTTTAACCATTAACACTGCTGCCCAGTCCATATGAAGCTTAAAACAGATTACTGGAAGCATACGAAAGCCTCGACATTCAGATAACTTTGTTTCTGCAATAGCCTGCCTGAAGCAATCTGTTTTTAAAAGCTTTTTCATATTATGTTTTTTCTGCTTTCCCGTAGCAGGATTATTAACATTATAAGTATCATGTACAAGAATAAGAATGAGGTGAATTAATATATACTGATTATATGCCTTTCTTATCTCTTCTCCATCATTTTTCACATACTTTAATGTGTTATTGATAGATTTTACATAATTCCTAGTTGTAGCAGCATTATAACTTCTTACTGTCGACTCATTATCCCTGGAATAGTGATATAATTCTGTTCTTATCTCTACAGCACTATCTACACACTGCATATATCTGAACAGAAAATCACTGTCCTCTGCAAGTACAAGATTAGTATCAAATCTTATATTATTGTTATTAATAACTTCCCTGTATAAAAGTTTCCCCCATACAGTCATATACTGGGTAGGATTTTTCAACATACTGCATCGGAAATCCAGATACTTATCCTCATCTTTATATGTAAGAGTTTCCCTGTCAACTTTACCCTCACCACTGTTATGTCCGAAAAATACACATTTTGTTTCATATGCCTGACTTATGCCAAATATATACTGAAACGCTCCATTATAAAGGTAATCATCTGCATCAAGAAAACATATCCATTTCCCTGATGCATTATCAAGCCCCTTATTACGTGCATTGGACACACCTTTATTACTCCGCATAACTTTAATTCTGTCATCTGCATTGGCATATTCCAGACATTTATCATATGTATCATCTGTAGAACCATTCTCAACAATTATAATTTCCCATGTTAATCCAGTCTGTTTTTTTACACTTTCCACAGCTCTGCCTATATATCTGGAAGCATTGTATGCTGGGATTATTACACTTACATCTGTATCAGCCACTTGTTTTCCTTCTCTTTATTCTTTTCTTTATATTATCTTAGATGTTGGGGTCAAAAGCCCCCACCTATGAGCAAGCTCATGTGGGTGTAGACCTTTTGACCCTGGTATCATCATATATAATTATTATACTACTTTCCAAAAATACTCTCACACTTATCAAGTACAGAAGCAATAGTAGCATCCATATCATAATACTTATATTCTCCAAGTCTTCCACCGAATATAACTTTACCCTCTGCATCTGCCAACTTCTTATACTCTTCGTACAGCTTTCCATTCTTCTCATCATTTACTGGATAATAAGGTTCATCACCCGGCTTCCATTCTGATGAATACTCACGGCTTATAATAGTCTTTGGAAGGTCGTTGCCCTCTTCATCCTTGCCAAACTCAAACCACTTATGCTCTATAATACGTGTCCAAGGTGTTTCCCTGTCAGTATAATTGACAGCCGCATTACCCTGAAAGTTTGGCTTATCAAGAGTTTCATTTTCAAACCTTACTGAACGGTATTCAAGTGTTCCAAGCTTATAATCAAAGTAAGCATCTATCGGACCTGTGTATACAACCTTATCTGCAAGCGCATCAAGCTCCTCCTTATGCTCAAGATAATCTGTATTTAATCTTACTTCAATACCATCTAAGATATTTTCAACCATCTTAGTATATCCGCCCATTGGAATTCCCTGATATAAAGCATTGAAATAATTATTATCAAATGTAAGTCTTACAGGAAGTCTTTTAATAATAAATGCTGGAAGTTCCTTGCAGTCTCTTCCCCACTGCTTTTCTGTATAACCCTTTACAAGCTTTTCATATATATCACGTCCAACAAGTGATATTGCCTGCTCCTCAAGATTTTTAGGTTCGCCTGTTATCTCTTTTTTCTGCTCCTCAATCTTAGCCGCTGCCTCTTCTGGAGTTACAACGCCCCACATCTTATTGAATGTGTACATATTAAAAGGCATTGAGTAAAGCTCACCTTTATAATTAGCTACAGGACTGTTAGTAAATCTGTTGAATTCAGCAAACTGTGTAATATACTCCCATACCTTCTTGTTATTAGTATGGAATATATGTGCGCCGTACTTATGTACATTGATACCTTCCTGCTTTTCTGTGTAAATGTTACCTGCTATATTAGGTCTTTTGTCAATCACAAGCACTGACTTTCCTGCTTTCTTAGCTTCATGGGCAAATATTGCACCATATAATCCTGAACCTACTACTAAATAATCGTACATTTTAATCCTCCATTTTAATCCATTGGCTTTATAATTTTTACCTTAGCATCCTGATTATAAATCTATTTACTTTTTATAAAACGCGATAGAATTCTATTCACGTTCTCCGTAATAACTTCTTCTCTCATTATATAAAGCATAATTACATATAATCCAAAGAATAATACTGCTGATACAACAAGTTTTATAAATATTCCTGATATTAATACTTTAACAGCAACAGCTCCAATCGTTGCAACAATCAATGCAGCTATAATCTTTATATAATTCTGTTTAGAATACAGATACGCTATATCCTTCTTAAGATATACCATCTGGACTATAAACACAATAAATTCTGCAACAAGCGTTCCTATAGCTGCACCTGCCGAACCAAAGAATGGTATAAGTATGGCATTTAATATAAGGTCAGCTATCGCACCTGCAAATGTTGATATCATAACTGCATTTTCAAGTCCCATTGGAATAAGCATCTGAATACCCATAATATTGGTAAGTCCTATAAACAATAATGTAGGCATTACTATAATCATAGGAATAACTGCTCCTTCAAATGCATCTCCCGACAGGAAAAGCACGCCTTCCCTTGCATATATCATAAAATATATCATCATCGATGTTGCTGCAATCAGAACGAACTTTATAGCCTTCTTGGAAAGCTTGTAGAATTTCTCCCACATTTCCTGCTCAATATAATAAGCCGCTCTTGGCATAAGCACTGTTCCTAATGATGTGACTATACTTACAAGAATATTTTTAATCTTCGTTGCTGCATTATAATATCCAACTTCAATATCATCCTTCATAAAACCAAGCATAACATTATCAAGATTGGTATATATAGTTGTAGCACACGATATTATAAAAAATGTAAATACCGGCTTAAAATGTCTTCTAAGATTAAGTCCTGACACTTTTCTTTTCCCTAAGATTTTCCTTAATCTTAAGAAGTTAAATACATTAGAAGCTGACGCTGCAAATATTGATATTCCGCCATATATTACATAATCATCCGCATCACGTACCAGCACAAACATTGCAATAAGCGCAACAAACTTAAATATAATTGAACGGACTGTTATATATGTATATTGCTCCAATGCCTTATAAAGCCATTCCACACCTATTGTATTAAAGAATATGAGTGTACTTGTTATAAGAAACAGATTTCTGTCTGCCCTTAGTCTTGGCACACTTGCCATAGCTATAAAAAACACTACATATGCAAGAATACTCATAAACACATTGATTATAAATAACTCATATACTGTTTTCTTTAACTTTACCGGATTATCCCTTACAACCGCACACGCTCTTATACCATATGTCGGAATACCAAGCTGTGATATCATAACAAAATAAGTCACAACAGAATTCGCAAATGAAACTCTTCCTGTTCCTGCCGGAAGTAACACTCTTGATACATACGGAAATGTTATAAGCGGAAACAGAAAGCTTGACATTGTAAGTATTGCATTCATTATGAAGTTTAATTTTAATGATTTCTGCTTACTCATATTAACGTTCTTTCTTTGACATCTTTGAACTAATGTTACCTATACAATCATAAACCACACCTACTGGTTTTGATAACTTCTGCAATAATGGTATTTCTTTGAAGGTATCATTATCACAGAACGCATATAATATAAATATGTTAAACGGACTGATAAAGTAAATATCATTTATACAAAATACAGATATAACTATCATAATGCATAACATATAATAATCCTTATTAGCATATGCCTTATACATACATATAACATATAAAAGCACAAGTAATACAAATATAACTAATCCCGACTGCATAGCTATATGCAGATATCCTGAGTCAATAAAATATGTCTGGTCGGATACACCACCATTAAGTACATTATGTACTTCAAAGTCTATATGTCTTCCAAATAGTGTAAAGCCATATCTTGTTATAGCATTTCTACACTGCCATAAACGTTCTGAAAGTACACTATTAAGCTTTATCCATATAGTGCTTTCCGGATTATATAATGGCAGCCAGCATGCGATAAATGCACATATAGCCGGAATTATAACAACAAGCTTTTTAAATGATATTAAGGCTTTCTTTAAAAGCTTTTTCATAGTCGCTGATAACTGGCATATTATAACAACTGCCAACAATGCACTTAACATAAAGAAACTCATCTTTGTGTTAGTAAACTTATACATTGAGATATTGATAACTTCAATTATTATACATTCCCATACAGTTATTTTATTCTTTCTTATATAAATGTACTGTAATGCAACAAATAACAGTAATATAGGCGCAAGGTTAGGCCAGTTAAATCCCAGCGAATATCTTGAACGCTCATAATCCAATATAGAGTTATCTGCTAATCCTGCAAATGCACACACTACCGTAACAAGCAGAAGTCCAGCCTGAACAATAAAAGCTGACTTAACCACCTTATTTATACTCATACCATATGCTGCACCAAACAGAAATATATAAAAGAACAATGCCTTATCTTTTCCAGTAAACATTCCTATAAATGAAAATACCAGAAGACATATTAAATAAAACAATGTTTCCCTGCTGTAATTATGCTTTATTATATCTGCCATAATAACAATAAATAACAACAGATATGACACATATCTTAACAGCTTAAATATAGTATAAACCTTAGTGCCTTCACTAAATGTATACCATGCTGTAT
>ERZ1034901.1896-NODE-1896-length-13891-cov-5.493351_pt1 | contig 13891 bp, 10 predicted proteins | sample MGYA00520628_ERZ1034901 | MGnify/ENA primary metagenome ERZ1034901 (study PRJEB33766, sample SAMN09781783) | gut metagenome | biome: gut microbiome | host: Homo sapiens | place: Madagascar | study: EMG produced TPA metagenomics assembly of the PRJNA485056 data... | reverse complement strand
TAGCGCTCGAAGGTGTTGGTGTTTTGAAGCATAGCGGTGAAATTATACTTCTGCTTCTCGATATAATTAGTATCTACACGCGAAAAATCCTTCAGCTTATCATGCAGACGACGCAGAAACCCCTTCTTCTTTTTCACCGCAGGCATAGGCAAGATTTCTGTCGGCGCAGGCAAACTATCTTCAATAGAGATAGTTGCAACGCTGTCTGTAGCATTGCCTAAATCATGGTGTGCAAAGACAGAAAACGGGAAGCACACCAACAAGGATAGCAAACAAAGAAGGATGGAGAATTTCTTCATCGATAATTAGTATTTGCCTAATATTCTGTCCATTACCCAATTTACAGGAGTAGCACTAACGCTGGTACACTCACAAACGCCAATGCCCTGAAGATGACGAGTAACCTCGGTGATTATTGGTAGCTGAACATAAGGAGGATTTGGCACCGTGATACGCCTGTCGCCCTTGCTGGTTACGAGATGGATTGGGTCGTAGTTGAATACAGAAAACGACACCATACCCTTTTCGCCAATGACCTCGATGCGGTCTTCCTTGGCACTATCATGACCAACAAAACACCAGCTGCCAGAGCCTGGCAACCCGTTTTGGAACATGAAAGCTGCAGAGATAGTGTCTTCGGCTTTATACAGATTGGCACGGTTGGCATAATAGCCATGAGCGCGAGTGATAACGCCAAAGATATGTTGCAAGAGGTCGAGCTGATGAGGAGCAAGATCGTAGAAATAACCACCACCGGCAATATCGGGTTGCAATCGCCAAGGTAGCTTGTCGGGAGTATTATAGTCTAGATCGCGAGGAGGCACAGAGAAGCGCACCTGCACATTTATGACCTTACCGATTTCGCCCTCGTCGATAATATGTTTTACACGCTGGAAATATGGCAGATAGCGACGATAGTAGGCCACAAAACAAGGCACTCCCGTTTGCTCAGAGATACGGTTGATGCGGATGCAGTCTTCATAGCTTGCCGCCAAAGGTTTTTCTACATACACAGGTTTGCCAGCCCTCATAGCCATAATAGCAAAGGTGGCATGGCTTGAAGGAGGAGTGGCAATATAAATGGCATTTACATCAGGGTCGTCGATGAGCGACTGAGCATCCTTATACCATTTGCGGATGTGATGGCGCTCAGCATACGAGCGAGCCTTTTGCTCCGAACGACTCATCACGGCTACTACCTGCGAGCCTTCGATACTATTGAAAGCAGGGCCAGACTTTTTCTCTGTAACCTCGCCACATCCTATAAATCCCCAATTAATCTGTTTCATACTTACATTTTATTTGTCCACAAAATTACAAAAAACTATTCATTTATCTATCCAAATATGTTTTTTTTATTAACTTTGCAGAAAATACACAATATTAAATATGGAAATAACAAAGTCGGAATACGTAATCTCCGCCCCTAACGTGAATATGTGCCCTAAGGACACTAAGCCTGAGTATGCTTTCATAGGCCGTTCGAACGTAGGAAAATCAAGTTTGATAAACATGCTGTGTCGCCATAAAGGATTGGCTAAGACATCAGCAACTCCAGGAAAGACTCTTCTGATAAACCATTTCATCATAAACAACCAATGGTATTTGGTGGACCTGCCAGGCTACGGATATGCCAAGCGCTCAAAGAGTGTGCAGAAGAAATTGGAACAGATGATTTCGGGATACATTTTGCAACGCGAGCAGCTGATAAACCTGTTTGTGCTTATTGACGTGCGCCACGACCAACAGAAGATAGACCGCGAATTTATAGACTGGTTGGGCGAAAGCGGTGTGCCTTTCTCTATCATCTTTACCAAAGCCGACAAGGTGAGCATGCCTAAGGCAAAGGAGAATGCCAAGAAATGGATGGATGCACTGAAGGACACTTGGGAGGAGCTTCCACCTTATTTTATTACTTCGAGCGAGAAAGCCATTGGACGCGACGAAGTGTTGGATTATATAGAAAGCATAAATAAAACGCTGGAATAAGAATCATGGCAACACAAACTCCATTTCTCGACGTGCAACATCTGACCAAGAGTTTTGGTGCAGATGTGCTATTCGACGACATTTCTTTTTCTATAGCTGAAGGACAGAAGGTTGGTCTTGTAGCCAAAAACGGTACGGGCAAGACTACCCTACTCTCTGTATTGACAGGAAAAGAAGGTCACGATAGCGGCGACATTATTTATCGCAACGACATAAAGATAGGATACTTAGAGCAAACACCAAAGTTCGACCCCAACGAGTCGGTGCTGGATGCTTGCTTTAATCATCATGGCGACCCCGAAAAGGTGTTGAAGGCTAAGCAGGTGTTGACACAGCTGAAGATTAGAGACCTGGAGCAACCTATGGGACAGCTATCAGGAGGACAGCAGAAGCGTGTTGCATTAGCGAATGTGCTAATCACAGAGCCCGACTTCATAATGCTGGATGAGCCTACCAACCACCTTGACCTCGACATGATAGAATGGTTGGAGGGTTTTCTGAATCGTGGCAACAAGACGTTGCTTATGGTTACTCACGACCGATTCTTCTTAGACCGTGTGTGCAATATCATCTTGGAACTCGATGATCGCACGATTTATCAATATCGTGGCAACTATGCTTACTATCTGGAAAAACGACAGGAGCGTATAGACAACCGTAGAGCTGAGATTGCAAGAGCAAACAACCTTTATCGCACAGAGCTGGAGTGGATGCGACGTATGCCACAGGCTCGCGGACATAAGGCAAGATATCGTGAGGAAGCTTTCTACGACTTGGAGCGTGTGGCAAAACAGCGCATCGAGGAACGACAGATTCGACTGAAGGCAAGCAATGTGTATATTGGCTCTAAGATTTTTGAATGCCAATATGTGTCGAAATCATTCAACGATAGCGACCACGAGGTGGTGATACTGAAGGATTTCTATTACAACTTCGCACGATTTGAGAAGATGGGTATCGTAGGTAACAACGGTACGGGAAAGTCGACTTTTATAAAAATGCTGCTTGGACAGGTGGCTCCGGATAGTGGACGATTCGACATCGGTGACACCGTGAGGTTTGGATATTTCTCGCAAGAGGGATTGAAGTTTGACGACCAACAGAAGGTTATCGATGTGATAAAGGATATTGCGGAATACATCGACCTTGGGTCGGGCAGACACATGACGGCAGCACAATTTCTGCAATATTTCATGTTCACACCTCAGCAACAGCAGAACTATGTGTATAAGCTCAGCGGTGGCGAACGAAGAAAGCTGTATCTGTGTACGGTGTTGATGAAGAATCCAAACTTCCTTGTGCTCGATGAGCCAACCAACGACCTTGACATTCAGACTCTGCAGGTGTTGGAAGAATATTTACAGGATTTCCCAGGCTGCGTAATCGTGGTGAGCCACGACCGCTATTTCATGGATAAGGTGGTAGACCATTTGTTGGTTTTCAAGGGCGAAGCCGAGATTAAGGATTTCCCTGGCAACTACACACAATATCGCGAATGGCAGAAGTTGCAGACTAAAGAAGAGGCTGAAAAGGCACCAAAGGCTGAGGCTAAGGTGGCTAAGAAGCCAACAAACAGCAATAACACCACAGAGCGCAAGAAGCTGTCGTTTAAGGAGAAGAGAGAGTTTGAGCAACTGGAAAAAGACATCGAACAGCTGGAAACAGAGAAGAAAGCCATAGAAGAGGCTCTAAGCTCGGGAACGATAAGCGTAGAAGAAATAACAGAAAAAAGTATACGACTGCCTAAACTGCAGGATGAGCTCGACGAGAAGACAATGCGCTGGCTCGAACTGTCGGAAAGGGCATAAAAAAGAATAGCATTATGAAAACAACACCAGTGCTGCTGCTCACAGGATATCTTGGCAGCGGCAAAACTACTTTGGTAAACAGGATTCTAACAAACAAACGCGGTATTAAGTTTGCTGTTATCGTCAACGATATCGGCGAAGTGAATATTGATGCCGACTTGATTCAGAAAGGTGGCGTAGTAGACCAAAAAGACGACTCGCTGATGGCTCTGCAGAATGGCTGCATTTGCTGTACGCTGAAGATGGACCTCGTGGGTCAGCTTCGCGACATCACCAATATGGAGCGTTTCGACTACATAGTTATCGAGGCAAGCGGAATCTGCGAGCCAGCACCTATTGCACAGACCATTTGCTCGTACCCTTCGATGGGACCTGAATTCATACAGCATGGCATTGCGAAGCTCGACTGCATAGTAACTGTGGTGGATGCTCTGCGTATGCTCGACGAATTTGATGGAGGAAACGACCTACTGAAAAAGAATCTTGAGGAAGACGACATCGAGAACTTGCTGATAGAACAGATAGAATTCTGCAACATGATTCTGCTGAATAAAGCAAGTGAGGTTTCGCCTGCCGACCGCGAAAAGCTACATCAGATTATTCGTGGTTTGCAGCCAAAGGCTGAAATCATAGATTGCGACTATGGAGATGTAGACCTCGACAAGATTATCAACACCAATATGTTTGACTTCAACTCGGTAGCGACTTCAGCAACATGGATTAGCGAGATTGAGAAGCATCACGATGAGGAGGAGCATGAGGAGTATCATCATCACGACCATGAGGATGAGCACGAACAGCATCATCACGACCATGAGGATGAACACGAGCATCACCATCATCATGACCACGACCACGAAGGTGGCGAAGTTGAGGAGTATGGTATTGGCACATTTGTATACTATCGTAGACAGCCAATGTATCTTGGCAGATTCGACGACTTCGTAGCTCGCTTATGGCCAAAGAACATTATTCGCTGCAAGGGAATCTGCTATTTCAACGATGAGCAGCAGACTTGCTATTTGTTTGAACAGGCAGGACGACAGGTGAAGCTAACAAATGCAGGACAATGGTATGCGACAATGCCTGCAGACGAATTGGCAGACCTTATGAAGCGCGAACCAGGATTGGTGCGCGACTGGGATGAGCGCTACGGCGACCGCATGCAGAAGCTTGTGTTTATTGGTCAGAAACTTGATAAGCAAGCCATTACCGACATGCTCGACGCTTGCTTGGTAAAAGAATAAAAATGATACAAATAATGAATGCCTAATGCCGCTATGGTGGTTTAGGCATTCATGATCTTATATCAAATATATGAATACAGAATACGAGAAGATGCTCGCTGGCGAAGAATATTTTGCTGCCGACGATGAACTAATTGTGTTGCTTAATGAATGTAAGGATGCTTGCTGGGAATACAACCAGATACGCCCAACGAAGTTGAAAGAGCGAAACGAGAAGATACAGCAGATTCTTGGTAAGAGCGATGACGACACCTTCGTAAACCAACCATTCTATTGCGACTATGGCAAGCATATTCGCGTAGGCAAAAGATTCTTTGCTAACTTCAACTTCGTGGTGCTCGATGAAGCTTACGTAACTATTGGTGACGACTGCTTCATCGGTCCTAACGTGAGCATCTATACTGCTTGCCACAGCACAGACCCAACGGAACGTAACTCTCGCAACGAATGGGCACGACCTGTAACTATAGGCAACAATGTTTGGATTTGTGGGTCAACAACTATTCTGCCTGGTGTAACTATTGGCGACAACGTGACAATAGGAGCAGGAAGCGTGGTGGTGAAGGATGTGCCATCAGGAGTTGTTGCGGTGGGCAATCCTGCGAAAGTTATTAAAAAGATAAAAGGGTAAAAAAGTAAAAAGGTAAAAAAGTAAAAAGGTAAAGGGTAAAAAAGAGCGACCTTGATGTTTGTGATTATAAACACCAAGGTCGTTTTTTATTTTATACTTTGATTTTGAAACTAAGTTGTTTATTCTAAATCTTGTAACCACAAAGCACTTGCTGCATCAGAAGGCATGCGCCAATCGCCACGAGGGCTAAGGCTACAACTACCTACCTTTGGTCCGTCAGGCAGACAGCTACGCTTGAACTGCTGAGCAAAGAAGCGGCGGCAGAATATCTTAAGCCAATGGAGAATAACCTCGTCGGTAAACTTACCTTCGAATGCCTTGTTGGCAAGGATGCGAATTTTCTTTGGACGGAAACCATGACGAAGGAAATAGTAAAGGAAGAAGTCGTGGAGTTCGTATGGACCCACGAGGTCTTCGGTCTTCTGCTCTATTTCTCCATTTTCGTTTGCAGGGATGAGTTCAGGACTGATTGGAGTGTCGACGATGTCGTGGAGCGTCTTGGCAGAAGCTTCGTCGAGCTCGTCGGCAATAGTGAATACGAGATGCTTGATGAGAGTCTTTGGCACACTTGCATTAACACCATACATCGACATGTGGTCGCCATTGTAAGTTGCCCAGCCCAAAGCAAGTTCCGAGAGGTCGCCAGTACCAATAACCATACCACCAAACTTATTGCTGAGGTCCATAAGAATCTGCGTACGCTCACGAGCCTGCGAATTCTCGTAGGTAATATCATGAATATTAGGATCGTGACCAATATCCTCGAAATGCTGCATTACACTCTTGGCAATAGAAATCTCGTAGGATGTTACTCCAAGAGAATTCATAAGGTCTACGGCATTATTGTGAGTACGGTCGGTAGTGCCGAAGCCTGGCATCGTGACACCGATGATACCCTTGCGAGGTAGTTGCAACTTGTCGAAAGCACGAACGCAGACGAGCAAGGCAAGTGTAGAATCCAAGCCACCACTAATACCGATGATAACTCGCTTGCAAGAAGTATGCACAAGACGCTTAACAAGACCCATAGACTGGATGTCGATGATTTCTTGGCACGACGCCTGCATATTGCTGTCCTTTGGAATGAAAGGCTGTGGATCGACATCACGCTCGAGAACAAAGTCGCGTTGGCAAGCAGAATGCATGTCAACAAGACGAATGTTGGTGCCTATCATGCTACGCTGAGCATTGGTGTAAGTGGTATTTGCACGACGATCGCCACGCAGACGCTCTACGTCAATCTGAGTGGTGATAAGCTGATCTTCCATTGCGAAACGCTGTCCCTCAGCAAGCAAAGAACCATTCTCGTAAATGAAAGCATGACCTCCATAAACAAGGTCTTGAGTACTCTCTCCGAATCCTGCAGAAGCATAAACGTAGCCTGTAATGGTACGAGCACTCTGCTGCTTCAAGAGGCTCATAAGATAGTGGCGCTTACCAATAAGTTCATTGCTTGCAGAGAGGTTGAAGATGATATCAGCTCCTGCGAGAGCAAGATGATTACTTGGAGGAGTTGGAGCCCAAACATCCTCGCAAATCTCAATACCAAACTTCACGCCATCTGAAGTACAGAATATCAGAGGGTCGGAAGAAATAGGTATCTTGTTGCCTGCAACACGAACTTCAGCAGCACGAAGGTCTTGAGCCGACGAGAACCAACGCTTCTCATAGAATTCAGAATAGTTAGGGAGGTAAGTCTTTGGCACAACACCCATAACCTGGCCAGCCTGGATGACTACAGCACAATTCAGAAGTAAGTCGCCAACAGCAAGTGGCAAACCAACAATAGAGATGACACGCAACTTGCGAGTGAAATCAAGCAACTGAAAGATTGCAGTCTCAGAAGCCTGCAAGAGAAGTTCTTGACGGAATAGGTCTTGACAAGTGTAGCCTGTAAGACAGAGTTCAGGGAATGTGATAATCTCTACTCCCTGCCCTTCGGCTTGCGCTATTAGCGACTCTATTTTCTTTAGGTTGTACTGACAGTCAGCAACCTTGACGGTTGGAACGGCTGCTGCCACTTTAATAAATCCGTATTGCATAAAGCGTAGTATTGATAGTTTATATTATTTAATCGTAACCTGTGTGGCACCATATCCATATTCCTGGAAGCTGGCATCCTGATAGGTGTAGTGCTTGTAACGATATTGTAGGTCGTTGACAATAGCACGTCGAAGCACACCCTCGCCCTTACCATGGATGAAGACGATACGCTGTTGCTTCTTATTCTTATATTGAGCAAGCGTTTCACGGAATTTTGTCATCTGATAATTAAGAATGTCAGCAGAAGTCATACCGGTAGTAGAATCGAGCAATGAGTCGATATGAAGGTCGACAACAACCACATCCTCATCGCCACGACGCTTCACGATGAAAGGGTTGCCATGCTTCTTGCCATCGTCATAGCGACGCACGTAGCCATCATTATTGCCATTATCGGCTTGCGAGTTGGTGTTAGATTCTGCATTAGCCGACTTATACATCTCTTGCTTCAACTTCTTAGCATCAACAACGAGCGAACGAATAGGTTGGTCGTTCTCTACAATATTATATATAAGAGCTGGCGACTCGAAATAGATGTTTTCAGTAAAGGTGTGAAGCTTATAGAATTTAACACCATCAATACGGAACTGAACATCGATAGCAGGCTTTAAGACAAACGACTTTTCGCGCTTATAAGCAAACATTTGGATGCAAACACGCGATAAAGAGTCGAGGTCTTCTTTGCCTATTTCCTCTATGTAAGCCTTGGTATTTGGCTCAACTTCGCCCTGAGAAAATACTGACCAGTTGGCACCATCGGCAGTTAGCATTACATAGTTGATGAAATAATTGGAGTCGTTGACAAAGTAGAGGTCGAAACGAGTTGTTGTCATCTCGTTGATGTTGACAGGAACGAAAGCCAAGCAAGCGGTAAGCAAGTTGCCACCTTTGCGCTCTTCTACAGGCGCACGATAGGTAATATCCTTGTCGAGGTCAACAGTATCAAACTCTGCAGCCGACGCTTCGTTGGCAACATCTTCCTGTCCTGCATGCATCATAGCCTTGATAGAACGACCATCGCTCATAGCCTGCTGCTTGCTTTCTGCTTGCTGCATCTTTGCTGTGAGAGCATTGCGAGAGTTGTAATCGTCGCTCTGTACCACAACAACATCATTTATGCGCATTGGAATTTCGAAGCCATCTTCGTCTTCTACCAACACAATATCTTTACCTTGGAAGCCAGCAACTTTGCCGCCTCCCATTTCGCTAAGAAATCTAACGTTATCTCCTATTTTCATGTTTCTTTCTGTTTTAAGGTTTAAAAATTGGGGAAGGAAAGGGGGAAGGAAAGGAAAAGGGAATACGAAAGCGGAAGCGACGCAGCCGAGCTGCGACGAACCCAGCCCTATTCTTAGCTCTTCATTCTTCGTTTTCCACTCTTTGCTCTTCACTCTTCACTTAGATTCTTCACTCTTCACTTACTACGGGATGAGGATTGAACTATCGCCATAGCTGAGAAAGCGGAAATCGTGAGAGAGGGCATAGTCGTAGACATTACGCCAATCGCCTTTGAGGAATGCGCTCACGAGAAGCAAAAGCGTAGACTGAGGCTGATGGAAGTTTGTTACCAAAACCTTCACTATCTTATATTCATAACCTGGAGCAATGATAATCTGAGTACTTGAATGTAGAGTCTTGAGATTATTCTTGTCGAGCCATGCTATGATGTTAGAAATTGCTTTCTGAGGAGTAATACCATCAATGAGGTTGCCACCTACGGGAGTACCATCAGCTTTTTCGTATGGCTCCCATTGGCAGACATGCAAATCTTCCTCTGCAGCATCAGGGTTTGCCTCTAATTTCACACCCATATAATACAAGCTCTCAAGGGTGCGCACACTCGTAGTGCCAACAGCAATGGCACAACAATCATAGTCGAGCAAAGTCTGCAGAGTGTCTCTGCGCACACAAACGTATTCTGTATGCATGGTATGACCATCAATCTCCTCGCTCTTCACAGGCTTAAAGGTTCCGGCACCAACATGCAAAGTTAATTCTTCACGACGAACACCAGCAGCATCAATGGCAGCAAGCACCTTGTCGGTGAAATGTAGACCAGCAGTAGGTGCAGCCACACTACCCTTTATCTTTGAATAAACAGTCTGGTAAGTCGTCTTATCGCTATCTTGAGTTTCACGATTCAAATAAGGAGGAATTGGCAACTCACCAACAGCATCAAGAATCTCGGCAAACGACACCTGAGGATTATCCCATGCGAAGTCTACCCAATAGTTTGTACCCCCACTCTTTGCGTCGATGATGTCTCTACGCATTGTGGCTTTGAAGTTGATGGTAGAGCCAGCAACATCAAAAGTGCGCACGAGCGAACCTTCCTTCCATTTCTTCAAATTGCCAACCATACACAGCCATGAGCATTCGCCACGAGTTTGGAACATCAGCTCATAATCTGTTGGCGCAGCAGGTTCCATAAGGAACACCTCTATCAAAGCTCCCGTCTCTTTGCGGAAGTGCATGCGTGCCTGAATCACCTTGGTATTGTTGAATACCATGAGGGATTTCTGAGGCAGATATTTAGGAAGATTATAGAATATATCGTCAGATATTTCGCCATGACGATAAATAAGCAACTTACTTGTGTCGCGAGGCGAAACAGGGAATTTTGCTATACGACTGTCTGGCAAGTCGTAGTTGTAATCACTAATATGAATATGTTTTGTTTCCATGATTTCAGAATAACATAATTTCTTTTATTGCTGCGGTTGTTTATAACAGCGGAATTATTATAATCAATATATAAAGGAAGCCAATCACTGTGAGCACCATGTCAATATCGGTAACACTATAACCAGTAGCAGAATATTGAGTTGATACATAATTAAAATTGGAACTTATCTTAAAATACAGTTTGCGACTAAGCAGATAAAACAATACTGCAATGACAGCACCGACCAACAAGCCTACCACAACATCAGAAGGATAGTGGGCACCAAGGTAAATTCGCGAATAGCAATTCAGCAACGACCATGATATCATGGCAAAAGAGAATAGTCTGTTCTTTACCCATAGACTAAAATACAACGCCAATGAGAAGGTGTTGGCAGCATGAGCAGAGAAGAAACCATATTTGCCTGGGCGATAGTCGTCGACTACATCTACTGCATATTTTATCAAAGGGTCGCTCGATGGTCGCCAGCGTTCAACCAAAGGTTTTGCTATGAAGTCGGCTGCTATAGTGGAAAGCAATACGCAACCTATGGCACAAGATGTAAAGATAACAATCTGCGCCATCGACTCGTTGTTTTTAATCACCAACAATAACAGAGCAATATACAACGGAATCCAAGTAATGCCGTTGGTGATTACCATCATGATGCCATCAACAAACGACGAGTCGCTACCATTGAGCATCATGAATAATTGGGAATCAAAATCTATTAATGTCTGCATACCTGTGGTATATTATATTTCCTCTATTTGCGAAGTCTTGAGCCATCCCTCTCTGCCATCGGCAAGTTTGATGCCTCTCCATTGTTTCATACCTCTATCTGTGATGTCTACACGTGTACCCTCGTGGATAACGAAGACGTCAGTACCCGAAGCAGCAGGAGTCTTCTTTACATTCACTGTTGGCGCAATTACGATTGCTCCTTGCTTTGTCTCTAACTCATGCTTCTGCTGGAATGCAAAGAGATTGGCAAAAGCAAACAACAGCAAGAAGACAGCAGAGCCATAGAATCCCGATTTGCGTGCCCACATCTGTGGAGCAAACAAGAATACCAATATTAGCAACAAAGCCATTACAATAGAGACGATAGCTGTGTTAGCCCAACGGTCAACGCTTGTGAAATTGACAAGCGAATTATACCATGTCACAAAGAACATCTCTGTCTCAGGTGTTATCTTATCAATGGTCTTTGATCGTGCATACTGAAGATTGAAACGAATGTCGTTGTCGCCAGGCGATAGTTGCAAAGCACGCTCATAAGCGAGCAAAGCCTGAGTGATATTATCTGTGCGATAATAAGCATTTCCGAGATTATAATAAATCTCTGACGACACTCCAGTCTTCAATATCTCTTGATAATCCTTTATTGCCTGCTGATAGTTGCCCTTTGCGTATTCATCGTCAGCATTCTGCTTAGTGATAGCATTTACCGACAATGGCATGAGCATAAGTATCATCAATACGAAAGAAAAGCCTGAAGCTTTTGCCTTGTTAGATTTCTTCTTCATAACATTTTCTATCTCCATGATAGCAGTCATAGCACTCTCGAATGTCTTATTCATATTTCCCTCTGGGTCGCCAGGAGCAAATCGCATCATCTCGCAATCATCGATGGCACTAAGGAACTTGCTAATAGTATTGTCGTCAACATTATGCGACTGCAATTTCTCTGAGATATTTTCGCGCGAGAGTTTCTCGGCTGGCATATTTAGCTTGTCACCTACATAACCCCAAAGTGCACGCAACACCTCATCGTAGAATTCGTTTGTCTTTCCTGCAAGCATCAGCTTGTTTGCCTGACGTAAACGCTTAGTTGCAATCTTGTTAGCCTTCTTACCCTTCATCTTCACTAAGTCGGCATTATCGATAGCACGCTTGCGGAATATTACGAGCAAAGCCACAAATGCTGCAAAAGGAATTAATAGCGACATCAAGTAGCCAACGGAACCAAAGAAGAAATTGTCTACAGAATGTAATTCTGCTTCTCCCTTCTTAATATCCTTGATATCCTTAGGCTGATCTTTGCTGTAGTCTACAACTGAAGAGCGCGAACCATCGCCCTTTGCCACTTCAATCTCAAAGCTTTGAGTCTTTATAGTCTTGTATTGATTGAGCGATGTGTCATAATAAGTAAGCTCTACAGGCGGGATTGTATAGTGTCCCTGATTGCGAGGCACAGCAAGAATATCATAAATCATGTTGCCCTCAAGACCGTTGGAAGTAAGCTTAGTCTTATCAGTTACCTTTGGATCATATTTGTCCCAATCCTTAGGGAAGTTTACAACAGGCTGCTTGATGAGTTTCAAGTTGCCAATACCACCCACAACGATTCTTAGCGACAATGGGTCGCCAGCCTTTAGTTCATTCTTATTAAGCTGAGCAGAAATATTAAACTTACCCACTCCACCCGAGAAGTTGGCAGGTTTATGTGGCAATGGCAATACATCAATCTTGATAGAAGGAGCCACGATATTACGTTTCACCTCTACATAACCAGAACCACCATTAAAGAAAGCCTCGAAAGGATCTACCGAACGATTCTGCTGAACCACGATACCCTTGAAGGTGATGCTTGGAATCTCCATTTTTCCTGTCATCTGAGGATACATCACATACTGACTCCAAGTAACAGTACGATATGGTTTACCATTAACTCGTTCGATATGGAAACTCTTCTGCTGTGGCAAAGGTATTTCCTGAGTATGGAAACCTGTGAGCTCAGGCATCTTACCTTCGAGCTGTGTCAGGTCAACGAGAGTATAAACCTTATATGTGAGCAAGATAGGCTCCTGCTCATACACCTTCTTCTTATTGGCGCTAACCTTTATAAACAGGTCTCTACCCGAGATTGCACTTCCAGCAGCCTTCATATGTGGCTGATAGTTGTCATCTTCGTGCATCTTTGGTGAATTGTTGCCACGTCCTTGTGCCGAACCGACAACAGTCACCTTAGCAGGTCTTGAAGAAATCTGCTTGCCGCCTACCCTTGCATGTGCTGCAGGAATATTGTATACGCCACTCTTTGCAGCATACAAAGTATAAGTGTAAGTAATCGACGACGATGACGAAGTATGACCATTCACCATCTGGAAACTTGACTCAGAAGAGGTGTAAGGACCTGCTATCACCTCTACAACATCAGTAGAATGTAATCCAGAACGGAAATCGTCAACATCTTGTGTTGTCACCTTGAAAGAGACACGGAAGTTTTCTCCCGCCTCCACTCTCGAAGGAGTCGACACACGGATAACCTGCGAAAAGCATGCACAGGCAATAAATAGACATATAAGAAATATACTACTTCTTTTCATACTCATTAGCAAATTACCAGTTTTGATCAAGTTTACGACGTTGTGGCTGCTGTTGCTTCTGCTTTAACCTCTGCTGTGTAGCCTTCTCTTCCTGCATTGCAGCATTAAGCATTTGTTCAGCATTCTCTTTGCTCATCTGTTGTTGAGGCTGCTGCTTCTGTTGCTTGTCGTTCTTT
>ERZ1034901.1893-NODE-1893-length-13908-cov-4.437306_pt1 | contig 13908 bp, 9 predicted proteins | sample MGYA00520628_ERZ1034901 | MGnify/ENA primary metagenome ERZ1034901 (study PRJEB33766, sample SAMN09781783) | gut metagenome | biome: gut microbiome | host: Homo sapiens | place: Madagascar | study: EMG produced TPA metagenomics assembly of the PRJNA485056 data... | reverse complement strand
ACGTAAACTGGGACTTCTGAATGTGTGGACTCCTTGTGCGGAGCTGTATCATTACGAATCCATCTCCAGAGGACTGGACGATCAGGGCGAAAAGGCAGAGCGCTACAACAGAGAATCCGAGCATTTCCGTGAAAAATGGAAGGCTGAACTGGAGGCGGGAGATCCCTATTACAATCCGAATTTCTCTCTGGATCGAAGTGATTATGCACTGAAGGATCCGGCAGTTAGCGGACGTTAAATAATTCTTTTCAGTAAAGGCAATCTATGGTAAAATATCACCGGAGAGCGTTTACTGAAGATATTGAAAGATATTTGAAAGATAGCGATAAAACAGGAGGATAGGAAAATGAGTTATATGGACGAACTGAATTTCTGGTTAAATGATGATTATTTTGACCAGAGGACCAAGGAGGAACTTCTGGCAATCCGCAATAATGAAGCAGAAGTGGAAGATCGTTTTTACAAGGAACTGGAATTCGGTACCGGCGGCTTACGTGGTGTGATCGGTGCAGGAACCAACCGTATGAACGTATATACCGTTCGTAAGGCAACTCAGGGTCTTGCCAATTATATTATCAAGCGCGGTACACAGAGTAAGGGTGTGGCCATCGCATTCGATTCCCGTCGGATGTCTCCTGAGTTCTCTGACGAGGCAGCAAGATGTCTCGCAGCCAACGGCATCAAGGCATACATTTTTGAATCTTTAAGACCTACCCCGGAGCTGTCCTTTGCCCTTCGGACGTTAGGATGTACTGCAGGTATTGTAGTTACCGCCAGTCACAACCCTCCTGAGTACAACGGCTATAAGGTATACTGGGAGGACGGCGCACAGGTAACCGCTCCTATCGATAAGGACATCATTACCGAAGTACAGTCCATCAAGGATTATCACACCGTGAAGACCATGAGCAGAGAGGATGCTGTGGCAGCAGGACTCTATGAAGTGATCGGCAAAGAGATCGATGACAAGTACATGGCAGAGCTGAAGAAGCAGATCATTCATCCTGATGTGATCAGGGAAATGGCAGATGACATCAAGATCGTATATACTCCGTTATGCGGTACCGGTAACAAGCCGGTAAGACGTATCCTGTCTGAGCTGGGATTCAAGCATGTCTATGTAGTTCCCGAACAGGAGAATCCGGATCCGAATTTCACAACGCTGGATTACCCGAACCCTGAGGATCCCAAGGCATTTACCTATGCGCTTCGTCTGGCGAAGGAGAAGGATGCGGATATCGTTCTGGCAACCGATCCCGATGCAGACCGTCTGGGTGTGTATGCCAAGGATACCAAGACCGGCGAGTATGTGGCATTTACCGGTAATATGTCCGGCATGCTGATCGCAGAATATATCTTAAGAGAGAAGACTGCGACCGGTACCATGCCCGAGAATCCCGCACTGGTAACTACCATCGTTACGACCAACATGACCAAACCTATTACGCAGGCTTACGGCGTAAAGCTGATCGAGGTACTGACCGGCTTCAAGTTCATTGGCGAGCAGATCAAGCTCTTCGAGCAGACCGGCAGCAACAACTACGTATTTGGCCTGGAAGAGAGCTACGGCTGCCTGGCAGGTACCCACGCAAGAGATAAGGATGCGATCGTAGCAGTGATGTGTCTGTGCGAAGTAGCAGCTTACTGCAAGAAGCACAACATGACTCTGTGGGATATGATGGTATCCATGTATGAGAAGTACGGTTACTTCAAGGAGACCCAGTATACCATTACCATGAAGGGTATCGACGGCGCAAGACAGATCGCAGAGATCATGGATAAGCTTCGTAAGAATCCTCCGAAGGCATTCGGTGACCTGAAGGTGGAGAAATTCCGTGACTATCAGAACGATGTGATCATCGACATGGAGACCGGTGAGAAGACTACCACAGGACTTCCCAAGTCCAATGTTCTGTACTTCGAGCTTCCTGACAATGCATGGTGCTGTGCACGTCCTTCCGGAACCGAGCCCAAGATCAAGTTCTACATGGGTGTCAAGGGAACCAGCTTAGAGGATGCACAGGCTAAGGTAGAGAAGCTGACTGAGGATGTAAAGGCAGTACTGTAAGGCAGTGCGTAGCACGAAGCAATCCGTAGGTATCAAAGTCGGAGGCTTTTGACCCCGACATCATTATCTTAGTTTTCAAAAGAGCGAATCGCCCTTGCAGGGCGGTTTGCTCTTTTATGAAAAGATGGAGGTATCTGTGGCAAAGCTAAACAAGGCAAACCTTAAGAAAACTCTATATTATCTGCAACGTAACGGCCTGAGGGAAACCTGGATCTCTGTGAGGGAGCGCCTGACAGAGACAGACCGCTATTTTTTTGTGCCCTGTTCGGAAGCAGAGCTGGAGAAGCAGAGCCGGAGAAAATGGGAAAGACCGATTACGTTCAGTATTGTGGTACCCTTATATCGAACCCCGGAAGCTTATCTGAACAGAATGATAACAAGCGTTATGCAACAGAGCTATCCCCATTGGGAACTGATCCTGGCAGATGCCACGGAGGATCACAGTGTGGAGGAGGTACTGAAGCAGCAGGGATTCCTGAAGGAGCAGCCGACGGATGGCGAGACAGAACCTGTCGCAGCAGATCCCAGGCTCCACTATGTGCATCTGAAAGAAAATGCGGGAATTGCTGCTAATACCAATCAGGCGCTTCCCTATGCGAAGGGAGAGTATATCGGTCTGCTGGATCATGATGATGTATTGACACCGGATGCGTTGTACGAAATGGCTGATGCGATCATCAAAGCATATGACAGAGGTGTCAAAGTCGCCTTCGCTTATTCGGATGAGGATAAGTGCGATGGAGAAGAGACCAGATACTATGAGCCCAATTATAAAGAAGAATTTAATTACGATTTAATTCTCAGCAATAACTATATCTGTCATTTTCTGGTAATGGAGAGTAAATTGCTGAAAAGCCTGCAATTCCGTCCGGAATTTGACGGTGCCCAGGACTATGATCTGGTACTGCGCTGTGTAGCCGAAGTGCTGACAGAGGGAGGGCAGACTGCGGAGAAGAGAATACTCCATATTCCGAAGGTGCTGTATCACTGGAGATGTCATGAGGCATCCACAGCAGCCAATCCAAACAGCAAAAAATATGCGTATGATGCGGGGATGAGAGCATTGCAGGATCATGCGGACCGCCGTCATATCCCGGCCACCGCGACAGAGACCAGACATGTGGGATTTTATCGGTTAAAATATAAAGAAGTATGGGAAGCCAGGCCGGATGTGGCAGCTGTAGGCGGCAGAGTATTGTCCGGGAAGAATGGCAAGATCATCGGCGGCAGAATGACGGCAGACGGAACCGTATTTTATGAAGGACTGCCGAAGGGATTCGGCGGATATCTGCACCGCGCGGAGCTGTCCCAGGATGCGGAAGCGCTGGATCTTCGCTGTATCCGTATCCGGCCCGAATGCAGGGAAGTGTTTGAAAAAATCGTGGGAGTTCCGTATACCGAGATTCGGAGATTACCGAAAGAACAGCCGATATTTAATATTACTACGCTGCCGGAGGGTGCGGATATCCGAACCTTAAGTCTGCAGTTGTCCGAAGCGTTACGGCAAAGAGGAAGATTACTCTATCTGCCGGAATATCCGGAGGAGTTTAAACCATTATGAGTGAAATAACGGTTGTTATACCAAATTACAACGGAATGAAATATCTGGCAGAGTGCATGACTTCTCTGTGCAGAGAGCAGCAAAATGCCCCCGGATATGAAGTGCTGATCATCGATAATGCTTCAGAGGACGGCAGCGTGGAATATCTGCAAAAGGAATGGTGTGGGGAAGGTGTGCGCCTGATATCTTTACCGGAAAACACCGGATTCTGTCATGCAGTGAATCTGGGGATCCGGGACGCGAAGACACCATATGTGATCCTTCTGAACAATGATACAAAGGCAGAAGCCGGTTTTGTAAGAGGCTTATATGATGCTATCCGCGAAAATGAAAAGATCTTTTCCGTCAGTGCGAAGATGCTGATGTGGGACAGACCGGAGCTCATTGATGATGCCGGAGACCGTTACTGCGTGCTGGGATGGGCCTATTCCCGGGGGAAGGGACGACCGGCGGCGGATTATGATAAGTCTGTCCCGGTGTTTTCCGCCTGTGGCGGTGCCGCAATCTACAGACGATCCGTATTTGAAGAGATCGGTTATTTTGATGAAGAACATTTTGCCTATCTGGAAGATCTGGATATCGGCTACCGTGCCCGGATCTACGGCTATGAGAACCGGTATGAACCGAAGGCGGCTGTGCTGCATTATGGCAGTGCTTCCACGGGATCCAGATACAATCCCCGGAAAACGTTACTTGCGTCTGCCAACAGTATTTATGTGATCGGAAAGAATATGCCGCTTTTGCAGTGTATTCTGAACCTGCCGTTTTTTTTGCTTGGATTTGGCATAAAGTTTTTGTTTTTTTGTAAGAAAAGAATGGGAAAACTATATCTGAAAGGACTGGCAGCTGGCCTGAAAAGATCTGTAGGAACCACGGGAAGACAGCACAAAGTTCCCTTCCGGTGGCATCATCTGTGGAATTATGTGAAGATCCAGTGGCAGCTGTATTTCAATGTGTTTCGAATTCTTATGAAATCTTAAGAAATGGCTTCATAAATTCTTAAGTTGAGAAAAAAACATCGTTATTGTAGAATGAAATCGTTAAAAAGAAGCTTTTCAGACTTACAGATTGGGTGACCCATATGATAAAAGACAACCAGAAAGTCTTTAACAGGCTTCTTGTGATAATGGATGCGCTGATCACAGCCATATCCTTTGTCCTTGCCTATTATATCAAATTTTATATATTGAACGACGGTCCCGGGATCGGTGTCCTGCCTGTGCAGGAGTATTATAAGCTGCTTCCTTTTATTGTACCCGGATATATGTTTCTGTATTACCGGTGCAGCGTGTATTCCCCGAAGCGAACCGTCCGCCGCAGACATGAGATTTACAGCATTCTGCAGGCAAATACCATCGGCCTGGCGGCATTGATCATTATCCTGTATATGATCATCCGTGAGATTAACTTTTCGCGATCCGTCATGGCAATTTTTTATGTGCTGAATGTATTTCTGACTTCGGTATCCCGCATCATAATGCGAAAAGCGTTGCGGACACTCCGGAAAAAGGGATACAATCTGAAGCATATTTTGCTGGTGGGATATTCCAGAGCAGCAGAAGAGTATATTGACAGAATCTTAAGCAATCCCCAGTGGGGATATGTGGTATGCGGTATTCTGGATGAGCACATTCCGGGAGGGACCACCTATAAGGGAGTGAAAGTCCTGGGAACGTTGGGGAATCTGGAGTATATTCTTCCGGAGAACAAGCTGGACGAGATCGCGATCACGCTTTCCCTGAAAGATTATGATTATCTGGAAGGTGTTGTGGATATCTGTGAGAAATCCGGCGTGCATACGAAATTCATTCCCGACTACAGCAGCCTGATCCCCAGCAGACCTTATACGGAGGATCTCATGGGACTGCCGGTGATCAATATTCGGTATGTGCCGCTGACCAACACCGGAAATATGATGATCAAGAGAGCTATGGATATTGTCGGTTCCGTGTTCGGCATCATCATTACGTCACCGATCATGCTGCTGTCGGCAATTTTGGTAAAATGTTCCAGTCCGGGACCTGTGATCTTCAGGCAGGAACGGGTAGGACTTCATAATAAGTCATTTTACATGTACAAATTCCGCAGCATGGCAATGCAGACCGCAGCGGAGGAGAAAAAGGGCTGGACGGTGCGAAACGATCCCAGAGTCACCGGAATCGGCAAGATCTTAAGACGGACCAGCATTGATGAACTTCCGCAGCTGTTCAACATCCTGAAAGGAGATATGAGCCTGGTGGGACCGAGACCGGAGCGCCCTCAGTTCGTGGAAAAGTTCAAGGAAGAGATCCCGAGATATATGGTAAAACATCAGGTGAGACCGGGGCTCACGGGATGGGCGCAGGTCAACGGTCTGCGTGGTGATTCTTCCATCAAGAAGCGGATCGAGTATGATATTTATTACATTGAGAACTGGACTTTGGGGTTTGACATTAAGATCATTCTTATGACGTTTTTCACAGGATTTATCAATAAAAATGCTTATTAACACAAGGAGAAGACAAGATGGCAACAAATTCTAACTACAATGGCGGCTATGGTCAGAGACCAGCCGGAAGCGGAAGAAGACCTTCCGGGAATGGACAGAGACCTGCGGGACAGCGACCTTCCGGAAATGGACAGCGACCTGCGGGACAGCGACCTGCCGGCAACGGACAGAGGACAACATCCGGCAACGGACAGAAGAGAGTATCTGCCAAGCAGCGCGCTGCCAAGAAAAGAAGAAAGGTTATCATCTTTGGTGTAGAGATTGCGGTTATCCTGATCATGGTGGCAGTACTGTATCTGGTAATGACCCACACAAATAATGAAGGCCCCAAGGTAACGGTATTAGAGACGGAAGAGCTCCGGATTCCGGAAGAAGTACAACAGGACGAAGCAATGAAGGGGTATATGAACATTGCACTGTTCGGTGTGGATGCGACGAAGGACAGCCAGCTGTACAAGGGCAGCCGAAGCGACAGTATTATGATCGCCAGCATCAATATGGATACCGGCGATATCAAACTGGTCAGTGTATATCGTGATACGTATCTGAACATCGGCACGGACTCCTATCAGAAGTGTAACGCGGCTTATTCCTATGGCGGAGCGGAGCAGGCAGTCAAGATGTTAAACATGAATCTGGATATGGATATTACGAACTTTGTAACCGTAGGCTATAAGGGACTGAGTGAAGTGATTGACGGTCTGGGCGGTGTCTATATCGATGTGGACTCTGAGGAAATCAAGCATATCAATAACTACCAGATCGGTATTGCAGAGGTCTTAAAATGTGACTACACACCGGTAACAGAGACCGGAGTACAGCTGCTAAACGGTCTGCAGGCGACGGCTTACTGCCGTATCCGTTATACCGCAGGTAATGATTTCAAGCGTGCCGCACGTCAGCGTGAAGTGATTCAGGCGATTGAAGATCAGGCGAAGAAGGCCGATTACGATACTCTGTCCAAGGTATTTAACAGTGCCATCGATGATGTTTACACCAGCCTGGATTCCAAGGATATTCTGGATCTGCTGGCTAACATCACAAAATATCGTATTGTGGACGAGGGAGGTTTCCCTGAAGAGACCATGCGTGCCACCGGTAACATCGGTGCAAAGGGAAGCAGTGTAGTACCTTTGGATCTGGAGAGCAATGTTGTATGGCTGCATCAGTTCCTATTTGATGATGCGAACTACACCGTAACCGACAGCGTAAAGGAATACAGTAGAAAGATTGCATCCGATACGGCACCTTATCTGAATAAATAAGAAAAGGAATTGACGAGGGAGTCTTCCGGAGAGCACCGGAGCTCCCTCGTGTCATATGAAAAAGTCTTGTGTAACAGACGGGGATAAAGTATAATAGACCAGAGATTGGGAAAGTAAGGAGCGCTCTGCAATGGAGATCGATGTGATCATTCCCCTGTATAAACCGGGGAAAGAACTATTTACATTATTAGATAAGCTTGACAGCCAGAGCGTGCCGGTACATGAAGTGATCCTGCTGAACACCGAGGAAAAATATTTTGAGCAGCTGATCTATGGAACCAGATTTCTGGAGAAATATCAGAACATTAAGGTATATCATGTCTCCAAAAGAGAATTTGATCATGGCGGCACCAGACGTATGGGTGTGAAAAAATCTTCCGCAGATATTTTTGTCATGATGACCCAGGATGCTATGCCGGCAGATGACAATCTGATCGAACAACTGACGGAACCACTGCGGGATCAGGTGGCGGTATCCTATGCAAGACAGCTGCCGAGAGAAGATTGTGCACCGGTGGAATGTTATACCAGGGACTTTAATTATCCGGCACAGTCACGGATCAAATCCGCAGAAGATCTTAAGACATTGGGGATCAAGACATTTTTCTGCTCCAATGTGTGTGCGGCATACCGACGGGAGATCTATGAGGAACTGGGTGGATTCGTAAAACATACCATATTTAATGAAGATATGATCTATGCGGCGAAAGCGGTGGAAGCGGGGTATGCGATCGCTTATGCGGCGGATGCCCGGGTGATTCATTCCCATAATTATACCAATGTACAGCAGTTCCAAAGGAATTTTGACCTGGGGGTATCCCAGGCAGAACATCCGGAAGTCTTCGCAGCATATCCTTCGGAGTCCGAGGGAAAACGAATGGTGAAAGATGTGACAGCATATTTGCGGGACAATCATATGTCCGGCAAGTTGCCCCATTTTTATATACAATGTGCCTGTAAATATGCAGGTTATCTATTAGGTAAGAACTATCGCAGGCTCCCCGGAAAATGGGTCCTGGCTTTTACTTCCAACAAAGAATACTGGAAACAGAACAGAAAGGATGTATGACTATGTGTGGTATCGTAGGATATATTGGAACAGAACAGGCAGCACCGATCATTTTAGACGGTCTGTCCAAACTGGAATACCGTGGATATGATTCCGCGGGTATGGCTATTTTTGATGGGGAGAAGATCAACACCAAAAAGGCTGTCGGGAGACTTAAGGTTCTGGAAAACCTGACACACGGAGGCGAGTCTATGAAGGGAACCTCCGGTATCGGGCATACCCGTTGGGCAACCCACGGTGCTCCCAGTGATATCAATTCCCATCCCCATATGAATAATGCCGGTACCATTGCTGTAGTACATAATGGAATCATTGAGAACTATATTCCACTGAAGAAAAAGATGCAGGATAAGGGGTATCAGTTCATCTCTGAGACCGATACCGAGGTACTGGCGCATCTGTTAGACTACTATTATAAGGGAAATCCCCTGGAAGCGATCACTAAGGTATTGCATCGGGTAGAGGGCTCCTATGCACTGGGTATCATGTTCGCCGATCAGCCGGATAAGATCTTCGCTGCCCGCAAAGACAGTCCTCTGATCGTAGGCAAGAGTGAGAGCGGCAGCTTTATCGCATCTGATGTTCCCGCAATTCTGAAATATACCAGAACCGTATATTATGTAGATAATCAGGAAGTGGTGGAACTGAAGGAAGACGGTCTTAGATTCTTCTCAGTGGACGAAGAAGAGATCACCAAAAAACCTGTGACGATCGACTGGGATGCCAATGCTGCGGAAAAGGGCGGCTATGAGCATTTCATGCTGAAGGAGATCTACGAGCAGCCTAAGACGATCAACGATACCATTTCTCCCCGTATCAAGGATAATGATATCGTCATCGAAGAACTGAATATGAGCGATGAGGAGATTCAGGAGATCACAAAGATACATATCGTGGCCTGCGGCTCCGCATATCACACCGGTGTTACCGCGAAATATGTCATCGAAGGTCTGGCAAGAATTCCGGTAGAGGTGGACGTGGCCAGCGAATTCCGTTATCGTGATCCCATCCTGCAGAAGGGCAACATGGTCATCGTCATCAGTCAGTCCGGTGAGACTGCAGATACGCTGGCAGCTCTTCGGGAATCTAAGGCAAAGGGCTTCAAGGTACTGGGTATCGTGAACGTAGTGGGCAGCTCCATTGCCAGAGAAGCGGACAGTGTTATGTACACCTGGGCAGGTCCCGAGATTGCCGTTGCAACGACCAAGGCTTACAGTGCACAGCTGACCGCACTTTACATGCTGGCTATGAAGTTCGCCAAGGTGCGTGGAACCGTTGATCAGGAGACATTCGCTGGAATGCTGGCAGACCTGAGATGTCTGCCGGATCAGATCGAACTGCTTCTGGGCCAGAAGCAGAAGATCCAGCATTTCGCGAACCGTTATGTGGGAGCGAGAGATATCTTCTTCATCGGACGTGGTATCGATTATGCGATTTCCCTGGAGGGATCCCTGAAGTTAAAAGAGATCTCCTATATTCATTCCGAGGCTTATGCAGCCGGAGAACTGAAGCATGGCACTATTTCCCTGATCGAAGATGGCACCCTGGTAGTGGCTTTGTCAACCCAGCCGGCTCTGTTCCAGAAGACCATCAGCAATATGGTAGAGGTAAAGGCAAGAGGCGCTTTTGTCATGGCGGTTACCATCGAGGGCAACAAAGCCATCGAGAAGGCAGCGGATTATGTGGTATACATTCCCGAGACGAATCCGTACTTTACCAATTCCCTGGCAATCATTCCGTTGCAGCTGTTTGCTTACTATGTGGCAGTGGGACGTGGCTGTGATGTGGATAAGCCGAGAAACCTGGCAAAATCCGTTACGGTGGAGTGATCATTTATAAGAAAAATGCATTCCGGAGAGGTGTCATACTTCTCCGGGATTTTTTCACGGTTCATAATTGCTTCAGAAAGTTGTCACAATTCGGTCACAATTGACGGTTATACTGTGTTCATAAGGTGAGAGGAAGAACTGAAATAACAGTGAAGAATAGTAAAAAGAGTTTCTCACTTACAGATAGGATAGGAGGAAGCATTATGTACGAGAATGATAATTTTTCCGGTTACGAAACCGGCAATGAAAATACAACCGGTACATTCAGTGGAGTAAGCGCTGCGGGAAGTGCAAACGGTTACACCACATACCAGATGGGCGGAAGCACCGGTAGCAATACAGAACCTAAGAACCCCAAAAAGCATGGAGGTTATTTCCGGAAAGCTGTGGTAAGTGTCAGTCTGGGACTTTTCTTCGGACTGTTTGCCGGCATCGGGTTCTATGCAGTACAGCAGGGCGCCGGGATGCTTAAGACCGGTACGGATACCGCAGTGGTAGATGAGGTCACTTCCGAAGCTGCAACAGAGAGCAGCCAGAGTACACCACAGCTTGCGACCAACGTTACTTATGTAGAGTCTGATGTATCTGATGTGGTAGAGAAGGTTATGCCTGCCATGGTATCGATCGTGAATAACTTCACCGAGACAGCCAATGTCTTCGGACAGCAGTATACACAGGAAGAAGCAGCCAGCGGTTCCGGTATTATCGTAGGCAAGACCGATGATGAATTGCTGATCGTATCTAACAACCACGTAGTAGAGAGCGCAGATACACTGACCGTTACTTTTATCGACGGCAGTGAAGCACAGGCACAGGTCAAAGGACTGGATTCCGATATGGATCTGGCAGTGATCGCAGTATCTTTAAATGATCTGAGTGATGATACCAAGAATGCCATTACTGTTGCTACTTTAGGCAGCAGTGATGATCTGAAGCTTGGTGAGCCGGTAATTGCCATTGGTAATGCTCTTGGATATGGTCAGTCCGTTACCAACGGTATTGTAAGTGCCCTGAATCGTGAGATCACTCTGGAGAACGGCTCTACCGGTACTTTCATTCAGACCAATGCAGCCATCAACCCCGGTAACTCCGGCGGTGCACTGCTGAACATGAATGGTGAGGTTATCGGTATCAACTCCAACAAGATCGGTGGTACTGCCGTAGAAGGTATGGGTTATGCAATCCCTATCACTTCTGCTAGTCCCATCATTGCGGACCTGATGGAGCGTCAGACCAGAAACAAAGTAGCTGAGGATGAAGTCGGTTACATCGGCATCTCCCTGCAGGAAGTAACTTCCCAGATCTCCCAGATGTACAACATGCCGGAAGGCATCTATGTAGTATCCGTAGAGGAAGGCAGTGCAGCAGCGAATGCCGGTATCATGAAAGGTGATATCATTACCAAATTCGATGGCAGCAGCATCTCGTCCTACTCTGATCTTCAGAAGATGTTACAGTACTATGCAGCCGGTGATTCCGCAACCATAACGGTACAGAGACCTCAGAACGGTGAATATGTATCTGTAGAACTGAATCTGACACTGGGCAGCAGACCTGCAGATAAAAAATAAATATAGCGGTTCCCAATACCGAATATTGGAAAGATAGAAAACCCCCGGAAGATCGTCTGAATCTCCCGGGGATTTTGTTTAGAAAAACTTCACTTGTAGCAGTCATTCGAATTAGATATAATAAGCGTAGGCATGAGCAGTGCAAGGATCGTGGATTACGAAAACCGACTGCTTGCAGGCGGGATTACGTAAGACACGATACGTGTAGGGCGAAGCCCGGATATCGAGGTAGCACGAAGTGATACCGAGATAAGCACTGCGCAATAGACAAAGAGGAGAATAACATGACAGATAATTACAATGATGATTATAGAGAAGTGATTCCTGAGGAAGAGAAAACAGAGACCACTCTGAACGAAAAAAAAGATAACGAAAAAAATAGCGAGAACACACAGGTAGCGGATACTGCGGGTGAAAATTCCGCTGAGAAAAAGACAGAGGACAAAAAGGACAGCAGCGAGTACGAGGATGTCTGCTTCATCTGCCGCAGACCGGAGAGCAAAGCCGGCAGAATGTTCAAGCTGCCTAATCATATCTGCATTTGCGATGACTGCATGCACAAGACCATGGAGACTGTGAGCCAGTTCGACTACCAGGGCATGTTGAATAATCCGGGCGATCTGAACCAGTTCGGCGGACAGAACGGATTCCCCAACATCAGCTTTGTGAATCTGGCAGACCTCCAGGGAGACGGCGGCATCCCCAACAAACAGAAACTCAAGAAGAAAAAGAAAGCCGAAGGTCCCAAACCTGTATTCAACATCAAAGATATTCCGGCACCTCATAAGATCAAGGCAAGCCTGGATGAATATGTAGTGGGACAGGAAAAAGCCAAAAAAGTCATTTCGGTAGCGGTATACAATCATTATAAGAGAGTAGCTACCGACACCATGGATGCGATTGAGATCGAGAAGTCCAATATCCTTATGATCGGTCCCACCGGTTCCGGTAAGACTTATTTAGTTAAAACACTGGCGAAACTGCTGGATGTGCCTCTGGCAATTGCCGATGCTACGTCACTGACGGAGGCCGGATATATCGGTGATGATATCGAGAGCGTAGTATCCAAGCTGCTGGCAGCCGCCGGTAACGATGTAGAGAAAGCGGAGAAAGGTATTATTTTCATTGATGAGATCGACAAGATCGCCAAGAAGAAAAATACCAATTCCCGGGATGTCAGCGGTGAAAGTGTACAGCAGGGCATGCTTAAATTGCTGGAGGGTGCCGAGGTGGAAGTACCGGTAGGTGCCAATAGCAAAAATGCCATGGTGCCCCTGGCTACGGTGAACACCCGCAATATCCTGTTTATCTGCGGCGGTTCTTTTCCGGATCTGGATGAGATCATCAAGGAGCGCCTGACCAAGACCGCATCCATCGGTTTTAACTCCGAACTGAAGGACAAATACGATAAAGATACCGATATTTTGTCTAAGGTGACCGTAGAGGATATCCGTAAGTTCGGCATGATCCCGGAGTTCATCGGACGACTGCCTATCATCTGTACTCTGCAGGGACTGAGCAAGGAGATGCTGGTGAAGATCCTGAAAGAGCCGAAGAATGCCATTTTGAAACAGTACCAAAAGCTCCTGGAACTGGATGAAGTGAAACTGGAGTTCACGGACGATGCCCTCGATGCCATTGCCGAAAAGGCCATGAAGCGTGACACCGGCGCCAGAGCCCTGCGTTCCATTATTGAGGATTTCATGCTGGATATCATGTACGAGATCCCCAAGGATGACAATATCGGAAGAGTCACCATTACCAGAGAATACATCGAAGGTACCGGCGGACCTATCATTGACATCCGCAGTAATGAGATCCTGGAGCCTGTGGAGAATCTGAAACAGATTCCGGCGGAAGAGAAATAAATTGAGAGTTAGTGAAATACCACCCGGATGACTTTGTTGTCTTCCTGGGTGGTATTTTGGTTTTGCTGTTCCGATCTTTACCGCCTGAAATCTATTTTGTGCTGTATAAGCAGTAAGTTTGAAGTGATTTTCTTTTATAGTGACTGATATTTACTGCCGGAATGGAAGCATCCTATGCCGAAGCGGTAA
>ERZ1034901.1892-NODE-1892-length-13908-cov-70.561034_pt1 | contig 13908 bp, 8 predicted proteins | sample MGYA00520628_ERZ1034901 | MGnify/ENA primary metagenome ERZ1034901 (study PRJEB33766, sample SAMN09781783) | gut metagenome | biome: gut microbiome | host: Homo sapiens | place: Madagascar | study: EMG produced TPA metagenomics assembly of the PRJNA485056 data... | reverse complement strand
CCGCCTTACTGTCCCACGAGATGTTGTCGAACTCGTGGGTAGGGAGGTCGTTGATATTTACGGGAGCCGAAAGAAACACCCTGCCTGCCTTTCCTGAAGATGGAAACGGGGTGGAAGCATTCGTGCCCGACGGCTGAGCAGATACATTGAGCGAGGCGATGGCGAGCCATTGCTGCGCCGACATTGCATCGCTTGAATCGATGAAGATTGTCTTACCGTTCGACATTCTGAAATGTCCGATATTATCGATGGCTATGGCGATGCGCTCAGGATAGGCTAGGGCAATCAGTCTGCCCACTTCCTCTGCATCCACCGGCTCATTGTCTTCCTTCACCTTGAGCATCCTTCGGTATTCCTGGGCTATCTGGGCGATGCGAGCCCATCTGCCCAGACTGTTTTTCTGTCGCTGCGAACGGAGGATGGAAAGGCGCAGCGCCATATCCGAATCCTCTGAATCGCTCATCGGGTCTTTCTCTTCCAGCAGGGCGGCAACGTCGCAGGCTAGAGCTTTGAGTGCAGAAGATTCTGAACTCATCATCATCTTGGCGATGCGCGGATGACAAGGCAATGTTGCCATCTTCCTGCCCAATGGGGTGATGCTGCCATCCGGTTCTATCGCTTCAAGAGAAAGAAGCAATTCCTTGGCATTGAGTAGGTTACTGCTTGATGGTGGAGTAAGCCAGAGCAGCGACTGGGGATTGTTCTCGCCAAAGGCAGCAATGTCGAGCACCATCGATGTAAGGTCAGCTTCTTCTATCTCCGGTCGGCGCTGGTCTTCCATCAGATGTTCCGAGGTCTGAGTCCACAACCGGTAGCAGATTCCTTCTGCCACTCGTCCGGCTCGTCCTCTTCTCTGGGTTGCCATATCCTTGCTGATGGTAACGGTTTCCAGGTGGCTCAATCCCGTTCGGGCGTCGTAAACCAGTTTTCGGCAAAGTCCGGAATCCACCACGATCCTCACGCCTTCGATGGTAAGTGAGGTTTCTGCGATAGGTGTGGCGAGCACAATTTTCCTTTCTCCCTCTTTCGAAGGGACTATGGCGAGGCGCTGCTTCTCGGGTGGAAGATTGCCGTAGAGCGGATAAACCTGAGGAACGGAAAGTTCTGCAGCAGATGATGAAGCAGCAGATAATGAAGCTGATGCAGATGATGAAGCTGCTGCTCTGCTGAGGCTTGCATCCAATATCTCCTTGCATTTCAGAATCTCCGACTGTCCAGGAAGGAAAGCCAGAATATCTCCCTCGTACCTATCTGCAGCCTTGAGGATGGTAGCTGCCACCTCTTTATATATATCGTATCGCGCAATGTCGGTCTCAGAATAAATGGTCTCTACGGGAAACATCCTTCCTTCGCTCTCTATCAATGGCGCCCGAAGAGCCTCGCAGATGGCAGAAGCATCGATGGTAGCCGACATGATGATGATCTTCAGATCGGGGCGGATTATCTCCTGTGCCTGTCGGGTGAGGGCAAGCGCCAGGTCGGAGTTGATGCTTCGCTCGTGAAACTCATCGAAGATGACGGCGCTCACTCCTTCGAGCGTGGCATCATGGATGAGCATCCGGGTAAGGATTCCCTCGGTGAGCACCTCGATGCGGGTTTCTGAAGAAACCTTGTTCTCGAAGCGTACCCGGTACCCCACGGTCTTACCCACGGGTTCGCCCAAGATGCTTGCCATTCGTTCAGCTATCTGACGGGCAGCAAGGCGGCGTGGTTCCAGCATCAGAATCTTTCCCTGTGGGGTGGCTCCGAGGAGGGTGAGTGGAAGTACGGTGGATTTTCCGGCTCCCGGCGGAGCGGTAACAACAAGGTTTGCCGACTCCTTCAGGGTGCTGTTGATGGCGTCGGCTATCTGGAAGGCAGGAAGATGACCTGCCTGCTGTTTGATTCTATCGTAATTCATACTGCAAAGATACACATTATTTTTGTGATGGGCAAATGATTAGAAAGGTAATGCATGAGAATGGCGAATCTTGTAGATTTTTTCCCTTATCTGATTCCATTTGGCAAGGACTAGGTAGCCGGATACGACTGCCAGATAGAGAAGCATCAACTGAAGGAGTGACAGATGAAGATGGTCTATGCTGGCACCCGGCAACAGACTGGTAAGCCGGAAGGCGGTATGGGTGGCTTGGGTAATGCTGGCAAGTACTGCTGCTACATGTTGCATCAGCCAGGTGCCGACGGAGGCAAGGCTGGAAATGTAGGTAATGGGAGAAAGCAGCAGGAGTAGGGCACAAAGATAGAGGATGAGGGTGGCTGCCGGGATGGCGATGAAGCTGGTGAGTAGGGAGTAGCAGGATATTCTGCCGAAATAATAGACGATGAGCGGAAGCGTACCTATCTGTGCCGCCAGGGATACGCAGAATAATCCCCAGAGGCAACGGATGATCTTGCCGTGGGATTTGAGCAGGCCGAAGAGTGGGGGATAGAATATGAGGATGGAAGCCACGGCGAGAAAGGACATCTGGAAACTGATGTCGAAAAGATGGAAGGGATTCAGAAACAGCATGATGACATAGGCTAGCGCCAGGGTGTTGAGCGAAAGGTCGGGGCGCAGGGCTAGCAGGCAGAAACTGTAGATGCTGAGCATAGAGGCTGATCTGACGGCACTAGGGGGAAAGCCGATAAAGACGACATACGCCCATACGGCAACGAGGGACAGGGCAATGGTGGGTCTGGAACGGCGCTTTCCGCCCAGAAAAATCACGAAGAGCTGGAAGATAATGCCTATGTGCAAGCCGCTAACTGCCAGTATATGACTTGTGCCGGAGATGGAAAAGCTCTCCTTGGTTTCCCGGTCGAGTGAACCCTTATCGCCCATCGCCATCGCAGAAATCACGGCGAAATCCTGTCCGTCGATATGATAAGTATGCAGCTGCTGTTCCAGCTGCTGGCGGAAGGAACGGCTTGCCAGGATGGTGCGGTCGATGGGGGAGAGTGACTGGTAGGTCATGATGCTGCCAGGTGCTTTCGTCTTATCGATATGATGGGAGGTGATGAAACCGCCCAGACAGAACAGGCAGAGCGACAGAAAGAGGCTCTGAAGAAGGACCAACTGCTTGATTTTTCTGAAGAAGAGCCGGGAAAGCTGACGGTTTTCATGGAGTACATAGCAGCAGCCGGCTAAGGCTATGGCAATGATGGCTGCGATGAGCCAATAGCGCGTGGAGAAGTAATCATAGCTGTATCTGGCTGTGATGATGCTAAGTGATAGTATGAGGCTGAAGAACATCAGCGGAGTGACTGGGAGTCTTTTATTTCTGTCCATTTTAGCCGTGTTTTCAGGTTCGTTTAAAAAAGAGAAGCCCGACAAAAGGTTGGGATAGTCCAACTCTCTTATCGGGCTTCTCATATATATAATAATGTATAAGCCTGCCTGGAAGCAGGAATATATCATTTCGGGAGATTACTCTCTCTGGAGATTATTCTCTCTTGAGATTATTTGCCGAATCCGAAGATACGCTTGATGAATTTCTTCACAGGATTATCGTTCTTCTGTGGATTGACAACAGGAGCGTACTTGCGAGGACCGGAATTCTCAGTTCCCTTCTTCTGCTGGTTCTGAGGAGCAGCGCCCTGTCGCTTCTGCTGGTTCTGCTGAGCGCCGCCCTGCTTCTTCTGGGCTACGCCTCTGCCTCGGCCATTGCTTCCAGGACGAACATTGTTCTCATTGCCCGGGCGCTGGTTGCCGTTAGACTGCTGATTGCCCTGCTGGTTGCCGTTCTCTTTGTTGCGCTGCTTATTGTTGCGGCGCTTGTTGTTATTGCGGTTCTTCTGCTCGCCGTTGTGCTGCTCAGCGTTTCTCTGTTCATTGTTCTTGAACTCGCGATTCTTCTGCTCGCCGTTCTCGTGATTCTTCTGTACGCCATTCTCGCCATTGTTCTGAGGAGTCTTTTCCTGACGCTCGTTTGGCTTGTTTGGCTTGCGCTTGTGTGAAGTCTGGTCGCGGTCTTTCTGTCTGCGGCTCTTGGCGCTGGTCTTGCTCTTGCCCTCGCCGTTGCTGTTATTGTTGCCGCCGCGGTTGCCGTTGCGGTTGTTTCCGCCCTGCTTTCCGCCCTTGCCCTTACGACCATTGTTGCGTTTTGAAGGCTTGTTGAGCTTGATGTATTCAGGGCCTTCGCCGCAATCTTCCGGCAGAGGCATCTTCTCTACCACCTTCTCCAGGAACTTCTCAATCTGCTGGAACCAGTACTGGTCTTCCTCGTTGACGAAGGTGATGGCTCTACCATCGCGGTTGGCACGGGCTGTACGGCCGATGCGGTGAACATAATCCTCAGTATCGTGAGGAACGTCATAATTGATGACCATCTCGATATCATCAATATCGATTCCACGAGCCACGATATCCGTAGCAACCAGTACGTCGAACTGACCGCTCTTGAACTTGAACATCACATCATCGCGTTCTGCCTGCTCCAGGTCGGAGTGCATTGCACCGCAGTTGATGCCAATCTGCTGAAGGGCAGCAGCCAGCTGCTTCACCTTCATCTTGCTGCCGCTGAACACGATGACGCGCTTCATATCGCCAGCCTTGAAGATATCTTTGATGATGGTCATCTTCTGGGTCTCGTAACAAACGTAAGCCTCCTGCTTAATCTTCTCGGCAGGCTTGCTTACGGCAAGCTTGATCTCTACAGGATCCTTGAGCAGGGCCTTGGCAAGTTCCTCAATTTTCTCAGGCATGGTGGCAGAGAACATGATGGTCTGGCAGGTCTTTGGCAACTTGGAAGCGATGGTATTGATGTCTTCTGAGAAGCCCATGTCGAGCATGCGGTCGGCCTCATCGAGAATGAAGAAGCTTACCTTGCTCAAATCTACATTACCCAGGGAAATGTGGGTGATGAGGCGACCTGGAGTAGCAATCACGACATCAGCACCCATGCGGAGGCTCTTCAGCTCCTGATCGTAGCGGTTGCCGTCGTTGCCGCCATAAACAGCCACGCTGCTCACATCCTGCAGGTAGTAGCCGAAGCCCTGCATGGCCTGGTCTATCTGCTGGGCTAACTCGCGGGTTGGCGACATGATGACGCAGTTGATGGCGTCTTTCGGATAGCCGCCATCATCAAGTTTGCTCAATACTGGGAGCAGATAGGCTGCTGTCTTACCCGTTCCGGTCTGTGCCACGCCCAATACGTCGTGACCTTCCAATATCTCAGGGATACATTTTTCCTGTACAGGGGTGCAAGTGTCGAAGCGCATGTCGTATAATGCGTCGAGCACGTTGTCATTCAAATCTAATTCGTCGAAATACATTCTTTTCCTTTCTTTTGTTGACCAATGGGCCGGATGGATCTTCATCCGTTCCAATGGTCAAGGTTCTTTGTTTCAATGTTTAATTACCTTGGTGCCTTGCGGTAGCAGAAGTAGGCAACGAAGGCGAAGATGATGTTCGGCAACCAAGCGGCAAGTGCCGGAGGGAAGTTTGCCTGGATGGCAAAGGTTGCCGATACGGTTTGCAGCATGATGTAGCCGAAGCTCAGTGCAAGACCGATTCCCAAGGATAGGCCCATACCTCCCTTTCGCTTGCGCGATGAAAGCGACACTCCGATGATGGTGAGGATGAAGGAGGCAAACGAGGCGGCGATGCGCTTGTGGTATTCTACCTGATACTGCACCACATTGCCCGAACCGCGGTTGATCTGCTTGGAAATATACTCCTTCAGTTCCGGACTGGTGAAGGTTTCCTGCTGACCCTTAGAATAAACCAGGTCGGTAGGCTCCATCGTAATCAGCGTATCCTTCTGTGCTCCGCTGGTGATGTGTTCCTTCATACCTTTCAGCTGGCGCACCTTCCAGTTGCTCAGCTTCCAGTGGTATTTGCTGTCGGAGATTGTATCATACTGAATCTCCATCGCCGTAAGGTGGCTTACGAGTTTCTTGTCCTGGAACTTGTCGAGACAGAATCCGTAACCCCGCTTCGAGTTGTTGTCGTAGTGCTGCATATAGGCAATTACGCCCTTATCTACCTGCAGCTGTACGTTTTCGGCAGAAGTATTCTTCTTCTTGTTCTTGTACATCGTCTCAAAGTTCTGGCGTACTACCGTGCCGTGAGGAATCACGTAGGCAGAGAGTGCATAGCTCAAGGCTGAGAGCATGATGCAGGTGATGAGGTAAGGACGAAGGAGTCGCTTGAAGGAAACACCTGATGCCAGAATGGCGATGATTTCTGAGTTGCCTGCCAGCTTCGACGTGAAGAGGATGACCGCCACAAACACGAACAACGCACTGAAGAGGTTGGCGAAGTAAGGGATGAAGTTGGCATAATAATCGAAGATGATGGCCTTGGCTGGTGCATGATACTCCGTGAACTTCGCCAGGTTCTCATTGAAGTCGAACACGATGGAGATGGAGATGATCAGTGCAATCGAGAAGAAGTAGTAGCCTAAGAACTTCTTGATAATGTACCAGTCTAACCGCTTGATGTATCTCAGTGGGTTGAGATACCTGAGCACCCTGAGGAATCGCAGCTTGTGCCCGATCCAGCCTAGAATGCGGGCTATGCGCTGCAGGATGGCAATGAGCCAGCCGAAGCGAGATTCGAAGGCTCTGCCCATCTTGAGCAGTCTGCGATGTTTTCTGATGTATTTATAATCTTTCATCATTTAATGTAAAATATGTATAGGAGCATCCTATAAAGTTCAATGCTCAACGCTCAAGCTAGATTCGTCGGCCGAGTTGATCGATGATAGAGCGTTTCCACTCTACGAAGTCGCCCTGCTCGATATGGTGGCGCGCATCTGTAACGAGACGGAGATAGAACGAGAGATTGTGGATGCTGGCAATCTGCATGGCAAGGAGCTCCTGGGCCTTGAAGAGATGGTGCAGGTAGGCCTTGGTGGTAATCTGGTCGATGTCGCAGCCGTCTGGATCCACTGGACTGAAATCCATCTCCCACTTCTTGTTGCGCATGTTCATCGTACCATTATAGGTAAAGAGCATCGAATTGCGGCCGTTGCGGGTTGGCATTACGCAGTCGAACATATCAACACCGCGCTCGATGGCCTCGAGCAGGTTCTGGGGAGTTCCTACGCCCATCAGGTAGCGAGGCTTGTCCTTTGGCAGAATCTCATTCACCACCTCGATCATTTCGTACATCACCTCGGTAGGCTCGCCTACGGCAAGACCGCCGATGGCATTTCCGTCGGCTCCCTTATCGGCAATGTACTTGGCTGCTTCGCGGCGCAGCTCTGGGAAAGTACAACCCTGGACGATAGGGAAGAGGCTCTGCTGATAACCGTAGAGAGGTTCTGTCTCGTCGAAGCGCTTGATGCAGCGGTCGAGCCAGTGCTGAGTCATCTCCAGACTCTTCTTCGCATACATGAAGTCGCTCTGTCCGGGAGGACACTCATCGAAAGCCATCATGATGTCGGCACCGATGATGCGCTCTGTATCCATCACGTTCTCTGGAGTGAAGAAGTGCTTGCTGCCATCGATGTGCGAACGAAACTCGCAGCCCTCTTCTCTGAGCTTGCGGATTCCGGTAAGCGAGAATACCTGGAAGCCGCCGCTGTCGGTGAGGATAGGACGGTCCCAGCCGTTGAACTTATGCAGTCCGCCTGCCGCCTTGATGACTTCGAGTCCCGGGCGCAGGTAGAGATGGTAGGTGTTTCCCAGGATGATCTGGGCCTTTACCTGCTGGCGCAATTCTTCGAAATGTACACCCTTTACGCTGCCCACAGTTCCCACAGGCATGAAGATCGGAGTCTTGATCTGTCCGTGGTCGGTGGTGATGATGCCGGTGCGAGCATCGCTTGCCTTATCTGTTACTTGTAGTTCAAATTTCATTTCTTTTCTTTTTTGTCATTTTCAGGAATGGTGAAGTCGATAGGGTGCTTTACCTTCTCGTCGGTGAGGGCAAACTCCCAGACATCTGCTACATCTTCTACATAATGGAACTCTACGCCCTTGAGATACTTTTCTGGAATGTCGAGGATGTTCTTCTTGTTTTCCTTGCAGATCACGATGTCGGTAATGCCGGCACGCTTGGCTGCCAGGATCTTCTCCTTGATGCCTCCCACTGGGAGCACCTTGCCGCGAAGGGTAATCTCGCCGGTCATGGCTATGTTCTTGCGAACCTTGCGCTGGGTGATGGCCGAAGCAATACTGGTGGCAATGGTAATACCTGCCGAAGGACCGTCTTTTGGCGTTGCTCCTTCAGGTACGTGGATATGGATGTTCCAGTTTTCAAAGATGCGGTAATCCACGCCCAGCAGGTCGATATGCGCCTTGATGTATTCCAGGGCGATGATAGCCGATTCCTTCATCACGTCTCCCAGGTTACCGGTCAGGGTAAGCTTGCCCTGTCTTCCCTTGCTCAGCGAGGTTTCGATAAAGAGAATCTCGCCGCCCACAGAGGTCCATGCAAGTCCTGTTACTACTCCTGCATAATCGTTGCCCTGATAGATGTCGCGGGTGAATGGGGCGGTGCCGAGAATCTCCTTCAGGTCTGATGCGGTGATGGATGGCTTCTCCAATTCCTTGGAATAGGCGAGCTTGTAGGCCATCTTGCGCAGTCCCTTGTTGATCTGCTTCTTGAGCTGGCGCACACCGCTTTCTCGGGTGTAGTGCTCGATGATGCCCTCAATGGCTGCCTTGTTGAAGCTTACCTTCGGGGTGAATTTGTCGAGACCTGTATTCTCCAATTCCTTCGGAATCAGGTGGCGCTTGGCAATCTCTATCTTCTCCTCCGTAATGTAGCCGCCTACTTCGATGAGCTCCATTCGGTCGAGCAAGGGACGTGGGATTGAGCTGATGTCATTGGCGGTTGCGATGAAGAGAACCTTAGAGAGATCGTAATCCACATCCAGGTAATTGTCGTGGAAGGTGTTGTTCTGCTCAGGGTCGAGTACTTCAAGCAAGGCTGACGCTGGATCACCCTGGTGGTTGTTGGCTGAAACCTTGTCTATCTCATCGAGGATGAAGACTGGGTTGCTGCTGCCTGCCTTGAGGATGTTCTTGACAATGCGGCCAGGCATGGCTCCGATATAAGTGCGGCGGTGACCGCGAATCTCGGCTTCGTCGTGCAGACCTCCCAGAGACATTCTTACGTATTTGCGCTTCATGGCCTTGGCAATGCTCTTGCCCAGACTGGTCTTGCCGACTCCCGGAGGACCATAGAGGCAGAGAATCGGACTCTGCATTCCACCCTTCAGGGATCTTACGGCAAGATATTCCAGGATGCGTTCCTTTACTTTCTCCATGCCGTAGTGGTCCTGGTTGAGAATCTTCTGGGCATGAGACAGGCTGAGGTCATCCTCGGTGTATTCGCCCCAAGGCAAATCTACCAGCGTCTGCAGATAGTTGAGCTGGATAGGGTAGTCTGGGCTCTGAGGATGGATGTTGTCGAGTTTGGCCAACTCTTTCTGGAAAACCTTCTGGGTTGCCTCGTTCCATTTCTTGGTCTTGGCTTTTTCGAGCAGCTCCTTCTTCTCCGGACTGCTTTCGCCTTCGCCCAGCTCTTCCTTGATGTTCTTGATCTGCTGCTTCAGATAATATTCCTTCTGCTGCTCGTCGAGATCAAACTGAGTCTTGTTTCTGATTTCATTTTGCAGGTAGAGCAGTTTCTGCTCCTTGTGCAAGGCCTTGAGCGCCTCTATCAGTCGCTCCGACAGCTTCTCCTGTTCCAGCATCTTGATCTTGTCTTCTGCCGTAAAAGGCAGGGAGGTGCAGATGAAGTTGCATTTCACGAAGCGATTGGTAATCTCATTGATTGCATAGACAGCCTCGTTGGGAATGTTCTCATTGTACTGAATGAATTTGATAGATTCCTCGAAGAAAGTTTGGGTCAATGCCTTGAACATAGGATCCTTGGCTTCCTTTTCGATAGGCCAGGTCTCTGGCAGACTTTCTACATCTGCAAGATAGAATGGATCCTTATCTACTATCTTCTTCAGCTTGCATCGGCCTAAACCCTGCACGATGATGGTCTTCTGGTGCTCTTCGTTTGGCATGTTGATGACTCTCATCAGCTTGGCAAATGTTCCGGTTTCGTACAAGTCTTCCTGATTAGGTGAGTCTATGTCCGCATGCTTCTGGCAAAAGATGCAGAATACAGTTTCTGGATTTTGCTCCAGCATGTTTGCCAGCTCCTTGCTTTCCGCCCTGCCTATCAGGATAGGAGTAAGCACGGAAGGAAAAACCACCAGGTCGCGAGTGCAGAGGGTAGGATAGATTCCTGCCTCCCTTTCTTGTATCAATACGGATGCATCGCCCTCAAAGTCGGCTATCATCTGGATTTGTGTATTCGAATTTCTGTTCATATTCTATTTGATAAACACTTTTTGGGGTGTATATGAATTTCTGTTCTATTTTGATAAACACTTTTTGGAGTGCATATTCTCTTGAATATATGCTTATAGGGTGCAAAGTTAGTGATTTTTGCCGAGAATCCCATCGTTTTTTCCGAAAATCACCTCTTTATTAGATATTATTATTAATATAAGCAAGAAGACTGTAATAAAATGCTGATTTTTGCGTTACTATCTTAAAAGTAAAACTATGACAGGATTTAAATTCAAACAATTTGAGATTCATCAGGATCGTTGCGCCATGAAAGTGGGAACGGATGGTGTGCTGCTGGGGGCATGGGCACCTGGCGGTAAACGTATTTTGGATGTCGGGTCGGGTACCGGACTCATTTCGCTGATGATGGCGCAGCGCTTCCCTGAGGCGCAGGTGCTGGGTATTGATATGGACGGAGAGGCTTGTGAGGAGGCTGCTGAGAATGTGGCTGCAAGTCCTTTTGCCGATCGTGTCGAAATAGAGTGCTGCCGATTGCAGGACTATCATTCTGAGGAGTCTTTTGATGCAATCGTAAGCAATCCTCCTTTCTTCTTGAATAGTCTAAAAAATCCAGACAGTAAACGTACGATGGCCCGCCATACGGATAGTTTGCCTTTCAGGGATCTTTTCAGGGGTGCAAAAATGCTACTGAGTGATGATGGCGTTTTTTCCGTGATTGTTCCTTCAGAGGTTCTTGAGGTGGTTGTGTCGGAAGCTTGTATGCTAGGATTTTATCTTATCAGGCAGTGTGGCGTTAAGACTGTGGAGCGCAAACAGCCGAAACGTTATCTTCTGTCATTTGCAAAACATCGGTATAATGGAATGGAAAATACTATAAAAACAATGACCGATTCCGAGGGGAACCGGTCAGAGTGGTATGCGAAAATTACGGAAGAATTCTATATTTGGTAAGGGCTAGAGGTTCAGCTTTCTCTGTACGAGCTTGCTGATGGCTCCTACTCGTTTGCTTTGGCGCTGGATGTCTTTGTGAATGTCATCGCGTACAACATTGATGTCGTTGAAGAAATCGGCAAAGGCTGATTGGATGACGTTCGGCTTGCGCACACTCTTGTCTGCAAACGGATTTACAATCATCTTGATGCCTTTTTCTTCCATGTGCACATCTATGTCGGCGCCGGTCATCACAGGGTCGCCATCATAATGGATGACACCTGGCTTGCTGCGGGTGATGTGGAGCTTCTTGCAACGGAAAGACTTGATCTTCGAGTTCTTGTCGAGGGTTTTGTTGAACATATCGAAACTAACCTGTGAGGCTTCGATGACATCAAACGGTTCCATGATGACTACATCCATCAGTCCGTCGCTCATAGATGCCTGTGGAGCAATATAGGCGTTGTTGCCGTATTGGGAAGCGTTGGCGCATGAGATGAGAAACGCTTTATATTGTTTTGTTCCTGTCTCATCCTCCAGAGTATATGTTTCAGGCTCATATTTTAAGCCTTCTCTCAGGATGTTCTCTGCATAGCTGATCGGTCCACGCTTTCCGCTTTCTGCAAACTTCATACTGACAAAGGCGTCGAAGCCCATTCCACAAGTGCAGAAGAATGGGTATTCGTTGATGACTCCGTAGTCTAGGTCGTGTATTTCGCAGGCGTTGATGATCTCAATGCTCTTCTTCAAGTTCATTGGCAGCAGCAGGTGGCGCGCCAGGCCGTTTCCTGAGCCGCAAGGCAGAATGCCTAATGCTGAGTCGGAATGGACGAGGGAACGGGCTACCTCGTTCACAGTGCCATCGCCACCTACAGCCACCACGATGTCTGCGTGGTTGTCTCTGGCTTCGGCTGCCAGTTCTGAGGCGTGTCCTGGTCTTTCAGTCATTTTTATCTCGTACTCGAACTGCTCCTTGTCCAAAGTAGAATCTATCAAACTGGGAACCGCTGCTTTGCTGCTGGTTCCAGAAATCGGGTTCATGATGAAAACTATCTTTTTTTTCATATCTTAGTCAAGAAATTGTTTTTTAAATTGCAAAAGTAATAAAAATCCCTAAAATGGCAAGAAATATCTACTAAAAAAAGCATAAAAGTAAACTTTCTTAGGAAAAAAGCGGTTTTATTAATCTTTTTTTGTATCTTTGCAGCCTGAAACTAGAAAATAAATTAAAATAGAAATAAAGTACACCTATTATAATGGGACAATTACAAGAAAGATACAAGAATTATCGTGTACCTCAGAAGTATATGGAAGCCGGTGTGTATCCATACTTCCGTGAGATTACAAGTAAGCAGATGACAGAGGTAACTGACATCGACGGTCACAAGATCCTGATGTTCGGTTCTAATGCTTACCAGGGTTTGACTAATGATCAGCGAGTTATCGATGCAGCTAAGGCTGCTCTCGACAAGTATGGCTCTGGCTGTGCTGGTAGCCGCTTCCTCAATGGTACACTCGATTTGCATGTGCAGCTCGAAAAAGAGCTTGCTGAGTTTATGGGCAAGGATGAGACATTGTGCTTCTCTACTGGTTTCTCTGTAAACCAGGGCGTGTTGGCATGTGTTGTAGGCCGCGGTGATTATATCATCTGTGACGACCGTGATCATGCCAGTATCGTAGATGGCCGTCGTCTTTCATTCGCTACCCAGCTTCACTACAAGCACAACGATATGGAAGATTTGGAGCGCGTGCTCTCTAAGCTTCCTGAGGATGCAGTCAAGCTCATCGTTGTGGATGGCGTGTTCTCTATGGAGGGCGATTTGGCTAACTTGCCAGAAATCGTGAAGTTGAAGCATAAGTACAACTGCTCTATCATGGTAGATGAGGCTCATGGCCTTGGCGTGTTTGGTAAGCAGGGACGTGGTGTCTGCGATCATTTCGGTCTGACCGATGAGGTAGATCTCATCATGGGTACCTTCTCTAAGAGTCTGGCATCTATCGGTGGTTTCATCGCATCAGATAAGGATACCATCAATTTCCTCCGTCACAACTGCCGTACTTACATCTTCAGTGCATCTAACACTCCAGCTGCAACTGCTGCAGCTCTCGAGGCTCTCCATATCATCCAGAAGGAGCCTGAGCGTTTTGAGAATCTTTGGGATGTTACCAACTATGCTTTGAAGCGTTTCCGTGAGGAAGGTTTCGAGATTGGTGAGACTGAGAGTCCTATCATTCCTCTCTACGTTCGTGATGCAGAGAAGACATTCGTTGTTACCAAGCTGGCTTATGATGCAGGTGTGTTCATCAATCCTGTTATCCCACCAGCATGTGCTCCTCAGGACACATTGGTGCGTTTTGCTCTTATGGCTACTCATACAAGAGAGCAGGTAGAGAAGGCTGTTGAGATCTTGAAGAAGATTTTCGTAGAGGAAGGCATCATCAAGGCGTAATAGCAAAACAATGCGGTTGCTGAAAATTCATCAATCGCCATATATAATAAGGTATAAAGGGGCAATTTCTTCGGAAGTTGCCCTTTTTTTAGGAAAAAACTGAATAAATGCATATTTTTACAAAAAAAGTTGCTGAAAAATTTGGTGGAATAAGAAAAATGTTGTACCTTTGCACCCGCAATTCAGAAATGATGCTTACTGCAAAGAAGTAATTTCGTTGTGAGAAGAAAGCGGGGTGTAGCGCAGCCCGGTAGCGCTCCTGTTTTGGGAACAGGTGGTCGCAGGT
>ERZ1034901.1890-NODE-1890-length-13915-cov-20.546248_pt1 | contig 13915 bp, 6 predicted proteins | sample MGYA00520628_ERZ1034901 | MGnify/ENA primary metagenome ERZ1034901 (study PRJEB33766, sample SAMN09781783) | gut metagenome | biome: gut microbiome | host: Homo sapiens | place: Madagascar | study: EMG produced TPA metagenomics assembly of the PRJNA485056 data... | reverse complement strand
GAAGAGAACTCGCGTATCTGTCTTCACATGCAACTAATCGCTATTTTATCCCGAATTGGGGTAATAATTTGAAGCTTAACGCTGCTAAAATGCCCGTAGTGATGGGCACTCTCACCCCATTGGTATGGGAACGGAGTGCCCGTCACTACGGGCATTTTTTTATGTGTGTTGGGCATGACACTAACCTAGTTGGTCTACTCTATTTCCAAAGAAATTATATTAAAAAAAATAGAAAAGAATTTATCCTTTAGGGGTAATATTGAATCCTGCTTTGAGAATGAAACGCAAAGTTTCCTTAGATGTGTTTCGGTCATAGACACGTTCTTCTTCGGGAAGCTCCTCGTATGGGACGAGACAGGGATGTTCTTTCTTCTCGTCATTACGTGTTTCACCATATTTCCAACCTTGTTCTATGCGAGTTTTAGCCCAAACTTCATGTACGTTTTTTGCCATAAGTTCGCTTAGTTCTTCCAATTCTTTTGGTAGTGTAATACCTTCTGCCTCGATAGTATGAGGTATGTATTCTTTTGCTTTCATAATCTTCTATTTTTGATGTGAGTAAATTTCTATAGTTAAGTTTACGACATTTCTGTCAAATTCCTTGTAGTTGGCATTCCAACCTTCAGCTTCCGTTGTTTCTTTAGATTCTTGGTCTAATAGTTCCCAAGGAAGTAAACAGTTATGTCGTTTTATTCTTTCGTTGCAGTTATGTGTATTGGGAACTTCTGGGGCTTCGGTAAAATGTAAATATCCCATTGTTTCATGCGAAGCATTCCAACGGATGTGTTCTAAGCGAGCCAAGTTGAGCATTAAGAGTTTATTTTGTGTGTCGCTTCCGTTTGCATGGAAAATCTTCAACTTGGTTTTTGAGTGGTAAGCATTGGCTAAGTCTTGTCCTTCCTTTCTGTGTAGTTCGGAAAATTTGGTCAACTCCTTGGCATCTATAGCTTGATCACGGCGTTTGTCCCATACGTTTTTGTCCTTGTCTTTTTGTGTAGCATTCTCATAATATTTATGGTTATAAGCAATGCCTTCCTCCATGAAATGATTATGTACGATATTTTCGTATGTATATATATCGTCGTCTGTTCCAAATAGTCTTAATACTTGCTTCCTCTTCTCTTCGTTTTTTGCACATTCTTCATTATAGTAGGAAAGTATCTTTTGAAACTTGGATTTGTTACTAACGTTCTTGCACTTAATAAGAATCTTTAGGCGTGTTAGATTGCTACGTTTTTGAAGTAGCAAACGATAAATGTTTATAGCGATGTTCAAGTTTTCAATGTCTGAGCCAACAGCGACAACGACATAGTTGAGAGTTGGACATAATGTGGTTAGTATATTGTAGAATACAGTGCTGTTAGCATTCGTTTGGTGCGTCGTAATGAGTAGAGAATCATCGGCGTCATTTTTTCTGTAGGCAAGAGCACGGCTGGTGCAGAAAAACTCGCCTTTGAGTTCTTCCATATTGGCATCAATGATGTGACAATGGAAAGGGGAACGATATACATGACCAGCAGGAATCCCTAAGCAATCGTCCTCCTTCATGGAGTGGCAGTCAACGAATGCGCCATATTCATAAAGAAATTTGGTGACTTCTTGTCCTGTCTCTCCAAAGCCGATGATCAAAGAGTCGAATGAGGAAGATACGGTACCGACATTATTAGTTGTATCTAACTCAACAAAGTTGACAGGGTGTAATTCTTCTGTCATTTTCAGGTTGTTGATGCATGCTTTGGAAGAGTCAATAAGACGGATGTTGATTCTATTCTTGATTTCCAAGTCTTCCAAAGCTTGGGTAATATTGTTATGGCGTGCATGGTAGTATATGTTTACATCTTTATTGTTGTTTGCCATGAGGTTGATGGAAATGTCGTTTCCTAAGGCTTGCATACCTGCAATATTATTCTCTTCGTTTTCAGATAAGAAGAAAATATGTAGTTCACCTTTTTCTAATAGGGATAACTGAGAAATAAGTTCTTTGATTTTTACCAGATTCAACATCGTGAATACGTCTGAGCTTTTGTTAATGGATAGGTCTGCAATCTTTGCATCTGCGATGGCAAGATAAGTATTGGCTTCCTCTGTCATCTCAAAAGTCTCACAGCTGTGGGAGAATAGTTGAGCGATGCTACTCCAAACGTTTGAGGTATCATCAGTCTCATCATTTTGTGATTTGGCAATAGTGATGATGACGGCATTGGAGTCATGTCTATGAATGTCTTTTGCTAAGATTTTGGACGGCTCGTTCACCCCAAAGAAGAGATAGAGATGATTCGTTTCTTGTGTCATCTTGAGATTCCGCAATTCAATGTATGCTTTTAGTCGTTCACTGATAAGGCTGAGCAATAAGAGTACTGTGCATAGAAAAGAAAAAATGGCAATGGTAGAAATTAAACTTTTGAGTAGATAATGTTCACTGATGCTATCAATGATGTTGGTGTCTACATCAAGCATGAAAAGATCAAGTGAGCATATCATACTTCGAAAAGTCATTTCTGTACAAGTATACAGGGCGATAGGGGTGTCCGCTCCGTCCATATCGTAGATTTGCGGACAATGCAGTGTGAATGCTGCTTGGTAAAGACAAGTGCCAAATGACCAAAGTAAGAACATGGTAGCTGCTAAAAGTTTGATGCGGCATAGACGTATGGTAGGTTTGCTGGAAACTTGCCAATGTTGAAATTGCTTGTAAAAAACATATACAGCGAAAATAATCAGCCCGCATGATACGAAGTATGGAAATAGTAAAGTCTTATAGAAGGACAGAATTATGAATGTAACGAATATACTTAACAGGTAGAGTGGAACTTTCTTGCTTTTGGCTTTTATGCCATTGCGAATGAGAGTGTAAACGAGTGCTACCAATAATAACGCAATGATAGTCTCTGCGATATTGTGGATTGTTAGGTACTTAAGTATGTTTATTTTTTCCATCTTGTGAGTAAGTTTTTAGTTATGTATCTCTAATATTGCTGACAAAAATAAGAAAAAAACTTACTATGGACAAAAGAAAAGTGTTAAAATGTCGAAGAAATGAAAAATAGTTTGTATATTTGCACGCAACAATCATAAGAAATAATTACCTAACATGAAAAATAATATAGAAAAAACATTTGATGTGTTCATTAGTTACTCACGTGCAGATCGTATGATTGCAGAGGGAGTTTGTGGTTATTTGGAAAGCAAGAAAATTCGTTGTTTTATTGATTACCGTGATATTCCTAAGGGTATGAATTGGTCTAATGTGATCCCTAATGCTATTCGGAAAAGTTGTTTGATGCTTGCCATTTTCTCTAAAGAGTTTAATTCTTCAGAACAGACCGATAGTGAAATAACTATAGCTGCTAACCGTAATGTCCCGATTCTGGTATTCCGTATTACAGATGATGATTTTGATGGTACGAAGGAATACTATTTAACAAAATCTAATTGGATAGAAGCTTTTCCACAGCCAGAGAAGTTTTTTGGAGAATTATTCAAGAATATTTGCATATTATTGGGTATAGACAATACAAAACAAGTTGCGGAATCAAAGCTTGTTCAAACTCAAGAATTACCTTTGGATAATGGTGGAGAATTAGTGCAAACGGGGTTAGATATATTGAAGAATTCTGATGGTGATAGAGAGATGGCGGTTTACTATTTTCGTAAAGCAGCCAAAGAGGGGGATTCGCAAGGAGAGTATCTTTTAGGAAAATCATATTATGAAGGTTTGGGAATTCCAAATGATTATCAGTCTGCAAAGAAATGGTTTGAATTGTCTATGGAGCATGGAAATGCTTACGCAATGGAAAAACTTGCTAAAATGTATCATTATGGGATTGGTATAGAAAAGGATATGATGAAAGCGATGCAGTTGTATACAAAGGCTGCAGATGCGGGGAATGGTATTGCTATGAAAGAACTTGGTAAGGCTTTTCATACAGGTGATTTAGGTGTACAAAATGAGGAACGATCTGTAAAATATTTTGGATTAGCCTTTGATGAACTTTATGAGAAAGCTATGGGGAAAAATGACGGTATGGCTCAGTATGAATTGGGACGAAGTTATTTTGAAGGTGTGGGAGTACGGAAAAATTATTCTCAAGCAGTAAAGTTTTTCCTGCGAGCAATGAAAAATCATAATGCTGATGCCTATAATGCTATGGGACTTTGTTATCAAACGGGTTTAGGGGTCAAGGAAAATGCACAGAAATCTTTTGAATTGCAGTTAAAAGGTGCAGAGTTAGGTTCTCCTTGCGCAATGTATAATACAGCACAAAATTATTATCTTGGGAATGGTACGGAGCCTGATGTGGAAAAGTATAAAAAATGGGTGCATATGGCCGCTGATGCTGGGTACATTGCCGCTCAAGAGTCTATAGGACATGATTATTGGGTAGGAGAAAACTGTGAGCAAAATATAGATTTAGCTCGTAAATGGTTTGAAAAGGCTGTTGTTGGTGGTTCTTTGAGGGCTTTGGCTTATTTGGGGACTCTTTATGTGTCTGGTGATATTATAGTAGAAGATGGTAAGGAGAAAGCGTTCTTATTTTACAAACGTGCTGCTGTAGGTGGGTATATTTCTTCGTTTGTTGCTCTAGCAAATTGTTATTTTGATGGCATAGGAACAAAGATTAATTATGAAGAAGCTGCTCGTTGGTATTTGAAAGCAACTGAAATTTATGAAAATATGACAAAGAATAATGAGCAATTTTTCTATGAACCAATAGGGTGTGGAATTAGTGAGCTTACTTTGTTTGCTAATACCAAACTGTTAATTTTTGCAACTGCTTTTAAAAATTTAGCTTGGCTTTATCGCAATGGTAAAGGTGTAGAACAGAATTTAGAATTAGCAGATTATTGGAAAAACAGAAGTAGAGCTATCAAGAAGCAAAGTGGAAATCTGCAAGACGAAGAGGAGGCTATAGAAGAGAATTTTCCTGTAGTTCAAAATGATGAAATCCTTGCAAAAAATAAGGTAGAACAAGAGAAAAAAGTAGAGGCTCCTAAAGAGTTGCATATAGTACGAGGTGCTGATAATACATATGGTTATGCCAACTCATATGATGAAGTTGTAATTGGTTGTCAGTGGACAAAAGTGTCAGAATTTAAGGACGGAATGGCTTTTGTTTGGAATGGAACGAAAATGGGTATGATAGATGAAAATGGTATTTATTATTTCGAACCCAAAATTAGTTGTAAGGAAGCTGAGCGTATAGGACCCCGATTGATAAAGACAAGAGATTCTTTGTATAGTTTATATACGCTAGATGGAAATTCTGTAAGCAGTGATATGTATGAAGAACTGGGAAGTGAATTTATTGATGGGTATTTGCCTGCAGTAAAGTTTCGTATATTTGGGAAAAATCAAGTAGGAAAAATTGATATAAGAGGTCGTTTTTTTGAGAATTTAATCGATGAAAAGGGGAAATCTTCTGTTGTTCGAAAAGATGTAAGACAAGAAGGAGAAGAGAAGGCATTTAAAGAGTTACATGTGGTACGAGGTGCTGATAATGTATATGGTTATGCCAATTCGCATAATGAAGTGGTAATTAGTTGCCAGTGGACAAAAGTGTCAGAATTTAAGGACGGAATAGCTTTTGTTTGGAATGGAACGAAAATGGGTGTAATAGATGAAAATGGTACTTATTACTTTGAACCTAAAATAGATTGTACAGAAGCTGAGTATATAGGATATCGGTTAATAAAGACCAAAGATTCTTCTTTCTATAAATTATATACATTAGATGGTAATGTTGCTACTTATGATTTATTTGAAGAATTGGGAAGTGAGTTTGTTGATGGGTATTTGCCTGCAGTAAGGTATCGTATGTTTGGGAAAAATCGGGTAGGAAAAGTTGATACAACAGGAAAGTTCTTTGAGGATTAATAATCGGTATGCAAATAAAAATAGGGGTGTGTCAAAACTGATGATATGGTAGTGTAATTTAAACTGTGTCAAGGTTTATATCCCTATATTTTACCTCAGTTGGGCGACACGATTTTAATCGTGTTGACCAGACTGAGGAGCCTTGATGGCTGCAAAGTTCATAAAAACCTATACATATTTAAATGACACAACCCACTACATATTCACTTGCAAAAGTTTAGTTTGTTATATATATATTGCATTTTCCATTCGCTACTATAGTTTTGATAATGCAATTTCAAAAACTCGAAAACCGAAAAAAGGTACTGCTGCATCTTTTCGTTCAATCCTTTATCCTCATACCATTCACAAATACGCATTAAAGTGTCAATCTCTTCATTGGAGAGACAATGATTTGCTGGTATAGCAAGTATATATTTTTGCAGGGAAATACATAATTTTTCAATATATTCAAGAGCTTTTAAACTATTCGTAGTATAATGTTTATTTGCTTCTTGGAAATAAAAATCTCCTATAGCGATTAGGGCATTCATATATTTTATTCTTTTAATGCATAGTTCTTTATAAGTAAGTTTAGACAAAAAAACTGTTATATCTTCTTCATTTTCAAACTTTTTATATTTGTTCTCTTCATACTGCCCAAATGTAGAGGGGGGAATAACAATGCATTTGGAAGATTGGCTCATTGCAGTGATTTTTTTTTGAATATCGGCAATTTCAGCTTGGATAATCCCTTGCATTTTGGGCTCGCAATTTTTAAGAACATCAAATAATGTTTGCAAAATTATGTTTAAGTTTTCTGTTTTTTCCAGAACAGAAATCAGATGATTTCGAGAATCCAAAGCAACATTACATAAGTGCTCTAATAGTTTATAAGCATCTTCATAATTCTGTGCTCTTGATAGATTCCAACAACATTCCTTTAAGTAGATTTTTAATTGTAATTTATATTTATTATTAAAAGCTTCTTTGCAACCATACCATTCATTTGTTTTGTCTACAACTCGATATTTAAATAATAGGCTTCCCCATAGCTGATAAAATGTCATGGGGGCAACAAAGTTAGAATTACTTTTTGCAAAGAAGTATAACTCCTTGATAGGCTCAAATTTTTTTACCATTTGTTTTAAGCCAGAATAGCTAAGTTTTTTATTCGATATGTATGAAGCGAGCATATTTTCAATTCGTGGTCTATAAGCCATCCATATAAAACTATTTCCGTTCTTAAGTTGCTTAATAGGAACTGTTAGATTTGTTTTTGAGAATAATTTTTTTGCAAGTGTATGATCTAAATAGTCGTCACTAAGTGATAAACTTTCGATTGTGTCTTGAATAATTAAAGAGTCAAACTCGTAATATTTTTGGCATAATTGGGTTAAAAAGTTTATAGTTTCATCTTCGTATTCATGTATTAGGTTAACAAAAACAGTACAAAAATTAATATTTCCTTCTTTCTCAATGCATTCATATAGCTGAGCAAAACTATCAGAATCATTTGTCAATACAAGATATTCTGTCATATCAATGACTTCCTTTTCTTTATTATAGTTGTCTGCTTTGTGAGCTATGTATTCGTAGTATTGTTTATGGTATTTTTGATAGAGATTTGTGTCTGTTTCCTTTAAAATTTGTCTAAGAATCTGATTCTTAAAACTAATTCGACCATCAAATCTTGAATATAATAAAGGTTTCATCCAACAATATATACTGTAAAAGCATAAACCATCCCATTTTTCAGCGAATAAATCTGCCAAAACTTCTTCTGATACTCCAAAGCGAGAACAGCTAATAAATACCAATAGCTTGTATGTAAAGGCTTTGGGAAAATATTTGTATGTTTCTATTAAAAAAGCGATAAAACATTGTTTAACATCATTAGGTAATTTGTTGATTTTGCTTTCTAAGAATTTCTCAATTTTCTTTGCTTCATTTTCAATAGGAAGTTTATTTGCGGCAAAAAAATCAGCAGCACCAAGTTCCATCATAAGAATCATAGACATATTTAACCAAATCGGCATACTATAAGACATAGTGTTAGCTGTATTTTTTTTATTTAACAATAAATTTATTATTTGGGGAGAAAGTTGTTTGTGGTTTATTTCTAATTGCTTATTTATAAAAGATTTTGCATCTAAAAGAGAAAATCCTGGCATTTCTACAATTTTCAAGTTTGAGTGAAAATTATGAAGTTTTTTCGCTAATTGTGGTGTACAAGAAAAGAAGTACTGTCCGAAAATAGAAAAACAATCCAAATCTTCTATAAAAAGTTCACTAGGGTTGCAGGTTTCCATAGAGTCAATCATTACAATAATTTTTTTTCCATTCATAGATGCTTTTGCCATCATTTCTTTAAAATTAAGATTATAAATAGATAGTGCGCTTGATAATTGTTTTGTAAGAGACATAATAATACCTTTTTCTGTTAAAGTGTCGTTTGAAATTCCAACACAACAAGCTAAAACTATTAAATTATCGATAGCTTTATTTTTTAACTCAGAGTATACCTTACAAAAAACAGCAGTCTTTCCATAGCCAGGTTCGGCAGACAAAATCATTCCATTAAAAGTGTTTACATTGTTTTTTGGTAGAAGGAAACTTACAATATCTTCTATTACTTGCTTTCTTCCACTAAAAAGATGAAGATGCTCTTGAATGAAGTTCTCAAAAACAAAGTATTCAAATTCCTCATCATTCATTGGCTTTTGATTCTTATAATCAGCAAGAATGTCATTAAGGAGCATAGAATACATTTTTTTCCCAAAGTCTTCTAATCCTGTAAAGATTTTGTTATGTTCATTCCATGTTGGGAGATAATAACTAATACAATCATCTTTTTTATGTTTATGGCATAAATCAATGATTCTACTTTTAAGTCTTTTCAATTTATTGGCAGATGCAGTTTGGTCAATATCATCTGCAATTGGTTCACAATATCTTTTTTTTGTTAGGCAATCCATGTTGTTATAAGCCTTGCTATCTCTTATCATAAAGAAACTGTGTGGAAGTAAGTCACTTTTTCCAATTGCACCAAATAAAATTTCCATTTCAGTAACACTTATTGGCAATTCTGTGTCAACTAGCACACCTTCTGTTTCATTATTGGCAAGAACATTTTCTAATCTTTTTACAGATGGCTCCCAACCATATCTGTCTCCAAGAATGGCAATAAAGTAAGGTTTGGTATGCTGTATTGTTTGCAAACATATATGCAAGACCTTGGATTCTTTTGCCTCTTCACTTATTTCCAAAGCATTGTTTATTCCCCAGCGTAAATCTATAGCATTGACATGAATTCCATATTTGGTAATTTCGTTATTTAGTTGAGGAATTATATGTTTACGAATATAGTCTCTTTCTGATTGCATATCACAAAAAGTACTACTAATAAAAATATCAATATTTTTCATATGAAAGTTTGCGTTGTTTAATAATGGTAAAAATACATTGTACTCTTAAGCTTTTCCATGCGGAAGAATACTTTCAAAAATATGATGTTAAGTTCTCTTTCTATGGATTCCTATAAAATTTATTATATTCATGTTTAACTTATTCTTTTTTTGCAAATATAACGATTATTTTCTAAATATTCTACATTTTAATATTTTTCTTTGTAAAATAGAAGATTTTTTCTTACTTTTGCACGGAGAACAATAATATTATACTTAATAACGACTGCTACATGAAAACATTGCGATATATCCTTTTGCTGTTTATCTTTATTTGTCCAGTGCTAAAAGCTCAGGACATACCTGCTTGGTATCGTACAACAACTGAACTCAATATCCGTAAGAAACCTTCTGTACATTCACCTATTATATATAGAGTACCTAAGGGAGAGGAGATGATTGCAATAGGGGTAGTGGGCGATTGGTTTCAAGTCGTGTATCGTAAAGATACGCTTTATGCTTCTTCTCGTTATTTAGAGTTCTCAATGTTTACAGATGACGAGATTGAGGAAGAACCGCAACCTCAGTACAAGGAAAGGTCTTCATGGTCTTTCTCTTTTTGGGGAATTGTTTGGTGGCTTGTTAAGATGGCGATGCTTCTTTTTGTCATTTATAAAGTTTCAAAGTGTCTCACTTATGGAATTGCGATTCTCTATATGATAGTACAAGCAATATACAAGGTCGCTTCCATTCCTTTCCGCATTACTAATTGGATGCAACGTTGGTTGGCCAAGCCTTGGCGAGCATTATATAAGTATAATTCAGGCAATGATGCGAAAAATGAGGAGGTCGATGGCTATTTATGGATGGCTCAGTTGCCTCTTTACGTGTTGATGACACCTTTGCGTTTTGTCAATGCCTTCTTTTTCAATATGATAGCGCATTGCTTCTTCGAATCCTTCAACTATGTGCTTGAAGTGTTGCTGCCGAGTAATGAGAAAGAGGGAGATGTTGATGACATGATAACGTGGATGTTATGGCTTCCTTGGAGAATCATCAAATATCTTTGTTGGCATTTTCCACTCACTGTTATCGAGAGTGCAATATGGACGGTAGCCGACACGGTTTATCCTGCTCTCACTCTCTATCATGGTACAAGTCATGATGCTGCCTACAATATTGTCGTTAGTCCAGGAAGAACATGGAGAGGTAATAGACAAACTGGTATTTGGAATGTGGGCGGTGGCAACTACGCAGGCGATGGTATCTATTTTGCTCCAGTGATGCCTACGGCTGAGCATTACTCAGGTAATGGATGTATCATAGTTACAAGGGTTTCGCTTGGTAGTGTCTTGGATTTGGGGTTAGCTCCTTACCGCATTTATCGCCAATGTGGACATCCTAATGCCAAAGGTGTAACCAAGTATGGGCTTGACAAGGGATATACTACTGGAGAATGGTGGCGCAGTGATAGTGGTTGGTGGGAGTATTGCATGTATGATTGGCAGAACCGCTACAATGAGAGTTGGCGTATCCGCCCACTTTATGTCATTGACTTGCAAGATAGCAGAAATATCCTTCGCATCCCAGGTGGTATGTCTCATTGGTTGTTTAGGAAGATGGTGATAAAAGATTTGCAAGATTTCTTTGATTTCTAAATGGCTTGTTGGTAAAAGATTATTTGAATACAAAACTAAATTCTATCATTATGAGTAAGAAAAGTTGTGATTTCCCAAGAGAACTTCTTGTTGCATTGTTCTCTTTGTTATGTACTTGTTCTTGGGCAGGACCGAGAAGTTATTTGCAAGCCAAGGCTATAGCCGAGAAAAAGGCAGTTGAGATGGGCTTGCAAGTTGTGGATGGTAGCTCGCAAGAGAATCTTGCTAAAGGAAGGTTGGGTGTTATGGAAGAACAATGTCCTTATTATGTGTTCTCTAATGCTGAGGCTAAGGGCTTTGTCATCGTCTCTGGTGACGATAGATTTCCTGAGATAGTCGGCTATTCTGATCAAGGTACATACGATGAAGCGCTGCTGCCTGATAACTTCAAAAGCTATATGAATGCTTATCGGGCAATGGTTGAGGCTGTGAATAAAGGCAATGTTGCAGCGACTCGCCAGTTGAAGGAAGTGGAAAGTTTGCGCTCGTCAGTAACGTCAACAGCGGTTTCTCCTTTGTTGGGAAATATCGCTTGGGGACAAGGTGGTCCTTACAATGACTTTTGTCCTCGTGATGATAATGAGAGTTGTTATACGTATCCTGCAGGATGCGTGGCAACGGCGATGGCGCAAATCATGAAGTATTATAGGTATCCTGCGGCATTGCAAGCCGATATACCTTCCTATACGACTAAAACCTTAGGACTGGCTATTGCTAAAAGAAGTAAGGAGGACGAAAAGTATAACTGGGACAATATGTTGGATAAGTATGTTAGTGGAGAGTATACTTCTTCTCAACGTATGGAAGTGGCTTCTTTGTTTATAGATTGTGGATTTGCAGTAAAAATGGACTACACACCGTCTGGCTCATCTGCTAACATTACGCCTTATGTGTTATCCCACTACTTTGGATATGATGCCGACTTGATGCAGGATGTCAATCGCTCCAGTTTTACACAGGCGCAGTGGAATGCTCTTATCGACAATGAATTGGCGGCAAAACGCCCGATATTGTATTCTGGTCAGTCTTCCACAGGTGGACATGAGTTTATTTGTGATGGTTCTGATGGGAATGGACTGTATCATATCAACTGGGGATGGAATGGTAGCCTGAATGGTTATTTCGACTTGACAATATTGAATGCCAACTATGAGGGTGCTTCGTCAAGTACTTCTTCTGATGGTTATAATCGTGATTGTAGTATGATTATTGGTATTCGACCAGACAATGGTGTCAAAGATGAACCTTTGGCGGTATTTGCTCCGATTACCTTATATGATTACAAGGGAAAAGTGAACTTTTCTATCACTTCTGATACTCGAAACGATGTTTCGGACGCTTTTGCTGGAGAGGTGATCTATTGCTTTGGCAATTTGAGTTCAGATGTTTTCTCTGGTTATTTGGCTTTGGGTGTAAAGGATAGTAAAGGAAATATCCAATTGATTTCTTCTTCTACAAAGGTGAATATTCCTGGTGTTACAACAGAGGGAAGAGGAAGCTTCGCTCTTTGTCCTTTGGATTTCAACTATGCTTTCCCTATTGGTAATACGACCATTTATGGTATATATAGTAAGGACGGCAAGCAATGGGATATTTGTAGCAATGCAGCTCATGGAGCTTTTGTTGTGACTGCTACAGCTAATAAGTTGACGAGAATGTCTTCGCCATTTGCAGTAAGTGTGGAGTTGGGAGAGGAAAACGACAAGTTGGTCAGTGCCACAGAGAATGTTTTCAATGTAGTAATAACAAACAATCTGGATTATGAGTATGATGGATTTGTTGACGTTTATAGCAATAGCACTAATGAGTGTCCTTCTACAAGCATGACAAGTTTGTATGTCACAGTTCCTGCTCATGGCTCTATTACTCGTAAGGTTGTAGTTACTCCAACTGCTGGATCGCTTTACTTTTGGGTGAAGGATGCTGATTATGGTAATCAATTACTTGTTGATGCCAAGTCGTTCACAGTAGAGCACACTTCGGCTCCTGTTTTGTATTTGATTAGTTCCACAAGTAATGCTGATGACAACGACTTGGAGACTGAGAAGTCTTATCAAAATGGTTGTGACATCATTGCTACGCCACGAGTTCATGATGATAAGGTTACCTTTACTTATGGAATTAAAAATACTGGGGCGACTGCTACTTTGCAATATGTAGCAGGTGCTTGGTGCAAAGGTTATAAATGGCCTCAAAATTCTCTTCACAAAAAATATATAGAATTTCCTGGTGATGGAGCGGTTACTTATATACAAGAAACCTTTACGCTGGATGAAGTTGGAGAAAACTTTATGTATGGGGATATAGAGGTTTTGAATGGTGGACATAATGTCCTGAGTTATGACGAATGGCCAGTAAGACAATATTGGTATGTTACTAAGAAGTTCTGGTTTGATGCAGAATTGGGACGAGTTTTTGTCTATTTGACAGGAAAACCATCTTCTATAACTTCTGCTGAGATACAGAAGGACTGCCAAGTAGAATGCGGTAAAGGCTTTATTTCGGTATTGTCTGCAAAGGCTGAGAAGATTTCCATCCATGCTTTGGATGGTCGCTGTGTAAAAACTTTCCTGACAGAACCGAATGTTCGTCAAACGATTACTCTACCTTCTGGTATCTATATATTAAAAGGTAAGAAAGTCGTTGTACGGTAAAAAATATACAAAATTTCCTTTGTAAAGGAAAGAAAATAGCAAAAAGTTTCCTTTATAGGGGAAACTTTTAGTGAAAATCCTTCCTCTATAAAGGAAATATATAAAGAAAATATACGAAAAAATCCCATCACTCTCAGCGAGAGTGATGGGATTGAATGTCTTTTTAGCAAATTGCTCAAGATTACTTGCGGAGACCGAGGGCCTTGATGATGGCACGGTAGCGATTGATATCGCGGTCGTACAAGTAGTCGAGCAAAGCGCGACGCTTTCCTACAAGCTGTGTCAATGCACGTGTTGTAGTATAATCTTTACGGTTCTGCTTAACATGTTCCGTCAAATGAG
>ERZ1034901.1886-NODE-1886-length-13933-cov-5.368785_pt1 | contig 13933 bp, 14 predicted proteins | sample MGYA00520628_ERZ1034901 | MGnify/ENA primary metagenome ERZ1034901 (study PRJEB33766, sample SAMN09781783) | gut metagenome | biome: gut microbiome | host: Homo sapiens | place: Madagascar | study: EMG produced TPA metagenomics assembly of the PRJNA485056 data... | reverse complement strand
TCATTGCTTACCAGTGCCTGGAAATCAATCTCATCAACTCTGCCTGCCAGTGGGTTGAAGTCAACCTCTTTGATCAGTACATCGTATGTCTGACCATCTACATCCAGCATAACCTGGCTTCCTTTGTGGTCAGTCTTTAACAGTTTGTCAACCTCTGTCTTAAGCATTTTTACCGGAATGGATCCTTCGATCTCACGACCAAATACATTACCTGTAACGTATCCTTCTCTTCTCAGTCTTTTTGCTTTGACATCCATGCTTCTTTTTTCAGCTTTTAAAGTATTCATTTGTCTTTTCCTCCAAAAATCTGATGCTTAGCAGCCTTCAACTTTGTTTTGTGAAAGGAGGTTTTGTTAAGTTCTGTTTACTTTTTACGGTTAGAAGTATAGCACTGAGTACAGAAACAGATTAACCAAATATCATTTTTTTTTGCTTTCAAATTTGTTGATATTTTAAAATTGTATACATTAGCATCCGCGGTGCAGCATTTGCAACTGTCATCGCACAGTATGTTTCCAGAATCGGCATCACATTGTATGTACTTCTCAAATGCCGGGATCTGCTGCTGTCAAGATTGACACCTTTGCCTATCTTCCGGTGCAGGATTTCGGTAATGCTTACTCTACTTTTATTGCACAGAACTACGGTGCCGGTAAAAAAGATCGTATCCGCAAAGGAACAAAGGAATCCTTCCTGCTCAGTTTTATTTTCTGTATAATTATTTCCGCTATTGTCTGCATTTTTGCTGCTCCGCTAATAACTATTTTTGTGAGTGCAAAAGAAACTGCCGTCATCACCTGTAGTGTACAGTATCTCCGCGTAGAGGGATCTTTTTACTGCGGAATAGGATGCCTTTTCCTGCCAAATTATATACATAAGCCATGCAAGAATTCATTTTTTATGTTATCATTAATAATAGAATAACGTAGAAAGGACATAATTCTGAGAAAAGGATCACATAATGACAGAAATACAAAGCCTTGGAAATATAGATATACAAGTTCTTACAAAAGAATTCGTAAAGATCCAGACTGATGAAATCATTGTGACAAACGAACGCATCTCTCATATCAAAGAACGTCATCCAGAAGATTATAATTTATTTGAAAAATACGGGCGTGAAAGTGTTATATCTCCCGATCTGATTATAAAAGATTTAAAACACTGCAGAACTGTTTTTATGGTAAAAAAACTTTCTGAAACCAATCTTAATGTTGTTGTCCGTGTCGTTTTGGAAACAGATGATAACAATCTAAAAAATTCTGTAATGACATTCTACAGAATACGAGATAAAAACTTAAAGAAACTTATCGAAAAGAACCGCTTACTTTACAAAAAAGAATAAATGCGATATAGTATACATAAAATATAAAGGCTTTACCCAAAGAATTATTGAAGTAGAGATTGTGCTGCTACACACCCTATGGGTCAAAAGAAATGTGGGAAGGGGCACACCCACCAATAATTCTTTGGTTTAGCAAATATAGCTTTTTTAACACCACCGGTCAGTGGTGTTTTATTATACTATTTTTGATTCAACCGCAGGGATACCTGAGAAACTATACCCTGCCTTTTATATACAAAAGCCATACAGGAACCCTTGCGAGACTTTTGTGATTTCGAATGCTCTAATTATCACTGCATTGCACTGTCTGAGCACCTTCAGGTGCGAGTTTGCAAAAGCAGTGATTAATAAATGAGCAGAGAAATCCAAAAACACAGCACGTTTCAGGTATGGCTTCTGTATATAAAAGGCAGGAATAACACTCTCATTATCCCTGCCCGTTCTCATAAACTACTCTCTTTTATTTACTTTTTCTCTTTTGCTTTTTCATTTGCCAGTATCTCTTCTGCCATCTCCACTTCCGTCTTTTCATCTTTCGGAAGGATGATATTCAGAATGATCGCAAACAGCGCCGCCGGCACGATACCTGAACCACCAAAGATCAGATTAATACTTTCCGGAAGCTGTGCAAGTACAGCTGAATTGGAGCCAAGTCCATAGCCAACACCAAGTGCAACAGACACAATTGTCACATTTCTCGGAGACAGTGGCCATTTTGTGATAAGCTGAATACCACTGATTACGATTGATGAGAACATCATAACCGCTGCGCCGCCCAGTACACTCTGCGGCATAATGGAAATCAGAGCGGCAAGCTTCGGAAACAGACCACATGCGATCAGGAAAATACCGCCGATTCCGATTGAATAACGGTTCACGACCTTATTCATGGCAACCAGACCAACGTTCTGGCTAAAAGAAGTATTCGGAAGAACACCAAGCAGTGCCGCAAAAGAAGATCCGAGACCATCACACATAACACCACCGGAAAGCTCTTTGTCAGTAGCCTCACGTCCAAGACCGCCTTCTGTAATACCGGAAATATCACCAACTGTTTCAACAGCGGTAACGACAAACATGATACAGATCGGAACAATTGCTTTTGCATCAAATACCCATTTGACCGGCATGATCTTCGGAATTGCAAACCAGGATGCGTCTGCCACCTTACTCCAGTTGACTACCCAGGACTTTGTTGCTTCAACGACGGCACCTGTTTCATCGGTGTATGTAAAAGTAGTCGGCAACACCATTGCCATGATGGATACAAGAATATACCCTACAATAATACCCAGCAAAATCGATGAAAAACTGGTGAATCCTTTTGTTCCGTGTTTCAGTGCTATGATTACAACCAGAACTACAGTACCTACAAAAAGATTTTCGAGGGAACCATAATCCGGTGCTGTACTTCCACCGCCGAAAGAACCGATTCCGACAGAAATCAGCGAAAGTCCGATAGACAGTACAACTGTACCAGTTACAACTGCAGGGAAAAATTTACGCAGTGGCTTTAAGAAACCACCAAGTACAGTTTCAAACAGACCACCGATAAAGCTGGCTGCCAGAATTGCTCCATAACCGGCAACTCCGCTTCCCATCGTAACTGCCACGCTTCTGCAGACACCGATAAATCCGGAACTTGTTCCCATAACGATCGGAAGTTTACCACCAACAGGTCCGATCGTGTAGATCTGAATCAATGTAACGATACCTGCTACCAGCATGGCATTCTGCAAAAGCGCTACCTGCAGGGCACTTCCTGATTCAATACCACAGACTCCTGTGATGATCAGAAGCGGTGTCAGGTTGCCGACAAACATTGCCAGAACATGCTGTAATCCAAGCGGAATCGCAAGTTTCAGCGGTGGCTTACCGTCAAGATCATACGGTGTTGCAGTGTTTTTTTCTTTTGTTTCCATTTAGTTTCTCCTTTTCTCCTCTCTCGTTCGAGCCCTGATAAAATCAGCGGACATGTTACCGGCACTTCCACTATACACGTGCAACAAAAAAGGAAACAACAACCATCTTCCTCTTCGAAGTTCTCTGTCGTTTCCTTTCAAGGTGCGGTTTCCCGTATTAGCGCACTAAATAACGTCTCGATTATTTAATTATACCAGATTATTTTTATCTGTCAATTTTTTTACTCAATAGTATTCATGATCGATCTGTATCACCGCGAAATACTTGCTTCCCGGCAGTTCGTGTATCCGCTCTTTCAGCCAGTTCACGATCTCGTTGTCTGTATAGGAAGTTTTTCTCGGAACCTCCACATCAAAGATCAGATTTGTTCTGGTCGGACCTTTTACCATTCGGAAATCATGCATACTGAAGGATTCGTCCAGAAAATGTACCATCTCTTCTACTTTTGCCTTCATCGCAAGAACTTCCTCATCATCTGTCACGATCGGATCCATATGGATCGTTGCGGAACAATGCAGTTTTTCCTGCAGTTCATGTTCAATATGATCGATCTGTTCATGGATATTCTGCATATTTCCGTTCACATCCACTTCTGCGTGAAGTGAGATCATCACACGTCCCGGACCGTAATCATGAACGATCAGATCGTGTACACCATGAACCATCGAATGTCCCAGAACGATTTTACGAATTTCATCGATAAATTCCTGCTTCGGCGGCTGTCCGATAAGAAGGTCAATGGTTTCTTTCAGTGTAGAACCACCTGTATAAAGAATAAAACATCCTACCAGAATTCCGAACCAGCCATCAAGAAGCAGCCCTGTATATTTGCTGATCAGTGTAGCGATCAGAACAAGTGTCGTTGCCACGGTGTCACTCAAACTGTCGACAGATGTTGCTTTCATTGCTGCACTATCCAGTTTTTTACTCAGTGAACGATTATAAAAAAACATATATACTTTTACAAGAATGGATGCGATCAGAATCACACATACCAATGCACTGCTCTCAATCGGTTCCGGTGAACGCAGTTTATTAAGTGAGGACCAGATCAGCTCAAATCCCATGACCAGTATTGCTACAGATACAAGCAATCCGGAAATATATTCCATCCTGCCATGACCGAACGGATGCTCCGGATCAGGATCCTGTCCGGAAAGCCGAAAACCGATCAACGTAATGATCGAAGAACCCGCATCTGACAGGTTGTTAAACGCATCTGCCGTAATAGCGATAGAACCACTCACCGTTCCTGCAATCCATTTGCCGAGAAAAAGCAGAATGTTCAGTCCAATTCCGACTGCACCACTTAAAACGCCATATGCCTGCCGGACTTCCGGCGAATTGTAATTGCGGCGATCCTTAATAAAAAGGGATGCCAAAAATGTAATCATATAGATTCCCCCTGTCTGTATTCCTTCGATTTTACCACATTTCTGTGAATAAATCCAGATTTCCCCGGAATCCATCTGGAAAAAGATTTTAGAAAATGATATAGTTCTATTAATAATGTTTACGTATTACGAGGAGACTTATTTCTATGAAAAATCTCAAAAATATTGCAATGCTGATAGATGCTGATAATACACAGCTTTCCAAACTGGAATCTGTTATACAGGAAATCTCAACAAATGGCCGCATCGTCGTCAAACGTGCTTACGGTAACTGGCGCAAAGGTTCTCTCAAAAACTGGGAAAATGAATTAAAACGTCTTGCGATCAAAGCGGAACAGCAGTTTGACTATGTTGCCGGCAAAAATGCGACAGACATGGCACTTGTCATTGATACGCTTGACCTTCTCCACAGTGGCATTTATGATGCCTTTGTTATCGTCGCAAGCGACAGCGATTACACACCACTCGCGATCAAGCTCCGCGAATCCGGAGTTTTCGTTATGGGCGTCGGTGAGAAAAAGACGCCGGAACCTTTCCGCAATGCCTGTGACGAATTTGTCTATCTTGAAAACTTAAGCAAAGATACGGATACGCAGACTGCCGCCGTTCAGAAACAGTCAGGAAGCACAAAGCAAAACGCACAGGGAACTGCCGAAGAACGCCGTAAAGCAAAAGAAGCAAAAGAACTCAAAGGAATTCACAAGCTTCTTCGTATCGCCTGGGACAAATACCAGGATGATGACGGTTATGTCAATGTAAGTTCTGCCGGTCAGTATATCAAACGTGCGAAGCCGGATTTCGATGCACGTACTTACGGTTATGTCAAACTTCCGGAACTGATCGAAGCTTTCCCTAAAAGATATGCAATGAAACGCTACCCCGGCAAAGGCACGGTAACGATCATTGCATATAAATGTCTCTGAGGTGTATCATCCAGTTCACGGCAGTTGAATGCATTGAAAAGCTGGAACAGTACAAACAATGTAAACAATACAGTTGCTTCCTCTTCCGGTGCTGCACCAAGGAAGTTTTTGAAATGCCGGTGCATAAGGTTTAACTGTCCGTTCATCACAAACTGGATCACTTCGATGGCAAAAACATTACAGCCTTTCAAAGCAGTTCTTTCTTTATCCAATCAGGTTTGCAAGATCCTCTTCTACTGTCCCGATTCCACTGATTCCGAAGTTATCTACCAGAATCTTTGCCACATTCGGAGAAAGGAATGCCGGCAGTGTCGGTCCGAGATGGATATTTTTGACTCCAAGCGCGAGAAGCGCCAGAAGGACGATGACCGCTTTCTGCTCATACCACGCAATATTGTAGACGATTGGAAGCTCATTGATATCGTTCAGTTCAAAAATTTCTTTCAGTTTCAGTGCAATGACTGCAAGTGAATAGGAATCGTTGCACTGTCCTGCATCCAGAACTCTCGGAATGCCACCGATATCTCCGAGATTCAGCTTATTGTATTTATATTTTGCACATCCTGCAGTAAGAATTACAGTATCTTTCGGCAGTCCTTTTGCAAAATCAGTATAATAATTTCGGGACTTTGCACGTCCGTCGCAGCCTGCCATTACGACAAATTTGCGGATTGCTCCGGATTTTACTGCTTCTACGATCTTATCTGCCAGCGCGAAGACCTGCGCATGTGCAAACCCACCGATGATCTCACCATGTTCAATCTCTTCCGGCGCCTGACACTGCTTCGCCTTAGCAATGATTTCTGAAAAATCTTTTTCTTCTCCGACACCGCCCGGAATATGGGTGCATCCCGGATAAGAAGCTGCACCCGTCGTATACATACGGTCTTTGTAGCTGTCCTTTGGCGGAACGATGCAGTTCGTTGTCATCAGGATCGGACCATGGAAACTCTCAAACTCCTCTTTCTGTTTCCACCATGCATTTCCATAATTTCCGATAAAATTCGGATATTTTTTGAACGCCGGATAGTAATGCGCCGGAAGCATTTCGGAATGAGTGTAGATATCCACACCCGTTCCCTGCGTCTGTTCAAGAAGCATTTCCAAATCATGCAGGTCATGTCCCGAAACAAGGATACCCGGATTTTTGCCGACTCCGATATTGACTTTTGTGATCTCAGGATTTCCGTAAGCTGCTGTATTAGCCTTGTCAAGAAGTTCCATCACACGAACGCCGAAATTTCCTGTCTCGAGAGTCAATGCAATAAGTTCTTCTGCCGAGAGAGCATCATCCGTTGTTACCGCAAGTGCTTTCTGGAGAAACGCGTCGATCTCCTCATCCGTATATGCAAGTGCTGCTGCATGTTTCGCATAGGCTGCCAGTCCTTTCAGACCGTAGGTGATCAGTTCTCGAAGACTTCTGATATCTTCATTCTCTGTGGCAAGAATTCCTACGTGCGAAGCTTTATCTTCAAAAGTATCTTCTGTACCGTTCCAGAATGCAGCTTCCGGGAGATCATCTCTGTTTTCGACTTTTTTCAGAAGTTCTTCTTTGATCTCCAGCGTTTCTTTGATTCGTGTAATGATAGATTCTTTATCAAAATTTGCATTTGTGATCGTTGTAAACAGATTTACAATAATTTGATGATTGATATTATCATCTATTTCTTTTCCTTCGCTTCGAAGCTGTGTGGTCACTGCTGAAATGCCTTTTGTCACATAGACCAGCAGATCCTGCATGGCTGCAACATCCGGTTTCTTTCCACATACCCCTGATACTATACATCCGCTGCAGCCTGCAGTTTCCTGACACTGAAAGCAAAACATCTTATTTTCTTTTTTATCCATGGTTAAACCTCCTTATGGTTTCTCTGTATAGTTTCTTTGTGAATCCAATATAATATACATCTCACTATAAAGACGTGGTTATAACCACATACATAAAAACGCAAAAAAGACGGACATAAAATCCGTCTTCTTTCAATGCATATAATAATTAAATTTCATTTTCAGTCAAAAAATTCAATTCCCATCAGCGTCAGCCCGTGTGCCGGCGCGGTCGGTCCGGATACAGAGCGGTCACAGGCATCGAGGATTTTCTTTACACGCTCCGGAGGATACTGTCCGTTTCCGACCTGAATCAGTGTTCCTGCAATGATGCGGACCATGTTGTAAAGAAATCCCTCTCCCTTTACACGGATCGTCACAATGTCACCGTCTCTCCACACATCAATTCCTGTAATGGTACGGACTGTGGATTTTACCTGCGCACCTGTTCCACAGAAACTTGCAAAATCATGTCGTCCGATCAGATAAGAGGTTGCTTCCCGCATCTTATCTACATCAAGTTTATAATGATAAAAATAAGAATACAAACGCTCTGTCGGCACCGGGAATTTACGGTTCAGTATCCGGTATTCATATGTTTTTTCACTGTCGCAGTATCTCGGATGAAAATCCGGTTCCACTTCTTCTGATAACTGAATACGGATATCTTCCGGCAGTCTCTGATTCAGTGCATAGGAAATCTTTTCTCCCGGAATACGCGTATTCGTATCAAAGACAGCTACGTTTCCGAGTGCATGGACACCCGCGTCGGTACGGCTTGCACCCATGATCTCAATTTTTTCTCCAAGAAGGTCAGAAAGTGCATCGTTAAGCACACCCTGAATCGTGATTCCGTTTGGCTGAATCTGCCATCCACTGTAATTCGTTCCGTCATAGGCAACTACAAGTCCAACTCTTTTCATCTTGTCCTCCATTTATGGTAAAAATGGTTCCCGCCTTTTACAGCAAGAACCATCCTTATTTATAAACCGGCCATGCGAAATCCGATCGCTACTGCAAGATATGCAAACAGGATCAGGTATGCAATATGGTCTCGTTTCTTATATTTCAGCGGTTTCATCTGGGTACGGTCATCGCCCCCGTGATAACACCGTGCTTCCATTGCCATTGCAAGATCATTCGCACGGCGGAAAGCAGAAATAAACAGCGGCACCAGTAGCGGCACCATGTTTTTTACTTTCTGGATCAGATTTCCGTTTTCAAAATCTGCACCTCTCGCGATCTGTGCCTTCATGATCTTGTCCGTTTCTTCCAGAAGAATAGGAATAAAACGAAGCGCAATCGACATCATCATTGCAATCTCATGTACCGGGACATGGATCTTATTCAGTGGACGAAGGCTTTTTTCCAGTCCGTCGGTCAGCTGATTCGGAGTAGTCGTCAGTGTCATAAGCGAAGAGCCGATTACCAGATAGATCAGTCGGATTGCCATGCGGACTGCCATGGAAACACCTTCTTTTGTGATCTTGAAGATTCCAAAAGTAACGATCGCCTCACCCGGTGTCAGAAGAATATTAAACACCATCGTGATCAGTAGGATCATAAAGATTGCTTTCAGTCCCTTGAAGATAAACTTCACCGGAACTGTGGAAATCAATATCATTCCTGCCAGAAATACGGTTGCTACCGCATATCCAACTACAGTATGAAATAAAAATACTGATATAATAAAAATCAGTGTACCGGCAAGTTTTGTTCGTGGATCCAGCTTATGGATCGGGGACTTTGCCGGATAATACTGTCCGATTGTAATATCTCTAATCATTCAGAACCCCTCCTTTCAGTAAAGGAGAGTTCATTTCCTTAAGCGCACGCAGGATATCCGCTCTCGCTTCCTCAACAGTTGTATCAGAAGGATCTACCGGAAGTCCTTTTTCTTTCAAAGCATGCATGATATAGGTGATCTGCGGTGCTGCAAGTCCCATCTCTTCCAGCTCTTTGTAATGCGCAAAAACCTTTTTCGGAGTATCGTCAAATGCAATCTTACCGTGATTTACCACTATCAGACGTTCTACATATTTCGCAACGTCTTCCATGCTATGTGAAACCAGAATGATCGTGATTCCACGGGCTTTATGAAGTTCTGCAATCTGGTCAAGAATCTCATCCCTTCCCTTCGGATCAAGTCCTGCAGTCGGCTCATCCAGAATCAGGATCTTCGGATTCATTGCAAGAACACCGGCGATCGCCACACGCTTTTTCTGTCCGCCGGACAGATCAAATGGAGATTTGTCAAAATTTTTTTCTTTGAAGCCTACCTGAAGAAGTGCTTTTCTTGCTTCTTCCTCAGCTTCTTCTCTGCTTTTGCCCTGATTCATCGGTCCATAGCAGACATCCGAAAGAACATCGCTCTCAAAAAGCTGATGTTCCGGATACTGGAAAACAAGTCCTACTTCACTTCGAAGTGCTCTTCTGTTGTAGTTTTCTGCCCAGACATCCTCACCATTGTATGATACTGTGCCGGAAGTCGGCTTAATCAATGCGTTCAGATGCTGGATCAATGTAGATTTCCCGCTTCCTGTATGTCCGATCACACCGATAAACTGTCCATCCGGAATGTTCAGATTAATGTCTTTCAGTGCGTGGATCTCATAAGAAGTTCCCGGGCTGTATGTGTAAGTTACGTTTTTCAGTTCTATTGACATAAGGCATTTACCAACTCTTCCGTAGTAAGGATTCCATCCGGAATGTCTACACCGGACTGTTTCAGTTCATGTGCAAGCAGCGTTACCTGCGGCACATCCAGACGATATTTCTTCAGTGTCTCCACCTGTGAAAAGATCTCCTTCGGAGTTCCCTCCATCACGACATGACCGCCATCCATGACAACCACACGATCGGCATCGATCACTTCTTCCATGTAGTGTGTAATCAGAACGACCGTCACATTTTCCTGACGATTCAGCTGATGAACTGCTTCCAGTACTTCTTTTCGTCCGTTCGGATCCAGCATGGCTGTCGGTTCATCCAGAACGATACACTGCGGACGCATCGCCATGACACCTGCGATCGCCACACGCTGCTTCTGTCCACCGGAAAGCTTATTCGGTGAATGATGACGATATGCAGTCATTCCTGTCTTTGCAAGGCTTTCATCCACACGTTTCCAGATATCTCCTGTAGATATCCCCATATTTTCCGGTCCGAATCCCACATCTTCCTCAACTACGGTACCAATGATCTGGTTATCCGGATTCTGAAATACCATACCTGCTTTTTGCCGTACTTTCCAGAGTTCCGGCTCTTTCGACGTATCGATTCCATCAATCCAGATGGTTCCCTCTGTCGGGAGCAATAACGCATTAATGTGTTTTGCAAACGTAGATTTACCAGATCCGTTATGTCCAAGCACTGCAACAAATTCACCCGGCTGAATATCAAGGTCAACACTGTCAACCGCTCTCTGCGTATCTTCTACATTTCCGTCTTCATCATATCTTAAATAGTCAAATGTCAGTTTTGCCGCTTTGATGATTCCCATCTTTTTAGTCCTTTCAGGCTTCCTCGGAAGGTTCGCCACCGGTCAGAGATTCGATCAGTTCCCAGATTTCATCTCTTCCCTGCTTTGTCTCAGCAGAATACGGAATCACAGTTGTTCCTTTTCTTAACTGAAGGCCTTCTCTTATCGCCTTCAGATTCTTCTGAACCTGACTGCGTTTCAGTTTATCCAGTTTCGTTGCAATAATTATCGGCTCATAGCCATTATGAAGGATCCATTCATACATCTGTCTGTCATTTGCAGACGGATCATGACGGATATCGATCAGAAGAAAAACGGCTTTGAGATTGCGGGAAGTATGCAGATAATTCTCGATCATCTTTCCCCATTTTTCTTTTTCTGCCGGTGTCACACGGGCATATCCGTATCCCGGAAGATCGACCAGATCCAATTCATCATTGATCTTATAAAAATTGATCGTCTGTGTCTTGCCCGGCTGTGCACTGGTACGCGCCAGTGCCTTCCGGTTCATCAGACCATTGATCAGTGAAGATTTGCCGACGTTGGATTTGCCGGCAAAAGCCACTTCCGGCAAACCGGTATCCGGAATCTTACTTGTGATTCCGCATACGATATCTAAAACTGCGCTTTTTATAACCATAAAGTCCTCTTTCGATAACTGTTCAAGTCTCTGCAAGTTACTTCTGTCAATTCGCAAGTGCCTCGTGAAGCACTTCATTCATATTTTCTACAAAGGAGATTTTCAGACCGTCAAGGATTTCATCGTCCATCTCCTGAATATCCGGTTTGTTCTGCTTCGGTACAAGTACCTGCCTGATCTTGGCGTATTTGGCTGCAAGAAGTTTTTCTTTCAGTCCGCCGATCGGAAGTACATGACCACGGAGTGTGATTTCACCGGTCATTGCTACATCCGCGCGCACTTCTCTTCTGATGATCGCAGAAAGCATAGCTGTCGCCATGGTAATACCCGCAGAAGGTCCGTCTTTCGGAACTGCCCCTTCCGGAATATGTACGTGAATATCATTTTCCTGGAAAAATTCCGGCGAAATATCATAATCGGATGCTACAGAACGGATGTAAGAAATGCCTGCCTGAGCAGATTCTTTCATGACATCTCCGAGCTGTCCGGTAAGTACAAGTTCTCCCTTGCCCGGCATGACATTGACCTCGATCTGAAGTGTATCACCGCCGACCTGTGTCCATGCAAGTCCTCTGGCGATTCCGACTTCGTCTTTCTTATTTGCCATCAGATAACTGTATCTGGCTTTGCCTAGAAAATCTTCAAGGTTTTTGCCTTTGACTGTGATCTTCTTCTTGTCATTTTCCATAATTTCACGTGCTGCTTTACGACAGATCTGACCGATCTTACGCTCCAGTCCACGCACACCGGCCTCACGGGTGTAGAGTGTAATGATCTTGCGAAGTGCGGATGGCTGAATCGTCAGTGCTCCTTTCGGAATACCGTTTACTTCCAGCTGTTTCGGAATCAGATGCTCTTTCGCAATGTGTTCTTTTTCATTTTCGGTATAACCGGAAATTTCAATGACTTCCATACGGTCAAGAAGCGGTCTCGGAATACCGTCCATATCATTTGCGGTCGCAATAAATAATACTTCGGAAAGATCCTGCGGAACCTCTACATAATGATCGTTAAACCGACTGTTCTGCTCCGGATCGAGCACCTCGAGAAGTGCTGCAGAAGTATCACCTTTATAGTCACTGCTTGTCTTATCGATCTCATCAAGAAGCATCAGCGGATTGCTGACACCTGCCTGTGAAAGCGCTTCCGTGATACGTCCCGGCATAGCGCCCACATAAGTCTTTCTGTGGCCGCGAATTTCTGCCTCATCACGGACACCGCCAAGACAGATGCGGACGTATTTTTTATTCAATGCCTCTGCTACAGACTTCGCAATGGAGGTCTTACCTGTTCCCGGAGGGCCTACAAGACAGAGGATCGGACTCTTGCCTCCACCTGTCAGCTTACGGACAGCAAGGAATTCCATGATGCGTTCCTTGACATCTTTGAGCCCGTAATGTCCTTCTTCGAGAATTTCCCAGGCCTTCTTCAGGTCTGTGAAATCTTCGGATTTTTTGTCCCATGGGAGAGCAAGAAGTGTCTCGATATAAGTGCTCAGCACACTGCTTTCTGCTGCACTGCTGTTCATACTCTTAAAGCGGTCGATTTCTTTATTCAGTTTGTCTTTGACTTCTCTGGAAGCCTGAAGTTCACTGACCTTTTTGCGGTATTCTTCCGCAATATCACTGGTACTTTCCTCTCCCAGTTCCTCACGGATGACTTTAAGCTGCTCTCTCAGGATATAATCTCTCTGATTCTTGTCCACACGGGATTTAAGCTTGCGCTGCAGATCGTGACCGATCTGAAACACTTCAATCTCATTTGTGAGGATTGCAGCAAGCACCTCATAGCGGTCCTCAAGGCTGACTGCCTCGAGGATTTTCTGTTTGTTCTGATAACTCAGCGGAACATTTACCGAAACCTGTGTGATCAGCTGATCGATATCCTCAATGTTCATGATCTTTGCTGCCAGGTCTTTGCTGATTTTTCCGCTTTCCATGCAATATCTCTGAAAGAGTTCCTGAATACTCCGGAACATTGCTTCATTCAGAGATTTCGTATATTTCGTGCTGTCAGGCTCAAAAAGTGCCGTCTCTGCCTGCAGAAACGGCTCCTCCTGATCCAGACTTAGAAGTTCCGCACGTTCAATTCCTTCTACCAGCACTCTGAGCAGATCCTGCGGAAGTTTTACTACCTGCTTGATGTAGGCAACAGTTCCCACCTTATACAGATCTGATAACTTCGGAGATTCCATCTCAGGATCCTTCTGTGTAACCAGAAAAATCTTCTGATCATGAAGCATTGCCGCCTCTATTGCTTTGATTGAACGTTCTCTGCTCACATCAAAGTGAACGATCATTTCCGGAAGGATTGTTGTGCCGCGCAGAGCGATTGCCGGAAGAATGCTGATTGGCTGTTTCATCTATTTTCAATCCCTTCTTTAGGCCGTTTCCGGTTTTC
>ERZ1034901.1880-NODE-1880-length-13948-cov-11.163320_pt1 | contig 13948 bp, 7 predicted proteins | sample MGYA00520628_ERZ1034901 | MGnify/ENA primary metagenome ERZ1034901 (study PRJEB33766, sample SAMN09781783) | gut metagenome | biome: gut microbiome | host: Homo sapiens | place: Madagascar | study: EMG produced TPA metagenomics assembly of the PRJNA485056 data... | reverse complement strand
GAACACCATAAAAACAGCTTTTTGATTCTCTAGAATTGATTTTTATTTTGTAACATGTTTTTACTCTTTGTACGATATTTGCATAGCAAGAAAGATGATTAAAACGACAATAGAGACAACAAAAGCACAACCATTATGGCAAGAAACAAGAAAACATCAGAGACGCTGTTTCAGTTTATGAATCTCCTCATCTCCCTCCTGACGAAGAACGGACAGTATCGCACCATGCAGCATTACAAGGCTACGCTCAACAGCTTTATGCGATTCCGTGGCAATCGGGACATTGCCCTCACAGAGATTGACGTGGAGGAGATGCGCTCCTACGAGGCATACTTACATAATAAGGTAAGGGTATGCAGCAACACCAGTTCGTTCTATCTTCGCATCCTTCGTGCTGTCTACAATAAAGCCGTGGAGAAAGGCATTACTCCGCAGCACAGTCCCTTCCGTTATGTCTATACCGGCATTGCCAAGACCGCCAAGCGAGCCATCCCTGCGGAATGCGTGAGCAGGATAAAGCGTATGGATTCGGCTAAAGACCTCACCTTCAAGGAAGAACTGGCAAGGGACGCATTCCTTATGAGCTTCTATCTGCGCGGCATCTCCTTCGTCGACCTTGCCCATCTTCACAAGTCCGACCTCAAGGAAGGATATCTTCGTTACACGCGAAGCAAGACCGGGCAGCGCCTTACGGTGCGATGGGAGAAGGAGATGCAGGCGGTGCTGGATAAATACAAAAATAAAACCGACTCATCGCCTTATCTCTTTCCCTTCCTTCTTGGCTACGGAAAGCACCCTCATGACTGGGCTGTAGACAACAAACGGGAAGGGATGCGCCTTTATCATAGTGCGGAAGCACGCATAGCCTATCACCTCAAGAAGATAGGGGAGAGGATAGGCATCAAGGGTAAGCTAACTCTCTATGTAGCACGCCATTCGTGGGCAACCGTGGCAAGAGACAGCAACATCCCCGTCTCGGTCATCAGCGAAGCGTTGGGACATAGTTCGGAAACCACCACGCAAATCTATCTCCGCTCCATCAGAACCTCAGAAGTGGACGACGCCAACGCCAGAATACTTGCAGCAATCTGAGACCAGAAAATGAATGAATATTAATGGATATACAAAAATAAAACAATTTGAACTAATATTTTGTATCTCTACGTAAGAGATATAGATAATTCCGTAACCGACTGATAATCCGATAAGGTAGATAAGGCTGCTTCAAACTTTTACTCAATCTAAGACAATTTTCTCAGAATATAACGAATAATTTAACTACCGTAATTCGCTAATTTACATTATTTTTCGTACATTTGCAGCATAATTCTGTATCTCTTACGTAGAGTTTCAGAATCTCGTGATGAAAATAGAATATATTATGGCTTTCATATAAGCAGAAGGTATATGATAATACGATTTGCTAAAAACGGTAAGGTTGAAAGACATAAAAGTATTGAAGATTAGTGGAAGTTAGTCTATTGGTCGTTCAATGCTGTGATACATATCACAACCCTCATAACTCGGGAAGAGACATCTTTTCAGGGGAAGCCGAGGTATGCCTTGCGGTCAGATACGTTTAATGTCTGGTTTCGGATTTTTTAACTTCCCAATCTTATTCACCCTTCCAATCCAAAGTTACAGTATGTGGTTTATTGTCAAGACAGATGTTTTCATGGAGCAAGCATCCATCGACTTGCTGCGTGAGAAGTATGCGGATACGATAACCGACGTCTATTTCCCTTTGGCAAGGAAGACCTACAAGAACGAGAAAGGGGAGGAGAAGGTACGTTTCGCTCCCGTCTTGCAAGGAATGTTCTTCGTCAGGGCGGCAAGTGAGAAGCGGCTGATGAGGATTCTCTCCAAGCATGGCTACTTCATGTATAAGGGCGCTGACTATGACGTGAGAACCAATGAACTGGTGGAGCGCACCTTCTTCGCAAGGGCGCACATCCTTTGCGCCAACACCAAGAAGCTGTCAATCGGCGAAATCGTAAGTCAGGCGAGAATCCCCGATGAGGATATGGAACGCTTCTCCTATTACAATGACAAGATAGCCGACGGCATAAAGGGCTTGACCATTGTGGACAAGCGATACAGCGACCTTGTCAAGGAGAACGACACCATACGCATTCTCAGCGGACCGATGGCTGGATGGGTAGGCGTGGTGAAGCAGATAAAGAACAAAGGCAAGAAAGACCGCCATCTCCTGGTGCGTTTCGGCAACAACTGCTGTCTCTGCATCTCAAACATCCGTCAGTATGACATGCAGATAGAGCATGAGGCACCGTCGGAATCGGTGGACGCATGGCGTGCCATAGACCAGATGATTGGTTATTTGCAGGCTAAGGAACCTTCCGAAAATGCCTCAAAGACCTTGCGCAGAATGTTCTCTGACTATCAGAAGAAGCTGACGGTATATCGCAACCGCAATACTTCCGACGTAGAATACGACAAGAAGACATCGGACAAGCTGATTGCCCATCAGCAGGAGATTCTCGGAAACATAGACAGTTCGATGCGCGGCAACTTCCGCATCCTTGCCAAGTACTTCCAGAGCGACAAAGCCTCGCTGGAGCAAGGACTGAACGCTATGATACCGGACGCCAAGCTCCGTCCGTTCCTTACCCCAACTTCCGGCATCGAGATTCCGCAAGGAAAGGATTACGCTGTGCTTCAGCATAATGACATCACGGAGTTTATCTTCCGCTGCAACCTCCGCGAGTTTTTCCGAGGAAAGAAATACGAGGCAGACAAGTATGCACCGGTCTTCGACGAGGATTATGACTATTACGCCCACTTCGCTCTCTTCGAGACTGAGGAAGGCAAGCTGAAACTCATCTGCTCATGGGGCGACTTCTACGAACATTATGCCTCGCAAGGCAAGTTGGACCGCGAGAAGTTTCTCGCAGACTTGGAAGCAAAGAAATATCCCCGTCTGCTGCATCTTCTCACACAAAGTGACTATCAGTGTGAGAAAATCAGCGGCATAGGAGGATTCTCCATCGTGACCGACGTCGACTATACCGACGACATTGAGGAATTAGGCAGAAGGACAAACGAATACTTCACCGCCAACGCCACCCTCTTCTCCCAGCTCACCGCAGCTGCCGTGGAAGTGTGGCAGGGAGCACGTCTCCTGATCTGGCGTAAGCTCCTCCAGCGTCACGTCCTCCTCCACAAGGTCCCAATCATAGACCTTCCCTCCGTCATCATCCCCGACCCGAAACTGGAAGAGGCATTCACGAATGAGGACGACAAGCTTGACATCGAAAAGGTGTCCGCAGCTCTGGCAGAGGCGCAGGAAGCCATAGAGAAGCACTTGGAAAAAGAAGAAACAGCATACGCCATCTTCCGCTTCCTCTCCACCTCCCTGGTCCTCTCCTCCCACTTCGCCAAGGACGAGCTTTACAACCACCTCACCCCCACCTTCGCCCCAGACCAAACCCTCACAGCGCTGTTCAGCAAGATAAAGGAGAAGCTCCCCAACACCCCCGCCACAACAGTCACCCACCTGCACAAAGGAATGCAAGAGCTACAATCCCAAGACTCCTGGCAATATTTCAAGTTCCCGTCGTTTCTGAAGCAGACAAAGAAGAAAAGTAAGAAAGGGTGAGGAGTGAGAAGTTAGTAGTGATTATTGAGTATTTAGTAGTGATTAGTGAGTAGTGGTTAGTGGATAGTAATTTCTCTCAAGCAGCCAATACAAACCTAGGAGGCTATGGCGTCCCGCCGTAGCCACGCACCCACAAATGCAAGCAGCAATTAATAATTACTAAATACTCACTAATAATTATATAAGGTCCCGCACCATCAAATGCAAGCAGCAATTAATAATTACTAAATACTCACTAATAATTATATAAGGTCCCGCACCCACAAATGCAAGCAGCAATTAATAATTACAAAATACTCACTAATAATTATATAAGGTCACGCACCCACAAATGCAAGCATATTGAGTATGAACTGCAGGTTCCGCGAAGCGGGACCTACAATCAGAAACCCACTGCAAGCTGCGAAGCAGCGCCGCTGTGGGCAAGTAACTCTCCCTTTTTATTTTGTTCCGCGAAGCGGGACAAACATATTAATTTAAAGGAATCTGCAATATGCCTATAGAAATAGCTATGCCCAAAATTGAACACAAACCATACGCTCATCACGATGACAACTAAAATAAATCCACTTGCTTACTTTAATTCATCTTCCTTTTCTTTGTTTTACGATGAGAAGATGAAGCATAAAAAGGGTGGTGGTTTTAACTTTCCCTCATCAAGTCGCTATTAATATAAGCTATGTCAGTTTTAAACAACATGAAGCAATATTCATTTTATCTATATTCTGCCAGACAGAACCCATTGCTAACGTTGGTCGGTACAGAAGCATTTGTGAATGCTTTGTTTGAAGAACTGTCTGCGCTTATATCCTATGGAAGTAATCAGATGGGACGTATTTGTGTCTCCTCTACAGTAAAAGACAGCCTTGTGAAGTTTTCAGATAAATGGAGCAAGGACTGTCCAAAAATTAAAGCACTCTTATCGAGCGTATCTAAACTGAATGATGGAGAATATATCTATATTGTAGATGCTACTTTCCCCGATTTAAACCGTCAGTTAGCTTTGATATGGATTAGGGAGACAGCCAAAGGTCATGATGCCTCAAAAGTATGGGATGCATACTTGAAACATCAAGGACTCTTAAAAACTAAATACGATTATTATTCATTTGGATTTGACGGAATAAAGCATTACGAGGGAGAACCGGACAAAAGCAAGCGTGAGTGCAGGTTTTGTCATGGTATTGCAAATGAGAATCCTCAGTCATCGGCATTGAATAGTCAAGGACGTAACATTGTTAAGTTCGGTGACAAGAATAATGCCCATGCCATATCAGATGCTATTGGCAACAAGTTGCTGTTCTGTCTTGAAGAATGTGTAGACTGTAATAGCAAACTCTCAAAAGTAGAGCGCGATTTTATCTACTTAATGGATTGGAGGCGAGCTATTAATGGTATTAAAAATAAATATGGTAATCTTCCTAATGTTTTTGGAGACGAAGCAGCCTTAAGGACTGACAAGAATGGCGTTCAAACACTGTACGTAAATAAAGATTATCTAAAGGAATTTACGGGAAAACAAATTAGGTTCAGATTGAACAATAAAAAGGTTATGACATACCAGGGCGCATATAGGGCTATATGCAAGTACGCCATCAATCTTATGCCGTCTTCTTATCTTCCTCGGTTTCAGCAGACAATCGATTGGGTTGCAGGTCGTATGTATGCGACAAAGCTTCCTGTGGTAATGACGGCGTACAATCTCCCACACACAGACCAACCCGTACTTGATCTGTTCTTCAGGCGTTCGGATGACAACAGCCAACCCTTATGTACCGCAATGCTGTATGTTTGTGATATGTGTTACCTCTATGTGTTACCATTTGCTGATACTGATAGATAAGGCGTGTGTTACGCATATGAATGGATTAGACGCTTATTGGCAACCCTTCTGCCAACTACTCCCATGTGCAATATGGAAGACTGAGGATATGAGTGATTTTGATATCTCCACACCTTGGATAGAAATGAGTTTACCATTAACGGATGGATTAAGAGTTAAGATAGTCTCTAGTGATGATGAGCATTTGCGCCAGCCGGTTTCAAGCAAGTCTAACACAAAGCCAAGAGAGGAAGACGCAGAACATGACTTTCTTAAGTTCGATCCCACTTGTGCACGATACACTAATACCGAGGTACTGAAATCAGAGATAGTAAATACTAATCCAATACCCTCTGATGCTCTGCATCAAGCTACAAATAAGGGTGGCGTAAATATTGTTCTTAATCTGCAAAACGCAACAGCAACTGTCTTTGTTTACCTTGCTATATACGATCCTACTGGAAACATAGAATACTTGAATTTTACTTTTGCTTCACATTTTGCCATGAACGAGATGGATCGTTACGTGGTATGTAATTATGAGTACGTGGCTATCGACTATCATTTGCGTGACCATTTATTCTATGCAGCATGTAAGATGGCTGCTCCAATCTTCAAGGCACGTATCAGCAATACCCAATATGCCATTTGCTCTTTAGAAAAAGCATTATGCACAGACAAAAGGGTTCTGAGTTCAATAAACTATTATATAATCAATACGGAATCCTATACGTATCATGTAAAAGACAAGGACATACATCCAGTTCCGTATGATGTATAAATACGCCATCTTAAAAGAATTTAAACCTATAACTTAGTAATAATTACTAATTAAAGTGTTATGGAATCGAAAAATATAAAGATAACAAATTTGTTTTTAGATGTTGAGAATTATCGTTTTGAAAAGCAAAATTCTCAGCTTGAAGCTATTGTTAAAATGATATATACGGCCAAAGAAAAGTTGTTTAATTTGGCAGAAGATATACTTAATGTTGGTATGAATCCAACAGATAAACCTTTAGTAATAAAAGGTACTGAAGATAATCAGTACATTGTACTTGAAGGAAACCGTCGTTTGACTTCTTTGAAGTTATTGTGCAATCCAGATTTGATACCTGATGACTTTGCAAGTTTACGGAAAAAATTCATAAAATTACGAGCTGAGCGCAAAAAGAACATACCATCGTATATTGACTGTGAAGTATGTGCTGATAGGATGGAAGCAGATATTTGGATTAAACGTAAGCATGCACAAGGATTAAACGGTATTGGGGTAGAACAATGGAATTCTCAACAAAAACAACGTTTTGACGAAAGAACTATTGGTAAGGCTTCTGATGTTATACAAGTCTTGAAATTGCTAAACAATTCTGAATATGTTGATCAACACATCAAACTTCAGCTGCCAGATTTGAAATCATCAAATTTACAGCGTTTGTTAGCAGATCCGTATGTCAGAACTTCATTGGGTATTTTAAAGAAGGAAGGTAGGTTATATTCTGTAATAGACAGAACAACAATGATTTCAGGATTGATCGATATCGTAAAAAGATTGATGAATCCGGATTTTGTTGTTAGTGAAATATATAATAAAACACAAAGAAAAACTTTTATAGATAATTTGTTTGCACAACAAGGAACGCCACAAAGCAGAGGAAAACAAGAGAACGCATGGATTTTCTTGGAAAAGGCGAATGATGTAAATATTGAAAACAAGCCTAAATCTCCTCAAGAGGTTGTTGAGAGTAAAAATGTTAGAACAACAATTGTCCCAAAGAAATTTAAATTACCAATAACCAATAAACGTATAGCATCTGTATTTGAAGAGTTAAGCAAATTGTCTTTAAAAACATATACCAATACTATAGCTGTAATGGTTAGGATTTTTTTGGAACTATCCGTTGATTATTATTTGGAATTATATGGTTTGATAAAAGATGGCAAGCTTACAGCTTGTTCTTCTGGTATGGACTTAAATGCTAAAATAAATACTGTTATAAACCATATGTACAACACTCAAAAAATGACCAAAGATCTCTCTAAAGGAATAAGGACAGAGATAAAAGATACCAGCTCTACTCTATCTGTAGAATCTCTTAATGCTTATGTTCATAATTTCAGATTTTCTCCGAAACCTCAAAATTTGGTTATTTCTTGGGATAATATTCAACCGTTTTTTGAAATATTGTGGAAATCTATTGAGTCTAAAGAAAAGGAGAATTAAAAGTATGAGAATCTTGTCTCCTTTACGATATCCAGGAGGTAAATCCCGAATTACAGATTTTGTAAAGCAAATAATAAAGGATAATAATCTGTTGGATGGGGTGTACGTAGAGCCATATGCAGGAGGAGCAGCTGTAGCTTTATCACTTTTGATGGATGAATACGTTAGCCGTATCATCATAAATGATAAAGACCGCTCTATTTATGCGTTTTGGCATAGCGTGTTGTACGATACCGACCGTCTGTGTCAATTGATAGAAGAAACGCCTGTGAACATGGAAACATGGAGAGCTCAACGCGAACTGCAAACTCTAGATATTAAGAAAACTGCCAGCTTGTTGATGCTTGGATTCTCAACATTCTTTATGAATCGCACCAATCGTTCGGGCATTATCAAGGCAGGAGTGATTGGCGGTTTTGACCAGACAGGCAATTATAAGATAGACGCCCGCTATAGGAAAGAAGATTTGATAGCTCGAATTCGTCGTATCGCCTATTATGCAGACCGTATAGAGTTGCATCATGAGGATGCTGTGGATTTGGTAAACAATATCGCTCAGACAGCACCGCAGAATACCATCTTGTATCTCGACCCGCCTTATTATAAAAAAGGAAGAGGGCTTTATATGAATTACTATGATGATGCCGATCATGAGCGAATCCGAGATGTAATTTCACATGTATATTCACTTAGATGGATCGTATCATACGATAATTCCCCATTCATCAAGTCTCTTTACCAAACCTTTCGCAGTCAAGAGTTTTACCTCAATTACAGTGCGAACAACAATGGCATAGGTACGGAAGTAATATTCTTCTCTGATAACTGCAAAGTTACAAAAGAAGCTTTGGGCAAGATAAATATTGTAGAATGATGTTGATTACAAAAGTACATATAGAAAAGTTTCGTGGTTTTCATGACCAAGAGTTTGAGGTCGGTTCCATGCTAACAGCCATTGCAGGGCAAAATGGAACTCAAAAGTCAACTTTATTGGGAATGATAACTCAAACATTCACTTTGGGCAAGGACAAGAATCCGATGGGCTGTGAAAAACCTTTATGTGGAGGAAATTATCGCTCTGCATTTAGTGACAAGTTCAGACTTTCTCCGAAATTTGACCAACCGGGTTCCCATGAGTGGACATTGTCGTTTAATGAAGGTAACGATTATACCATAGAAAGCATCCTTCGCTCAGATACCAAGACTATACGCTTTTGGCAGAAAGGTATGAGAGGTAAGGGAGATGGATACATACAATATCCTACAATATTTCTTAGTTTGAAGCGAGTTTTGCCTGTTGCTGAGTCAGGAGTTGTTGCAGAATCAACCATTCTTACAGAAAAAGAACTTATAGAGTTTAAGAAACTTCACGACAAAATACTGATAACGGAAAGTAATATTGAGTCAGCTTCCTACCTTGAAAGTACTAATAAGCAGACGATAGGTATAACTACAGATAAGTACGATTGGAATGAAAATTCCGTCGGACAAGACAATCTGAGCAAGATCATATTGGCATTGTTCTCTTTCAAGCGTTTGCAAGAACATTATCCAGATGATTATAAAGGTGGAATTTTAGCTATAGACGAACTGGATGCTACCATGTATCCAGCCTCACAAAAGCAGCTACTAAAGGAACTACGTACGTATGCGTCAAAATTAAATTTGCAGATATTCTTTACAACGCATTCATTATCTTTATTAGAGAGTATTGATGACTTGATAGGTGAATGTAGTCAAAAAGAGGCGACCAAGAACCAAGTAAGATTGGTTTATCTAAAACGCCAAGATGACAATATTGTAATTAATGACAAGGCTACATTTCACAACATAACGTTAAATCTTCAGGTAATGCAAGGACAAGCAAAGCCTGTTCGTAAGATAGCTGTATATACAGAGGATAAAGAGAATATCATATTTGCCAAGCATTTGCTAAGAAGCAAGACTTCTATGCTGAAATTCATAGACATAGACTTTTCAGGTGCCAATCTTATTTCGTTGGTGTCAAAGAAAGTACCTGCATTCATAGAACCAGAAGCTATAGTAATAGTGGATGGTGATGTACGCAAGGAAATCAACAAGATGAAATCTATAGACAAAGCTAATAATATCTTAGTGCTGCCTACGAACATGTCGCCAGAACAATTGACAGCTACATTTTTACATGACTTATCTGATACAGATGAATTATGGGATAATATAGGAGAGGGGTATTCTTGGCAAGTTTGTTCCAGAGACTATACCTTAGATGAAATAATGACAGATAGGATAAAGGCTAAAACTTGGTTTAGACGAGAATTGTCTTTTTGGGGCAGAAATGCAACCAAGGTACTAACTCCTTTATTCAGTAAATACAAGGATGAACGTAATGAATTCATCTCAGAATTTGAAGAAATGATGAAACTTTATCAAGTATAGTTGTTATTTGAAAATAAGCAGTACCTCCTCAAATTAGCTCTTATATCCGAATTATTACCTTCGCTGCTGAATTTAAAACATTAGCAGTGAAAATCTGGAACATTTTCGATAAGTGAGAACAATAAAGTAGTGCTTTAATATTGTCGAGCGAAGAATTTTCGTGCGAACGAGTGCAGAGCCAAACTTGTTTGAGCTATGCCGAGTGCCGCCGAAAATCACTTGTGTGTAAAATGTATGTAATTGTTAATATACAAGATTTTTTTTAACATCTCAATATATAGGCACTTGTAAAAGTGCCTATACAAAGGGCTATGCCCTAAATTAAGTATAACCATAATATCCTATTACGAAAATGTCAAATATATTATCAAAAGCAGAAAGACATGCCAATAAAGCATGTGAACTGGATGCTTTCAAGTCTATCAAGTTGGACGATTTGAAAGAAAAAGTGACCCAGATGCTTGCTCATATTGGTGATGGTGGAATTTTTGACCAATATACAAAACATGATATATCTCATATCAACAAGATGTTAGATTCATTGGATTATATTATCCCACAAGAAACCCAAGATAAGATGACAGGAGCGGACTGGATGCTCATCGTTACTGCTACTTATTTTCATGATTTAGGCATGCTTGTTACTCGCAATGAGTATGATAACAGAAATTCATCTGGGGAGTATAAGACATTCAAACAAGCATATCTTGATAAGGAAGAAAATACAGTTTCATTGTCATTGTTATCAGCTGATGATCAAGAACGCTTTATTTATCAAGAGTTTGTAAGACACCATCATGGAGACAGAATAGCTAGTTGGATAAGAAATGAAGATAATGCATGGTGTTATACAGACACAAATGTATTAGAGATAGTCGCATCTATGATTTCTGGCTTTCGTCCAATGTTTAAAGATGATTTGGCAACCATTTGTGAAAGTCATAATCTTGATGATTTGGATGACTTTGACAAGTATAAGGTGGAAAAAGCCTATGGTACATCGCCACAGGAAAAAGGTAATGTATTTTATGCTGCATTAATTGTAAGAACTGCTGACTTACTCCATATAACGAGTGATAGAACTCCGTCAATTGAGTATGCGGTCATATCTCCAACTAATCCTATTAGTCAGGAAGAATGGGCCAAGCAGAATGCTGTATCAAGTGTCTCTCCAAAGATAGCGGAAGACCAAGACGGAAACAAGAATGACGCATTGCCCAAAGACACCTTTGAAGTTTCTGCTTTCTTTGAAAAAGAAGATGGCTTCTTCTCTTTAATCGAATACTTAAAGTATGCACGTGAAGAATTAAAGAATAACCATCGCCTAAATGAGATTGCCAAGAAAAAATATGCTTCAAAATATGATTATCCATGGAAAGATATAGATGACTCAACTATCCAAGCAAAGAATTTTGAACGTAGACAATTGTCGTTTACAATAGACCAGCAGAAGATATTAAGTTTGCTTGTTGGCGAGACTTTGTATAATAACCTATCTGTTTCCCTTAGAGAATTGGCACAGAATGCTATTGATGCTGTTAAGGTAAAACTCTACGAATTACAAGAGGAGCATAAAGCAGATGGATATACTCCAAGAGTAGATGTTTATTGGGATGCAACGAATAGGGAACTTATGGTCTGTGATAATGGAACTGGCATGAATATGGATATTATCGAGAATCATCTGCTAAAAGTCGGTTCTTCAAGATACCAAGATGCTGAGTTTCAAAAGAAGCATCCTAATTATAATTCCATCAGCAGATTTGGTATCGGCCTTCTCACATGTTTCCTGATTGCTGATGATGTTGACATTTTGACACAAATGGATGAAAAGGAGAAACCTCTTTTGCTGAAAATAAGAAACGTTCATGGAAAGTATTTGCTGAAGCATGGTGCGGAGAAAAACTCAAACTTGAAGATTACAAGCAAGACAGGAACATCCATTAAATTAAAGGTACGTCCTTCCGTGAAGAAGTTTGAGCCTGAACAAATTCTTGCGACATGGATTCTTATTCCAAACTGTGAGTTTTATTATCATGAGGCAGGCTCGGACAAGCAGATTGGATATTTGTCACCAAAACACTTGTTAGAGTCGGTATTAAAGGCTAAGGGTATATCTTTGGCTGACACAAAATACAAAATAAAGGATTACAACAACAATGGTATAGAATTAGCCATATTGTTGTCATATAATTCCTTTATGAAGGAGTATTCTATGGTTGAAGCGAACAACATGTGGTTAGATCAGAAAGACACTGTTGTAACACCATGGGGAACAAGTATAGAAGGCATTCGAATAGATGAAAACACTCCTGGATATAATGGGCATCCTTTTGTTGCCTATGCAAATATGACAGGCAAGGAAGCTCCTAAAACAAATGTAGCTCGCTCTAATGTAAACTCATCCAGTGTTTCGAAAATGCTGGAAGCCATCTATGGGTTATATCTCAACAACATAGAAAGTCAGCAGAAGGACCTACAAAAAGACTTTTCTGTAACATGGGTAGCCGAAGAAATGACTTGGCTTTTAAATGCCTTCTTGCTTCGCCAAGATCAGTACAACAGAACAGATTTTTCTGATAGAGAAATTTTGAAAGACAAATTGTCTGAATCAGAAATTCTCCTGATAGAGAAGGAAGACAAACGAAAATTTTGTTCTTTGAAAGACTTGGAGAAAAAAGGGCATTTTTGGACAATGGAAAGTGAGGCGTTTGCTGCCGCAAACAGACTGTTAAAGGAAATCAAGTCAACTGATAAGTCTGCCATTTCTTTGTTGAAGACATTGTATGGAGAAGAACAAGCACACTTGAAGGATATAGACATGCTTCTTTGCAAGCAGAGATACTACAATTTGATGGACGATCTTATTTTGTCAAAATTTGAGATAGCCAAGATTAGCATTAATGAAGAGCAACGTCGTTTGGATTTATATTGGTCACTCAAAGAAAAAGGAGACAAATGGATTGTTGTTGATACAGACAAGCGACAACGGAGATACGGAATGGGAAGAAACATGATGTTTGTGCAGACATCAACAGAACAATTGTTTGTTGATAATTATGATGCAATAAGAAGTTCTTATGGTATTATTGTTCCCAAAAGCAGTGGTTTGTCTGATTTTTTCATCGATTTGCTTTCCAAACTGAATATTGAAGATGAAGATGACAATGCTATATTGGAGAATGTAGCAAGTTTTATATCAGATATGTTCACAAAGTATCGGGAAGGTATAAATTATGATTGGAAGAAGCAAATAGCAAGAGAATTTGACAGAGAATCCAATCCAAGTTTCTACTCTTTTGTCTTTGATAAAATATCTGAAGACGATTTAGTTAATGCTTGTTCTAATTGCAAGTTCCGTCTTTACGACACATCTAAGTGGTATAGAGAAAAAACACGAAATTAGTCATTGCAAATAATTTTTATGTCCCAAATATCAGACAACAACAAGCGGATGGCTAAGAATACTTTGCTTCTTTACTTCTGTTTGCTCTTTATGATGATGGTATGGCTGTTTATATGCCGGTCATGTAGAGAATGTTTTAGAGATTACGAGATTGACAATTATGAGCGAAGAACTATATAAAGAATTACAGAAAGTCTATACAAAGGAGGCTTTTGCTAATATGATAAAGACTGATAAGCGCTAGAGGTTGCCTGAGCCATATGCAAGTATATATTGCAAACAGTTTGATAATTTCAAAAATGTTGCAGACTTCTTTGAATTTGCAGCAAAGTTAATGAGAAGACAATAACAATATGATGCATAATTACGACGACATACAAATCATAATCATGGCCGGCGGTGTAGGCAGCCGCTTCTGGCCTATGTCAACCCCCGATTACCCAAAGCAGTTCATTGATGTGA
>ERZ1034901.1876-NODE-1876-length-13988-cov-7.692887_pt1 | contig 13988 bp, 14 predicted proteins | sample MGYA00520628_ERZ1034901 | MGnify/ENA primary metagenome ERZ1034901 (study PRJEB33766, sample SAMN09781783) | gut metagenome | biome: gut microbiome | host: Homo sapiens | place: Madagascar | study: EMG produced TPA metagenomics assembly of the PRJNA485056 data... | reverse complement strand
AAGCAAGGAAGCTTTTTGAATATAAAAAGACTTTATCAGAGGATGAGCTTAAGGATTTGGTGGAGGATACAAAGGCACTTAAGGAGTATCAGGACACACCATCAAGCGAAGAAAATCTTGAGAAAATTCCTATGCTTGAGCTGTCTGATATATCAAGAGAGCCGGCAGAGCAGTATATAGATGTCAAAGATGTTGCAGGAATGAAGGTTGTACATCATAACCTCTTCACTAATAAGATAGCTTATATACTTCTTTCGTTTAATACACAGGGTGTCAGTGATGAGGATATTCCTTATCTTGGACTTCTTGGCAGTGTATTAGGTCTTATGGATACTAAGAACTTTACTTATCCAGAGCTTATGAATGAGATTAATATAAACTGTGGCGGTATATCTTCTAGTGCTGCTGTGTATACAGACAAGGCAGACTTCAGCAAGAACAGTATTATGTATGAGATTAAGGGTAAGGCATTATATGAGAAAATTCCTTTCGTTCTTGATATGATGAAAGAGATTATGTATAACACTAAGTTCACAGACTATAAGAGATTAAAAGAGATTATAGCAAGAATAAGGTCAAGATTTGAGGCTACTATGGCAGGTTCAGGCCATTCCATAGCTATGCTTGAGGGCTGTGCGCAGTTTTCAGCTTCAGCTTATTATTCAGATATGTTAAAGGGTTATAAGGCATATCAGTTTATCAGGGAGCTTGATGAAACATTTGATAATAATAAGGAAAATATAGCAGCCAAGCTTTCAGAGCTTGTAAAGATTATATTTAACAAGGCAAATGTTATTGTAAGTCTTACAGCAGATGATGAAGGTTACAGTCTTTTCTCAGAGGCTTACAGTAAGTTATCAGACGATATGGGCGATGAAAAGCCAGTTGTGGCACAAAGAAATTATACACCTGTTAATGTAAAGACTGCCTACACAGCGGCCTCACAGGTCCAGTATGTTGCAAGATGTGGTAACTTTGTTAAGGCAGGATATGAATATACAGGTGCGCTTAAGGTACTTAAGATTATATTCTCATATGAATATCTGTGGCTTAATGTAAGAGTTAAGGGAGGTGCTTATGGGTGCATGAGTGGCTCTACAAGAGAGGGGGATTTCTATATGGTATCATACAGGGATCCTAATCTTGCAAAGACTAATGAAATATATGAAGGTGCGGCAGAATACGTTAAGAATTTCAATGTAAGCCGCAGGGATATGGTTAAGTTTATTATAGGAACTATCGGCGAGATGGATTCTCCACTTACACCTTCTGCTAAGGGTATGAGATCATTTACACACTATATGACTAACACGACTATGGATATGTTAAGAAAAGACAGGGCACAGGTGCTTGATGCAACAGTTGAGAGCATAAGGGAGCTTGCACCACTTATAGATGCAGCGGTTAAGCAGGATTATCTGTGCGTGGTAGGCGGACAGAAAGCCATAAATGAAGCTAAAGATATGTTTGATGTGGTGAAACCGCTTATATAATGATAGCAGGGTCAAAAGGTCTAAACCCATATGAGCTTGCTCATAGTTGGGGGCTTTTGACCCCAACATTATGTAATAAATATATGATTGGAGTACAGGATGAATTTAGATGAAATGCTTAAAGCCAGTGGAATAAGCGGCGGTGCTGCTTCTGGCAATGATAATGTAAAGTCGGGCTTTGTAACATTTATAGGAAGACCTAATGTCGGTAAGTCAACACTTATGAACCACATTATAGGTCAGAAGATAGCTATAACATCAAATAAGCCACAGACTACAAGAAACAGAATACAGACTGTGTATACAGATAAGAGAGGACAGATAGTGTTCGTAGATACACCAGGTATACACAAGGCAAAGAACAAGCTTGGCGAATATATGGTTGGAGCAGCAGAAAAGACTATTAACGAAGTTGATGTTATATGCTTTATAGTAGAGCCTACAACATATATAGGTGCTGGTGAGCAGCACATTATAGAAAAACTTAAAAAAGTATCGGTTCCTAAGATTCTTGTTATCAATAAGGTTGATACTGTTAAGAAAGAGGAGCTGCTTCCTGTTATTGACTGTTACAGTAAGGAGCTTGACTTTGATGAGATTATTCCTGTATCAGCAAGAAACGGAAATAATGTTGATGACCTTGTTGATAGTATATTTAAGTATCTTACTTACGGACCGATGTTTTATGATGAAGATACAGTGACTGACCAGCCTATGAGACAGATAGTTGCAGAGCTTATCAGGGAAAAAGCGCTTCATGCTCTTAACGAAGAAATCCCTCACGGAATAGCTGTTGTTATTGACACATTTAAGGACAGAAAGTCGCCAAAAGGTATTATAACTGATATAGATGCTACTATCATATGTGAGAGGGATTCACACAAGGGCATTATCATAGGCAAGGGCGGTGAAATGCTTAAAAAGATCGGAACGAACGCACGTTACGAGATAGAAAAACAGCTTGGAAATAAAGTTAATCTTAAGCTATGGGTTAAGGTTAAGAAGGAATGGCGTGACAGTGATATTCTTATCAAAAACTACGGATATGATAAGAAGGATTTAAAGGATAACAGATGATATGTTACCAGTTGAAAATATCAGATTATGATATAGCAGTGTGATTGTGAAAGGAGACAGATAAGGTGGCTGATATTGTACAGGTAACAGGTTTTATATTGTCCAGTATGCCTGTGGGTGAGTATGACAGAAGAATAGTGATACTTAGCAAAGAACTTGGTAAGATATCAGCATTTGCCAAAGGCGCTAGAAGACCAAACAGTCATCTTATCGGTGTTACAAGACCATTTATATTCGGAACCTTTGAATGTTACCGTGGCAGGGATTCTTATACTATATTCAAAGCAGAGGTTAAGAACTACTTTGAGGAACTTGTAAGTGACCTTGATAGTGTGTGGTATGGATATTACTTTGCAGAGATAGCAGAATATTATGGAAAAGAGAACCTGGATGCTGCACAGATGCTGAATCTTTTATATGTGTCTTTTAAAGCACTTACGAATAAGTCTATACCAAACGAGCTTATAAGGTTTATATATGAACTTCGCATGATATCTATTAACGGTGAGTGTCCTGACTTTTTTACATGCCGGGGCTGCGGTTCACAGGATAAGCTGGATACATATTCATATACATATAATGGCATGTTCTGCAGTGATTGTCATTCAAAGGTGAAGGATGGTATTAAGCTGCAGCCATCTACATTATATACATTGCAGTATATAGTTACGGCGGCACTTAATAAGCTGTATACATTTGTTGTGACTGATGAGGTTATGGCAGAATTAAGAATGGTGACATCAAGAATAGCTGCAGTTACGTTTGATAAGAAGTTTAAATCAAAAGAAATGCTGACAATATAAAAAGAAAAGAGGCTTGATATGGGACATAACAACCAGAAAAAGATAGCGGCAATCAATGATTATACAGGATTCGGAAGATGTTCCATAGCGGTGGAGCTGCCTGTTATATCAGCACTTAAAGTACAGTGCTGTCCGCTCCCGACTTCTGTTTTGTCGAATCATACTGGATTTGACAGCTTTTATTTTGAAGATTTTACAGATAGTATGCCGGCGTATATTGCCGAATGGAAAAAACTTAATCTTAAGTTTGATGGGATATGTTCGGGATTTCTTGGTTCACACAGACAGATAAAGATAGTTGAAGATTTTTTTAAAACCTTTAAAACAGATGAAAATATTATACTTGTCGATCCGGTTATGGGTGATTATGGCAAGCTGTATTCAACATACACAACGCAGACATGTACAGAGATGAAGAAGCTTGTAAAGTATGCAGATATACTTACACCTAATCTTACGGAGGCATGTATACTTACAGATGAGGAATATGATGAAAAATGTCCTGGCAGGGAACTTTTTCGTATAGCAAAGAAGTTATCAGATATGGGACCATCAAAGATAGTTATAACTGGAATAGTAAGAGGCAGGTATATAGCTAACTACTGTTATGAAAAGGGAAGCGAAGGCTATGAGATAAAGACTATGAAGGTTGGAACACAAAGGTCAGGAACAGGAGATATATTTGCATCGATACTGGCGGCTGATGCAGTGAATGGTGTAGATTTTCATACATCAGTAAAGAAAGCTTCACAGTTTATAAAGAAATGCATATTAAAGTCGATAGAGCTGGATATACCGGTCACTGACGGAGTATGTTTTGAAGAGCTTCTTACTACATTAAGATAGTAAGTGCTTTTTTATGGACAAGATTGTACAATGTTAAGATGTGCAATTTTCATAGCTTATAAGAAAAGAGGATGAAATAATTATGGAAATATTATATAAGGTACACAATAATCTATATGTCAATATGACTAACAAATGTCCTTTTGCATGTACATTCTGTTTAAGACAGACTATGGACAGAATAGGTGAATCAGACAGGCTGTGGCTTGAAAGGGAACCTGATGTAAATGAGGTTATTGCAGAGTTTGATAAGTGGAACATGGATGATTTCGGTGAGGTTGTATTCTGTGGCTTTGGTGAACCTACAGAAGCATGGGATAAAATAAGAGAAGTGGCAGCATATGTTAAAAAGACATATAACAAGCCTATAAGAATAAACACCAACGGAGCAGGTAATCTTATCAATGGAAGAGATATAGCAGCAGAAATGCCAGGACTTATTGATACTGTATCAATAAGCCTTAACGATCCGGATAAGGATGAGTACCATAAGCTTGTAAGAAGCAGATTTGGTGATAAGACCTTCGATGCTATGATAAGCTTTGCAAATGAGTGCGTAAAAAACGGACTCCATGTGGTTATGACTACGGTTGATACAACCATATCACATGAAAAGGAAGAAGAGTGCAGAAAAATATGTGATAAGATAGGTGCGGAATATAGAATCAGGCCATGGGAGTCATAGATATTTATGAAGCCTTATGTGTGGACTAAGATGTTTTTTAGTTTATGGACTATAAGGTTTTTGAGTTTGCTGGTTGAAATATATATAAGAATGGTATAGAATTAAAAGGATTATTGTGAGGATAGCAACACCACCCAGGTGTATGACAGTCCGCAACTTTAGGAGGAATCTAGAATATGGAAAAGACAATGGAAAAGATAGTTGCCTTAGCTAAGGCGAGAGGTTTTGTATACCCAGGTTCAGAGATATATGGTGGTCTTGCGAATACATGGGATTACGGCAATCTTGGCGTAGAGCTTAAGAACAATGTTAAAAAGGCATGGTGGCAGAAGTTTGTACAGGAAAGCCCATATAATGTAGGCGTAGACTGTGCTATTCTTATGAATCCACAGACATGGGTTGCTTCAGGACATCTTGGCGGTTTCTCAGATCCACTTATGGATTGCAAGGATTGCCATGAAAGATTCAGAGCTGATAAGCTTATTGAAGACTGGGCAGATGAGAATAATTATGATCTTGGCGGTTCAGTAGATGGCTGGACTCAGGAGCAGATGAAGAACTTCATCGATGAGAAGAATATATGCTGTCCTACATGTGGAAAGCATAACTTTACAGATATAAGACAGTTTAACCTTATGTTTAAGACATTTCAGGGTGTTACAGAGGATGCTAAGAATACAGTATACTTAAGACCTGAAACAGCACAGGGTATATTTGTCAACTTTAAGAATGTACAAAGAACATCAAGAAAGAAAGTACCTTTTGGTATTGGACAGATAGGTAAGTCATTCCGTAATGAGATTACACCTGGTAACTTTACATTCAGAACAAGAGAATTCGAGCAGATGGAACTTGAATTCTTCTGTAAGCCTGGAACAGACCTTGAATGGTTTACTTACTGGAGACAGTACTGCATAGACTGGCTTAAGGCACTTGGTATCAAGGAAGATGAGATGAGAGCAAGAGACCATTCACCAGAAGAACTCTGCTTTTATTCTAAGGGTACTACAGATATCGAATTCTTATTCCCATTTGGATGGGGTGAGTTATGGGGTATCGCAGACAGAACAGACTACGACCTTACACAGCATCAGACAGTATCAGGCGAAGATATGTCATACTTTGATGATGAAGCTAAGGAGAAGTATATTCCATATGTTATCGAGCCATCACTCGGTGCAGACAGAGTTACACTTGCATTCCTTTGCTCAGCTTATGATGAAGAAGAGCTTGAAGGTGGAGATGTAAGAACAGTTCTTCACTTCCATCCAGCACTTGCACCAGTTAAGATAGGTATATTACCACTTTCTAAGAAGCTTAACGAAGGCGCAGAAAAGGTATATGCAGAGCTTTCTAAGTACTATAACTGTGAGTTTGATGACAGAGGAAATATCGGTAAGAGATACAGAAGACAGGATGAGATAGGTACTCCATTCTGTATAACATATGACTTTGATTCTGAAGAGGATAATGCTGTAACAGTAAGAGACAGAGATACTATGCAGCAGGAAAGAGTTAAGATAGAAGATCTTAAGGCATATTTTGAGGATAAGTTCAGATTTTAATGAGAGATAAAGGTGTATTTCCGGTATAAGCATTTGCCGGATAACAGCAGTAAGATTATACATTTACGCAGGATTTGTGACATATACATAAATCCTGCGTAAAGTATATGTGGGAGAAAATATCATAAAAGTAGGAAAAGACAGGAATAGGGCAGAAAGTATATGATATGTGCTAAATGTGGAACAGAGTATGAAGGCAGCCAGTGTCCTAAGTGTGAGGGACCGGTAATCAAGGTTAATAACAGTGATTATCTAGCAAGAAGAAAAGCATATGAGGAAAAGCAGGCGCGTCTTAAGGAATTAGAAGCGCTTAAAGCTGATAGTACAGATAATGATGATATGGATAAAGTATCGGACAATGATAATACATCCAATAAGAAAACCCATACACAGAAGTCAAAAAACTATGATGAAGGTGTATTTGATATAACAAAGGTTGATTTTGGTGAGGTTGCGGACAAGCTTAAGTCAGAAAAAGATAAAATCGTGGCCAGTGGAAATAAGCTTTTAAAGGCGGTTGGTGAAAAGGCTAAGAATGGAAAGCAGATTGATAAAGGCGGTAAGAATGGCGATAATATCAACAGCAGTAATAACGAAAATGTAAATATTAGCGGCAATAACGATAATAATAGTAATAACATAAATGGCAAAAAAAGTGGGAATATAAATAATAATCGTGATAAGAATAAAAAAAGAAATAACAATAAAAACAATGGAAATAATAAAATTTATGATAACAACAGTGGTATAAATAGCAACAGTAACGATAATACAGATATTAACAATAACAAAAACACTAGGAAAAATAATAACAAAAACGATAAAAACGGCAATAAAAATAACAACAAGAATCGTAATAAAAGCAATAATTCCAATATTAACAAAAATAATAGCCACAATCAGCAGAATAAAAAGTCTGCGACAGCAAAACAGAAGAATAACAGCTCTGATGATAACAGACAGGATAATGGTGGCATATCTGTAAGTGTAAGAAAAGCAGATAAAGCCCACATACCATACCCAAAGGCAGGCATTATAATAGCGGCAATTCTTGTTGCTGTGGCGGCAGTTGTCCTGATTGTAAATATAGCAATAAAAAAAGACTATAATATATATATGAGCGATGGCAATAAGATATATGATGTATCATCACTTGACAGTAAATATGTGTGCGATAACAATAATGCTGTATTTGCGCTTGATGATGTGACCTTCTACACACCGGAATGGCCTGCAGATATAGACAGAGACAATGTCATACTTAAGGTGGCAAGTCCTGAGGGTGATTATTATGCCGCAGATGTTTATAATACAGAAAGTGGAAATTATACATTTTATATATGGTCTGAGGATGTATGTAAGAAGGTTGTTGAAAATGAGTATTCGCACAATGTATATTATATATCTGACAAAGGAACTGTTATATACGAAGAAACAGAAACTATCAATGACAATGGAAAGACAGGAAACAAGATGCTTTCTATGGCAGAGATAAAGAAAGATAAGTCAGATGCATCTGGTTACGTATGTGATGTCAGAACGATAGAAAGAAGTCTTAAGCAGTCATATGTATATAGTGATAAGAATACAATAATCGTTCTTAACGATGATGGCCGTCTGTATCAGTATGATTATGTTAAGAAGACAACAACAGAAGTTGATATGTATGTCGATGACGTAGCAGCATTGAGTGATACATCAGGTATGTATTCGTCAGGCGCAGAACATCTTAATACATCGGATGATGTGGAGTCATATATGTACAGTCTGTCGTCCGGTGAGAATTATTATGTTGAATTAAAAAATGTGAAAACAACTCTTCTTAGAGGTATTACAGGTACAAGCCTCACATATATTTATGATAAGAAAAATGATTATATATACTGGATAAGCAGCAAAAAAATATCTTATGCAAAGTTTAAAAATGATGAGATAACAGACGTGGATGTTCTTGAGAATACAGGTACAAGTGTAAATGTGGTGTATATACCGGATAAAGAGGAACTGGTATATATCAATGATGCCGCACAGCTTGTAAAGGCAGAGAAAGGAAAGAAAACATTTATAGCTGACTCATTAAGGGATGGAAGTCTTTCGCTTATTAAAAACACCGATGAAATGTTTACATATATAGCAGATGGCAGACAGTATTATATAAAGAATACATCATCAAAGCCGGTTGAAATATGTGAAGCAGAGAATATGGTAAATACATCTAATACAAGTCTTTATAAAAAGAGATTATATTTCTATGCCAAAGACGGACAGTTGTATTCTTGCAATCTTAAGGGCGGAGCACAGAACCAGATAGGAAGCGTTGAGAGATTTTTTGTTGGCAACAAAGGTAAGTAAGCACTCATAATAAGAATATAAGCAGCAGGGAAAACATATATAAGTAGTAAATATATCAAGAGGTTGCTTGTATGAAATATAGAGGCATATATAAGATAACAGGTCTTATGGCAGTAGTTATTATGGTTTTAACGACTGTCATAGGACCTGTTTTTTGTACTGGCAGGACGATCAAAGCCGCAGAGGCCGCAGGAGTTGTAGAAGCTGCCGGGGTCACAAAGGATGTAAATGCTGTAGAAGCTATAGTGGTTACAAAGGATGTAAATTCCACAGAAGCTGTAGGAACTACAGGCAGTACAAAAGCCGTAAATGCTTCAGCGGTGACAGATATCATAGATGCTGCCCAATTAACAGGATTGAAAAAATCGGACATAGCAGCTAATGAAGCAGAAACAGCCACAAGTGGTCCGGATATTGAAACCCCATCAGCAATACTTATGGAAGCAGCAACAGGACAGGTAATATATGAAAAAGATTCATCAAAGCAGCTTGCGCCTGCCAGCATAACAAAGATAATGACACTCATACTAATATTTGAGGCACTTGAGAGCGGGCAGATAAAAATGGAAGACCCTGTCACGGTGTCAGAATATGCAGCTTCAATGGGCGGCAGCCAGGTGTTTTTAGAAGAAGGAGAGATACAGAGCGTAAGGACCATGATAAAGTGTATAGCGGTGGCAAGTGCTAATGATGCCTGTGTAGCGTTATGATATAGTAGACAGTAGTGAAAACAGTACATAAAGCCTTGTAAATGCACACCTGAAGACAATTACATAAACTGAATATTAAGACATATAAATAAGTCCATATGCTTGCATTATTGCAGGTATGTGGGCTTATTTTAGTGCCTTAAAATACATAGTTAATAAAATCCTCACATAAAACATTTAAAGCTGTATTTGCTTCATATAAGCGATTTTAAACCCTTATATAGCACGTAATAAGAAATGATTATTTCATTAGGACATAAGAACACAGAAAGGAATTAAGACAATGAATCAGAAAGTTATTAAGCCAGGAATTGTAAGAAGAATGGTAGAAAGAATTGAAAGCAGCGGTCAGAGTGTATCACCAGAGATGGCAGATATGTGTATTACAGCATTTTTAGATACTGTAGCAGATATTTTATCTGAAGGTGATACAGTTATACTTAGAGGTTATATGAACATATATCCTAAATATTGTAAGAGCAAGGAAGTAAAGAATGTTATGGATAAGTCAAGAGTAACTATTCCAGCACATTACAAAGCAGGTATTAAAGCAGGTAAAAAATTAAATGAAGCTTGCCAGAATCTAATAGAACAGGAGGTAAAAGATGGAGAAGATTAACAGGCACGATATGGTAAAGAAGATAGTTGATAATTTTAGTGATAAGAAGATTGTTGTAGGTGGTAATAAAATTTTATATGAGAAAAAGTATTACCTAAAGTATACACAGCAGATAGTTGATAATGTGTTAGAGGCATTATTTGATACGATTATATCAGAGATTGAAAAGGGCAATATGATTAATTTTCAGAATTATTTTTCAATAAAGCCAGAGTTACGAAAGCCTAAGAAAGCAAGAAATGTTGTTACTGGTGAAGATATGATTATACCAGAGAGATATCAATTTAAGGTTAAGGCTGGATTATTATTAAAACAAGCTTGTGATTATTTTAATGACAAGAGTAAGAGTGATAATGATATATAATCGGCAGACATACACCGATTGAAAATAAATGTATGGATATTTCCCAACAGGCAGGAAGTAAAAGAAAGTCTGTATCAGAGATCAAGAATATCTTGTGAGATTCATATTAACCTATCATTAGTGCTATTCAATACAATTTCCTATATGAAAATTGAATATTATAGGTCTGCTGCCAAATATCAGTTTATAGGAGTGAATGGGGAGTTTCCTGTTTAATTTGATTAGCCTAAATTGGTGGGTGGATTTCCACTTCATAGATAGGTGAAATTTTCTTGACCTCTGATTCGATAAAAAGGAGGATTATGATTAGTGATGATAAAGAAACAAAAATATGTAAGAAATGTGGGAGGGAACTTCCATTAGAGAGGTTTGGAGTAGTAAATCGTATTTATACAAAATATGTATGTAAGGATTGCTTTAACGAAGAAATGAGAGAAAAACGTCATCGACAAAGAATTGCTGATGACATAGAAACATATTACAAAGATACTTCTATGCAGATACAGCGTAAGTATAAAGATATCCATCCATCAAGAATATTAACTAAGGCGGTATCTGGAATAAATTATATAGCCAGAGGTGAGAAGTTTATCAGTCTATTAGACTATAAGAGTGCGTGGATATCATCTTATGGTAGAATAATTATAAAGGATAACGATGGATATAAACTGTTAAAGGGTTCATATTCAAGAAAAGATAAAGAATTATATTATACTCTTGATAAGAATGTGTATTTTAAGACTAAGAAAAGGTGGGGATATAAGAAAGTAAAGGTAAGTGCCAGTTACCTTGTTATCCAGACATTTATTGTTAATTATGATATGCAGAATAATACTAAGGTATGGCATACTGATAATAATATGAAGGATAATTATTATAAGCATTTATATCCGGTAACAGAATTGCAGTATGAGGCTATAAAGAAAGTGTATGACGATACGGGTGTGGCAGCAGAAGAACAGATTATGAGTATAGTTAATTCAGCGGAATATAAATATAATGGCTGGAATCCAAAATGCTTTAAAAGAACTTATGAGGGTAAAGGATATATTGGTACAAACGATGTGGATTGTAAATCACCAGAATATCTAAGATGGACTAATATGATACAAAGGTGTTATAACAAGAATGTTCATAAATATAAGCCATATTATAAGGATAAGAAGGTGTGCGAAGAGTGGTTAAACTTTGCTAACTTTAGGATATGGTATAGAGAACATATTATCGAAGGTGCAAAGGTTGACTTGGATAAGGATATATTATGTCAAGGCAATAAAGTATATAGTCCTGAAACGTGTGTATTTGTTGAGCATTATATAAATACTGTATTTGAAAAAAGCGTTAAAAGAAGAATAGTTCAGAATAAAGAAAAACAATATGAAGTATATATGATAGTTCTTAATAAAAATATATTGTTTGGTAAATTTGATACTAAAGAAGAAGCTGAAAAAGGTTATATTACAGGTAAGAAAGATTACATATTGAAACTGGCTGATAGCTGTAAGGGTAAAGTGCAGGATTGTTTATATAATGCTATGGTAAATTGGAATGTATGGATTGCAGACTGATATTATTTAATATTAAAATGAAAAGAATATTTATTCCGTTACTATATATAATTAAAATAAGTACTTGATTTATGGCAGAGCATTTGATAGACTTTAGAATAAATTAAAAATAATAAAGTTAAAAATGCTCCGCTGTTGTAAAATGATAGTTGGAGTGATATAATATGAGTAAAGAAAAGAATTACAAGAAGGAGGATGATATAATGGAAGCAATCAATAAACCACAAGAAGCTATGATGATTACACAAGGAATGACAAAAGCATTTATTGATTTGTTGGCATCTCAAAAGCATTCAAAAACATATTGGAATGAATGTCTGAGTGCAAAGAAAAGCATATCTTCTTCCAATATGGATAAATTAAAAGAAATGTGTAATGGAGAAAAATAATGGTAGACCTTCAATATGTTGAATTGGTTGGTGCATGTGTTAGTCAGGATGTATTACAGAAGTTTGATTGTGGTCATCCTGACTTTAATAATTTTTTGGCTGATGATGCTATTGAATGTAGCAATAATGGTGAGGGCGTTACATATATTTTAGTTGATAAAGATGAATATGTTAACAAAAAAATATCAACAATATTTGCATTTGCTACAATACAATCGACATCTCTACAGTATTATGATATTAAAAATGAAAACAGGATGTATAGTATTTCAGGTGTTGAAATTAGATATTTCGCAATAGCTAAAAGATTTCATAAGCAGACGGCATATTTAATTGATGAAAATAAATATTACAGCACAATATTTTTTGAGTATTTATTGGCAGATTTATATGAAATGTCAACAAAAATGATAGGCTTTAAAGCAATTCTTTTAAGAGCAAATGAGAATGGGAAAAACTATATAGAAGAAAAAAATTTGTTGATGCAACAGAATATATTATTCCATATGAAGAAGATGATCCATTGGGAAAATGTATTCCAATGTGTTTAATGATTCAAGATGATATTTATAATATTTTTGGTATAGATGAATAAAATGATAGGGCAGATTAGGTAATATACTTAATATGTCCTATTTTTTTACGATTTTTGAGTTTTGTATGATATAATTATTACAAATAGAAGTAATGTGAACACTTAATAATGGGGGTGTACTTATGTATGATGGTGGTAATCACTTTCCACATGATGGAAAGCAAGGAAGATGTGGCTGCGGTGAAGGATATAGTTGGGATGATAATGATTATGGTCGGCATAGTGGCGGTTCATCTGGTGGCGGCGGTAATGGCATAAAAATATTTTTGATTGCCGTTGTTGTATGCAGCATTATTGGTGCATTTAATGAATTGCTTGGGGCGTTGATACTTATAATTGTTGGATTCTTTTTAATTATGAGTAGGTAAAATGTGAGGCGTTTAAATGATAACATATTATAAATTAGGTTTATTTATTGAAGAAAAAATAGCCGAACTTCAAGCAAAATTAAAAAGTATGTAGAGGTACTTTAACTATTTAAAGAATGTTTTTTACAGTAACTATAGCATATATTAGGTACTTAATTTTGCTGTGGTTTAAGTGTACCCCCACTCTTATACGTTATCGTATACTATATCGTCAGTTAATGTTGTAGAACACATAATCCCATAAAATAAGGTATTATGAATATATATGATAGCGATAATGTTATGAAATGAAGCGATATTTATAAAATAAGTGAGTATCGAGATATATTATCAGTATCATAGGATATATGAAGGTGGATGATGCTTTATAGAATTATACGATAAATGCCATTATTGCTAGGTAAATAGTGGCATTTTTGAGGATTTATAGGAATAAAATGTTATCGTGTATAAATATAGTTTGATAATCAAACTAATATATATTTTATATCTGTTGCCATATTTAATCCACCCAATTTATCAGTAAGTCCAGATATATCAGTTATATATTTTCC
>ERZ1034901.1875-NODE-1875-length-13991-cov-9.073551_pt1 | contig 13991 bp, 21 predicted proteins | sample MGYA00520628_ERZ1034901 | MGnify/ENA primary metagenome ERZ1034901 (study PRJEB33766, sample SAMN09781783) | gut metagenome | biome: gut microbiome | host: Homo sapiens | place: Madagascar | study: EMG produced TPA metagenomics assembly of the PRJNA485056 data... | reverse complement strand
ATATATATTATTATTTGATTTTTGATTAGGGTGGTGCAAATTTTGAACCGGTTCAGATTTTTGACCGGTGCAATATTGGGACTGGTTCAGATTTTGAACCGGTTCAATATTTGCACCACATAACAGGGTAGACGTTCCCATACAATCATAATTTTCATTTTTTTCATTTATGACATTATCGCACTCTTTAATAACATTAAAATCTGGCGGTGCATATGTATCATATACACATAAAAAAGAACTATCAGCTTTCATATCTGATTTATTATCAGTATCTGTTATTGTATTATTGCTTTTATGTTCTTTTTCAATAAAGCCTGTCTGCTTTACTCTGGAAAAATCCATTACATAAATAATATCTTCCATTCCCTCTTTAGGAAATTTCATGATAAGTCCAAAAGCCTGTAATTCTCTCATATATTTAATAACAGAATTTTTACTTACTCCCATATCATTACCAATGGCTTTCAGACTATATTTTATGTAAGACCTGTTCTTATCATCTATCCAGTTCCTTTTACGTGATAGGCTCATTCTATCAAGCAGAAAACTATATAGCAGCTTTGACATAGCAGATAACCCATTAAACACATCATTTGTAAAAAACATTTTAGGTACACTGTAAAAACTGTACTGTTCTGATTCATCTCCATAGTAAAAATCAAATTTCATTAGCTATGTTCCTCTCGTTTTATCATACTTCATTATTTTCATATAATAAGATTTCTATAATTCATAACCATTTTCAACTATATATACTGCATCATCCGTAAGCATTTCCTGTGGTTTTCCATGCAATCTTATTCGTGAATTATATTCTTCACTTCTTTCTTTTAATGCCGAAACTACTTTTTCAATATCATATGCTACTGGCTGCTGGTTAAGTAATGCCATAATTTCATTACCTGTATAACGTATACCTGGTGCAAATGTTCCATATACTTTCTCTACATCAATTAACTTCATATCCTGCACTTCCTCTCATATATTTTAAATCCCACTTTTAAAAAATACCCGGATGTATTAGTGTGGGGTTGATACATCCGGGAACGTCAATGATGACATCCAGGCTTAACCTGGAATCCCATTCCTTAAGTCGAGATTACAGACTAAAATAATGTTTAAACAGCATTTTCTCTGGGAAGGGATTGTGACGGAATCTGTCACAAAATATTTTTAATTTTTTATATAGTAATAACTGTATCTTATACTATATTTCTATATTCATTTACTTAGTATTTCTTACTGTCTGTGCCATCACATTAACAGTATCTCTGACATTATCTATCATATCTTGTGGCTGCGTTTCATTTAAAACTGTTCCTTCTATACTGCAGGGTATTCCATCCATAACAAACGAATATCCTATTGTATATAACTCATATCTTCTTGTGTCATAATGACACTCAAGTTCACCCTCAAATTTATACATTTCTATACCATTTATAGTTACTGTTTCATCTGTTTTAACTTTTAGTTCATCAATCTTGGCATAATTCTGCAAATTTTGAATATAATCATTAAATATTTCTTTATGAGCCTGTTCCAATGTAGTTGTTTTTATAGTATCATCTGATGTTATTGCAACATTAAGTTCTCTGCCAATTACAAACATTTTTGTAAATCCCTGTTCGATTTCTTGGTAATTATAATCTGGAACATTAACATATATTTTCTCTGCTGGAACTTGATATATTCTTGCTACATTATCAAATAAATATTTAGCGCCTGTTGTTGTAGTTGGTACATTACTATATTTTTTTGCAAAATCGTTTATAACTTTTTCCATAACATTGACATTGTCTTCTGCATCATCTGTACTATTTTTTGTTGTATCATCTATAACTGTTTCGTTGCCTTCAACATTAGTTTCTTCATTATTTCCACAAGCAACTAATGTTGTTGCTATAACTAAACATAAAACTATTATAATTCTTTTCATTTTACATTTTCGCCCTTTAATTTATTAGGCTTGTACTCCCTTTCAAATTTAATCATACAGTTGAAACTACAAAAATATAATTTTCTTCCATACACACAAGTGGTATACACATATCTACTCATGTCATAGTGTTTATTACAAAATACTCGTTTGCAATACGCACATCTTGTATAATGCTCAATTTTTTTAATTTTTGCTTTCATAGCTAGTCCCCATTCTGTAACATTTTTTTCTTGTTATTATTAATCATCCATATGAAACGAAACAATTATAAACAAAAGTCCTGCTGTACTGATTATTCTTAATATATGCTTAATTATGTCTGGTTGGATGTTCTTTTTAAATGATATGGACATGATAATACAGAGAATAATAGTTATAATTGCCTTTATTATCAGCTTTTGGTTTGATTTTTTATCGTTATTATTCAGCCCTTTCATGTAAATATAATTTCTCCTTTAATTTGACTTTTTTATGTTAACTTTATTACTGTAAAAGATTCTATGGATCATATTACAAATCATTTAATTTTCTTTCCTTTTTTCTGTTTATATCAGCTACATGATATTCTGCTAATGAAGATGTTTTTGTTAATGCCATGACTACTATTATTACTGCTACGATAATAAGTATTACAGCAAGTGGCATTATGATTTTTAATAACATATTTTATATCCTCTCTTTCCTGTGACGGATTCCGTCACATTTATTTGCTACATATGTATACCTTGCATTTTTTCATCTACAATCATATCTATTTCATCTTTATATTCTTTAATTTTTTGATAACAGTACAGTGTTGCTTTTGTATCTTCTAAACTGTTATGTTCATTGAATTCATAATTATAATAGTTTGCACATGTACTTAATGACTGCCATTTATAATTTCCATAGCGTTTATTGTAATCTCCATATATAGGTGCAAATGCCAGCATGACATCATATGTATCTTTATCCTTAAAATTTATTCCTGCGGATTCCTCTAAAAATGGAATATCAAAAGCATCTATGTTATATCCAACTATGATATCTGCTTCATCAATAATATTTTGTATCTGCTCTTTTAACTGTTCAATACTTGGTGAATTGGCTACTGTTGCTGGTGTTATACCATGCATGGCTTCTGCCTTTTTCCATTCACTATGTTTCTGTGGTTTAACATACGAATCCAATAATATTTCACCTTGTTCATTAATTATTGATACCTGAAGTATTTCATCAGAATAAATATCTGTTCCTGTTGTTTCTACATCAAGTACTATTATTTTGTTCATCCGACTCCTTTCCCACAGGGCAATATGCCCTGTGTCATATATTCTGTGAGATTATGTAATATAGATAAAACTATGAATTACTGTTATTAATCTTACCAGTTAATTTTTTTTCCACATTTACCGCAGAAATTTTTGTTGCTTATATATATCAGAGGCGCATTACAATATGGACAATTCCCTATTTTTTTTACTCCTGTAATTCGATCTGAATTCTGTATATAACATACCTTTTTACTTTCCTTTTCGTTTTCCGTGACGGAATACGTCACATTTCTACAGGAATTCTCATTGTTAATATTATTTTCTTCACTATATGCTTTATCCGAACTATTGCTGTCAGCTTTATCATCTGGAAGATACTCTGGATGATTATATATATCATCCTGTCCTTGTATCTGTTCTTCTGCTTTATCACAATTGTTATCTTCAAATGTATATAACCCCATTCGTAACGATGCCATAACGAACTCGTGCCAGGTTATTTCTTCCCTGTGGTTAATAGTAATTCCTCTGTATGAACAACTATAAGTGAGCGTAGAACTCAGATACTCACGATGTCTGTAAGTATCTTTCATATAATTTTCTAATAACTTTCCAGATGTATAATTTTTCAGCTCAGCTTTATATGTAAGATTACTATAAGCCATCTTTATATCTGTATCAGATGGCTTATTATACACATCATCCGAATTGTATAACCCCATTTCTATTGCAGCTGTAACAAACTCGTGCCAAGTTATTTCTTTTCTATTATTAATCTTAATTCCACGAAGTGAACACTCATAACTAAGTTTATATTCATTATGCCAGCTATGTGTACGTCCTTCTTTGTCCTTAAAACACTCCTCTAAAGACGAATATCTATTTACCACATTAGCAGGATATATTGTATCGTTATACATTGCATTAAATGCAGATTTAATTTCCGACATCGAAGGATTTCTTATTATCCTTACTGCTTCTTTTATCTCTTTTGTTTCGGTTACTCCTGTTGCAATTACATTTCTCTGCTCCTCTGATGAAAGACCAGCTAGCGTTTTGGCGGACTCTTTTGTTATCTCGTTATTCTTAAACTTTTCCATAGCTTCATCTGAAAGGTTATTGGAAATCGTCTTATATTCCTGTACGGTAGTCTTTGACATATTCATTATCTTTGCAAGCTTCTCAACAAGTCTTCCGCTTGCGGCTTCTGGGAACAGCTCTGGATTTTCTTTCAATAATCTGGACATTCCCTCAACTTCTCTCATTATTTCGTAATCAGTTTTTCGGTTATATCCATTTGTACTGTATACCGCAAATTCTGCCTGTGCATCAGACATAGTTTTTACATAACAGGGAACTAATGAAAACTGTTCTAACCCCTTGGAAGACAATAACTTGCAAGCCCTAAATCTTTTATGTCCGGCAAGAATTTCATATGTATCCGCACCGGATTTTCTGACTAACAGCGGCTGTAAAACTTCTCCGTCAAGTTCAATCAAATCTGCTAACCGCTCTGTGTCTTCCTGTGGAATATCCCTGTACTGGAGCTTCGACTCTTCAAGCTTCTTGATTGATATAAGCTGTGGGTGCATCTTTTTAGTAAGTATCTGTTCTATTTTCTCTGATTTGTTATTTGAGAAAAAATTATCTAACTTTGGCATACTATTTACCCTCCATTCCGTTGAGAATATCCGCTACTTCGTTGGCAAGGTCTGTATAATCTTCATTGACTAAAGACTTGCTTCTGTGCATATACAGAGGCTTATGCCTTAACAAAGCACTCTGTATCCCTGAATATTCTGACACGCTTGTCTCCAGCATAGGGTAATCGTGATTTTCAGCTAAATCTTTATAAACGAGCCTCTGGCTGCGCAGGTTCTTTAATTTATTAACTAATATCTTGAAGTTAATTTCTCCGCATCTTGCCTCAAGAGCAATTATTTCTTTAATTACAAGGTTCAAATTATCCCTTGAAAAGCCGTCTAAGTTAATAGGTATGAGAACTAAATCAGCTATTGCAAGTGCATTTTCAGATAAAACGGAAGCATCTGGATGACAGTCTATAATACATATGTCATACTCTGTTGACACCTCTGAAAGTCTGCTTCCTAATACACTAATATCCTCTAAATGTAATGTCATAACATCATTAGAACCTTTGATATATTCGATATTTTCAAATCTGGAATGATATATGCCCTTGTTTATTGCTACACTGTCATTATTAAGTAACTCGGCAATATCTGGTCTGTTTGTTTTATATTTTTTAGTATCAGCATCAAAAAATGATGTTAAGTTAGCCTGCATATCAAGATCTAATAATAATATTCTATTTTCGTTTGACATATTAGCAGCTAAATTAAATGCTGTTGTAGTCTTCCCTGTTCCACCCTTTAAATTCCATACTGTAATAATTTTCATCATTGACTCCTTTCTGTGACGGATTCCGTCATGCCACCAACCCCTAGCGGTATTTAACTTTTTTATTATCATCAACCTTGTATAATTCAAGGTTTGTAGATACGCTGTTATACATATTCAATATGTTATCTATTGCTGTCTTTCTTATCCTCAAAGCTGTTCGTTCTGGAATATTATGTTCTTTATCTAAAATCACTTTTCCTTCCTTAAAAGAATGCTGTACATATAACATATCAAGTACAAGCTTTTCTTTCTGTGCCAGGTTGTTGTAACATGCAATTATCCTATTAATTGTTTCCAATCGTTCTACTAAATCCCTTGCATATGACCTTACGCTCATATCCCATTCACGATTTATCTTGCAATATTGCTCATAAACATCATGCAAATCATGCTTTGCATTCGTTTTAGAAGTAGCTTCATGCAATTCAGAATGAAAGGTTGCAGCAGCAATAAAATCATTTACATCTTTTGAACTGAATATTTTTATGAGTTCTTTATGTATTTTAGTAATCATTTCATTTTGTGATTTAATTACGTTTACTACAATCTCCTCTGATACATCCTTATACATCCCCTGCTCCTTGCTTTTTTCTTAGCTTATATTTTTGAGCTATAGCAGCATCATAGTTTGCAGCTGTCATGTTATTTTTTCGCAATTCGTAATGTATTGTGTATTCAGAAGTGCCTAGCTTATCCGCAATTTCTCTTATATTGAAACCAGCCTTAAGATATTTTTCTAAAAGACATCTTTTTTCAAAATCAAGACATACATATTTTTTACGTTCTATCATTAATTACACTCCTTATAACTATTCAATCTTATAAACATCTGTAATTACATCATTAGCATCTGTTTTAAGTAGGAATTGAGTACTATCCACTTTATCTATATAGGCAATGTAATCATAACCATCATTATGGCTTTCACCTACATACACAGAATCTTCTCCGTTTTCCTCATAATCTGAAAATGCACATATGACATCATCATAATCAAATGACTTTCCTATTAATTCTTTCAAATTATTTAACACATCATTAGCTGTCATAATCATTTCTCCTTCTAAATAAAAAAGATACTAAAGGCTATAATTACCTCTAGTATCTTCCACACAAAATATTCAATTTTAAGTTATTAATAATAATTGTAAGTGCGTGAAATATAGATAATTACTACCTTTTGTAACTATATTTTACAACTTACACAATTTTCATTATTTATTACTTTTCATGTCCATTCTGGATAATATTTACTTTTCAAGGTTCATCCGACCAATGAATCTTAGTCGGAAGGCTCATGATTCCGAGAGCCTATTTTATTTACTCATTTATAGTTTACAATATAATTTACAGGTTTATTATAACACTTGAAATTACATAACCTCCAGACTATTGTCACCATTTTCCAAACCAAGTATTCCCCTAATAGAATTCTCCACCATATCAGACACCGCCTGCTCAGTATAAAATGCCATATGCGGTGAGAGTATCACATTTGGAAAGCTCTTTAAAATTGCCATATTATCATTGTCAAGCTTCTGCGTTTCCTTATTAAGATAATATAGTCCAGCCTCTCCCTCGAAAGTATCAAGTGCAGCAAAACCTACCTTTCCACTCTTTAGTGACGCTATAAGTGCCTGCGTATCTACTATAGGTCCTCTGGCTGTATTGACTATTATCACTCCATCTTTCATTTTCTCAAATGCTGCTTTATCAATAAGATGTGTATTCTCAGCATTTCCGGGAACGTGTAATGTTATAATGTCCGAATTCTTCAAAAGTTCATCTAAACTTACATACTCTGCGTACTTCTTTACTTCTTCATCCTCATAACAGGAATATGCTAATATACGGCATCCAAAGCCAGACAAATGCTTAACAACCGTCTTACCTATATTACCAGTTCCTATTACACCGACTGTTGATGTTGATAATTCTTTTCCAACTTTTCCTTTTAATGAGTAGTCTTGACAATCCGCCTTTTTCATTATCCAAGGCATATTGCGGCACGCCATAAGCATTAACATAATTGTGTAATTAGCAACACTGTTTGGCGAATATACTACGTGGGCAGCTTTCATACCAATTGAATGTGCATACTCAATATCAATATGCTCATAGCCTATGCTTCTCGTTGATATATACTTAACGCCCTCATTATGAAGTGCATCAAGTATTTCCGGATACATTGGATTGGTTATAATTGATATCGCATCATATCCTTTCGCCAGTCCGATATTATCCATTGACGGATAATCTGATGTAAATGCGTACTCAAATGAATACTGCTTTGCAAATTTTTCAACATATTTCTGCTCGTCATATTCTCTAAGGGCATAAAAAAATATTTTCATAATAATCCTCTTTTCTGCGTATATTTTTCATATTAAGTTTGTGGCAAGTGCGCTCATACACAAACTTTGCGTGTAAAAAATCTATTTTCACACTGCTGCACTTTTGTTTCTGTCTGCAAATGATTTTATTTTTAATCCTTTGTTTTTAACTATTAATAATAAGTTCTTAGTTCATAATTTTTAAGTATTAACCATTAATTTAATACTTAATTTTCAATTTTTAGTATAATACTTAACACATTTGTTTTTAGTATAGAACTATTTATTCTAGTATGCAATATATTGCATTTTTCAATCTTTTATTATTCTTTTACTTTCTGCCTCATATACTATCCATTATTAAATATCGTAAAATTTATAATAAACAGTATATAACAGTTGACAACTGTTGTATACTGTTATACACTGTTTATTGTAAAGGAGAACAATAATATGCATATTATTTTAAATCACTCTTCAATGATTCCGATATATGAACAGCTAATGGAACAGATTAAAACTGAAATAATTAACTCTGATATAAAAGAGAATGAAGCACTTCCATCTGTAAGGACGCTTGCAGGTGAGCTTCGCATAAGCGCCCTTACTGTTAAAAAAGCCTATGATGGGCTTGAAGCAGACGGATTTGTAACAACAGTTCACGGAAAAGGAACATATGTAACAGCTACTGATAAACAGGTAGCTATTGAAGCAAGACGAAAGGCAGTAGAAGATGATTTCATAAAAGTAATTGATAAAGCTAAGTCAATAGGTATGAATGATACTGAAATAATTGAAATTGTTAATCTGCTGATAGGTAATAATTAAATGATTACATTTGAAAATGTCAAAAAAGCTTATAAAAATTATAATTTTGATATTCCATTTATGAATATTCCACAAGGTGTAATTACAGGACTTGTAGGTAAAAACGGAGCTGGTAAAAGCACAGCTATAGGATTAATAACAGGACTTATAAAACCTGACAGCGGTACTGTAAAAACCTTTGGAATTCCAGCAGAAAAACTGACTCCTTCAGATAAGTTAAATCTTGGAGTTTTCTTAGATAATTCGGGATTTAGTACACAGTTAAACGTGTCAGATATTGAACATATATTAAAACATATGTATCCGGAATTTGAAAGAGAATATTTCAATAAAAAATGTATTGAACTCAACATTCCTAAAAATAAAAAAATTGCAGAATTTTCATCGGGAATGAAAGTAAAACTAAAAATTCTTGTTGCAATAACACATAAAGCCAGACTTCTTATATTAGATGAACCAACAACCGGACTTGATGTAGAAGCCAGAAATGAAGTTTTAGATATGTTGCGGCAATATGTTTCATTTGATGATACACGCTCGATATTAATCACCTCCCATATATCATCTAATTTGGAAAATTTATGTGATGATATTTACCTTATCCATAATGGCAGGATTATATTACATGAGGATACCGATGCAATAGTAGAACAATATGGTGTACTTAAAGTAAATGAGGAGCAGTTTAAAGAGCTGGATAAAAGTTACATTTTAAATAGCCTGAAAGAAAATTATGGCTATGCATGTTTTGTAAAAAGCAAAGCATTTTATAAAGAAAATTATCCCGGAATTGTTGTCGAAAATGGCGGTATAGACGAATTAATTCTTATGATGACTGGAGGTTATAAATAATGGCAGGATTATTTGAAAAAGATATAAGAATATTAATGCAAAGAAAGAAAGCTCTTTTACTATTCCTTGCATTATCTATATTTATTGGATATTCACAGGATGGTACATTTATTCTGTCATATCTACCTATGCTTATGATAATTGTTATGATAGGAACCATATCATATGATGAATACGATAACGGCTACCGCTTTTTAATGACTCTTCCTATTGACTCGAGAGTATATGTGAGTGAAAAATATATATTCTGTATAGCTGGAACTTTTGTTTCATGTATAGCTGCTACTTTGATATATCTGACATCACAGGCATTAAAAGGTATAAATGTTAATATTGAATCAAACATATCTGACATTCTTGCAGCACCACTGATAATGCTTTTATTTGTAGCTATAATGCTTCCATTACAAATAAAATATGGAGCTGAAAAAAGCCGTGTAACATTGTTAGTTGTCGTTGGAATAATTGCTGCATTAATTTTTGTATTAAAAAAAATCGTCAACTTTGAAACTCTAATGAATATACTTCATTATTTTGACCAGATAGCTGATTGGATTATTATATTAATAGGGATTATGTCTGTATTAATTGCGCTTTTAGTATCGTATTTAATAAGTTACAATATTATGAAAAATAAAGAATTCTAGATTGAATTGTAAATTAACATAAAACTTACTTTTCGCATTTAATTATATATAATGATATCAGGGTCAAAAGCCCCCAACTATGATACCTATGGATTGTTCCGTACTACGCACTCCCACGTCTACGCTCCGCTTCGGTTCGTGATAAACATGCGCCACTGGCACATAGCACCCTGATATCATTATATTTCTGGAACTTTAAAATGCCAGCTCATCCATCGGAATTCTATCTTCCTCACGCACTTCGCGAAGTACTCTGCAAGGATTACCAACAGCTACCACATTGGCAGGAATACTCTTTGTGACAACACTTCCTGCACCTATCACGCTTCCCTCACCAATAGTAACGCCGCCACATATTACAGAATTGGCGCCAATCCACACATCTTTTTCAATCGTAACCGGCTTTGATGTACTAATTCCTTTTGCCCTCTGTTCATGGTCAATCGAATGTCCGGCACATGCAATACATACTCCTGGCGCAATAAAAGCATTTGCCCCGATATGCACTGGAGAAGTATCCAATATCACACAGTTATAATTAATAACTGCCAGACCTTCCGTATATATATTAAAACCATAATCACAGCGGAAAGATGGTTCTATAAATGTCATATCCGAACATTTTCCAAATAACTTATGAAGAATTTCCTTACGTTTTTCTCCCTCATCTGCCATCGTCTGATTATATTCCCTGCATAACCTCTGCGCATTTGCTTTTAATTCTTTTGGAATATTTAAGTTGTTGCCTTTATAGGCTTCATTTTTCCTAATAATATCTTTAATCTGCATATTGTCTTTTACCTTTTCTTATATTTTTAACAGTTCAAATTTATTCTTCTGACATCTGGATATTTTCTGGTTCATTTCATTAATAATCACAGCTTTCTAATTTTCTATTCCAATAACTTTAATTATCTATCCCAAGCTAAATCTTATCATCATTCCTACCACTGTTCAAACAAAACTTTTATGAATTGCAATAATTACATATCTGCATAGCCGTACCATTTTCCATAACTGAAAAACCATATTTCTCATAAAATGCCACATTCTTTTTCTCTGCTGGCATACAGTCAATATACAGAAAATTTTTATATTTTTCTTTAATATATTCTATCATTCTTCCTGCAATACCTTTTCCCTGATAGTCAGGATGAACAATTACATAATGTATCTGGGCAAGCATTGCTGTATCATCAAGAACCCTTATAAGCCCGACCAGCCTTTCGCCATCCCATACAGTAAGCACTGTAGATGAATTCATAAGTGCCCTATATAAACGCTCTGGATAGTTACCTGAAACCCAGTTTATAGATAAAAATAACTCCTGTACCTGTTCCTTTGTAAACTTCTTTTCCTCTGTGTATGTGTACATAATAATCCTCATTTCTGCGCACGTTTTTTCGCATATCAGCCTTGTGTCAAGTGCGCCAAGACACAACTCCTGTGTATAAAAAAATTTATTTTTACTATATCCTTACCTGTGATAATCACATTTCTGGCACTGTGTCATTTGATTTTCCGTATCTTCCTTATAAAAAATGTCTGACCACTGACAGATACTCTGTAAAATAGGCACAACAGAACGTCCTTTTTCTGTCAGGGAATATTCAACCCGCGGTGGAATTTCATCATAAGATTTTCTGTCAATAATTCCAGCTTCTATCAAATCTTTTAATGTTGCCGCTAAAACTGAATCCGTAATATTATACATTTCCTTGCGTATTTCACTATAGCGAAGTCTTTCATTAGCAGATAAAACACATATAATGCGCGACTTCCACTTACCACCAAATAACATCAGTCCATATTCAAGAGGACACCGTATATCATCATCTAATTTCTTCTTATATTTAGCCATAAAAATACCCTCAAGCAATAATTATAATAAGTGTTCCAGCTAAGTAAAATATAATTCAGTCTGCATTTCTTATTGCATTTGTGATTCTGAATGGGATATTTACTTTACTTATTAATACATCTATGTTATAATACTTCAAATTTGAACTATTCATTTTTGTAGTTTTTAGTGTAAATGCTATAAAGGTTGCCTGTTTAATGTTAATACTACGAGAACCAACTATTCTATGAAACCTTAATATTAATACTATGACAACTGGTTATCTTATGAAATCTTAATATTACTATAAGGAGGACCAATAATCATATGAACTCAGGAATTGAATTCGCGCAGAAAATCAACCTTGCATATAATTCTGTATGCAAGCCGTTTTTACACAAGATTAATCTTCCACAGACCGCTTTCGATATTCTTATGTTTCTTGCAAATAATCCTGAATACACTACTGCAAGAGATATAGTTGAAGTAAGAAAGATTAAAGCAAATCTTGTTTCTGTCAATGTGGACAGACTTGTGGGAGATGGCTACATCATACGAAAAGAAACAGAAGGCGACCGCAGAAAAACCCAGCTTATATGCACACCTGCGGCAGACGAAATAATTAAAGAAGGACAGGCTTTACAAAAAGATTTTCTTGAACATCTTTTTGATAATATGGACACTGCTACGAAAGAAGCTTTTTTTACGGGTATGAAACAGATTGAAAATAATCTTGATAAAATACTTGAAGACAACTAGTGTCAGTGCGCACCTGACACAAAACTATTATTACTAAAATTGTGCGCAGAAAAGAGGATATTATATGTCAATATTATTAATTATTGCTGTAACATTTTTTGCTGGTATGGGAGCCGGACTTGGTACCGGATTTGCTGGTATGAGCGCCGCTGCCGTAATCAGCCCTATGCTTATCACATTTTTAGGAATGGAGCCTTATATGGCTGTCGGTATCGCACTTTCTTCTGATGTGCTTGCCAGCGCCATATCAGCGTACACATATGGAAAAAATAAGAACCTTGACATTAAAAACGGACTTATTATGATGGTCAGTGTTCTTATATTTACAGTTGTTGGAAGCTATGTATCAAGCCTTGTTCCTTCAACGACAATGGGTAACTTCTCCGTATTTATGACATTCCTTCTTGGAATTAAATTCATCGTAAGACCTGTTATGACTACAAAGGAAGCTATGGAGAGCGTATCAGCTAAGAAACGTGCCATTCAGTCAGTTGTGTGTGGCGTATTAATTGGCTTTATATGCGGCTTCATCGGTGCTGGCGGCGGTATGATGATGTTACTTATTCTTACTTCCGTACTTGGATATGAACTTAAAACTGCTGTAGGAACAAGCGTATTTATTATGGCATTTACAGCATTTACAGGTGCTGTATCACACTTTGCGATTGGCGGAATTCCTGATATAACTGTGTGGATATTATGTATTGTATTTACATTTATATGGGCAAGAATTGCCGCTGTATTTGCAAATAAAGCCACTCCAAAGACACTCAACCGCGCAACTGGTGTTATCCTTGTCATACTTGGCATAGTGGTTATGCTTTTTTCCTACATAAAATAGTGAACAGCTTTTTCTTTTTATCTGTTTTAGCAGTTGCAGCATATGACATACCACCAGAATTATATGTATTATTAGAACTTACTCCCGCTACTGACATACATTATTCCTCCATATTCTTTTGTAATTATTATTAACTATAAAAATCAACTTACATCTCTAGCAACTTCTGCATTTAATAAATAAATAACACTATGTAGTAAATATTAATATATTTTAACAACCCGAACTATAGTTTTATAAAATAATATAAAATTAAAACATACAAAAAC
>ERZ1034901.1872-NODE-1872-length-14015-cov-15.070344_pt1 | contig 14015 bp, 10 predicted proteins | sample MGYA00520628_ERZ1034901 | MGnify/ENA primary metagenome ERZ1034901 (study PRJEB33766, sample SAMN09781783) | gut metagenome | biome: gut microbiome | host: Homo sapiens | place: Madagascar | study: EMG produced TPA metagenomics assembly of the PRJNA485056 data... | reverse complement strand
TTATCACAGCTGTTTTTAATTGTCAATGTTTTTTATATATTTCATGCAATTCAGAATATTCTGAAAATTAGCATCTGCGTTCCCAAACACTAACAGGTTTTGCAAGCTTGCTTGCAGTAAGCTGATAAGGTTGGGGAACATAGGGCGAATGCCCTTAACCGAAAGGACGTCAGTTCTTTCGGTTGTTGCAGATGCGTAAACTGCGTTCATAAATGAGATGACCCCAATTTTCAAATTGCAAAAACAAGTCCTGAAATTTTGCACATAATCGTGACCCAAATTCTTGAAATATCAATTCTAGTCAATGATATTTCCATAAAACTATGACTCAGATTCAGCAAACTTAGAATCTGGTCAGCAATATTTCCATATAAATATGACTTACAATCATAAAATATGAAACTGAGTCAAAACAACTTGCTTTAAATATGACTCAATCTCTGTAAATACAAAAACAAGTCAAAAGTACATAACACTCAAAAACAAAGGAGACCGTGCTCATCAGCACAGTCCCTCTCTTGTACTATTTTATTTTTTTTCAACTTCTCTCGGAAGACGTTCGTACAACCATGTCATACGTTTCAATCTCTTCACCGTCTCTTCATCAAACTGTCCTTTCTCCATTCTCCAGGTCCAGTTTCCGCCAAGTGTAGACGGTACATTGATTCTCGCCTTTCCATCCAGGTTCAGTAAATCCTGCATTGGTGTCACGCAAAGATTGGCCTTGCTGCTCATTGCAAGTCGGATGAAATCCCACGCCAGATCATCTTCATCCAGGCGTTGTGCATTCATATACTCTTTTGCAAAATCTCGCGTTGCTTTATCTGTGCTGTGATACCAACCTCTTGTTGTATCGTTGTCATGAGTTCCCGTATATACAACACTGTTTTCCGGATAATTATGCGGGAGATATGCAGAGCCTCCATTTGGATCAAATGCAAACTGTATTACTTTCATTCCCGGGAATCCACTGTCGGATAGCATCTGAAGTACATTTTCTGTCAGGAATCCAAGGTCTTCTGCAATAATATTCAATTTGCCAAGTTTTTCTTCAATTGTACGGAACAGATCCATTCCCGGGCCAGGCATCCATGTTCCATCCACTGCTGTCTTATTTCCATAAGGAATGGAATAATATTCGTCGAATCCACGGAAATGATCAATTCTTACTACATCATATAATTTGAGACAATGACGGATTCTCTTAATCCACCAGTCATATCCTGTCTTTTTGTGATATTCCCAATTATACAGCGGATTGCCCCATAACTGGCCTGTTGCGGAAAAATCATCCGGAGGACACCCTGCTACTGCAACCGGATTATTCTCTTCATCAAACTGGAATAATTCCGGAGATGCCCATGTATCTGCGCCGTCAAATGCTACATAAATCGGAATATCTCCAACGATCTGAATTCCCTGTTTATTTGCATAAGCGTGAAGCTGTGACCACTGTTTATCAAATTCATACTGCTGGAATTTGTAAAAATCAACCTCTTCTGCAAGTTCTTCTCTTGCATTTTCAAGTGCTTTTTCTTCACGGTTTTTCAGAGCATCTTCCCATTCATTCCAACTGATTCCACCTTTACTGTCCTTAATTGCCATATAGAGGCTATAATCATCCAGCCAGTACGCATTTTCTTTGATAAAGTTATCATATGCTTCATCTTTTTCGAAACGCTCAAATGCCTTTTTCAGCACTTTAAATCTTGAATTGTAGATTTTCTCGTAATCAATACTATCAGCCTGCTCTCCAAAATCATACGTTTTACATTCTTTCTTTGTCAGAAGACCTTCTTTAATCAGTGTCTTCAGATCAATAAAATATGGATTTCCAGCGTATGTGGAGAAAGACTGGTACGGGGAATCCCCGTATCCAGTCGGTCCAAGCGGCAGAATCTGCCAGTAACTCTGTCCAGCCTCTTTTAACTGATCGATAAATTTATACGCTTCTTTTGAGAAACAGCCAATTCCGTATTTTGATGGCAATGAAAATACCGGTAATAATACTCCGCTCGCTCTTTTCACGTTCTTCTCCTCCTCTTACAGATGCCAGATATCTCTGTTGTACTCTTCGATTGTTCTGTCAGATGAGAAATACCCTGCTTTCGCAATATTTACAAGTGCTTTCTTAGCCCATGTTTTCTGATCTGCATAAGCTCTCAATGCTTCTTCTTTCTTTTCTTTATAGCTATCAAAGTCAAGAAGAGTCATGAACCAGTCTTTACTGATAATCTCATGCTGCAATCTCTCAAGATTCTCTTTCTCTCCAACTTTGAGAACTTCTTCACTTGTAATAAAGTCAATCGCTGCCTTGATCGCCGGATTTTTCTCATAGAAATCTCTTGCAACATAATCAGCCTTTGCATAATGCTCGATTACTTCATCACTGGAAGCACCAAATACGAAAATGTTATCGTTTCCAACAAGTTCGTGAATCTCAACATTTGCTCCATCCTCTGTTCCGAGTGTTACAGCTCCGTTCAGCATGAATTTCATATTACCTGTTCCACTGGCTTCTTTCGATGCAAGTGAAATCTGCTCGGAAATATCGCAAGCCGGAATTAATTTTTCAGCCTTTGTTACATTATAATTCTCAACCATAACAACCTTCAGGTATGGACTTACCTCTGGATCATTGTTGATAATCTCCTGCAGGCAGAGAATCAGGTGAATAATATCTTTTGCGATCACATAAGCCGGTGCTGCCTTTGCTCCAAAGATTGCTGTTACTGGTGCTGCCGGAATCTTTCCTGCTTTAATCTCAAGATATTTATCAATGATATATAATGCATTCAGCTGCTGACGTTTGTACTCGTGCAGACGTTTGATCTGAATATCAAAGATTGTATCAGGGCTTACTTTTACTCCCTGTGTCTCTTCCAGATATTTGCACAGTGCTTCTTTATTTGCATGTTTGATCTCTACTAATCTGTCGAGAACCTTATCATCATCCTTAAATGCAAGAAGTTTCTCAAGTTCAGCTGCATCTTTCTTGTATCCCTCTCCGATCAGTTCATCAAGAAGCTCTGTGAGAGCCGGATTACAATGCAGTAACCAGCGACGGAATGTAATACCATTTGTCTTATTGTTAAACTTTTCCGGATAAATCTTGTAGAAATTATTCAGTTCTGTCTCTTTCAGAATCTCTGTATGAAGAGAAGCAACACCGTTTACACTGAATCCGTAATGGATATCAATGTGTGCCATATGAACTGTATCATTTCTGTCAATAATAGAAACGCTTTCATCTTCATATTTTCTTCTTACTTTATCATCCAACACTTCGATGATCGGCATCAGCTGCGGAACTACCTTCTTCAGGTAATATACAGGCCATTTTTCCAGTGCCTCTGCAAGGATTGTATGATTTGTGTATGCACATGTCTTAGAAACAACTTCGATCGCCTCATCCATGTCTAATCCTCTCTCTACAAGAATACGGATCAGTTCCGGAATTACCATTGTCGGGTGAGTATCATTGATCTGGATCACTGCATAATCAGCAAGATCATGAAGGTTGCATCCCTTTGCTGTACATTCATCAAGAATCAGCTGTGCTCCTGCACTTACCATGAAATACTGCTGATAGATTCGAAGCAGTCTTCCGTTCTCATCACTGTCATCCGGATATAAGAAAAGTGTCAGGTTCTTCTCGATGTCTTCTTTATTAAAAGTAATTCCATCCTCTACGATTGTCTCATCTACAGAGTCAATATCAAAGAGATGTAATTTATTTGTCTTATTGTTATATCCTGTTACTTCAATATCATACATTCTCGCATTTACATTAAGTCCTTTGAAAGATACCGGATAAACAACATCTGTCTTTTTCAGCCAGGATTTTTCTTCAATCCATGGATTCGGAGTTTCTCTCTGAAGGTTATTTTTAAACTCCTGTTTGAAAAGTCCAAGATGATAGTTCAGTCCGACACCGTCTCCTGCAAGTCCAAGTGTTGCGATTGAATCAAGAAAACATGCTGCCAGTCGTCCAAGTCCACCATTACCAAGTGACGGCTCTGGCTCTACTTCTTCGATCTCTGCAATATTCTTACCGTTCTGTGCAAGTACATCTTTTACTTCATTAAAGATACCAAGGTTAATCATGTTGTTAGAAAGCAGTTTTCCGATCAAGAACTCTGCGGAAATATAGTAAAGTTTTTTCTTACTATCTGTACGTTCCTTTTCTCCTGCCATTTCCTGCACCATACTAAGAAGTGCTCCGTAGATTTCTTCATTGGAAGCCTGTGCAATCTCTTTACCAAGTTTCTGCTGTAATGTTTCCTGAATGTTCATTTGAATAATCTCCCTTCAAATCTGATTCTGTTTTTATGTTACATACTTTGTTTCTTTGTTTTCAACTTATGATTGTATTTTAATACGATTATCTTCAAATATCTTGCAATATACTTGCACTTTATTGTACAATACTATCATTCTTATAATTCAATCTAGTTTGACCAGCAGGTGTGTCAGATAACATTTTATTGAAAGGATCTCATTTTTATATGAACATTAACGAATATCAGAATTATCATGAAACAAAAGCGCATACATCCGCAGAATTTCCTTATAATACTTATCTCTGCTCGATCCCTCTCGATTTCCCTGGAGTACCACTGCACTGGCACGATGAGTTGGAACTTGTTGTCATTAAAAGAGGGCAGGGTTTTGTTTCTGTGGACTTTGATAAGCGTCTAGTTCACAGTGGAGATATTATTATTATTCCCCCTAGATGTCTCCATGCCATCGAACAGGATGATACTTTTAAAATGGAATATGAAAATATTATTTTCAAACCAGATTTACTTTCTTCCGGAGCAAACGATCTGTGCATGATTCAATACATCGTTCCACTTCTTGACGGTTCTCTTCCTATTGAATATTTTCTCACTCCGGCTCTCGGATCTTTTGAAGCCTTAAGCAATTGTATCCGACAGATAGACCTTGTCTGCGCTGATCAGACACCTGGATGGCAACTTGCTGTGAAAAGTTCTCTGTTTAACTTTTTCTTTCTTCTGATCTCTGAACGTCAGAAAAAAACAGTCTCCACTTCCTCCAATTCCAAATCTTTGGAGAAAATGAAAACTGTTTTAAAATACGTAGAAAATCATTATACAGAAAAACTAACGATTGATGACATGGCTGAACTTACTTATTATAGTAAATCCCATTTCATGAAGTTCTTCAAAGCCCACATGGGAATCGGATTCACTGAATACTTAAATGATTACCGGCTTACAATGGCTGCCAGACTTCTCAAATCATCCGATGACTCTATTCTGATGATTGCTGATGCCAGTGGTTTTGACAACCTGTCCTACTTCAACCGCATTTTCAAAAGAAAATATGGTATTTCGCCTGGGGCTTACAGGAAAGCATAGTAACTATCCAGAAACAATTATGAGTGATAATACAGTTCGATCGGATCAATCGGATCAAATGGATGTTCTTCTTCCATTTTCTTGTTCCGCCCACGACGTTTCATCAGCTCACCACTCTTGTTGTATACCCAGAAGGAATATACAAGGAGCTTATTTACCTTCCCAATCTTCTCTTTTGTCGTCTTATTATAATAGACACCACCTGTCTTGAATGCGGTCTTCTTATGGATCAAAGAGATCAGCTCTGTCTCCGTTTTGACCGGTTCCGGTAAGATTGTATATGCCCGTCCGACACAGTCTGTCTTGTGGGAATCACTTCCACCGGTCATCACCTTACCGTATTTCTCTGCCAGCTTTAAGGCACCAGCATTAGAATCCTTCGGTTCACAACAGTTGAATGTCTCAATAAAATCAAACCGCTTAACAATCTCCGGTGAGAGGTAATATCTTCTCGCATGAGTGAAGCTCATATACTTTTCTCCACATGGATGTGCTGGTCCCAAAACTCCACCATTACGGTGAACCAGATCAATCAGAAGTGCAAGTGGCATTCCACGCATCTCAAGCAGACGCATCTTTACACCCTCCGGCATAATTACAAGAATATGCCCTGCATCTCTTGTATCATACTCAATTCCTTTGAGTACTACAAAATCTGTATGTTTCTTTCCTTTTAAATTCTTCTTCCAGTAGCGGTAGCCATTATATGTGTCATGATCCGTGATCACCATTCCCTGAAATCCGTGTTCCTTGAGTATCGTGATATATTCCTCAATCCCTACCCTGCTGTCTATGGACCCCTCTTTCACGTGACAGTGCATGTCTATCTTCATATTTGAGTCCTCCTTTTCCGCAGTCCTGATTTTATCAAAAAGTACTGTGTGAACTAACTTTATTTTCGTTCTTTAAAAAGACTGCTTATTGATAAATTTATTATACCTCGTTTATATAGGAGTGACAAGCCATCTTAATTATAGTATTTATTTTTCAAAAATGAAATTTCAAATTACTTTTCATCTATACTTTTATAGCCAAATCAGGAGTTTGACAGTTAAACTCTAGATATCATCTATGTTGTTAATTGTATCTATTATTATTACTGCGGAACTTTATTCTACATTCAAATACCATATGAAAATCGGGGAGACTACTAGGTGTTGTTCATTTTTTCTAAGAACACATGTAAAAATTTCCTCTAAGATTTCGATAATTGAGTTTAATATTCAAATTAAATGATGTATAATAGTGACTCCTTCGCGCGAAGCTGAGAAAGACTATCAAGGATATTTCAATTCACCTCCCCACAAGAAGACCCATATTGCTACAACGATGATTAACACCATACTCTTCAAGATTTCAACTCACATCCTCACGAAGAGGATGACGTTATAGAATGTCTTAATATTTGCCTTTGCATCATTTCAACTCACATCCTCACGAAGAGGATGACCTGTGCAAGCGGTTCAATGTCTGTGACCGAATATTTCAACTCACATCCTCACGAAGAGGATGACCCAACTCCTTTCTGTAATTTAATGTTATTTATAGCATTTCAACTCACATCCTCACGAAGAGGATGACGCAGATAGCCGAGAGGGTGACTCGATAAGAGTTGATTTCAACTCACATCCTCACGAAGAGGATGACTGCCACTCGATGCTTTGAACACGAAATCGATCCATTTCAACTCACATCCTCACGAAGAGGATGACCTGTGCACCCTCCCCAAAAACAATGTAAAAATATTTCAACTCACATCCTCACGAAGAGGATGACGAATTGACCATAAAGCCCAGAATCCCGCGCAAATATTTCAACTCACATCCTCACGAAGAGGATGACCATGATACGCTTATCACACGCCTGCAAAATTGTATTTCAACTCACATCCTCACGAAGAGGATGACCATTCCAATGGTCATAATCGTCCTTATCATCGACATTTCAACTCACATCCTCACGAAGAGGATGACATTTTCACCTCCGCAGCTTAACATCACATCTTTGTATTTCAACTCACATCCTCACGAAGAGGATGACCAAATCCCAGCATTACCGACACATATATTGTGATATTTCAACTCACATCCTCACGAAGAGGATGACCCTGTGGCTGTTTATACATCCTTGCGTATATATAATTTCAACTCACATCCTCACGAAGAGGATGACCATTTTTGCTGGCGTGAATCCTGCTGCATCATACATTTCAACTCACATCCTCACGAAGAGGATGACAATTTGCCCCCCTGCCCTTTTCACGCGAGATTTTAATTTCAACTCACATCCTCACGAAGAGGATGACGAGATGTCTATGTGCTGGAGAACAGGATTAAGGAATTTCAACTCACATCCTCACGAAGAGGATGACGAAGAAGCCAGTGACAAAGGCGAAACGCTCTTTGATATTTCAACTCACATCCTCACGAAGAGGATGACGTAATTGCTGATGAAGACTATACGTCACGCACGAACATTTCAACTCACATCCTCACGAAGAGGATGACGTTGATGGTCTTGATCTCGAACGCCACATGATCCATTTCAACTCACATCCTCACGAAGAGGATGACAGATATGGTGTATGTGTGGATAAGGATATCCAGTATTTCAACTCACATCCTCACGAAGAGGATGACCCGGCCAGCTGGATTCCCCGCAGTTCGTACAGACATTTCAACTCACATCCTCACGAAGAGGATGACCTCCGGATTGTCTGCCTGGACCATGTTACGGATATTTCAACTCACATCCTCACGAAGAGGATGACAGCAATTTTAAACAAAAATAATCTGTTTAAAATCGCATATTATATCAACAATAAACATTTTATATCTATTGTTGATATCTTTTTTCATTTTCACATATATTTTTAAGCCTAGTTTTCTCCTTTTTTGGTGCGAATGTCCTAGGAAATTTATGTGCACTTATCATTCGCACTAGAATATCAACGTATCCTTAACATCAAAACCAGGCTTAGCACCAATATGCTCTACTTTATTTTTATATTTTTCACCTAGATAATAAAATCTAAGGCTATCTACCTCTTTATCTATAATGTTCTCTAAAATATTTTTTACTTGTCTACATTTGGTTGCATCCATTTGACATTCAAATACCGAATTCTGTACTCTCTGTCCATAATTAGTACATTCTTTTGCAACTTTTCTCAATCGTTTTCTTCCCGCTGCTGTTTGAGTATTTACATCATATGTAATCAAAACTAACATCTTTCCACCTACTTCCAGAAAAACGGAGGGTATTCATCTAAATCTCCTCTTAAATACCTGGCTAATAACATACTCTGCACATAAGGAGCCATTCCCCACTCTATTTTTTCATCTAAAAATGGATGTTTAATAGTTTCCTGCTTCTTAGATTGCCACGCTGATAAGAAATCCTTTCTTCCTTCATCTGTCATAATAACCGCACCATTTTCTTTTTTTATGAAATATTTTTCTTTCATAATCTTTTTGTTAATCAGTGTCAGTACAAATCTATCCACCATAACACTTCGGAATTCTTCCATAAGATCTAGTGCCAATGACATTCGACCAGGACGGTCTGTATGGAAAAAGCCCACATATGAGTCCAATCCTACCGCTTCCAATGCACCTCCGCACATTCCAGCCAATAGAGAATATCCGAATGATAGCATCGCATTTACATTATCCAATGGCGGTCTTTTATTTCTCCCATGGAAATAAAAATTGTCTTTTTGCTGCAAAATCAAATCGTCAAATACCGAAAAATATACCGAAGCTGCTTCTCCTTCTAGTCCAAGTAGTTCCTCTGCATTTTCACATTCTCTTATTTTTCCCATGCTCTGAGCTAAAAACACTGACTTTTTCTTTATCGTTTCCACATCTAAACGCAGCGCATAATCTCTTGCAGCTCTCTCCAGAATCCACCTTGAATTATATACTTTTCCAAGAATAAAATTTCTTGCTATATGTACACTTTCATCCCGATTATCACTGATTCTATATTGTTGTTTTCTTAATGTAACATTCCCTTTTACTTCACCTGTAACTCGGGCTAGAAATCTTCCATTTCCAGACATAAAAGACAAATCAATATTCCTCTGTGCACATACTCCCATAAGCGCCGGACTCGCTCCTGTATAGCCAAATGTAATTATCGCTTGTAAATTATGTAATGGAATTCTTCCGATTTCTTTTTGATCTTCCAATACCACAACATTTTCTCCATCTAAGGACAAATATTTATTTCCAGATGTCACATACAACGTATTTAAAAGTCTTTTCATTCTTTTTCCTCTTCTGAAATAATTTTATCAATATATCCGGAAACTGACTTTTTCTTATTTAGAACAGGTAGACAAATGTCTTTTAATGAGCATGCATTGCATTTTTTACTTATTTTCACTTTTGGAGTATAACATTGCGCGTAATACTTGTGCATTTCCGCAAATATTTTTCTAACTTTATCGCGTATTTCATCCGTAAATTCTACTTTTGCACGATGCTTTGTCTCTCCATAATAAATATAGCCATATGGTATTGTGCAACACAACATTTCTTCTAAACATAATGCCTGTGCCGTTACTTGAAGGATATCGGAATCATCCGTTTTTGGTTTTCCTCTTTTATATTCTATCGGAACCACTTTATAAAATCCTTCTTTTCCGGACAAACTGATTCCATCCTTTGCTTTATGAAATTCTACTACATCACATTCACCGCTCACTCCCATTTCCCGGGAGTGAATCGGCATTGCTCTCACAACTATTGAATCTCCTCTTTTTTCTTTAATACTTGTATCGTGAGCATTTTCATGAAGAATCTTACCTTCCACTGTTCTGACATTTTCTTGCCACTGTAGTTCTATATACGCTAGTGCCCATTGTCTCCTACAAAATTCAAAATGCTGAATTCCAGATAATTGAAGAAATTCTTCTTCCTTATACAAATTAAAATTCCTCCGGTTGTTTGCATCCTTCTACATTCCATGAAATCTCGTAATCCTCGAATTCTCTCGGATGTTCTTTTTTAACTTTAATAGTGAATCCTCTTTGAATTTTACCACTGGAAACTGCCGGTGTTTTTTCATCATGCTGCCACCAGTATATTTTGCAAACTTCCATACTTCCTTCCGGTCTTGCAGAAGACGCATCATTCTCAAACAATGTCTTCAATGCTTCTTTTAATACTTCCGCATCTTCCTGACTGAAACCTGTTTTTTCAGCAAGCTGCACATTTACACTTCCCATTACCTTATATACAGCAAATCCAACTCTGTGTTTTGTTCCCATTGTATCAGAAGCTTTACTTTCTTTTCCGGATTCACTATTCACACTTTTTGTAATCTGCATACTGATAATATCGATTGGTGATAAACTTACTGCCTGATGAATAGAAACAGGACCCCGTACCCCGAAAGACACTGGAATTCCTTTAAATGCAAAAACTTGTCCAAAAGCTCTTACATCTAACCATTCTTTGCATGCAATTGCTGCACAAGCATCACGATTTGCATTTTTCTTATTTCCCATCTCTGCTTTTAATTCCGCACAGCTATCCGCTCTGTCTTTTAAACTGGTATAAGCATCATCTGTTCTATCATCTGACTGAACAAAAATCTTTTGTCCTAAATCCTGAAAACGATTTCTAATTTTTCTCTTAATACATACATCTGAAATTTCTCCAAAACCATCCATATTAATTCGCGGACGGTTTCCGTTTAATGGATCTCCGTTTGGGTTAGCATTGTTTGCACTGATAAATAATGTGAAATCAATTTTTCCTTTTAATTCGCTCATGGTCTACTCCTCCTCTTTTTACTCTTCTGAACTTTCTTCTTTTTCTTCAGACTTCTCTTTCTTTAATTTCAAATCATATGCCTGATTATGGAAACCAAGTAGATATAAACCTTCTAATCTACTGTTATCAGTAAATGTGCTTTTATCAAACAGCTCATCAATTTCATGCAATAGATTTTCGTAAAATGTCCTTTTTGCAATATCTAGCTTGTTCAAATATGGTCGAATATTTTCCTCTATAACTTTCCACGTTTCATATGGTCTTTGAGAGAAAGTGCTCATATATCTTTTTGCATTTGTAACTCTTCCATTATCTTTCTCGTCATATGTCAAATATTCAATTCGATCTGCAACTGCCAGCAGTCTTCCATACAGATAATTTCTATCTGTTTCCTTTTTATCTAATGCCACGTTCCATTCCTCCTTATATCTATCCTTTTTATCCTTTTTTACAAACGAACATGCTAATGTCAAAACCCTTTCCCAATTTCTTCGTTCCTTATATGCTAATGGATTGGATGCCTTTGATACTGCAAGCATCACGTAATCATACGGAACCCTAGTACCATTCCATATACATGGAAGCAATCTTTGAGCTACTTGTGCATAGAGTTTTTTACCATTGGCATCCACTATAGACACCGTTCCCTTATTCTCAATACCATATAAAATATCTGCAATATCTTTAACACCAACCATTCCCGCAAATTGTATTCTTTCTCCATCTTTCCATTTTGTATGAATCCAGTTACAATCGTTATGCCATTTTTCTATATTTTTCAGATATCTGACAGAATTCAGCTCTTGATTTTCAATCAACGCTAATCTTCCCGGTGTTGCTGCATCAAAAGCAAGCAAAATCATATTCGAGGTATTATCTATCTTTTTTCCATAGCCTCTTAGTGCCTTATAGAACTTATCGGCGATGATTGGATTTCCATCGGATACAATCTCTCCTGTAGACCAGTCATCTTCCCAATCATCCTCAGCATTTCCAACATATTCCCTTTCATACTCAGACACAATTGCCTCTGTATCTCTCTCCCATTTTGGCATGCTTAATTGATTTGACTCCCATGTCACAATTGTCATAGTATCGAAAAAAGTGCCTTGTTTTCGAATAATCCACTTCAAAGCATTGTGCGCTTTTTGCGAGGTCTCATTTCCTACTGCAAATGCCTCTTCCTTACTTGTAAAACGTCCTCGATAGGTGAAATTTTGACTATCATTTGCAGAAATCAGCTTTGCTCCATCACCTTCATTTCTGATTTTCTTTGAATGAAGATAAGAAATAGATTCCATATTTCCTGTCAAATAACATATACCTTTTTCTTTTTCCTGTGACCTGACGTATTCTATATAACATTCCTGTAAAGTTCTGTCTTTCCAACATTCATCCGGAGTTTCTTGATATATTTTCTCATCAAATGACCGTATAATAAATCGTACAAAAGCTTTTGGCTGTGGAATCCCTTGAATATTTTCTTTCTCATCTATTTGATTTTCTTCATTTAGTTTTATAATTTTATGCGCAACTAAATCTTGAATTAATGTCGATTTTTTCAAATACTCATAAACTGCTCTGACCTTTTCATGACAATAATCGGATTCTACCCATTTTTCAAGCTGTGAAATATATAGCTCGCTACATACTCCATCGTCCTTATAATATTTTTTATAGTCACCGGCAAGATACCTCAAATTATCGCATAATGGATGTGGCTCTTTTCCTGCTGTACGACTTCCCGATTTTTCTGTAACTGGTATAATCGTCAATTTGTCATTCTGATCCACCTGTTCTGCACGAACAAAATTACCATCTTGGTCTATCGTTACCGTTATCTGTGCCGTTACAGTTGTATGAAATGGTGGAAGAAGTACATAAGGGATATCTCTTCGATATTCGATAACTCCAATCTTATCGCTATTTTTCTCATACAAATCAATCAGTTCGTTTATCCAACTCAATCTTCCACCTCCTCATCTGTAAACTCTTCTAATCCTATAAAATTATTCACATCTTTTCCAAATACTTTTCTTTCCATTGGACGGATATGTCTTTTCTCCGTACAATCCTCCGGTCTGGTAAATTCTATAATTCCGCCCTTTTTCATTACTGGCCTCCAGAAACGCACTGTCATCTGATCTTTATCCTCTTCCAGAATCGCCTCTTCCGCATAAGTAATCCCATGATACATAAATCCATAACCCACTTCCCCAGGCATCGTATCATAATAACTCTTGTCTTCGCCAAATACACACGGTTCCACAAATGCCTGACATTCTCTTGTTCCTAAGAAAATATCTCTGCGACCACCTCGTTTTACCATCCTTTTCGCAATATTATGATGCTTGTTTTCATTTCTATCCTGCTCCAGCTCCGGATGATTGAGATTCATCTCAAAATGTGCCCGCACCTGATATCTCACATCTTTTAAATAAGTATAATATGCCAGTTCATTTCCACCATTGTATGCAATCGGTCGGATTCCTTTAGTCTCAGTTTGAATTGGATTCATTACTCTTACCGCGTCAATGATCCAAATAATCGTAGGCTTCCAGTAAATACTTTCCGTAATTCCTTTTAATGCTTCATAAGTTGGAATATGATAGCTTGTCTTTTCTCCTCCCACTCTCATAACCGGATCTGAAAAAAGCGCATATGTTCCATACACTTCAAACTCTATTGTATTTCTGTATCTTTCCAAAAACCTCACCTCCTCTATAACATTTGCAATTCCATATTAGGTTCATCCACAACACCTACTTCCTTGTCATAATATCCATCACACAATACCAATATCTCTCCATTGCAAATTTCATATATAGCATTTCCGAGTTTTTCTTTT
>ERZ1034901.1865-NODE-1865-length-14061-cov-8.069613_pt1 | contig 14061 bp, 14 predicted proteins | sample MGYA00520628_ERZ1034901 | MGnify/ENA primary metagenome ERZ1034901 (study PRJEB33766, sample SAMN09781783) | gut metagenome | biome: gut microbiome | host: Homo sapiens | place: Madagascar | study: EMG produced TPA metagenomics assembly of the PRJNA485056 data... | reverse complement strand
CGACACGGCGGCGAACGTGCAGTTTGGCGAGGGCGGGGCGGGTACGTTCTCCGACGGCAAGCTGACCACCGGTACGAAAAGCACGCACATCCGCCATGTGCTCGAAGCGTTCGTCCAGGCGGGTGCGCCCGCCGAGATTCTCTGGCAAGCGAAGCCCCATATCGGCACCGACAAGCTTCCCGACGTCGTGAAAAACATCAGGGAGCGAATTATTTCCGCAGGCGGCGAGGTTCGTTTTCTCACTCGTCTCGCCGACGTCGAGATGGCGAGCGGGCAGGTGCGCGCAGCCGTGTTGGAAGATTCTCGCACGGGCGCGCGTGAGACGGTTCCCGCTTCGCGGATTGTCGTCGCCTGCGGGCATTCGGCGCGCGACGTGTTCGAACTTGCTCGCGATCGCGGCTTCGCGCTCGAGCGAAAGCCCTTTTCGATGGGCGTCCGCATTGAGCACCCGCAGGCGCTCATCAACCGCGCACAGTACGGAAGCGCTGCGAATCATGCGGCGCTCGGCGCGGCGGACTATAAGATGGCGGTGCGCGTGCCGGCAGGCAAAGACGCAGGCCAAGCGAGGGAGGACGGTCGCGCGGACAGTACTCGAGGCGTGTACACGTTCTGCATGTGTCCAGGCGGGGAAGTAGTCGCTGCGGCAAGCGAAGAGGGCGGCGTCGTCGTGAACGGGATGAGTCGTTTCGCCCGCGATGGCGAGAACGCGAACAGCGCCCTGCTCGCCGATGTGCGGCCGGACGACTTGCCGGGCGATGACGTCATGGAGGGTGTTCGCCTGCAGCGCAAGGTCGAGCGCGCCGCATTCGACCTTGCTGCTCGCAACGGCGGCGCGCCCTATGCGGCACCGGCGCAAACGGTGGGGGACTTCCTCTCGGTGGGAGCGGCGTACGGCTTGCGGGAGGCGCGTGGCTCTCGCGCATCCCGCAATGCCGCCGCGCATCCTGTGCGCCCGAGCTATCCTCGCGGTGTCGTGTGGTGTGACCTGCGCGAATGCCTCCCCGATTTCATAGCCGATGCACTCGGGTGGGGCTTGCCGCTGCTCGATGCGAAGCTGCACGGGTTCGCCGATGCGGGCGCAGTGCTCACGGGGCCCGAAACGCGCAGCTCAAGCCCGATTCGCATGGTGCGCGGGACGAACTTCCAGGCGCGGTTGGCTTCTGCATCTGGGCTTGCCGATGTCTCGCCCGCGCAAGGCGGGGAACTCGATGATGACCCGAGAACGGGCGTTTACCCGTGCGGTGAGGGCGCGGGCTATGCGGGAGGCATCATGAGCGCTGCGGTCGATGGTCTGCGCGTCGCCGAGACGATAGCGTCGCAGATCCTCTCCACGCAGGGGCGATAACCTTGCTGCCCCGACCGCTTTCTGGGTAACGTTGAGCATGGTGGGCAATGTGTCAAGGGACATAATCGTACGGTGGTGCCTTTGCAGGCAATTTCGGCTCAATGCGCTCCTTGCGCCCGCCATATCGCATGGTTGAAACGCTCGAACGGGAAAAGTTGGTCACGAATCCGCGTTATGCGCAGACATCCTTCTCTGATGGCAATCAATGTGCTCGAGTCGGTCGAAATTACTACCCATTTTCATTGAAAATGGGTAGTAACGGGGCATGTTTCTTACGAGTACGTCCGTTAGAAGGTATCGGCAATGCGCAGAACGCGGATTCGTGACCAACTTTCGGGCTTTTTGCATTTCGCTGCCCTCAAAACGAGTCCTGCAGTGCCATTTGCAGTCGAACTCGCTGCTTTGACAATGCGCCTACTCGTCGTTGAGCTTGGATGCCGACTAGCCTTCTCCCAGCTCGGCCGCCCAATCGAAGTCGGCGGGCGGCGCGGTCGGGGCGCCCTCGGGCGCTCCCTCCAAGTCGCTCGCGTCCGACGAGAAGCCATCCCATAGGCAGGTGCCCATATCCACGTGGCTCTCATCTGCGAAGATGACGCCTTCTTCCTCGAGCAACGCCTGTTGCACGTCGGGGCCGCCGAACGCGTAGCCCTCGCAAATACGTCCATCTTTGAACACGACCCGATGGCAGGGGATGCCGGTTTGCGTCTGCGTATCCCAGGGTTCGGGGTTGTCGTGCATCGCATATCCCACGAAACGTGCCTTGCGCGGCGCCCCGATAAGCCGCGCCACCAGCCCATATGAGGCGACTTTGCCGCGCGGGATGCGCCTGACCGTATCGTAAACCTTGTCCGAGAACTCGCCCATGCTGCTCGCTTTCCTTGTCGTACGCGAATAGGATAGCCTCAAAGTGCGAGTGATACAATTCATGGCACGTCGGTGCGCGGCGCCGTCGCGGTCTCTCGAAGCGATTCGGAACGGGCTGGCGCCCGCTCCCATGCGAGGGCGTTGACTCGCGTCGCTCGACGGCAATAACGCTGAAGTAATTTGATACCTGCTTGAAAAGGTGGTCTCATGGCTCGTCTCTCCGACTCGATCGCAGTTACGGCTTCTGTCCTTAAAAAGGGACAGCCGGCGATTTTTCCCACCGAAACGGTGTACGGGCTGGGCGTTTCGGTGGAGCATGCCGCAACGCCCCAGGTCCTCTACGACCTGAAGCGTCGCGATCGGAAAAAACCCATCTCGTGGCTCATTTCTCGACAAGACGACCTCGTCCGTTTCGGCCGCTGTGTGCCGGGTTTCGCCTTCGTGCTCGCCCGGACGTTCTGGCCGGGCCCGCTCACGCTTATCGTGAAGGCGTCGGCGGAGGTGCCCGAGGCGTTCCAATCGAAGGAAGGGACCATCGGTCTGCGCATGCCGAACAATCCTTGCGCGCTTGAGCTCATCGACGCGGTGGGGTGTCCCCTCGCGACGACTTCGGCGAATGTATCGGGCGAGCGCTCCGCAAGCTCGTTCGCCGAGCTTGACCCTGCGCTTTGCGCCCAGGTCGCGGCCGTGCTCTCCGATGGGGTCGACGGTGGCAAAAGCGGCGTCGCCTCGACCGTTATCGACTGCACGCAGGACCACCCCCTGATCGTGCGCGAGGGCGCCATTACCGTCGCGGATATCAATTCCCTTTCATAGGGTTGCCTGCTTGCGCGGCTCGCCAGGCCGCTATACTGATGTTTGCTGGGGAAGTTGCTTCTGCTCAAGGAGGGTCTCGTGTCCAAACCGGTTGAGAAGTCGTCGATAGGCTTTAGGTCGTACGATCGGTCTTCCCAGATCAAAGGCGTGCTGTGGCAGCCTGTCGTCACCCACGGCTCATCTTCCGCCGCACCGCGTGCTATCGTGCAGATCGTGCATGGAATGGCGGAACACAGCGGCCGTTACGAAGAGTTCGCCCGCTATTTGGTCGATGCGGGTTTCGCGGTGTGCGCTCACGACCACATCGGGCACGGCCGCTCGGTCGCCGATCCAATGGATTTGGGGCATATGCCGCTTGATCAGGGGAAAGATACCCTTATCGAAGACGTCCACGAGCTGCGCAAGACGGTGAGCGCGCGCTTCTCGCGCAAGACCCCCTACTTCATCTTCGGGCACTCCATGGGGAGCTACGTCACGCGCGCATATCTCTCCCGCCATGCGGAGGGTCTTGCGGGCGCCATCATCTGTGGCACCGGAAACGAGCCTGTCGTCAAGTCGAAGATGGGGCACGCGCTCGCGTCCCGCGTTGCCGCCAAGCAGGGAGAACGCACGCGCAGCAAGCTGCTCCACAACTTGGCTGACGGGTCGTTCTCGAAGGCCGTCAAGCATGCGCGCACGCCGGTTGATTGGCTTTCCACCGATCCCGCGGTTGTCGACGCCTACCTCGCCGACGAGCTGTGCGGCCAGATGTTCACGGCCGGCGCCTACGCCACGCTCACGAGCCTCACCTCCGAGACGGCCACGCTCGATTCGGCGCTCGCCATCCCGCCTGATTTGCCTGTCCTGTTCATCGCCGGCGCGCTCGACCCGGTGGGGAACAAGGGGCGCGGCGTGAAGAGCGCGGCGGCCCTGTTCGAGCGCGCCGGTATCACCGACGTCGAAGTGAAGCTCTACAAGGGTATGCGCCACGAAATCCTGAACGAACCGGGAAAGCGGCAGGTCTACGACGATGTGCTCGCCTGGGTCGACCGTCATATGGGCTGATTCGCCCGCCGCCCGTCCTGCCCGCTCCACTCGCCCCGTCCGCCCTTCAGCTCCTCAAGGAGATGCCAATGTCGAAATCCTACGTTGTCGCGCTCGATCAGGGAACCACGTCGTCCCGCGCCATGCTTGTCGACAAGCTCGGGCGCGTCGTCGACGTGGTGCAAAACCCGTTCCCGCAGATCTTCCCCGAGCCAGGCTGGGTGGAGCACGACCCGCGCGATATCCTGTCCTCCCAGCTCGGGGCGCTGACCGAGCTGCTCGTGTCGAACGATCTTGAACTGAGCGACATCGACTCGATCGGCATCACCAACCAGCGCGAGACCACGGTGGTGTGGAATCGCGAGACCGGTCAGCCGGTGGCGAACGCGATTGTGTGGCAATGCCGCCGCACGGCGCCCATTATCGAGAAGCTGTGCGGAGATCACGTTATCGCTGCGGAAGTCACGCGCCGCACGGGCCTCATTCCCGACGCGTACTTCTCGGCAAGCAAGATCCGCTGGGTCTTAGACAACGTTCCCGGCGCCCGCGAGGACGCGCTGCAGGGCAAACTCGCCTTCGGCACGATTGACTCATGGCTTTTGTGGGCGCTCACGCAGGGCGAGGTGCATGCGACCGACGTCACCAATGCGAGCCGCACGATGCTCTTCAATATCCACGACATGAAATGGGACCCGTGGTTGCTCGACCTGTTCGACATCCCCGCGTCCATGCTCCCCGAAGTACGCCCCTCATCAGGAGATTTCGGGGTGACGAAGAACCCTGCCGCCTTCCCGGGCGTGCCCATCCGCGGCGTCGCGGGCGATCAGCAAGCGGCGCTGTTCGGGCAGTGCTGCTTTGCTCCCGGCCAGGCGAAAAACACCTACGGCACGGGGTGCTTCCTCCTGATGAACACGGGGCACGAGGCTTGCGAGTCGAAAAACGGCCTGGTCACCACCGTCGCGGCGAGTGCGCCGGGAACGAAGGGCCCTGAATACGCCCTCGAGGGCAGCGTGTTCATGGCCGGTGCGCTCCTGCAGTGGCTGCGCGACAACATGGGGCTTGTCGATGACGTCGCCGACACCTGCGAGATCGCGCGCAGCGTCGAGAGCACTGAAGGCGTCTACATCGTGCCCGCGTTCACCGGCCTCGGCGCCCCGTACTGGGACGCCGAGGCTCGTGGCACGGTCGTCGGTCTCACGCGCGGGTCGACGCGAGCCCACTTCATCCGCGCGGCGCTCGAATCGCTTGCCTACCAGGTGCACGATTTGGTGGTGGCGATGGAGGCCGACTCGGGTGTGTCGCTCTCCGAGCTCAACGTCGACGGGGGAGCGTCGAAAAACGACTTCCTCATGCAGTTCCAATGCGATATGCTGCGCACGTCGCTGCATCGCCCGCAGAACGCGGAGACCACAGCGGTGGGGGCGGCGTATCTCGCGGGCCTCTCGACGGGCTTCTGGGAAAGCACCGACCAGCTGCGCGATCTGCGGCAATCCGACGACGTGTACGAGCCGCAGATGGACCACACGCGCCACGCGGAGCTGCTCGAGGGATGGCGCCGCGCGGTGGAACACACGAAGACGAAGTAAGTAACCTTGCGAAATAAGGGAGTGGAGAACATGATCATCAGTATCGCAAGCGATCACGCGGGCTTCGAGCAGAAGCAGCTTCTGGCCGCCTATCTCAAGGAGAAAGGCTACGAGGTGCACGATTTGGGTCCCGACTCCGACGACCGCGTCGATTACCCCGACTTCGCCGCCAAGGTCGCCCACGAGGTGGCAGACGGCGCGGCGACCTGCGGCGTGCTCGTGTGCGGCACGGGAATCGGCATGGCCGTGGCCGCCAACAAGATTCACGGCATCCGCGCGGTCAACGCCATCAACACGCAGTTCGCCGAGCTGTGCCGCGAGCACAACGACGCCAACATCGTGACGCTGTCCGGCCGCTTCGTCGACGTGGAGGAGAACAAGCGCATCCTCGACGTGTTTTTGTCCACCGGCTTCGGCGGAGGCCGTCACGCCGGTCGTGTCGCGAAGATCATGGCGCTTGAGAATTAACCTCGCTGACACCTTCTTGTGCTAAAGTTGGCTTCATACACGTAACGAGGCTCTGGAAGGGGCAATATCATGGCGTTGCAATATGTAGGTGAAAGCGATCCCGAAATCGCCGATGCGCTTCGCGCTGAGCTGGGCAGACAGCGCACGAGTGTCGAGCTGATCGCATCTGAGAACTTCACGAGCCCTGCCGTCATGGAGGCCATGGGCAGCGTGCTCACCAACAAGTACGCGGAAGGCTATCCCGGGAAGCGCTACTACGGTGGATGCGAGAAGGTCGACATCGTCGAGAACCTCGCGCGCGATCGCGCCTGCAAGCTCTACGGCGCCAAGTTCGCGAACGTCCAGCCCCATTCGGGCGCGAACGCGAACCTGGCGGCGTACTTCGCGCTGATCAAACCCGGCGACACCATCTTGGGCATGGGCCTCGATAACGGCGGCCACCTCACTCATGGTAGCCCCGCGAACTTCTCCGGCAAGCTCTATCATGCGGAATCCTACGGCGTCGACCCGGAAACCGAAGTCATCGACTACGACGCGCTTCTCGAAAAGGCGAAGGAGGTCCGCCCGAAGGTCATCGTCGGCGGCGCTTCCGCCTATCCTCGCACGATCGACTTCCCGCGCATGGCGGAAATCGCCCATGAAGTGGGCGCCTACCTCGTGGTGGACATGGCCCACATCGCAGGCCTCGTTGCCACGGGCGCGCACCCGAGCCCCGTGCCCTACGCCGACATCGTGACCTCCACCAGCCACAAGACGCTGCGCGGTCCGCGCGGCGGCTTCATCTTGACGAATTCCGAGGAGCTCTTCAAGAAAATCAACTCCGCCGTGTTCCCCGGCTCGCAGGGCGGCCCGCTCATGCATGTTATCGCCGGCAAGGCGGTCGCGTTCGGCGAGGCGCTCAAACCCGAGTTCAAAACCTACATCGACCATGTGGTCGAGAACGCGAAGGCGCTCGGCCAGGGCATGATCGACGGCGGCCTGCGCCTGGTGTCGGGCGGCACGGACAACCATCTCTGCCTCGTGGATCTCACGCCCGCCGACGTCACCGGCAAGGACGCCGAGAAGCTGCTCGAGCGCGTTGGCCTCACGGTGAACAAGAACACCATCCCCAACGAGCAGCGCAGCCCCTTCGTGGCGAGCGGCATTCGCGTCGGTTCTGCTGCGGCCACCACGCGCGGCTTCACGAAGGACGACTTCTACGAGGTCGGCCAGTGCATTGCCGGCACCGTGTTCAACGCCGATGATGATGCAAAGCTCGCCGACATCAGGAAGAAGGTCGACGCGATGCTTGAGGCCCATCCGCTCTACCCGGGCATCGAGTACTAGATTGCGCTAGGCTTCGGGCGCTCATTGGGGCGCGGGTTTGCCAATCGCGCCCGTAAGGCGGCGCGATGCTGCTAGAATCACATAAAACGGTGGAGGGCTCACGGCTTGCCGCGGGCCCTCTTCAATAAAGGAGAACCTCGGTCGAAAGAAGGTACGGATGGACATCAATCGCGTTACGCTCGTCGATCACCCCATGGTGCAGCACAAGCTCTCAATCCTGCGTGACAAGACGACGTCGTGCAAACAGTTCCGCGAGCTCGTGCGAGAACTCGCCCTGTTCGAGGGCTACGAGGCGACGCGCGACCTGCCGCTTTCGGACGTCGAGGTGGAAACGCCCATCTGCACGGCGCACTGCAAGCAGGTGTCGGGCAAGAAGCTTGCGGTCGTGCCCATCCTGCGCGCGGGCCTTGGCATGGTCGATGGCGTGCTCGACCTCATTCCCGCTGCTCGCGTGGGGCATTTGGGGATGTATCGCAACGAGGAGACCCACGAGCCCGTGCCGTACTACGACAAGATGCCCGAGGACATCGCGAATCGCACGGTGCTCGTGGTCGACCCGATGCTCGCGACGGGCGGCTCGATCATCTCGGCGGTGAGCTACCTGCGTGGCCGCGGCGTCGCCGGCGTGATCAAACTCATGGTGCTCGTTGCGGCGCCGGAGGGCATCGAGGCCGTTCTCGCCGCCGACGACAACGTGCACATCTACACCTGCGCTATCGACGAGGGGCTCAATTCCGCCGCCTACATCGTCCCCGGTCTCGGCGACGCCGGCGACCGCATATTCGGGACGAAATAACCATGACCCAAGATCACAGACCCAGCTGGGACGAGTACTTCATGACGCTTGCCAACCAGGTCGCCACGCGCACGACGTGCATGCGGCGCGGGGTGGGGGCCGTCATCGTGAAGGAGCGCCGCATCCTCGCGACGGGATACAACGGCGTGCCAGCGGGACTTGCGCACTGCGCCGAGACCGGATGTCTGCGCCAACAGCTCGGCGTTCCCTCGGGGCAGCGCCATGAAATCTGTCGCGGGCTTCATGCCGAGCAGAACGCCATCATTCAGGCGGCACGCTACGGAATCAACATCGCGGGCGCTTCCATCTACGTGAACACGCAGCCCTGCGTCGTGTGCGCGAAGATGCTCATCAACGCCGATATTGAGGAAATCGTGTACCAGAATCCCTATCCCGATGAGCTTGCCATGTCGATGCTCGAGGAGGCGGGAATCAAGCTGCGAGTGTTCGAGCCAGCGAACAATTAGGGGCTTGACCTCGCAAAATCGAAAGCAGAAGAATCAGAGGAGCGCCGCTTGCAACACGCGAGCGGCGCTCCTTTTCGGTGAAAAGCGAGCAAGCTACCGCTCACCCGAAAAAAGCGCGAATTTTGAAGCGGCGTCTTCGAGGTATCTCCACATTCGGCTATTATACGGAAGGCTTAAGAGGGCGCAGTATGCGCAAGGGTCAGGAAAGAAGGACATGGCAGCAGCAATCATCGTCGCGGTGCTCGTTGGCTTGGTGAGCGTCATCCCGTTCAACATCGCCATCAAGAAGATCCGTACGGTCGATCCCACCAAGTCGCTGAATCTCCTCGGCCCGTTTCTTTTGACCATCGCCGCCTCGTTCGTCATCCTCGTGGTCGGTATGGTCGCGTGCAAGCTCATCGTCCCGGACGTGGCAATCGCGTTCGCGGTCGCCGAGTTCGCCGCCTTCGTTGTCGGGGTCATTGTCTTCGGCGTGTTTCTGTCGAAGCGCCGATAGAGTAGAAAAAAGGAGAGGTACATGGCTTTTGAACTAACGGGCAATCCCCTGAACGATATTGCCGAGCCTATTGAGGAGCTCAGCAAGTCGTTCAACTCGACGCTCGTCTTCGATTTCGGCAATGGCGTCGGAATCACCCAGTACACCTTTTGGATGTTCATCATCTGCGCGATTGTGATCGTTGGCGTGCTCGTGGGCGTTCGCAAGATCAAGGTTGTCCCCGAGGGCAAGTTCGCGGGCCTTGTTGAATGGGGCTACGACGCGGTTCGCCGCAACATGGGCGAGGGCGCTATCGGCCATGGCTACAAGAAGCACATCCCGTTCATCGCGACCATGTTCTTCTTCATCCTGATCTCCAACGTGATCGGTCTTATCCCGGGCGCAAAGACGCCGACCGGCACCCTGTCCGTCACGTTCGCGCTTGCACTGCTCTCGTTTTTGTACTTCAACTTCTACGGCATCAAGGCCAAGGGCGGCTGGGGCTACATCAAGTCCATCGCCCCGTCGGGCCTTCCCAAGCCGATGGTTCCCATCATCTGGTTCTTCGAGTTTTTCTCCCTGGTCATCCGCCTGCTGACCCTCGCCGTTCGACTCTACGGCAACATGTTCGCCGGCCACATGATCCTCGGCATCTTCGCGATCATGACCCAGTTCTTCATTCTCGATCTGATCTCGTTTGCCAATCCCGCAGGCGTCGCCGCGATTGCATGGGCCGTGTTCCTCATCGCCATGTACGCGCTCGAATGCCTCGTTGCCTTCCTGCAGGCATACGTGTTCTCCGTGCTGAGCGCCGTTTACATCGGCCTCGCCCAGGGCGAGCACTAAGCACGCGCGGGCCGCTCCCGCATCGCGCCGAAGGGCGCACCGATTTCGGTTTCAACGACGTTTCCGTTAGAAACGCCGAGAGACATAAGTAAAGCAGTTTTTGAGAAAAGGCTCAGAAACGAAAAAAGGAGGAAAAGTGGAAACGACTCTCGTTATCGCAGCCCTGAAGGTTGTCGGCTACGGCCTTGGCACCATCGGCCCAGGCATCGGTCTTGGTCTTTGCGGCTATGGCCTGTGCGTTGGCTCTGCGCGTCAGCCCGAGCTCGCCGGCAAGCTCTTCACCAACGCGCTTATCTTCGGCGCTCTGGCTGAGGCACTCGCCCTTATCGGCTTCGTTCTTACCTTCATCTTCTAAATCGGCTGTATCGTTTTAGAAATACACGCTGAGAGAGAAGGTGGATGAGTGAAAGCAAAACTGAAGACGAAGTTGGCAAAGGCTGGTGTCGCCGCTGCATCTGCAGCTAGCCTTGCATGTGCTTTCCCCGCCCTCGCATTCGCTTCTGAGGAAAAAGAAGGCATCGCGGTGCTCATTCCCGACATGAATGAGTTCATTCCGATGCTCGTTGCCTTCATCATCATCCTCATCGTGCTGGCCAAGTTCGGTTGGCCCGTGGTTGATGGAATCATCACGAAGCGCGAGAGCACCATCAAGGAAGCCCTCAAGAAGTCCGAGGAAGCCCAGGCGGAAGCCGAGCGCACGCTTGCCGAGTACAAGCAGCAGCTCGAGGACGCCAAGGCTCAGTCCGCGAAGATCATCGCAGACGCGAAGACGACGGGCGAGGCTGTCAAGGCCGACATCACCAACAAGGCCCAGGCTGAGTCTGCCCAGATGATCGAAAAGGCTCGCGGTGCGATCGAGGCCGAGAAGAAGGCCGCCATCGCCGAGCTGCAGGGTTCGATTGCCGATCTGTCCGTCGATGTGGCTTCCCGCCTCATCGGTCACGACCTGAACGACGACGAGCACCGCAAGATCATCGAGCATTACGTGAACGAGGCGGGCAGTTTCAATGCCTAACAACCGCCTCATCACCAAAGAGAAGATCGCCGCGTACGCATCGGTGATGCTCGATGCCGCGAACACTTCCGGCGGCCAAGACGCCGTGCTCGAAGTGCGCGAACAGGCGGAGAAGATCGTCTCCGTGATGCGGACGAATGTCGATCTTTCAGGCGCTCTGGAAGACGCGGCGTACACGCCCGAGCAGAGGGCCCAAATCGCACGCGCGGCGTTTGCGCAGTGCAACCCGGTGTTCACTGAGGTTCTGGCCGTTATGGCCGAGCGCGGCGACATCAAGTTGCTCTCGCAGGTGCGCGCGAGCTATGAAGACCAGGTGGAAAGTAAGCTCAAGCTGTGCATCCTCGATGTGACCACGGTTGTTGAGCTCGATGACCATCTGCGCGACATCATCAAGCAAAAAGCCGAATCCGAGTTGGGCATGAAGGTCGTTCTCCGCGAACGCATCGACAAGTCCATCTTGGGAGGCATCATTATGAGCGCGGGCGACAAGCGCATCGACGCGAGCGTGGCTAGCCAGCTCAACAATGCGCGCTTCGTGCTCAAGAAGAAGACAGATGGAGGTGAATGCTAGTGACTGAAATTACCGCACAGTCCATTGACGAAGCGCTGCGCAAGCAGTTGGCCTCCCTTGAAGTGAGCGTTGATTCCCGCGAGGTCGGCACCGTCATCCAGGTTGGCGACGGTATCGCCCGTGTTGACGGTCTGAAGAACGCGATGGCTGGCGAGCTTCTCGAGTTCGTCGGATCCAACGGTAAGACTGTGTACGGCTTGGCTCAGAACCTCGAAGAGGATGAAGTCGGCGCCGTTCTTCTCGGTGACGTCACCGCAATCAAGGAAAATGATCAGGTCCGCACCACGGGCCGCATCATGGAGGTTCCGTCCGGCAAGGGTCTTCTCGGCCGCGTCGTGAACCCGCTCGGCATGCCGATCGACGGCAAGGGCGACATCGAGGCCGAAGGCACCCGCCCGGTCGAGTTCAAGGCCCCTGGCGTCATCAGCCGCAAGCCTGTTCACGAGCCGATGCAGACCGGTATCATGGCCATCGACTCCATGATTCCTATCGGACGTGGCCAGCGCGAGCTTATCATCGGCGACCGCCAGACCGGTAAGACCGCTATCGCTATCGACGCCATCATCAACCAAAAAGACGAAGACATGATCTGCATCTACGTTGCGATCGGTCAGAAGGCTTCCACGGTTGCCGGCGTTATGGAGACCCTCGAGCGCTATGACGCCATGAAGTACACGATCATCGTGTCCGCAACGGCTGCCGATTCCGCTCCGCTGCAGTACATCGCGCCTATGGCCGGTGCTGCAATGGGCGAGTACTTCGTCTACAACGGCGAAGACGGCAAGCCCGCAGGCCCGGAGAACCCGGGACGCCATGTGCTCATCATCTACGATGACTTGTCCAAGCAGGCGGTGGCCTACCGACAGATGTCGCTGACGCTGCGTCGCCCGCCGGGACGCGAAGCGTATCCTGGCGACATCTTCTACCTGCATTCTCGTCTGCTCGAGCGTGCAGTCAAGATGTCCGACGAGTACGGCTGCGGTTCCATGACGGCTCTGCCGATCATCGAGACCCAGGCCGGCGACGTCTCGGCTTACATTCCGACCAACGTAATCTCCATTACCGACGGCCAGATCTTCCTGTCCACAGACCTGTTCTTCCAGGGCCAGCGACCGGCAGTCAACGTTGGTATCTCGGTTTCCCGCGTTGGCGGCTCCGCTCAGACCAAGGCCATGAAGTCCGTCGCAGGCACCCTGCGCCTCGACTTGGCCGCTTATCGCGAGCTGCAGGCGTTCACGCAGTTCGGCAGCGACCTCGATAAGGCGACGCAGGACCAGCTGAACCGCGGTGCTCACATGACCGAGCTTCTGAAGCAGGGTCGTTACGTCCCGATGCCCTTCTACGATCAGGCTATCGCCATCTATGCTGGCGGCAACGGCTACCTCGATGACATCCCGGTTGCCGATGTCGTTCGCTTCCGCGGCGAGCTCATCGAGTACATCCACGCCTCGAAGCCTGCCATCATCGAGAGCGTCAAGACCGAGAAGAAGTTCACCGACGAGACCAAGACCGAGCTGAATGCCGCTATCGAGGCGTTCAAGACCCAGTTTTCGCCTTCGGTGTAAGGTAGGTATCGTATGCCCAACCTTCACGACATAGAAAGGCGCATCAACTCCGTCACCTCGACGAAGCAGATTACGCGCACGATGGAGATGGTCGCGGCGGCGAAGATTCGCCGCGCCACCGACCGCGTGTTCAACGCGCTTCCTTGGGCTAACTGCATCTCCGACATGCTGATCAGCACGGCGAAATACGCCCCGCTCGATTCCGAGCCTCTGCTGATCACGCATGACGAGGTGAAGCGTGCCGTCGTCGTTGTGATCACGTCGGATCGTGGGCTTGCAGGCGGCTTCAACAGCAACGTTCTCCGCGAGGCCGAAAAGCTCATCAAGGCCAAGGAGAAGCAGGGCATCGATGTTGAGGTTATCGCTTGCGGCAAGAAGGCCATCGGTTACTTCAACTATCGCGGCGTAAAGCCCGTCTTCGAGTTCCGCGATCTGTCCGCAGATCCGACCTACGAAGAGGCCGCGGAGATTTCCGCATACGTCGGCGACGGCTACAACTTCGGTCACGAGAATGGTCAGATCGACGAGGTCACCCTTGTCTTCAACCATGCTAAGAACGGCGCCGAGCAGACGCTTGTCGTGCAGCAGGTTCTGCCGATTAACATGATGAGCTTTGCCGACGTCTTGGGCCTAGAGCCGAAGGAAGAGGACGTTCTCGAGCCCTATCGCGACGAGGATAAGAAGATCCCCGGCGATGTGGACTTCGAGCCCGATGCTGCAACCGTTATGCACCAGCTTATGGTGGCGTATCTGCGCAACACGTTCTATTACGCGTTGATCGATTCGGCCGCAGCGGAGCAGGGCGCTCGTCGCACGGCTATGAAGTCGGCGACCGATAACGCCACCGAGATGGCCGAAACGTTGACCAGACTGTACAACCGCGTCCGTCAGGGCGCCA
>ERZ1034901.1855-NODE-1855-length-14127-cov-10.090392_pt1 | contig 14127 bp, 11 predicted proteins | sample MGYA00520628_ERZ1034901 | MGnify/ENA primary metagenome ERZ1034901 (study PRJEB33766, sample SAMN09781783) | gut metagenome | biome: gut microbiome | host: Homo sapiens | place: Madagascar | study: EMG produced TPA metagenomics assembly of the PRJNA485056 data... | reverse complement strand
GCGAGCAGGTGGCATCATGTGCGCTGACAATCGCTCAAACTCCCGTGAATTTCCCATGTTTGCCCATGAACTCAATGCCGCATTGAAGGAGGGCGACAGCGACCGCTTCATCGTCCTTGTGGGAGGCCTCTGCCGGCGTTACGGCATGAGCGAGATCGCAAGACAGGCCGGCCTCAATCGTCCGCAGCTTTATCGGACTTTGCAGAAGGGAGGAAACCCGAGCTTCAGGAATCTCGTCCTCTGCCTCCGCGTCCTGGGCATTGAGCTCTCGGCATCGCAGAGAGCGGCGGATCGGAGTTTTGAATAGAAGGACGCTGCGGCGGAGATTGCGATCGAGGCAATGAAGCGGCGATCATCTCTGCACGCATTCATTAAAAGCTGCCTTCCCATAAGGAATCGTCTGACGAAGACCTGTACGCTTTCGTAACGGAACCAGAAGGGAAAACAGATGGGCTCCGGGGTCTCTGACCGCCGCGTCGAAATCCGCATGGTGCGGCCCGAATAGCGCCCCGGGCAGGTCCGGAGAGGGGGCTTCCGCCCGGCTCTCCTGACTTTCCTCGGCAATTCTCTTTCCTTTCAGCTGCTTTCCCGGCGGCTGATCGTCAGGAAAGCGCAAAGATCCGGTTGAGTTCCTTCGCCGGCAGGTCGCCGATCCAGGATTCGCCTGCCGCAACCGTGAGGTCCGCGAGGTCGCGCTTGGAGGCGAGCATGTCGTTGATCTTCTCTTCAAAGGACCCGGCCGTGATGAGCCGGTAGACCAGAACACCCCTGCGCTGCCCGATGCGGAAGGCGCGGTCGGTTGCCTGCGCTTCGACGGCCGGGTTCCACCAGAGGTCGTAATGAATGACGGCAGAAGCGGCGGTCAGATTGAGGCCCGTGCCGCCCGCCTTCAGCGAAAGAATAAAAATTCTCGCCGTGCGGTCCGTCTGGAAGCGGTCCACCATCTTCATGCGTTCGGTCCTCGAGACGCCCCCGTGGAGGAAGTCGGGACGCTCGCCCGTTGCGGCTTCGATCCACTCCTGAAGGCGCTCGCCCATCTCGCGGTACTGCGTGAAGATGAGCACCTTGCGGTCGGCTTCGAGACACTGACCGAGAATCTCGAGCATCGCGTCGGCCTTGCCGGAATCCGGACGAAGCGCTTCCGTCTTCGAATACTGCGACGGGGAATTGCAGATTTGCTTCAAGCTCGTGATGAGCTTGAGGACAAGACCGCGGCGCGCCATGCGGCCCGAGGGCGAGGAGGCGTCGGGAGCTTCCTCGGCCTTTCGGATTTTCTCCATGAGCTTCTGAAGCGTCGCCGCATAAAGGGCCGCCTGTTCGGTGCGCATCAGCGCATAGTGGTCCGCCGTATTCTTTTCCGGAAGATCCGCAATGATCGACTTGTCGGTCTTGAGGCGCCGCAGCATGAAGGGTGCGGTGAGGCGCCGGAAGGCTTCCGCCGCCTGCTGATCGCGGTCGCTCTCAATGGGTTCGGCAAAGGTTTTGGCAAATTCCTTCTGCGTGCCGAGGAGCTTCGGCTGCACGGCCGAGAGAATCGACCAATATTCCATCAGGCGGTTTTCAACGGGCGTGCCCGTCATGGCGATCACCTGATCGGCCCTGATGCCGCGCACGGCGGCGGTCTGAGCTGTGGAAATATTCTTGATCGCCTGCGCCTCATCGAGGACGAGAAGCTTCCAGCGGACGGAGGAGAGCACCTCATAGTCGCGCCGCAATGTGCCGTAGCTCGTGAGAAGCACGTCGGGCGCTTCTTCCGGAGCGGGGAGCTTTCTGTCGGCGCCGTAGTAGGTGCCGACGGTGAGGACCGGCGCGAACTTCGCGATTTCGCGCGTCCAGTTCGTGATGAGCGTGGTCGGGAGGACGGCAAGCACCTTGCGGGCTTTGAGGTCTCCCCGGTTCCTGAGTTCCAGAATGGCGGAAATGACCTGCAGGGTTTTGCCGAGACCCATGTCGTCGGCGATGAGGGAGCCGAGTCCGAGGGAGAGGTTCTTCATGAGCCACGAGTAGCCGCGCTCCTGGTAGGGGCGAAGCGCCGCGTTGAGGCCCTTCGGAGGCGGAACCTCCTCGACGTCGGTGATGTGCTTGAGCGCCTCCCGCACTTCCGGAGATACCTCCACGGGAGCGCCCTCATATTCGCCGGTGAGCACCGCGCGCATCTTTTCGAGCGCCGAGAGTTCTGGCGGATTTTCAAGCGTGCGGCGGATGAGGTCGATTTCCGCCGGGTCGAGGTAGACGAAGTCGTCGTCGATCTGAATGACTTCTCCCCGGTGGGCTTCGGCGAGCTTGAGGAACTCCTCGGCCGTCATCTCCCGATTGCCGATGGCGGCCTTCCAGTTGAATTCGCCGATCGCGTTCTTCGCGAGCAGACTCTTCGAGAAGCCTTCGCCCGCGCCCGCAGAAGCGGTGAGCCGGGGCCGGAGGAGTTTTCTCATCGAGGCCGGGAGCATCAGCGTGACGCCGAGCATCGTGAGGTAGGGGGCCGTCTCAAAGAGAAAGTCCCTGAGATCCTCCATGTCGAGCGTGGCGGGTCTGCCCTTCGACGACCGGATTTTTTCGAGCACGGGCGCGCCCGCGCTGAGTGTTTTAAGAACAGTGAGCGCCGCATAGCGGTGCGCGGCGTAGCGCGGCTCCTTAATGAGGCGCGAAAGCATGAGAGGCCGCTCGGTGGGTACGGGGCTCTCGGCGAGGGCTTTTTCGTTCGGCGCGTCCGCAGCTTCAGGCGTTCCTTCATCTTCGGGGGAATTCAGCTCCTTTTCCGCCGCGGCGCGAATGTCGGCATTGCGGCCGATGACGCCGAAATTGAGCTTGATTTTGCTTTCCTTCGCAGCGCGGACGGTGAGCACCGGGAGCCACGGATAAACGTCTCCGAGCGCAAAGGGCGCGAGCGCCCGGGCGAGAACGACGCCGGCATCGGGCGCCGTGCGGCCGTCGAGCGGCGTGAGGTCGAGCCCTGAAACCGCAAAGTCGAGAATGTCCTCGCGGTCGGCGAGCTTCGGATAGTTTCCGATGGTGTTCCTGAGGAATCCGGCAATGGCGGCGGAAAGGAGAAGAATCGCAGCGGCATAGGGCGACTTTTCAGCTTCCGGGAAGAGTTTGAGCGCCTTCGCGGAAATCATGCTCTTTGCCCAGGGGGCGATGCCGAGCGAGAGTTCCGTGACGGCGCGCCGTACGGCTGCGTCGCGAAGCGCCGGGAGCCACCAGACGCGGGGCGCAGGCGACTTGATTTTCGGGGATTCGGTAACAGCCGGAACGATGGCGCCGAGCCTGAGGAGCTCTGCGGCAAGGCGTGAAATTTCCCGCCAGCATTCAAATTCCGCCGGAAGGGCTTCGGCCTCGCGGGCGCTCGTCATGCGTATTGCCGGGAAGAATCCTTCGAGCGGAAGCAAAACGGCCTTCGGCTTTTTCCCGTCCGCGGACGGACGCGCGATCTCGAGCGTCCGCTCCATGCCGTCCTGCCCGAACCCTAGGAGCACCCGTGCGCCCGGCGTGCTGAGCTCCGGATATTCTTCGCCGAGCTCCTCGGTGATCCGGCTGTACAGGTCCGAAAGCGCGCGGGGAGCGGTGAGAAGCCCCCCTTCGGAAGCCGCGAGTTTGTTCTGGGCAGCGCGCTTTTCAATGGCAGAGAGCGTCTTTCTTGCGCTCTTCCAGAGCGTATTCAGATAGTCGCTGCAGTCCTTGCTCGAAGAGATGGGAGTCGTCTTCGGGTAAAGCTCGAGCATTACGCCGGCGAGATCGGGGAGCCCGGAGAGGGAGAGCGTGCGAAGCCGCGCGAGCGCTTCGGATTCAATCCGCGCGCGATCGTCGTCAGTGACTTTGTCTGACCCGGAGTCTGCCGCGGGGAAGCTCTCCGAGGCGCGGCGGAGGAGCGCTTCAGGCGAAAGCGGCTTCACCGTCACGGCGCCCCCGAGATTGATCCCGCGGGCCTTGAGCTCCTCCTTGAGGTGAATGCCCCGGAATTCAAAGATGAAGAAGGGATCTAGGTCGATTCTGTCGGCAATAATGTAGAAGACCGCGGCGATGTGCTTGCAGACCCGCGCCGAATCCGGGCAGGAGCAGGAAAGATGCATCGCGCGCCAGCTTCCCGGGAAAAGTTCAATCCCGAGCTTTTCGCAAAGAGGCGCAATTTCCTTCGGAAGCTCTCCGTCAAGGAGACCCGCGACGATGTCGGGGTCCGCGGCAATGGCGTCCGCAAGGCGCTTCACGCTCTTCGCGGGGACGGGCTTTATCCCGACCTCCACCTCATAGGGGTAGTAGGCGGAGCCGTCGACGAGCGCCTCGATGCGAAGGTTCGGGACATTGAACTTCGTTTCAATCACGCGTCCCGTATTGGCATACGTTTTCCCGCGGGGAAGACGATTGGCGTTGTCGACGCGCTCGAGGGCGCGCAGCCATTCTGCGCCCCACCAGGTGGTGCCGTATTGTCTTCTGGGAGCCATTTTGCGGGAATCCTTTGCTGCTGAAAGTGATTGAAGGAAAAGCGCCTGATGCGCAGAAACGCGAAAGGCCGTTCGCGCCGGTTTCTCGGGAGGAGAAGCCGACGGCGGACGGCCTTCGTCATTGAACCGGGCTCCCCGGGATGAAAAGATTCCGGGGAGCCCGGGTTGTGAGGAGCCCTGGTCAGATGCCGTTCAGGCGCTTCGCCATGCGGCAGAAGACCTCAAAGCCGACAGGCATGCTCTTCTCATCCTGAATTTCAAAGTCGGCGCGGTGATGACCGTGATGGTTGCAGCCGAACATGAAGTAGGCCGCCTTGCCGCCGTGGTCGACGACGCGCTTGATGAGAACCGTGCAGTCTTCGGAGCCGGCGGGCTTGTCCTCGCGGAAGGTGCGCGTGACGCCTTCGATCTTCTTCGCTTCCTCCTCGACCATGTCGATGAGGTCCGGGCAGACGGTAAGCGTCGTCGCTTCGCCCGCCTTCACGATTTCGCCTTCAACTTCGTAAGCGCGCTTGACGCCTTCGACGATGTTGCGGACGTTCTGAACCATGTATTCGTTCACTTCGCCCGTGGCGCCGCGAACTTCGAGCTGCATGTCGGCGTGAACCGGCGTGACGTTGCGGCCTTCGCCGGCGTTGAGCTTGCCCACCGCAATGCGCGTGACGCCTTCGCCGCTTCTCGGAATGCCCTGCATCATCATTGCAGCGGCGCAGGCGGCCATGAGGGCGCTTCTGCCCTTTTCAGGGTCGGAGCCCGCATGCGAGGGACGGCCGTGGAAGTGAACGTCGATCTTCGTCGAGGCGAGGAAGCCGCCCGTCATGAGGCCGACTTCTCCCAACTTCGCAAAAGTGCCGACGTGGCCGCCGATCAGGTAGTCGCAGTCGTCGACGATGCCGGAGGCAGCCATGGCGTTGCCGCCGCGGACGCCTTCCTCAGCGGGCTGGAAGAGGACCTTGAACTTGCCCTTCAGTTCGTCCTTGTGGTCGACGAGCCAGCGACAGACCTCAAGCGCGATCGAGGAGTGCGAGTCATGACCGCAGGCATGCATGAAGCCCGGGTGCTTCGAGGCAAAGCCGCATGCGGTGGGGACGTGGTCCTTCGAATCGGATTCGGAAACAACGACGCAGTCCATGTCGGCGCGGAACGCGGTGACGGGGCCCGGACGGCCCGTGTCGATGACGGCAACGACGCCCGTGTAGCCTTCCGTTTCATCAATGAAGGACTGCGGCACGCCGTGGGACCTGGCGCGTTCAATCGCTTCGGCGACGAGCTTCGGGTCGCGGCCCATGACGGCATCGGGATTGATGACCTTGAGACCAAGGAGAGGCTTGAGGCCGAGCGAGCGCAGACGCTCCGTAATAAGCCAGCTCGTTTCGAATTCCGTCCAGCCTTCTTCAGGCATCTGATGGATCTTGCGGCGGGTCGCAACCATTTCTTCGATGTACTGCTCTTTCGTGAATGCAGTCATGGGGTGAACTCCTTGAGCTTTTATGAAGCGAAATGCTTATGGAAAGAGAGCGTCCGGGAGTTTCTGAACCTCCGGATCGCAGGGCCTCAGTTGAAGGTCGGGCAGAATTTTAAACTTTTTCGGGCTCAGTCCTTTGAGAACTCTTTTTTGAAGGCGGCTCCGAAGGCGCTCAGTCCTTCCTTCGCTGCATCGTAAGTCCTGACGGCGCCGTCCTTTGCGGCTTCATAGCCTTCCTTCACGGTGCGCTTCGCGTCGTCATAGCCGTCGCCGCTTTCTTCCTTCGCGGTTGCCCAGCCGCGCTGAACCGCTTCCTTGGTCGAGAGGTAGCCTTTTTCGATGCAGTCGGCGGAAAGCGCACGGGCTTTGATGAGGCCTTCCTCGTCGGCCACCTGCTTGATGTGCGTGAGGGAGCAGGATTCCGCAGTGACGGACGCTCCGGCAGAAAGAGAGAAGGCGCCGGCGGCGCAGACGGATAGAAGGAGGAAAAGCTTCTTCATGATGGGTGTCCTTATGTCAGGTTCCGCCCGGGCGCATTAACGGCGCCTCGGCGGAGGATCAAGTCTCGAGCATGATGTCGGAAATTTTAAAAGGCATGAGGCGCGGCGTCGGAATGAAGACGTTTCTGAAAGCATCCGGGCCGCTGTAGACAGATCTTGTTGCATTTCGGGAGTCATTCTTACGGAGAGCGAAGCAGTTAAGCTGGAATCAATCGATTCTGCATGGTAAATTGTCTCCATCTATTCAGGAGCGCATCAAACAGGCGCGCCGAATCCAGCAAAGGAAATCCTCATGAAGAATACTTTCAAGATTCTCGCCATCTGCGCGGCAGCTGCCGCGGCCGGTCTCGCCCACGCTGACGCCGACCAGACGAAGCTCTACGATCCGATGTCTGCCAAGGAAAAGGTTGTCGTCAATGTCGACCTCCTCGGCAAGGACGGCAACACGGCCGTCGGCCAGGTGGTTGCGGTCAACACTCCCTACGGCGTTGCCTTCTACCCGAACCTCAAGGGCCTCACCCCCGGCATGCACGGCTTCCATGTGCATCAGAACCCGGACTGCGGCGCGACTGATGCCGGCCTCGCGATGAAGGCGGGCGGTCATTGGGATCCGGAAAAGAAGGGCGCTCATTCCTTCCCCTGGGACGACAATGGTCATAAGGGCGACCTTCCGAGCCTCTACGTTGCGGCTGACGGCACGGCTGTGACGCCGGTTCTCGCTCCGAAGTTGAAGAGCGTTGAAGAGCTCAAGGGCCATGCCATCATGGTTCACGTTGGCGGCGACAACTTCCATGATCATCCCGCCAAGCTCGGCGGCGGCGGTGCCCGTCTAGCCTGCGGCGTGATCAAGTAATGCCTTGAGCGACTGACCGCTTTACGTTGAAAACGGCTCGTTCCTATGTCTGGGGGCGGGTCGTTTTCGTATTCAGGGCCCGAAGAAACCGAGTTCATGCCGCGTAGAGAGGGTAGGGCAGTCTTCGGGCGGCTGCTGCAATGTAGATCAGGTAAAGCAGCTAAATCAAAAGAACGACAGTCATGAAAATATCAATTCAAGATGTTGGTCCCCTGTCATCAGCCGAGGTGGAGATTAACGGCATTACTGTTATCACAGGGGAAAATAATACAGGGAAAAGCATTGTTGGGAAATCTTTATTTGCCATTCTCAATGCTCAGAATAATTTAGAAAAGAAAGTAAAGAAAGCATCCGGGGGCGTTTCTTGGAGTAAAGGTGAGGCGGTAAAAGCTGTTGCCTCATCGTCGTTTAAAGGCGAATTTGGGGGTAGGATCTGCAATATTCATCACGAAGGTTCCATGGCGTCAGTAAAGATATTTATGGATGGCGTTGAGAGTGAAGTTGTAGTTGAAAATGATAAGGTTGTTGATTTTATAAATCCGCGTAATCTCAAGTTGCAGCCTGTTTTAATTGATGATGCATTATGTGTTGCATTGGATGTGCTGTCGTACTCTCCATCTTCTTTGAAGGCTTTCCCGGAGAGAATCATTCAGACGCTTGGCTCTTTATTTCCGTCAGGCAATGCGAAGAGTTCGATCCCAGTCGCTTTGCGTCAAACGATGTTTGAGCCAATATTTGAGAAATTCAAAGGTTTAATCTCGGGGCGGATGATATCGGAAAATGGCCGTTTCGCATATGTCGAAAATGAGAGGACAGGAAAGGTTTTGCCTTTGGCGAGTGTCTCTTCGGGGCTTAAATTTTTTGCTCTGCTGCAGGAATTCGTCCTGAATGGAATGATCTCCGAAAAGAGTACGGTAATTTTGGATAGACCTGAAATTTATCTCCATCCTCAGTGGCAAATAGACTTTGCCAAAATAATAACTTCCATGCAGAATGTTTTGGGTCTACATATTCTGATTACGAGCTGCAGCCCGTATTTGATAAGCGCCATTGATGTTTATTCGAAACGATATGGAATTAATGATAATAATAGATATTATTTTGCTGAATGTGTTTTTGAAGGGAATGTCGTCAGGGACGTTACGGGCAATTTAGCAGTAATTTACGATTCTCTTGCCGAACCCTATCAGATTATTGAAGACGCGGCTATGGAGCTTGAAAATACGCTGCTTTGATAACGCGGATTTTTCTTGTGCTCATTACAGAGCATAATCAGGACCGGAAAATTTTATTTCGATCCGGATGGTCGACATCAGGCGGCAGCCCCACGATGGGGGAAACCTTTTCCTCGTAGGAAAAGAAGAGCGTCTGCATGGCGAGCGCATACCATTCAAGGAATACGCGCACGCGCTTCTGGTGCCAGGCATCGCGGTTGGTGGCGATGAAGCATTCGACGGGCGGATGAAACCAGCCGGGGAGGACCGGCACGAGCCGTCCGTCGGCAATGTCTTCAGCAATCTGAACGAGCGGCATGTCGACGGCAACTCCCATGTCGCTGAGGAGCGCATTGCGGATGGCGAGGATGTCGGTCGAGCGGATGGAGCGCGCAAACTGAACGGGCGCTTCCCGGGTGCCGCGGAAAAGCACGCGCGTTTCGCTTCTCACGGGACCGTTGTAGATGTATCCCGTATGAAGCTTCAGGTCTTCCGGGTTGACCGGCATGCCGTAGCGGCGGATGTACCCGGGACTTGCAACCGGAAGATAGACGTTTCTGCCGCGGCTCATGTAGACGAGTCCGGAGGTCTTCGGTTCGCCGGTGAGCGTTGCGACTTCGCAGAGTCCCTTTTTGAGCTCGGCTTCCTGGAGGCCTGAGAGAATTTCAATGCGGATTTCGGGGTGAGCCTTCTGGAATTCGGAGAGGAGCGGGGTCAGGCGCCGGGAGGCAAAACCCGGGGCGGACGAGAGCCGGATGCTGCCGTCAAGCGTTCTGTTGGCATCCATGAGGCTCGTCATGAGCGAGTCGTGCGCGCGGAGGATGGTCTCCATGCGCTTCTGCGCGGTTTTCCCGGCGGGGGTCAGCCGGAGCGGGCGGGAATTGTGCTGAATGAGTTCCGTGCCGAGCGCCTTCTCAAGTCCCGCAATGGCGCGCGAGAGGGTGGAGGGTTCGGTTTCAAGCGCCTTCGCCGCTGCCGACAGAGTTCCGGTTCGCGCGAAGCAGAGGAACTGCCGCCAGGCAGAGAGGTCGTCGGTTTTCGGCATGGTCTGGTCCTTGAAATGCTCATCCACGCTCTCCATTCTCCTACGAAAGAAGATTGGGAGTACGGTTCTATTTTGCACAATGCGCAAAATTAGTTTGCGCAAAAAGGTATTGTAAGAAGACGTATGCGGGCAGAAACTGCGTCCTTATGAAGAGACCATAAGCGTCTCGGCATTCTCAGAATCAACGAAGGAAAAGAAAAGCATGGCCCGCGAACATGATGAGTTCTTCTGGATTTCCGCCATCAACAAGGCGACGGTTGTCGTTGAAGGACGAAACGGTCTTTTTGATGAAGCGCTTCTTCGCCTCGCGGCGAAGGGCATAGACGCCGTGGAAAAGGCGGGCGATGCGGATCCGGCGAAGCGCCCGGCCTCCTACATTGCGTACGAGCCGCTTCTCATCGCCGCGACGAATCCTGAAGTGACGGCGATCCACGCCGGCCGCTCGAGCCAGGACATTCTTTCCACCACACGCATGGCGATCATGCGCGACCGCGCGATGACCTTCGCCGAATCCTTCGACCGGGTGATCGCGAAGATCCTCGAGCTTGCCAGCGCCAACCTCGATACGATCGTTCCCAACTACACGAACGGCGTGGCGGCACAGCCGACAAGCTACGCGCACTATCTCTTAGGCTTTGCCGCTCCGCTCCTTCGCGACCGCGCGCGGCTCGAGGAATACCTTTCCCGCTACAACATTTCCTCGATGGGCGCGATGGTTCTGAACGGCACCGGCTGGCCGCTTGATCGCGACGGCATGGCTAAGGCGCTCGGCTTCGACCGTCCGGTGAGAAACGCCTTCGACGCGACCTGCGAGGCGCCTGTCGACACGGCGCTCGAATTTGCGTCGATCGTCGGCTCGGTCGCCATTCATCTCGGCTCCATGGTGAACGACATCATGGTGCAGTACGCGCAGCCGCGCCCCTGGATTCTTCTGGCCGAAGGCGGCGAAAACACCTACGTTTCGTCGGCCATGCCGCAGAAGCGCAATCCCGGCCTCATGAACAACTGCCGCGCGGACTGCTCCGACGTCGTATCTGAAATGAATGCCGTCTTCATGCGCGTTCACAACGTGGTGCCCGGCATGACGGACGGCAAGAGCGTTGCGAAGAACGGCCGCATGGCTAAGGCCGCTGTCGGCATGTGCGAAAGGTTCCTCAAGGTCCTGAACGGCCTTCGCATCAATCCCGCCCGGGCGCTCGAGGAACTCAATTCCGACTGGACGGCTTCGCAGGAAATCGCCGACCGCCTGATGCGCGAGCACGGGCTTCCCTTCCGGATCGGGCACCACATGGCGAGCCGCATGGTGTCCTATGCCCGCGCGAACGGTCTTCTTCCGCTCAACTTCCCCTATGCCGAAATCGTCCGGATCTACCGAGAGGAGATCACGGAGGAATTCCCGGAAGCGTCTCCCGTCTTCCCGATGAGCGAAGCGGAATTCCGCGATGCGCTTGATCCCAGGAAGATCGTCGAAAACCGCCGCACGGCCGGGAGCGCCCGTCCGAGCGAGGTTGAAGCGATGATCGGCGAAGATGAGGCGGCGCTCCTCGCACTCAGGTCGAAGCTTGAGGCGCGGGAAGCGCAGGTTGCAAAAGCGCTCGAAGCGCTCGACGCCGATTTTCGCCGCTATCTCTGACGAACCGAAAAACACCCCGAAAATCACGAATAAAAGTTAAACCACTGGAGAAACCAAAATGTCAGCTCTCCTGCCATGGATCGCAGTGATCGTCACGATCATTGCCGGCTGGGCGCTTCTGAAGCGCTACCAGACGCACCTGGTCCTTCTCTTTGCAGGCCTTGTCATCCTCGTCTGCGTCGCGCTCATGGGCGAAGCGAGCTTCCTGCCCAAGGGCGTGAAGCCCTCGGGATTCTGGCTCTTCGACATCTTCGCTACGCTAAAGAGCATTGCGACGAAGCAGAGCTCCGGGATCGGCTTCCTCATCATGACGGCGGGCGGCTTTGCGGCCTACATGGACCGCATCGGCGCTGCGAAGGCCTTGGTCGACATCGCCGTGAAGCCCCTCGCGAAGCTTCGCGCGCCTTACGTCGTTCTGGCTGCGGGGTATCTCGTCGGTCAGATCCTCGTGATGGTGATCCCGTCCGCCGCGGGTCTTGCAATGCTTCTGCTCGTTGCGCTCTTCCCGATTTTGAAGGCTGTGGGCACGTCCCCGGCTGCAGCGGCAGCCGTGATCGGCACCTCCGCCGGCATGACCTTCACGCCGACCGCCGGTACGGCAAACCTCGCCGCCAAGGTTGCGGGCCTCGATCCGATCATCTATCTCGTGCAGTATCAGCTTCCGCTTGCTGTTCCGACCCTCATCGTCTGCTGCGTTGCGCACTACTTCGTGCAGCGCTGGTACGACAAGAAGAATGACGACGTTTATGCCGAAGCGGCTGCCGTGAAGGCCGTGGATGCACCTCAGGTTCCGAAGTGGTACGCCATCTTCCCGATCCTTCCGATCGCGCTCCTCATCATCTTCTCGAAACTCGTCATTGCTTCCGTGAAGCTCGACACGATCGCCGCGCTCTTCATGGTCTGGACCGGCGTGGTCATCATTGAGATCATTCGTCTGCGCGACGTGAAGAAGATCTTCAAGGACGCGATGGCGATGTTCCAGTCGATGGGCAAGATGTTCGCGGGCATTGTCGCGCTCATCATCTGCGCGGAATTCTTCGCGACCGGCCTTCAGACCTCGGGCCTCATCGACGCGCTCATCAAATCCGCGCAGGGCGTCGGCGCCGGCATGGGCGCCATGACGGTCCTCCTCACGGGCATTGTCTCGGTGGTGACCTTCCTCACGGGGTCGGGCGTCGGCGCTTATTCCTCCTTCGCTACGCTGGCTCCGGATGTGGCCGCCGGTCTCGGCGGTTCGGTTGAAGCGCTGGTGACTCCGATGCAGTTCGCCTCCGGCATGCTTCGCGCCATGTCGCCGGTTGCGGGCGTCATCATCGCGGTTGCGGGCGCCGCCGGCGTCTCCCCGGTTGCGATCGTCCGCCGCACCTGGATTCCGATGATTCTCGGCCTCCTCACGACTCTCATCGTGAATCAGATCCTCTTCGGTTGATAGCCGGACAATTCGTCGAATCCATCAAAAGCTCCCCTGAGGCTTCTCGTCCCGGGGAGCTTTTCTTATGGCCATGCGTGTAAAGAGCCGCATGGCCTCTACGACATAAAACGACGCCCGGCGTGCTATACGGCTAGAATGGCCTTCAATCCACACGACCGGAGCACTATCCATGCCGCGCTACGCCAATCAGAACAAAATTACCGATGCGCTCATCGTCATTACGATTCTCAAGCAGATTCCGAGGCATTGGATTACGGCTTCCCAGATCCAGCAGAACCTCTCTGCGCTCGGCATGGAGCTCACTCCCCGGCGTCTGCAGCGCATTCTGGAAAGCATGCGCGACTGCGAGGAGCTTCAGATTGAAGTCGATAAGACCAATCGTCCCTACGGCTACAGAAGAAGCGTTCCGGACTCTGATCTCGTGATCGACAACCTGCCGCCGACGCAGAGCCTCCTGATACGCCTTTTTGAAGAGCACATGCACTATCAGCTGCCCGCTCCCATTACGGGCTCGCTCAGGTATCTCTTCGACAAGGCGAGCCTTTCCCTCAAGGAGCAGGGGGCGACAGACAAGATGAACCGGTGGCTCAAGAAAGTCGCCTTCGTCTCCGGGTGCGTGCCGATGATGCCCCCGAAGATCCTTGAGCGGATCTTCAATGCCGTGAGCGAAGCACTCTACCGGGACGTCATGCTTCACGTGAAGTTTGAAAACAGCCGGGGAGAGCAGAATGAAGCCGACGTGTCGCCGCTCGGTCTTGTTCAGCAGGAGCAGAGGCTCTATCTCGTCTGCCAGTTCGCGGGCTACGACAACTACCGGCATCTCGCGCTTCACCGCATTTCCGGGGCCCGGGTGCTTGATTTCCCGGCAGTGAGACCCAGGGACTTTTCGCTCGACAAGTACATCAGCGAGCGGCACTTCAACTATTCGAACGGCCGCCGCGTGCGGCTGATTCTCGAATTCACGAGCCCCGAGACGGCGAGGAACCTTTCCGAGACGCCTTTCAATACGACGCAGAAGCTTCAGAAATTGCCCGACGGCGCCTGGCGGCTTGAAGCCGATATGGACGATACCGTGCTCCTTGACGGGTGGATCGCGGGCTGGCGCGAAAAAGCAGGGATCCGCAAGGTGGAGAAGATTCTGATCGCTGAAAAGGCCTGATGCCGTCCTGACGATATGGACTGGCTCCTTTTGCTTTTTGCCGGCGCCTTTGAGGTCGGCATGACGTTTTGCCTCGGGAAGACCCGGGGCGCGGCAGGCTTTGAATTCTGCCTCTGGGCCGGCGGATTCCTCATCTCGGCCGCGCTCAGCATGGGACTTCTCGCAAAGGCTTCTCAGACGCTCCCGCTCGGCACCGCTTATGCCGTCTGGACGGGCATCGGTGCCGTGGGAACCGTTCTTGTCGGCATCCTGGTTTTCAAAGAGCCAGCGGCGCCTTTAAGACTCTTTTTCCTCTTTACGTTGATTGCTTCCCTGATCGGACTGAAGCTCGTGTCTTAAGGGGGCTTCCATAAATTCGGAAAGCCAGTTTTTCCACTTCGCCGACAGTAC
>ERZ1034901.1850-NODE-1850-length-14154-cov-8.960139_pt1 | contig 14154 bp, 12 predicted proteins | sample MGYA00520628_ERZ1034901 | MGnify/ENA primary metagenome ERZ1034901 (study PRJEB33766, sample SAMN09781783) | gut metagenome | biome: gut microbiome | host: Homo sapiens | place: Madagascar | study: EMG produced TPA metagenomics assembly of the PRJNA485056 data... | reverse complement strand
TGGGTGGGGTGCGATTGTTCGCCGGTGAAACAGCCTTGGGGAATGGGCGTTTTGCCTTTGGGCTTGGGGGAGCTAACTTGGACGATAAAATTATTTTTTACGTGCCTTAACTCGCCCGGGTTCATGGGCTTTGGTAGGGTGAACGGCAAAGCAGTCTGCAAGGGAGGTGAGGGAATCAATGAGGTTTGACTTTGGGGGCCTGCAAGGCAGTTCCCGACTTTTGAGTGCGAACCCCATTTGAGAGAGCCGTCTGCCCGAGAGATTTTTGAGCGGTTCGCACCGGAATTCTTCAGGTTTTTTCGGGAAAAAGTCTTTTCTTTGAGGAGGGATGCATCTATAATAGAGATGAAATGGTTCGGGTTGCTGGATTTCTTTCGATTTTGGGAGCATTTTCAGCAATCTTTGCCTTGCAATTTATACCCCGCAAGGGGACGGAAACCGAAAATACACGGTGCAAAAATCAAAATCAGCGTATTGCAATTTATCCCCGCAAGGGGACGGAAACATCGGCCGCCACGCAAGCGGCCACGTACCAGATAATTGCAATTTATACCCCGTAAGGGGACGGAAACAGAGTACGAGCCGCCTTGCGAACGCCCCACCACATATTGCAATTTATACCCCGTAAGGGGACGGAAACTTCCCGGCGTTGTAAGCATTTTTCAGGTTTTCCAATTGCAATTTGTACCCCGCAAGGGGGCAAAAAAAGCACCTCCACCGCTGGAACATTCCAGTTGTGGAGGTGCTTTTTGTCCTGGTCAATTTATGCGGGCACGCGGTTTTATAGCTTCTTTGTCACCGGAATCACTTCGCCCCCGGCCGGGGCCTTCGGCTTCATGGGGGCGATCTCCGCTAGATGGTCCGCCACATCCTGAAGGGTCTGCCGGATGCTCTCCACATCCAGCGGCAGAATGCGTTCGCTTTGCATTCGGTACGTATTGTCGTTGGCGTGGTTGATCTGGTTGCGGTACTGCATCACCTGCTGGTAGAACAGGCCCGCCTCCTCGATTTGGCGGCGCACGGCCGGGTCGATCACCAGTTCCTCTTTCTCAAGGGCACGGCTCAGATACGTGTGCATCTCCCCCGCATTGGCAACGCCGTACAGCATATTGCCGTCTGCGTCCGCCTTGCTTCTGGTCAGGCGGAGATCTGCCGTATAGGGGTACTCATACTGCAGCAGAGCCATCCGGCAGAAATGGAAGTGGAACAGCGGGTAAACCCACGCCTTGCCGCCATTCTGCTTCTGTTCGGCCATGTAGTCCCAGCCCTTCCGGGTGGGCTGCACAAACAGGTGGCTGCACACGTAGGCGGGCATCTTCTCGCACAGCAGGGTCAGCGCCTGCTGGTACATCCCGTGGTCGGTGCACCAGCGCACCAGGGCAGGCAGGGTGTCCTCCGCCGAGCGCAGCAGGCCCTCGAATTCGGTGCGGAAGCGGTCGCCCAGCAGGTTGAAAAACAGCCCGTTCAGGTTCTGGCTCTCCCGCGGGGCAGCCTGCAGCGCCTGCCCGATCCGGGCCAGGTCCTCGCCCAGGGCCTGCACGCGGCAAAGGGCCAGATCGTCCGAGAACTGATTGATGCGCGCCAGCAGGATGTGCAGAGCGGGGGCGTTTTCGCCCTCTTGCCGCAGATAGCATTTCAGCTTGCGGGCCGTGCCGGTGGAGAAAAACTCATCCATGGCCGTGATCAGGTCAAACAGGCTGTACAGCTCGCTGCTGTCGTGCACGCGGGTTTTGCCGTCCGGCAGCAATTCGGCGTAGATCACCCGCCGGGTGTCCACATGGCGCAGGTCGCGCATACAGCGGGCCGCCGTGATCAGCAGCATGGCCGTGTCGCGCAGGCCGCCGGAAAGGTCGATGGACAGGGTGTCGCCCGATTCAATGTACCCCAGCAGCTGCGAGATGGCGTGGAACTGCGCCGTGTCGTCCATGCTGTCCGGCACCGGGATGACCACCAGCTGCTCCGCCGGAATTTGCATTGCGGGCAGGAACACATCCCGGAAGTACTCCAGCGTGGTGCGGGCCGTGCCGTCCGGCAGCGTCACCGTTTTTTCGCTGCGCACCCGCTCGCTGCACAGGGCGAGAATGCAGTCCGGCCCTTCTTCGTACTGTTTCAGTTCCCGCACCGCGGCCTCGTTGGTCTGGGTGCGGATTTTCGGGTCGTTTGCCGAAAATCGAAACTGGCTCATATAAAGCAGCAACACCTTGCGTCCCATTTTCACTCTTTCTCCTGTTCTGTTTTCATCTGCAGCAGTTTTTTCTGCCAGGTTTTGCGCCGCTGGGAGATGGCCGCCCGGCTCACGCCCAGAAATTCGGCCACGGTTTTGTCCTGCGCCGGGTTGCGGCCCTCTTCCGCAAGGGGGTTCAGCGCCGCACGGGGCAGCTCTTCGGGCCTATGGCACGCATGGGGCGGGCACACCGTAAAGGCCACATAACTGCGCAGCAGCAGAATGTCCCACAGGCAATTGTCCCGCTCCAGCGGGCGCAGATCGTCGCAGTTGGCCAGCCGGGCCGGCGCGTCCTCGGCGAGCGGCTGGGCATCGCCATTGCGCAGATAACCCAGCAGCACGCTGCTCCACAGCGGCCCGGCGGCCTTGCCGTATTCTTCTTTTTTCGCAAGGCTCATCAGGCCAATGCTCCGGTGCAGCCATTGCAGCACTTCGCCGGTCTGCTCGGCCTGCCGCTCCACGCTTTCGCCGTCGGCCGCAAGGCGGTCGCCCAACGGCACGTCTGCCCCGCCGGGGTCGTCCAGGCTGAGGATAGCCTGTTTGTTCCGCAGGGCGGCCAGCAGCGTTTTTACCCCGATGCCCGCAATGTCGGCCACAAGCTGTGCCTTCTCCAGGCTGTGGGCAATCATCCCTTCGGTAATGCCCTCGCGGTCCATGTACTCCAGCGCCTTTTTCACCTTGCGGTTGGTTTCACGCCCGAAGCCGTTGGTTTCGTCCGCCTGAAGGCTGCGGAACTGCGTATGCTTTACCGCACTGCGCAGGTATATGCTGAAGGTCTGCCCCGGCTTTGGTTCCCAGCGGCCGAACGCCGCCAAAAACGCCGTACAGAAGGCCTCGCTGTCCAGCTCATCCTCTCGTTTTCGCCCGGGGCCAAGCGCAGCACGAAAGCAGTCCGCCCAAAACGCCCGATAGCGGGCATCGCCTTCGGCCTGCAGCCGGGCGCGCTGTTCCGGCGGCAGCTGCAGCAGCGGCGAAGCATCGATCTCCGCCCATGTTTTCACGTCACGCATTGCGGCTCAGCCCTCCCGGTGTTCGCTCATCCAGATCAGCTGCCGGAACACCTCTTCCGCGGTTTTGCTGTCCCGAATGCCGCCCACCAGCCCGGAAAGCTGGTACAGCACGGTCACATCGTTCAGGCATGCGCTCACCGTGCGGCCGTTTTGGCGGCGGATCTCGCCGTAGTAAATGCCGCCCACCTCCAGCTCGGTGTGGGTGGCCTCGGCACAGGTCAGGGCCGCCAGCGTCACCACCGGGATGCTCTTGGTGCCGTAGGTGATGCAGGCATACACCCGCGTGACCTGCGGCAGTACGTCCGCCACATCACGGCACAGCTGCGCCAGCGTGCCTGGATTCTGGTTTTCCGGCAGGGTAAGCCGGGTCACGCTGGTTTCCGGAATGCCAAGCCCGGCCAGCTCTTCCAGCAAAAGCTGCTCATTGCGCGTGGTGTCGTCGTTTTCCTGCCGGATGGCCAGCACCTGCGCCGTGTCGCCGGAGGCAAGCGTGTCCCGGATGACCTGAACGATCGGGAACCGGGTGGCCTGTGGGGGCGCGCTGCCCTCCCGCGCATAGGTCACCTGTTCCAGATCGTGGCTGCCCTGCAGCGGAATGACCGTCAGATACGTTCGGTGCATCTTGCTCTCTCCCCTTTTTCATACAATGTCGTTGTCTGTATCATAGTACGAAACCCGGTTTGGCACAACCGTTTTGAAAATTTCGTCGAGATTATTTTCGCTCACCCTTAACCGGCGGTTTTCCATGGGCTTTGATGGATTGCAGGCCAAAGGAGGAGTGCTGGATGCTCATCAATTTTTCCAACCATCCCTCTGCCCGGTGGAGCGCCGGGCAGCAGCGGGCGGCACAGCGTTTTGGCCGGGTGGTGGATCTTACCTTCCCGGCCATCGACCCGGCCGCTGATGAAGCAGCGTTGGACGCGATGGCGGCGGAATATGTCGCTCGGATTCTGCACCTGCACCCGGACGCAGTGCTCTGCCAGGGGGAGAGCACCTTTTCCTACCGCATCGTTCGGCAGCTGGAGGGGCAGGGCATTCCGGTTCTGGCCGCCTGCTCCCGCCGGGAAGTGCAGGAAACCGCCCGCCCGGACGGCAGTACCCTGCGCCAAAGTGTGTTCGTCTTTGCCGGGTTCCGCCGCTATGGCACCCCGCCCTGAGTGAAAAATTTTTCTGCACCGCCCTTAACTCGCTTCGTTCGATGGGCTTTATCGTACATGAAAGGGGCCGCGGCAGAAGGATAACTTTTTCGACCAACTATTTTGCATTTTCGGCCGTATATGTTATACTGGAGGAAATTCAACACTTTTTATGAAATTGCAGGAATTTCTCCTCAATTTTTATGCAATTCATTTGAATTCACTGATGTTTCAAACGCAAAGGAGATGATCGTTTGGATCTTCTTACCCTGCAAGCCACCTTTGGCGGGCTGCTGCACGATACCGGCAAAGTCGTGTACCGTGCAGGCGGCCAGAGCGGCAGCCACAGCGCACAGGGGTACCAGTTTCTGAAGGGTGTGCTGCCCGGGCCGGACTGGACGCCCATTCTGGACTGCGTGCGCTACCACCACGCCAAAGAACTGCGCGGCGTGCAAAAAAGCCTGCCGTCAACCTCCCCTGCCTGGATCGTGTACCTGGCCGACAACCTCTCGGCAGCGGCCGACCGGCGGGAGATCGAAGGCGAGAGTTCCCAGTTCCGGCGGGATCTGCCGCTGAATTCGGTGTTCACCCACCTGAGGGGATTCCATCCCGGCTGGGTAGTGCCCCCGCAGCCGCAGGACGCCAAGCTGCGCCTGCCGCAAAAGCTGCAATCTCTTTCGGCCTCGTTTTATGGCGGCGCAGTGCAGAAATTGCAGCAGCGCCTGCCGGAACTGCTGCCGCAGCCTGAATGGGTCAACTCGCTGCTGGGGCTGTTGGAAACCCAGCTCAGCGGGTTCCCCTCCAGCACCTGCACCGGCGAAAGCGCGGACATCTCCCTCTACGATCACGCCAAAACAACGGCGGCCATGGCCGCCTGCATCAGCGGCTATGTGCAAGCAAACGGCATCACGGACCTGCGCCGGGCGCTGTTTGAGCAGGAAGCAGACTTCCGCAAGCAGGACGTTTTTCTGCTTTACACGGCAGATTTTTCCCGCATTCAGAAGTTTCTCTACACGGTTCACACCGAAAATGCTCTGCGCTCGCTGCGCAGCCGGTCGTTCTTTTTGGAACTTCTTCTGGAGCATTATCTGGACGAACTTCTGGCTGGGTGCGGCGTCTCCCGCGCCAATGTGATCTACACCGGCGGCGGGCACTGCTATGTGCTTCTGCCCAACACCCCCGCCGTCCTCGAAGTGCTGGCCCAGTGGAACCGCCGCTTCAACGGCTGGCTGCAGCAGCAATTCGGCACCCAGCTGTTTCTGGCCCATGCCCGGAGCGCCTGCTCCGGCAACGACCTGACCAACACCCCCGCCGAAAGCAGCCCTTATAAAGAGCTGTTCCGCCGGGTGAACCGCCTGCTGGAGCAGCACAAATTCCGCCGCTATACCGCGGACGATCTGCGGCAGCTGAACGACACGGCTGCCTACCCGGACGGGCGGGAATGCAAGGTGTGTGGCACCAGCGCCAACCTGAATGAGGACCTTTGCCCGTGGTGTAGGATGTTCGTGGAGCTTTCCAGTGAAATCCAGAAAAAGCCGGTGTTCGTGGTCAGCCGCATGGCGTCCAAGGCGGATGCCTGCCCGCTGCCCGCATTGGACGGAGGGGAGGAATACCTGACCCTGACCACGGTGGACACAGCCCGAATGCGGCTGAGCAGCGCAGAGGACATTGTGCGGGTTTACACAAAAAATGCACCCTTTACCGGACTGACCTACAGCACCAACCTGTATGTGGGCGACTATGCCGCCAGCAACGAGATGGAAAAGCTGGCCGACCAGTCCGAGGGCATCCGCCGCATTGCGGTGTGCCGAATGGATGTGGACAACCTCGGCCAGGCCTTCATTTCCGGCTTCGAGCAGGAAACTGAGAGCGACCCGGTTCGGCGGATGCATTACGTCACCCTGTCCCGCACGGCGGCATTCTCCCGGCAAATGTCGCTGTTCTTCAAGTGCTACATCAACGACATTCTGCAGGGGCTTCAGGTGGCCATCGTCTACGCAGGCGGCGACGACGTTTTTCTGGTGGGCGCATGGAATGACATTCTGGAGGCCGCCCAGCGCATCCAGAGCAAGTTTGCCGCATTTTCCTGCGGGGCGCTGACCCTGAGTGCCGGCATCGGCATTTTTGACGACCACTATCCCATCCGGCTTTCGGCCGAAGAAACGGCGGAACTGGAAGAAGCGGCCAAACAGATGGACGGCAAAAATGCCGTGGCTTTGTTCACGCCGGAGCGTAGGGCCGTGCGGGATGCAAGGGAAAACCTTCTCGTGCAGCCAGAGCAGGGGCATGTTTACAAATGGGATACCTTGCGCGATGAGGTCCTTGGCGAAAAAGTAGCGTGCCTGCAAAGTTTCTTCAACAATGCTGACAGCGAGCATGGCAACGCCATGTTGTACAATCTGCTGGCCCTGCTGCGGGAGGCGGAGAAGGACCGCATCAACCTGGCCCGGTACGCCTATGTGCTGGCCCGGCTGGCCCCCAAAAAGAACGCCCCGGAATACCGGAACTATAAGGCGTTTTCTGACAAGATGATGGAATGGGCGATGGACGCCAGCCAGCGGCGCCAGCTCATCACGGCGATCTACATCCATGTATACCAGCACAGAAAGGGTGGCGAAAAAGATGGCACCATATGACAACAAGCACAGTAGCTATGGCGGTGGATACGGCAGTGGCTACAGCAACCACGGCGGCGGCCGTGGCAATGGCTACGGCTGTTCCAACAACCGCGGCAACTCTCACAAGCCAAAAGAACTTCCGCCTGAAATTGTACCACAGAAAGTGCCAGACGATTATGTTGACCAGGCAGAAAGAATCATGCGCAGCCTGATGGAAAACGGAAAAACCGTGACCACCAGTAAAATCCGCAATCTGCTAAGCCTGGTGAGCGAAATCTATAACAAGGAAAACATCCGCACCGACAAAGAGCTGATGCCAGACAGTGTGGTCAGTCTCAATCTGATGCGGGTGCGTGTGGCATACGAGTGCGGCCGCGACAATGCGGTGAAAGACTTTGTTGCAAAAACAAAACTGCTGGAATACCTCAAGGGCATTTCCAGAGACCGCGCGGACCTGATTCGCTTTGCGCATTACATGGAAGCTCTGGTTGCGTATCACCGCTATCTCGGTGGGGAGGGTTGAGTTATGTACGGAAAAATTCTGATCCAGTGCGACCTGGTAGTGCGCACCGGCATGCACATCGGCGGCTCGTCCGCCTTTTCGGCCATCGGCGCAGTGGACAGCCCCGTAGTGCGTGATCCTTACACCGGTTACCCCATTGTGCCCGGCAGCAGCCTGAAGGGCAAACTGCGCACCCTGCTGGCGCGCAGCCGCTGCCAGGACATTGAGAACATGCCCGATTTTGATCAGGACGATGAAGTGATTCTTCGGCTGTTCGGCTCATCGGAGCCGGTGCGCCGCTCCCGCCTGCAGTTTGCGGACGCCTTTCTGTCCAACGCTGATAAGCTAGCCAATGTGGGCGTGACCGAGGTCAAAACCGAAAACGCCATTTCCCGCGCCAATTCCGTTGCAAATCCCCGGCAGATCGAACGCGTGATCGCCGGTGCAAAATTTGCCGTGCGCATTGTCTACGAGGTCACCGATCCTGATCAGATTCATGAGGACCTTGCGCTGCTGGCGAAAGGCATGAAGCTGCTGCAGATGGATTATCTGGGCGGCCATGGCTCCCGCGGCAGCGGGCGGGTCAGCCTGAAAAACTTTGCGCCGGAAAGCTACGGCGCACCGGCAGACCGCGATGAATTAAAAGCCCTCTTTGATGAGGTAGACAGCTATGAACTATTTCCTGTTTAAACTCCAATTCGATACCGCCGTTCACTTCGGCAGCTCCGACTCGGCTCTTTCGCTCTACACCTCGGAGGAAACACTTCGGGCGGACACCCTGTTTTCCGCGCTGTGCCATGAGTCCCTGGTCCAGCACGGAGAAGCAGCCTTGCAGCAGCTGTGCAGCGAAGTACAGCAGGGCAAATTTCTGCTCAGTGACCTGATGCCCTGCCACGATGAGACCTTCTATCTGCCAAAGCCCATTGCCCCCTCTGAATCCACCGAAGAAATGGAGACCAACCTGCGCAAAAAAGTAAAGAAGCTGGCCTGGCTTCCCGTTCTGCGCTTTGACGAGTACGCCAGAAGCCTTCATGCCGGCCACTTTGACCCGGGCAAAAAAGGCTGCGAAGTGTGCACCGGCTTCGGCACCCATTTTGAGCAGACCAAAGCCGCTGTACCGGCACAGGGGGATGCGCGGCCCTATCAGGTCGGGCTGTTCCGGTTTGCGCCGGACTGTGGGCTGTATTTCATCTTCGGATGTGCCGAGGAACGGCAGGCCGAAGCGCTGGAACATTTGCTAAACGGGCTTGGCATGACCGGTATCGGCGGAAAGGTCAGCGCAGGTTACGGCAAATTTCACGTTGTGGACACGATCCTGCTCAACGAACCCTTTGACACGCAGACAGAATGGCTGTGCCGGGCGCTTGCGGCGGATCATGCTGCACAGCAGCTTTTGCTGACCACCAGCCTGCCGCAGGACACCGAGCTGGACAGTGCACTGGAAGTGGCCTCCTTCCAGCTGGTGCGGCGCAGCGGCTTTATGGCGTCGGACCATGTGGATACTCCACAGAAGAAAAAGACCCAGTATTTTCTGGCAGCCGGGTCGGTGCTGCAGCATCGGTATCAGGGCGCATTGTACGATGTCAGCCTGGTGGAATCCCATCCGGCCTACCGCTATTCCAAGCCGATCTTTATGGGGGTGAGCTTATGACACAGCAGGATCATCTGCAAATGTTCGACCTGATTCTTACCGCCTGGTCTCCCCTGTTCATCGGCAATGGCAACCGCTACACGAAAAAGGAATATTTGCACAACCGCCTCAACGGCAAGGTGTCCTTTTTCGACACGCAGAAATTCTTCAGCTTTCTGGTCGAGCGTAACCTGGTAGAAAAATACACCCAGTTCATGCTGAGTGGGCAGTCTAGTCTTTGGGAATTTCTGACAAGAGACTGCCGCATCCCGGACACCGACCTGAAGCCGCTGACCCGGTATCAGGTCGCCGTTGGGGACGCGCTGGATGCCTCCCACTCACTGAAAGAAATCCACGCCTTCCAGCGGGATGCCTATGGCCGGGCCTATGTTCCAGGCAGCAGTGTCAAAGGTGCCCTGCGCACCGCGTGGCTGCTGGACGCTGTGCTGGATGACAGGGCCGGCAACCATACGCTGCCGCCGCCCTCCAAGAACAAAAAAGTGGCGTTTTCGGAGGAAGATTATGTCAATCTGCTGCGGCTAAGCCAGAAGCAGCGTTCGGACGCCGTCAACAGCATTTTCCGCGGCATTCAGATTTCCGACAGCCAGCCCATCCCGGACAAGCAGATGATGTTGGCTGGAAAAATTGATTCGTCCACCGATGGCGGCACCCACAGCATAAATCTATGCCGGGAATGCGTCGCGCCCAGCACCCATATTCGGTTCCGCCTGACGCTGGATCAGTCGATTCTCAAAGGACGCATCACGAAGGAAACTCTGGAACATGCCATTCAGCGCTACGATGCCTACTATCAGCAGACCTACGGCCGGAAATTCACACCGCCCGCCGGCAGCGTCAGCCTGCCGCGGCAGCCGTACCTGATTCTGGGCGGCGGCGCCGGGTTCTTTTCCAAGTCGCTGGCATATCCCTACCTGGGGGAAGAGCGGGGCCTGCACTGGACAGCAGATCTGATGACGCAGATGTTCCGGGGTCATAAGCATGAGCGAGATGCCGAAAACGGCATTTCGCCCCACACGATGAAGTACGCCAGATTCAATGGCCGATTCTACCCGTATGGATACTGTGGGGTGAGCATTGTATGATTGAACAGCTGCAATTTGTTCTGACGCCGCCGGAAGGGATTCGCGTGCCGCAGGCATATGCCTACCGCCTGTACGGGTGGCTGTTGGAACAGCTTTCATCGGAACTTGGGGATACCCTGCATGAACAGGGTGAACATCCAGTCTCGCAGTTCCTGTACTTCTCCCCGGAAAGGCAGGCCCTTGTGTGGACGGTCAATCTTCTGAACGACGAGCTTCGTCAGGCTGCGGTGCCGATTCTGGAACAGGTACAGCAGATCCAGCTGCATGATCTGCCGCTCCACGCGGAATTGCTCAGCCGGGCGCAGCCTGTATCGGCGCAGCAGCTCATCTGCGCCGGGCGCGATCAGGCCGCAAACCGTGCAAAGCTGACGTTCCGTTCTCCCTGCGCATTCAAGCAGAACGGCCGGTATGCGATCTATCCTCAGGAGACGCTTGTTCTGCAAAGCCTCATCCAGCACTGGAACAATGCCTTTCCGGAAGTTGCGCTGACCGACCCGGACGCATTCCAGGCGCTGGCACAAGGGCTGCGCATTCTGGATTATGATCTGAGAACCACACGTTACCTGCTGAAAGAGGCCCGCATCCCGGCCTTCCGGGGCAGCATGACCCTGGAAGCCCGGCTTGCGCCGCCGCTGCTGGCGCTGTGGAATGCACTTCTGACCTTTGCCCCGTTCGGCGGCACCGGAATCAAAACGACCCTTGGGATGGGTGGGACGGAAGCGGAATTTATTCCGGCGCGGTTTCCGGATGGCCAAAAGGCGGCTTTATAAAAAGCCTGCCGCTGCACATTCTGCCAACATGCCCCTGGCAACGCCGAAACCACCTTACTGAACCACTTAAACCAACCGCCCCCTGTGCAGAGAAGGGTTCTCTGCACAGGGGGCGGTTTTGTCTGTCATTCCTCTTTTTTCATTTTGAACAGGACCCTCAGCAGCCCTGCCAGACATTTTGGGCTTCTCACCACGATCACCTGCATCCCGCGTTCCTCCCTTCGCTGCTCGCCCGGCACACCGGGGCGGACGGTTTTGCTGCATCTGCCCCAGTATATCCACGCGAAGGCCAGTTTGTGACGGCGGCCGCGGCTTTTTTGTGCCAATGGTGCAAAGCAGGAATGCGCGCCCAGCCCGTTTACAGCTCCGCGCCGTCGCCCAGGGTGGAAACCACCACAACTGGCCCCTTCGCTACCGTCATCTCCACCTCGTTCGCGGCGAAGGCGTTGCTCACCGCAAGGGGGAAATCCGCCGTGAGGGTCCCGTTCTCCAGCGGGTACTTTGCCCCCCGGATGCACACGCCCTCCGCCTTGCCCTCCAGCGGGAACAGCGAGAAGTAGGTCCAATTTTCCCGGGCAAGGCGCAGCGGCCGCCCGGGCATCAGGTACTGCACTCGGCTGCGCTCATCCTCCAGAATGGCCCGCACCCCCTGCTTTTCCAGCCACAGACCGGTGGCGAGGTTGGCCAGCGTATGCTCCATGCGCAGGCCGCCCAGCGCGCCCAGAAGCGTCACCTGCGAAAAGCCCTTTTGGGCGGCCAGGCGGGCCGCGTAGTGGGTGTCGGTGTCGTCCTTCTCCCGGGGCAGCACCAGCAGCTCGCCCTCGCCCAGGCCCTCCGGCCGGCGGGAGCTGTCAAAGTCGCCCAACACCAGATCCGGCACAAGCCCCAGCCGCCGGGCGTTGTGCCAGCCCGCATCGCAGGCGATCACATAATCGCCCGGCTGCCAGCAGCGGCGCAATTCTTCGCTCACCGGGCAGGCGGACAAAATCAGGCAGTGGTTGGTTCGTTCCATATGGGTTCTCTCCTCTTTCGCTCCGGCCGCCCCAATACAGAGGGCGCGCGGCCGGATTTTAAAAAGCCGCCGCTCGGGCAGGGCCTTGGTTCTGCCCCGCGCCCAAACGGCGGTTTTCTGGTTTCTGTGTTAGGAGCGGCTCAGCGCAGCTCCCACTCCTTCACCTGCTTGGCCTCGTCGTACATGGCGGCGTAGCTGTCGTAGCGGGTGGGCATAATTTCGCCCGCCTCCAGCGCCTGCTTGACGGCACAGCCCTTTTCGCCCCGGTGGGCACAGCCGGTGAACTGGCACTGCCCGAAATACGGCTCGAACTCTGGGAAGGCGTGCTGCAGGTTCTCCTTGGGGATGTAGCAGGCCCGCAGGGTGTCCAGGCTTGCGAAGCCGGGGGTATCGGCCACCCGGCCGCCCAGCACCTCAAAAATCTCCACTTCCCGGGTGGTATGGCGGCCGCGGCCCAGCTTCTGGCTGATGCTGCCGGTCTGCTGGGCCAGCTCCGGGGCAAGCGCATTCATCAGGGTGGATTTGCCCACGCCTGAGTTGCCGCAGAAGGCACACAGCCGCCCGGCGATCCAGCCCCGCAGTTCGTCCAGCCCCGCGCCGGTTTTGTAATCCACTTTGATGAACGGAATGGGCGTTTTTTCGTAGATCTCCGCCAGGCTGTCGGTGCTGGCCAGGTCGCCCTTGGTGCACACGATCACCGGCTGCACGTCCTTATCCACCGCAATGGCGGTGAGCTTATCCAGCACCAGGGTGCTGGGCACCGGCTGCACGGTGCTGGCCACAATGAACAGCACATCCAGGTTGGCCACCGGCGGCCGGATGAACACATTTTTGCGGGGCAGGATCTCGGCGATGACCCATTGGCCCGCCTCCTGCTCCAGCTGCACCTCATCCCCGGCCACGGGCGTGATGTGCCGCTTGCGGAAAATGCCCTTGGCCTTGCACTCCACGATCTCTATGCCCGTCTGCACATAATAGAAGCCGCCGATGCCCTTGGTGATATAACTCATGCCCTGCCTCATTCTCCGCTGCTGGCGGAATCGCCTTCGTCGGAGCTGTTCTCGTTGTTGTCGTCTTCGCTGTTGTCGTCTTCGTCGCTGTGGTCCGGCTCATGGTAGTTGCCGTCCTCATCCCACCAGCCCTGATCTTCGCTGGCGGCCGGTTCCGGCCCGATGGAGATGGCCACGTTGACGCCGCTGTTCATGCGCACCTTGCTGCCCGCGGCGGGGCTCTGGTCCACAATGGTACCGGCCGGAAGGTCGCTGTAGGTCTCCGTCACGCTGCCGATGCGCAGGTTTGCACTGCGCAGGCTGGTCACGGCGTCCTCCTGGCTGCTCAGGCCGATCAGGTTGGGCACCGTGCGGTTGATGTCCACCTGCTGCTTGCTCACGTACACGATCACCTGGGCGCCGCTGGCCAGCGAGGTGCCGGCCTCCGGCTCGGTGCGGATCACGGTGCCCACGGGCACGCTGTCGTCCACGGTCAGGCGCTGCACCACCGAAAGCCCCTGCTCCCGCAGGGTCTCCACGGCCTGGTCCTGGCTCATGTTGGTCACGTCCTTCACCTGTACCCACAGGGTGCCCAGGCTCACCTTCAGGGTGACCTTCTGGCCCGCCTTCACGGTGCGGGGGGGCTTGGGCGTCTGGCTGTAAATGTAGCCCTCCTCATAGTTGGAGTTGTACTCCTCCACATAGGTGATGGAGAACTTTTTGCTGTAATCGGAATTGCCCTCCACATCGGACTTGCTCATGCCCACAAAATTCACCAAGTCCACATCCTCCCGGTTGCTGAACAGGGCGTTGGTGGAGTTGGTGAAGATCAGGTAGCACAGCACGATGGAGCCGATCAGAAACGCCATGGCCATACCTGCCATGGCCGGGATGAAGTAACTGCCGTTTTTGCGCTTCCGGCCCTTGCGGGGGGCCGCTTTCGGGGCGGATTTCGGGGCCGCCTTGCCCTTGTGGGCACCGGTTTCTGCCATGGTCGATTCACTTCCTGCCTTTTTGTTCTGTCTCGCGGGCCGGGCAGCGGGGCGGCTCACCGGGGTGGGGGCCGCATCGCCCAGATATTTGTACTCAAACTGAATGCTGGGGTCCTGCTTGAACTGGCGGATGGCCTCCAGCATGGCCGGGGCGCTCTGGTAGCGGTC
>ERZ1034901.1849-NODE-1849-length-14155-cov-7.560142_pt1 | contig 14155 bp, 12 predicted proteins | sample MGYA00520628_ERZ1034901 | MGnify/ENA primary metagenome ERZ1034901 (study PRJEB33766, sample SAMN09781783) | gut metagenome | biome: gut microbiome | host: Homo sapiens | place: Madagascar | study: EMG produced TPA metagenomics assembly of the PRJNA485056 data... | reverse complement strand
ATATAAATGAAACCCCCCTCTTCATTTGTACACAAAGAGCAGGCTCATATGCACTCACCTGCATACAAACCTGCTTACCATTACACTAGCACTCTATACTCGTTGTTGCAATCGTAGCCACATCAATGTTAGCCTGATAAGGTGTGTCATAGCTCTGGTATCCAGTGTTGTCAGCTTTAATCTTGTCAAATGACAATCTAACCTGTCCATTATCAATAGCAATAACACCGTTAAAATCATAGAACTTAGTACCACCTGTCTGGTCTTGCATGTATCCGTTAACTGATGCACTAAATTTGTTAGAACCTAAAGTTCCACCAAGTACCAAACAGTTTTCATCAACAGTAGCAATCTGTATAACATCTCCACCGTTAATCTTTTTAGCATAATCAAAGTCAATAGTTATACGTCCTATGTTCCATGATGTAATACCATTAGACAAAGTAATTACGCCTAAACTGCTGATTTTCTTAACAACAGCTTCGTTAATATGGAACGGAACTGTCTGTCTATACTGAATGTCACAAGTACCATGTTGTAACCCATTTAAAAGGTAAGTCGCTAACAAGTCTTGATTCTCTTCATTCGGGTGCTGATTATCACTTCTACTGATACCTGCATAGTTATGCATGATGTACTCTGAATTAGTAATATATCTACCGCCATACTTGCCACACTTAGTATAAGCAGGAAGTGCATTACTGATAATCTGTTCACGTTTACTGTAGTCAACACTCCAACCAATCATAGCCACATAGATTTCAGCGTTAGGGAATTTCTGTCTAGCGTTAGCAAACGTATTCTTCATGCCAGTCATAATGTTAGACTGTGAAACGTCGGCATCATTCCATCCACCTGCATACAGAATCTTCTTGATACTTAATCTCTGTACATCGTCCATTCTGTTATAGGCGTCTGTAGTTAACTGGTTAAAGTCTTTAGTGAAGTCTGCACCACCTTTTTTACCAAAACCTGCACCACCAGTTTCTTCATGCCAGTAAGTTTTGTCAACAGTCCACCCAGCATATTGAGCCATAAGTTCCGGGAAACCAGTAACGAACCCGGCAGCTGTATATCCATCAGCATAGCTATCACCAATGATAAGCACATTGTTTTCAGTAGTAGACGCAAGGCGTTTTGTCTTAGCATTTTCAACCATAACGTTAATTGTATTTCCCTCTCTGTCAAGCATAGGAATGTAATCAAAGAACTCTGTTGTTGGTGACTGGACAGGCGTCTTGTATTTAATAGGTGTAGTGCTGTCGATGTCCATCCCGCCAGTTGTTACTGTTTTACTAGCACAATCTTCTGTTATATTTTCTGTACAACTTACTTTCATATTTTTTGCTTTGATTGTAGTTGGGCTAGTTGCTGTTAAACCACTTTCCACGCTAAAGTCACCAACTTTAACTAAAATTGATGCAAAATCTCGTATTACAAGTGGTGTCCCATAACTACCTTCAACTTTTTTACCTTTAATCCAAAAACTATTAGCAGTTAAATCAATTTTGTCTGCGCTTGCAACAATGTTTTTATCATAAATTGCAACACTAGTACTTCCAGAGGTTATAGTGACTTTATCTATCGTGACATTTGCTTCTCCTGCTGTGATGTTAGTTATTCCATTAACGTGTACAGTAAGGTTAATAGTAGTTGCGTCAACATTACCAGAGTTAATTGTAACAGTAGCAGTTTTAATTGTAGTATCACCACTTTCAACATTAGTGACACCCGTATTAACCTTAGTATTTTCACTCGTGATATCAATATTTTTAAGTGCATCCTTAATAGTAATTCTGCTGACCTTAATTGTATTCTGTTCACCAGTATCACTAAAGGTAGGTGAATCAACATTAGCACTAATGCTATCTATTTCAATGTAGTTTCTGTTACCGCTAACAGTGAACAGCTTTGTAGCATCACCAATGCAACTACATTTAATAACATTGTTATTTGACTCTAATGTAAAAAATTCTTTTCCAACTAGACTCGAAATGGTATTAAAGATAACATTATCACAATGTGAATTACCAGTACCGCGAATAATCAACCCTTTTTCAATAGCGTGGTCAAAAATAACATGACTAATCTGTACATTTCCACTGGCATTAACATCTAACAAATTGAATCCGTCTGTAAGAATACACTGTGAAATACTAGCGTTTACAACATCACACTTGATAAGGTCAACATTATTAACCTGTATATCACCGTTTCCGTCAAGCATCAAACCTGTTAAAGTAAGGCTCTTTACTGAACCCTTTAACATAGCTTCGGTTGCACCACCTCTAAGTACCAATCTGGTAACATATCTACCCTGTCCAAACATGGTAACGTCACTGTTCTCTGGAAGTGTTAGTGTGCTAGTAAGATAAGCACCACTAGGGAAATATACACACATACCGTGATGCGCCTTAGCATAGTCCAAGCAACCTTGAATGGCTTCGGTATCATCTGCTGAACCATCACCAACAGCAGGTTTTAAATTTTCTGGTGGATTTTTAACACTAAGCATATAATCACTTAAAATCTCTGCGATAATGTTATCAATTTCACCACTGGAAATGTACGTTTTAATAAGCTCTCTAATGTAGGAAGGAATCTCATTGTTGTTCTTAATAAGTTCATTTAACTTTTTAACAATTTTACCCTGCACTTCCGCATAACTAAGAGCATCATCGTACACCAATGGTAATACCTTTAAAGTACAATATCTAAGTGTTTCTACATCTGTAAACATATATTACTCCTTTCTGTTTTACCATAATCCAAAAAATAAATCGTCAAATTCTTTAATAACCTGCATATCAATATTCAAGAAAGTTTCACGGTATTTCATAATTAACGAACTGTAGTTTTCTGAATTTTGTTTACCTACAATAGTTTCGATATAATCTTCTGTAGTGTCAACGTTACCAGAACTTTGTTCACTATCTTTATAGGTACTACCACTTTTCTCGGTAGAATTACTGCTAATACTTTCATTACTACTATTTGTAGTGTTAATCTTTCTAGCGTCTGTAAGATAGGTCTGGTTATCAACACCAACTAAACCGCCCTGTGGTGTATCGCTGAACAAGTTCTTTTCTTCACCGTTTGAACTACTATTTTTATTACTACTTGTTGTTTGTGTGTTGTTAATATCCCTACTTCCATTTCCAGTTCTATTGTCTGTGCTTTTTTCATTTTCAGTTCTGTTATGTTTTCTAGTTAAGTCAACATCATGGAACGGGTCAAACTTTAACTTAGCACTTTCATATAACTGATTGTAGTAAGGCATAATTTCCTCTAACTTAGTGTTAACCCAAAGTTTCCAGATTCCTACAGTTTCACTACAAATCTCTCTTAAATAATAGTGCTTTAATATTTTACAACAAAGTATCTTTCTATAATCTTCATCAAAGAAAGGCACTTTACTTGTAAAAATTTTGTCCCATGATTTTGATATAACGTCATCCACCGAGTTAAATCCAACACTTTCATCTAACCCACTATCAGTTTCACAAATGTATCTAACTTCTGTCGTATATTTACTCATTTCCTGCACCACCTATCGTATTAGCACCCGGGTCTTCTGGTTGATTATCGTCACCTACCTGCTGAAAATCTTCACGATAATTTACTTCAATATTTGTACCGAACATATCATTTATTTTTTCAACAGCCTGTCTACGCGATTCTAACCTACTATATCTACTAGCAATAGTACCACCTTGGTTACGTGTGACTTCATCAGTTATCAATCTTTCTTTCTTCTGAATATTGATATTACTGATACCTAGATAAGTTAACGCTTCATTCCATATCTGTGTTTTTAACTGGTATAGTTTATCACATACATATGGTGCATTAGTGCTAAATGCTTTTAATGAGTTAATATCCAGATTCTTGTCACCAAAAATAAAAGGCGCATTTCCGTCATACTCTTTATATAAATTCAAAAGAGTAAGTCTTTGTTTTTCACTACCTTGTAACAGTACCGGTGTTTTCTGTGCATTTGCATTGACATCAATAATTCTATCAATGTTGTACAATCTTCGTGCAAACATTTCAACATCAAGAACACTGTTAGTATGCAAGTAATTATTCCAGATAATTACACTGTTATTATACTTTAGTAACTTCTGGTAATTGTTGTAACCACTGTACGCACGTCTGAGCATCGGATATCCGTACACATTAAGTTCACCATTAACGATGCAGTCTAAGCACAAGTCCCCTATCACATCGTCTTTGAAATAGACCATACAACCAGTTTCAAATAAATGCAATTCCAAGTATCTTGCGTCAACTGTATCTGGCAGGTTCTTCCATTCAAACATGGATATAGCCAGTTCTGTTAATCTGTTCAAATACTGACGATAAGTAAGGTTATTTAATATCATACTTTCGTCAAAAATGTCATGCTTTCTTCGCCCCACTTTATCACCACCTTATTACACTGGACTATTGTCCAAGTCATACCTACCAACTTCATACCCATGTTTCCAGAATGTCACACCGTTATCATAGATACTACAAATTTTTTTCATATCATCAGACGGGACGCTTCCTGTCAATGTGGCACTAACAGTTTTTACATAGTTCCAATGTGGTCTACTGTTGCGGTTAGGTATTTTTACTCTCTTAGTTGCATAACCAAACTTAGTAAAGAAATCGTCAATCATTCTTGCATATTGGTAACTTACACTTATCCTGCCACCCCAAAATGTTTTCTTTCCACTTGCAACGTCAACGTTACCACTATGGATATTCCCTCTTGCAACGTCAGCAGCGATAGAAGCTTTATACCCTTGTGATAAAAGATTCATTACAGTTCCGACACCTGCTAGTACGCCTAAAGGTGGAAAACTTACCCCTAAAGCAGACAGCCCTAAAGCAGATGCGCCTGCCGTTGCTGTTGTAGCTAATGGAAGTGCGTTCTGTGCTAACCACGCTTTGAAAGAATCAGTAGACCAACTGCACATCGGATAATCATCAAGAATCAATGATTCACCGTTAAGAGTTGTACCAACATGACTACCCTTGTAGCCATTCGGTCTTAATGCTACTTGTACTGGCATAGTCAAAGGAACATCAACGTGAAGCGCTACAGTTAGGTTTTCAAAAAATTCATATCTAAAACTTGCCGAAGATTTTCCGTTTTCAACTGATAAATAGTTATACGGATAAGTGTACAGTTTATTATTTTTAGGTCTATACCCGTCAAGTGTGTCACTTGCTGTTAAAGCAGGTACAGCAATGTCAAAGCCAAATGCACCTTTTGAAAACAGTATTTGCACCCCATCATCAGGAATAGACCCTCCGGTGGCTATAACAGGACACATATAAAGCCCTACAATAGCATCTGGCTTTTGGTTATAGCTCTGCAATTTTTTAGTTAAAGCTGAAACGCCTTTTTTATCTACATTGTATGCGAATAATGTGCAACCACCATAAATACCATCATATAGCGTTCCGTCTGGGTCTTCTGTGGTGTCGCACACCATACATACAATACACAATGGGTCAAGAACTTTACTTAATTTACCATATCCGTTATATACATACTCACCAGTGTCAAGGTTTTCTGGTATAATGTTAGCACCTATCTGATCACTTTCCGAGTGTTCACGTTCCACAAAGCAATAATCTGGTGAACAATCAAAAAACCATGTCTGCATAACGTCAATTTCAAAACTGATGTTGGATGTTACATCATTCACATATTCAACACTTGTGATAAAAGCATAAAACCACTTATTACCATAAGCTGAATTTTGAAACATCATGTAGTTGCAATCATAAAGACTGTCAGCTTTAATACCGACTCTTGCTACACCTCTTTGTACTCTTTGATAACTGTAGTTATTCATATTGTACTTAGTCAACCCACTAAAATAACTGTACTGTGCGCCTGCACTGTCAAACCATAATGTATGATCATATGTTGTATCTAGTGGTGCATCTTTTAGTAGTTTTATGTTAGTCTGGGGATTTATATACATAATTCACTCCTTAGTATGCTGTTACTTCTGTTTCATTACTCCAATAACTAAAGGTATCATTTTCACCTAAAGCTTTTATTTTAACAGTACAGCCTTTTAAACCGCCTGCGATAAAATCATCTGCATAACTATTAAGATATAAGAAGTTTTCTTTTGCTTCATATTCTTTCACAGAATTATCTGTTTTTGTAATTCTGATTTTATATGAAGTTGCGTTTTCAACGCTATCCCATTTAATGATTGCGGATGTGTAATTAAAATACCCACATTTCACTGTATAACTGGTAGCTGTTTCAACAGTTGGCGTCGTTAAGATGCATTTCTTAAACCAATTATCTGTGTAGTTTTTAATAGCATCTTTCAACTCACCATTCGGTTTAAAATCAATGTCTGGCATTTCAAAACTCGGCGGGTTCAGTGGCGGTGTGCAAGCGAACGCTGTTAAAGGCATAGCCATTACGCAAATAAGTAACGCACAGATTAACGTTTTAATTTTATTCATATTATACTCCTTTCTAACGGATGTGTGGCAGTAACTTAATACCACCACACACCCTTAGCATTACCCTTTATTTAAGGTAATAGCTGTATCAACAGTTGTAGCACCAGTAATAGTCGTAGTAGCAGTGTACTTAGTTCCGTTAATCTCTGCTACCAGAGTAATCTCTGTAGCAATCTGACTGTTAGGAATCATAACACCACCATAACGCTGAACAGCGATACCTGCTTTGGTTAACACTTCTGTCTGAATGAAGTTTACATTGTGTGGCTCAAGGCTCTGTCCATCTAAGACTGGACTGATAGTAAATACCGTAGCAGTATCACTTTCGTCCTTAGCGTCCACATGAGCTGTGATTGTAGCAGGTAATGTAATTGTAGCGTCATCTGTTACAAATACGCAAGCATTAGCGAACGGTGAGTTTGATACTGTTTTCCATGTGTGATAGAAATAATTCCAGTACAAACCTGATGCCACATACTTCTCTGTAAATTTGTTATTGTTGTCGTAAACCTGAAACCAGTTTTCATCCATAATAACAGCCTTTACATTTTTCATCAGTGCAAGTTCTTCCGCGGTAACTGCTTCGATACCATCAGAATTAGCTCTGATAATGTCAAAACGTTCATTGTCGAACTCTGACCAGTTGTCAATGAGAAACAGCCTACCCATAAAATCTGCTTTGTCCATATTGAAAGCACTTGCAAGTACATTCACGTCGTACTGTGCATTGAACATAGCGTCCATGAAAATAACCTGTCTTTCTTTTGGTGTGTTTGTTTTAACTGCCGCTTCATTGAACTCGCTTGACATAAACGGTAATAAGTTGGAAGTACCTCTGAACTGAACTGCACTTTCTGTAAGTGCTTCACCAGTACCGATTGACTTTGCATATACTCTGCCATGACTGATAGCCTTAATAAGCAGGTACTTAAAGAGCAGGAACTCGTCATACTCTGCACCTGTGTAAACAGCATCAACAATCTTAGCAATAAGGTTCTGCACACCATCAATGCTAAGAAATGCCTGCCTTAAATCTTCATCCTGAATGGTTACTGGATACATTACACGCCAGTTCATTACGTGGAAAGCTGAACGAACATCTGGGATAGTTCTCTGGAACTCTCTCTTTGGTGCTTTTTCTGCACTAAAGTCTACCGCTTTTGCAATTGAAACAAAAATATCTTCTACAGTTTCACCGTACTCAAGATATCCTTTTTTAAGAATTGAATACGGGTTGTTAAAGTTTGCAGACTGTACTCGCACAATTGCAATTCTGTTTACAAGTGCGTTGATAAACTGGTTTGCGAAAGCAGGTGTACCGTAGATAACTTCTCCTACTTTAGGGATATCACTTGCTTTTGTGACAGCAGGTACGTTCTGCTGATAATCATATGAAGCGTTCTGTCTGATAACGTTCATAATGTCAATTGTAGACGCATTGAGCGTACTATTAGCAATTCTTCTAGCCATCTTTTTTAAATCTCCTTAAATAAATCTGAAAATGTTCTTGGGGTATTATCTGGTTCTGGTTTTGGTTCTGGTTTTGGATCTGGGTCTGGTTCATTTGAGAAGAATCTTTCTGTGTATTTCTTTCTCCAACTTGCATCGTTTTCTTCATACTTGCTTTTCCAGTCTGTACCGTCACCGTTTGCTTTTTTTTCAAAGTCATCCAGTGTATCAGTAACATCCTCTAAAAAAGAGATAGCATCATCGTCAGGGTTTTCTCCTAACCTTGCTTTGAAACTTTCCAGAATTTCCTCTCTAGTTTTTACTGCCATTTAATCACCTCCTTTCAACTTAATAATGATATTTTAACATCATCCAAACTGGCATTGATTTCTTTTTTGTAGTGTGTGTACCACCGCCTCCACCACCTGCCGACAAGAATCTGTAAATAAGAACGGCATTGTTGAGTCTTTCGTCAACCGATAAGAACTCATTTTTTGAAAACCATTTGTTGATTGAAGTGTCATTAGCATGTTTAGTAATAAACTCATAACATTTTTCTGCATAGGTTACACGGAAATCCCATGTGTGATCGTGTATTCCTTCCCATCCTACGTTAAAAGCATGTGTTAATTCAGCTAAATCTGTGCTACTGGAAGTCAGAAAATCTGATAACGTAGCATATGAACTAGCTTCATCTCTGGAATACCAAACATTTTCATGAATTAAATATTGAAGTTGGCCGTTACCATCGTCATCTTGATATCCATTTTCTTGAAGCCACTCGTGCAACTTATAAAGTCTACCGTGTGTATCTCCACCAGTGTTTGTCCATTGCCCAAGTCCAAAACCAACATTTAAAGCTGTGAATGAACTAGCGTTCTGTCCTTCCCACATTCCTGGGTTTACACCACTTTCCTGCCACATATTACCGCATATTGCTGATACAACATATGGACTACACCCATAACCAGAAGCACCACCATCACCATATCTGAACAATCGTGGGAATGACGTTTCATAATTTTGATTACCAGTTGTTGATCCTATGCTTACTTGATGCGCTAACGGTGCATTGTCTGTATGCGCCCCCATGAATACGCCTTTTCCTTTGCCACCTTTGTAACACATTTCTGTATGAGAAACTGAAAGACCAACATCACCCGGTAAGTATTCGCCACTAGCATCAACTTCCTTGAAACCTAGTGAAAGTAAAACGTCTGCTTCGGTATAAGTTGTAAAAGCGTTATATTTTGGTGCGTAATTCGGTGTTGTAAATCCACCTGCTAATAGTGCGTAGTTTATGAAAGAACTGCAATCGTAATATGTAATGCCACCTACGGTCTGGGCGTTTCTATATGTCTGACTGTATCCCACGTTAGGGGCATTACACGTTTCGATTGCCCATGAATAAGCTTTGTTGATGTCAGGCATACTGTTATCCTAACATCTGGTTAACGAGTTTTTGAATCTCGTTGTAACTGTAACCTGCTTTTTCAAGCCTGTTTTTTCTTTCTTTTCCTACGCCCCATACACCTTTAATAACTTCTCTTGCAACTTCACCGTTCGATTTGTAACCACCTTTTGTAAAGAGTCCATTTACATAGCTTTGTACTTCATCATAATTATAGCCTGCATTTTCTAGGAGTCTTTTTCTCTCATTACCTACACCCCATTTACCTGCAATAACCTGCTTAGCTATTTCTTCAATAGTGTAAGCTTTATTACTGTTTGTGCTTACACCAGTAAATCGTAAGTGTAAATCCCATCCTAGATAATAATTATAATAGGAAGTAATCTGAATTTCTTTACCTGTCTGGTCGCCAGTTTTACCACCTGTTGCTGTACCTTTTTCGTTAATTGACGCTTCAACTATCTGGCTTTCATTGATACTCATACATACGTGGTTTTCTCTGTTTAAATGCACATCACCTGCTTTAAATGGTGCTTTGCAATCTACAAAACCTGCTTTTCTTAACTGTGATTCTAAGTTGCCTGTCCATGAATACGGTGAAACGGCGAAACCTGCATAGTATAACGCTGTCCCTACCAGTGAACTACAGTCATAATCTGGACCGTTTCTGTGCTGTTGGTCATAACCATGAATATTGTCCTTTGCTGTGTTAATCATGAAAGAAACAGCTTTGTTAATGTCAGCCATTTGTTACTCCTTTCTGGTGTCTGAAATGTGAAAAAGTTCCATAAGTTTGCCCGGTAAAAGATCTGAGTTGATCTTGGATATATTTTCTAGTATTGAAACTAGCTCGGTTGTGCATACATAAAGGACAATAACTGGTAATATTGCTACACCTAATTTGAACCCTATAACACCGCCGTATCCATCAACTAGCCATGCCGTAAAATAACAGAAAATAAAACCCACTTTTTTGAAAAGGCCATCACGTAGTTTAGCGGATTTAATGTCTTTATTTTTTATGGCAGACACAATTCCGGTTAGTACGTCTAGGGCGTTAAACCCTAACGCTACAAAGATCGGATATAAGTTTTCCATGGTATCTCCTTTCTTATTTAATTCAATTTTATTATAACACAATACTTGCGAAAAATCAATGGGTGTGTTATAATTAAGTATAGAAAGGAATTTTTTGATATGGGAAAATATTATGATGGTACTAAATTATTATCAATGTTAGACATCAACGGTAATAAACCAGAAATCTATATGGTTACTTCCAATCGAAGTGCAGGAAAGACAACCTATTTTAGCCGTTTGTGTGTAAACAGATTTCTCGATAAAACTGAAAAGTTTGGTCTTATCTATCGTTATAATTATGAACTGGATAACGTAGTAGATAAATTCTATAAAGACATAGGTAGTCTGTTTTTCACAGGTCATACCATGACATCAAAAAGACGGGCAAGTGGAATCTTTCATGAGTTGTTCTTAGACGAAAAAAGCTGTGGATATGCTATCAGTTTAAATAGTGCAGACCAATTAAAAAAATACAGCCATTTGTTTGCTGATATTTGTAGGCTAGAATTTGATGAATTTCAAAGTGAGTCTAATCACTATTGTCCTGATGAAGTAAGAAAGTTTATCAGTATTCATACATCTATCGCAAGAGGCCAAGGAGAACAGGTTCGATATGTGCCTGTGTATATGATCGCAAACCCTGTCAGTCTCATCAATCCTTATTATACAAAAATGGAGATCAGTGCTAGACTGCATAAAGATACAAAATTTTTACGTGGTGATGGTTTTGTACTAGAACAGGGGTTCAATAAATCAGCTAGTGAAGCACAGAAAACCAGTGGATTCAATCGAGCTTTTAAGAAAGACAGTTATGTTGGATATAGTAGTGAATGTGTTTACTTAAATGATAACCAGAGCTTTATCGAAAGACCAACTGGAAAAAATAAATATCTTTGTACACTCAAATATAAAGGGTCTGAGTTCGGTATAAGGGAATTTACTGAAAATGGATACTTATACTGTGATGATAGACCAGACCACACATTCGGGTTAAAAATCAGCGTAACTACTGACGATCACGAAATCAATTACGTTATGTTAAAACGTAATGACTTCTTTCTTAATAACCTTAGATATTTATTTGAACGTGGTTGCTTTAGATTTAAAGATTTAAGGTGCAAAGAAGCCGCATTAAGTGCGCTTAGTTACTAGGTATCTACTCGTGCGATTAACATTGAGGACATAGGATAGCACTCTTGAAACTATAGAGCCTGTGTTACTTGTCGTTTTCGCTGAACGCAATGATTAACACATGAGTTATAGATATAAATAAAACAGAGGGTAAGAACTTAGTTCTCCCTCTGTTTTTTTATCTCATTTCGTATGATGTATCTACTAACAATACACCACCACGTATCCTCTTTGGACGTAATTTTCCGGGTACTTTCAATCCTATTTTAAATGAACTATAATCACGCTTAATAGGGTTGTTTTGCTTGTCAAATAAAAATTCTTTTTCTTCATCACTCCATTCTTTATTTATATCAGCGTCACCTGACAGTGATAATTCAAATAAATCTTTGCAACGTTTTGGCATACCTGCACACTTAATATTGTTGTATGGGTTGTCAATTGTCTCAAGATTCTCTGCAACAACGTGTTCAATATAAGTCTTTTGTCTGGTAAATATAGCTTTATCCCAACATGACTCTAACTTCCAACAACAAAAGTTTTTATCATGTACTTTGATTCCGACAATTTCTTCTGGTGGTAAATCACAATGTATACTATCAGTGTCAGCGTAAATAAAACCTGCTTTATCTTTTCCGTGATAGTTCGCCTGTGCCGCTCTGATTGTAAAGTTTCTTGCATAACTTGTGATAGCTGAACCTACGGGAATATAACCAGCTTTTTTGTTTGACTCTGCAACAGGAAGAAAACCTATGGTTTTATCTTCTTTAACATATGCTAGTTTAAAAGAAGAATCTTTACTTGATGCCATTTTACCGTAGAGATTGTTGAGAAAAAGTTTAGCTAACTCACGTAATGCACCTTTGCTTTCCATTTTCTGCTTCTTGTATTTCTCCATGTATTCATCGAATATACCAAGCTGTGTGTAGAACCAACAACCGTCTAATATTTCAAAATCTACAAGATTATATTGTTCTTGTAACAAAATGTAATCTGTCATAGTAAGAACCATTTCAACTCTTGTATCAGTTAGTAGTCCATCTTCACCTATATAATGTGTATAATATTTCCCAGTCTTTTTATCATACACGTCAGAGCTTTCAAGTGCTTCTGTTCCGTTGTACAAGAATGACGATTTTATCTGTATGAATGGTAACTTATCTTTTTTGATATAAAACCTTGTTTTTACTCTTACAAAATAATATCTGTCAGACCTTAACGCTTCTTCTGGTATGTGATTGCCACTCCAAAAGTGCGGAACTCCTACGGGATACCTATTTCCACTTTCACTTGACATCATACTAGGATATAAAGAATTTACATCTGCTGTTGTACCATTTGTTTTTATTTGATTTTCTTTACCTTTAACCAGATAGCACCAACCACCACGATAAGACTTTCTTATGTACTCACCTGCTGTGTTGTATTTATAGACTGTTTCATCAATAGAAACGTCGTACATATCTGGAAACATTTCTTTATAGTCTAAAATTATACTCGTAGAATGATTACAAATGTTTTTGTATTCATCCAAACAACACGAGCCTATAGTTAACTTGTTGTGCCCCTCATTGAACATAATTTCAAGTGCTTCTTTTACAACAAGAACGTCATTAGCTATATACTTTTGTTCATCTGATGTTATCTCACAACCTGCATATCGAAAACCAGTATACTCCATGTCAAGCTTCTTATGCTTTGTGCCAAAACTTTCTCCTATCCTTTTAACTGAAAATGGAAGAAGCTTTAAAGAGTCTCTTATTTCAATAAAATGATTGTTCACTTTAATGATTATTGAATACCACATACCTTTATCAGATATGGAATATTTAAAAGATTTATTTGACATCCATTTTTCTTCTTTCCATTCAACAGCTAACTCTGATTCACCTATTTTTCTATAAGCTTGTTCGTACCCTAAATCTACAAGTAGGAATGATAGCCAAAACGAACCATCAAATTTTAAGTTATGATAATAAGCTACAATATTACAGTTTAGGCTAAGAAAGTAATCAAACTGTTCGTCAATGCTGTGAAATATCTTTACATCATCTGTGTACAATTCAACGGACGCACTCGCCCAAACTTCTGTACTTGTTTGACCTTTATAAACTGTTGTTTCAAAGTCACACATGAAATACCTGTAGGTTTTTGTTTTCATATTGTAGGGTTATAATCTTCTTCCTGTTCAAATGCGTCCATCATTTCTTCTTTAAATAAAGTACCTGCTTCTGGAAGATAATTCATCATAGCAGATATGTAACCCATTATCTTATCTCTATCGTATGCAATCTGATAAGTTACGATGTAACCTGCTTCTGCGCCTTTATTTAACATAATAGCTGTGTCATGCACACCGTTAGATGTTATAATTCTATCTAGCCACCCTAGCAATAGGTTACTACAAACTTCATTAAAACCTCTAACGTGTTCTTTATATTGTGCTATCGTTGTTTGATCAAAAAATGTATCATCTGTATTTATATTAGTTTCTGGTAAAAAATCTGGTTCGTTAGATGGTATGTACTCTGATTCTTTTGCTATAGATTTTAAGTAATCTGGTGTAATTGATTTTAATACTCTAGTTAAAGCTGA
>ERZ1034901.1841-NODE-1841-length-14199-cov-7.849477_pt1 | contig 14199 bp, 14 predicted proteins | sample MGYA00520628_ERZ1034901 | MGnify/ENA primary metagenome ERZ1034901 (study PRJEB33766, sample SAMN09781783) | gut metagenome | biome: gut microbiome | host: Homo sapiens | place: Madagascar | study: EMG produced TPA metagenomics assembly of the PRJNA485056 data... | reverse complement strand
CAGTCAAGCATTGGCTCGATTCGTTTGAGAAACATCACATCGAGGCAACGCTGCGATCGTCCCGCGGATCCGACATTGCCGGCGCATGCGGGCAGCTGAAAAACAAGCAGATTAACCAATAGTCGAGCGCGGAACCCATTCCTTCACTCGCAAGTTTCTTCTAGCTGATAGAAGTGCTTACTAAGGTCGTCGACAGTAGTCGGCGACCTTTCTTTATCCTTCGTTCTTTACGCGAAACCTAAATACTTCGCATTAAAACTGATGTTCACCCAAAACCGAGAAACCCCAAGCCTTGCTTTTGAAAAATAGCCATGAGGAACCAAAAGTGCATGAAAAATGAGACTTCGCTGAATTGTTCTTTAGTTGAGTTGAAAATACGTTGTCAGGTAGCGAAATTTCAAGGGTTTATCTACCGACAAGAAGGAGTGTGGAGCTCATGAGATCTATCACCAAGACCATCGTAATCGCCGCCTCGACAATCGCCCTCTGCTTCGGCCTTACCGCCTGCGGCGGGGGTCAGTCCACCTCAAGCGACAATTCCTCATCGAACAACAGCGCTGCATCGAGTGAAAAAACGGCTCCGACCACGCAGGAAGAGAGCAAGGCAGTCGACTTCTACATGTTCAAGGGCGAGATGCCCGAAGGCTACGGGCTGACGGGTCCCAACGGCAACAGCTCCCCGCTCAACATTGTCGAATTCCGCAATATCGAGAACCCCGATAAGATTGTTGACGTCGAAATCGATGAAGGTACCGCTCAAGAGCAGTTCGACAAGGCTACAGCGAAAGACAAGTACACGGCGGGCGACGATGTCAAATTAGGCAAATACACGTGGAAGACGCTCAATTTCACCTGGAATAAACAGCCGAGCGTAGTTCTTTACACGGATATCGCCGAGGGGCTGTACGCTGAGGTAACCCTGTACGAGACGACGCTCGACGATGCCGACATCAAGGCCTTCCTCGAGGGTGCCGAATTTGCAACGGATTATGACGCCGCCCATAAGGCAGGCATGGACGCGACCGTCGAGAAGTTCGCAGCCGACAACAGCCTCACGCTTTGGGAAGCCAAGTAACAAACTCCCAAATCACTTCTCCCAACAAGGTCGAACCTTGAGCTTGCAGGGAGAACAATAGAAGAGAAGTTTTACGAGAGGTCACCGAGAAAATTCGGCGGCCTCTCTTTTTATTCCCTAAAAATTGTGCTTTCCAATAACTTGGGATAAAAATGAAGCTCCCTCGTCTAACTTAAGAGACGAGGGAGTTTTTTTCGATTCCATATTCAGATGAGATGCTTATCTCGCCTTACATGTCACGAGAAGAGGTCATTTCCTTGAAGATACGCTCAAGATCTTCTTCATCCTTGAACTCGATCTCAATCTTATTCTTACCCTTCACTGTCTTGACGCGCACGTTGGTCCCGAACGTGCGGCGCAGTGATTTGGCAACCGATTTGAACGCAGCAGGCGTCGGCGCGCGCGGCGTCGACTCGGCTGAATCCTTCTTACCCGAAAGCAGGCGGGCGATTGCCTCCGTCTCGCGAACCGACAGCTTCTCATCGACAAGCTTTTGCGTCAGCTTCTCGCGGCCTTCCTTCGTGGGAATCGATAGGATGGCACGCGCGTGACCGGCAGTAATCTTCTCCTCGAAAAGAAGCTGCTGCGCGCGCTCGGGAAGCTCGAGCAGGCGAAGCGCATTCGCAACGGTGGAACGGCCCTTCGACATGGCCTGTGCGACCTCGGCCTGCGTCATGTTGCGGCGCTCCATGAGACGTCGATATCCATATGCCTCTTCAATGGGATTCAGATTCGCGCGCTGGATGTTCTCGATGAGCGCAAGCTCGAGCGAGTTGTCGTCGTCGGCTTCCTTCACGTGGATGGGAATCTTCTTGATTCCCGCCATCTTGCATGCCTGCCAACGGCGTTCTCCCGCAATGATCTCGTAGTCGCTATCCCCCGTCTTCCTCACGAGGATGGGTTGCAAAAGCCCATGGGTCTCGATGGACGAGGCAAGCTCTTGAAGTTCCTCGCGCTTGAATTGTGTGCGGGGTTGGTCGGGGTTGGGCGTGACGCATTCGATGGGAACCTCGTCAGTCGGCTGCTCGACGATGCGCGGCGAAACCTCTTGAGCGGGCCTCACGTTCGCGGGCGCCGCGACAGGCTGAGTTGCGGCACGGCGCTGCACGACACCCTTGATGTGGATGTTGTCCTCGGGATACGTCTCGTTGATTTCCTCGCGCTCGAACTCCTCTTCTTCTTCGATGCGCGGCGCTTCGGGAGCGGGAACCTGCGCCGGACGCGCAGCGGGAGCGGGTCTGGTCGCGGGAGCAATCGTCTCCTCGTACGAGCCGAGAAGAGCATCAAGTCCGCGGCCCAAGCCGCCTTTCGTGGATTTAGCCACGGTCAATCACTTCCTTCGCGAGTTCGATATAGGACTGGGCACCTTTACCCATTGGGTCGTATTGGGTGATGGGCTGCCCGAAGCTCGGCGCCTCGGAAAGCTTCACCGTACGCGGAATCGCAGTCTCGAACACGACCTTGCCGAAATAGCGGCGCACCTCTTCGGAAACCTGGCGCGAAAGCGTCGTGCGATTGTCCGCCATCGTGAGGAGCACGCCGTAAATGTCGAGCGACGGATTAAGGCGCGATTTGACACGTTTCATCGAGTCAAGAAGTTTTGTCACACCTTCCAACGCATAGAACTCGCATTGGATGGGAATGAGCAACTTGTCGGCAGCAACGAGCGCGTTGATGGTAAGCAAGCCGAGCGACGGCGGGCAATCGATGAACACGAAGTCATAGCGCCCGCGCATCGGACCGATGGCATCCTTCAGGCGATTCTCACGCGCCATCTCGGAAACCAGCTCGACTTCCGCACCCGCCAAATTGATCGTCGCGGGCACGACGTCGAGCCCTGGCGACACATCGGGAATGATGATATCGGTCAACGGGACGTCGTTGAGCAACGCATCGTAGATGCAGCGGGAAACGTTCCCCTTCTCAATGCCGAGGCCGCTCGACGAGTTGCCCTGCGGGTCGAGATCGATCAAAAGGACCTGCTTGCCCATCTCGCCGAGCGCGGCGGACAAGTTGATGGCGGTCGTCGACTTCCCGACGCCGCCCTTCTGGTTGATAATCGCGACGACCTTCGTCTGCCCCACCACGTGGGTGACAGGCTTCTTGTCACTAAACGTTTTCAGGGGCACGGTGCGAGATTGGTCTTCAACCTGAGAAGCAGGCTCCCTTTCGATGACCTGGTACTCCTCCACCGTTTCTTCTCCATTGTCGGCAGCAGGAACCGGCTTTTCGACCGGCTCTTCCTTATTGACGACAGCCTGGGCTTCTTTTCTTTCACGTTTTAGACTATCGAACCAACCCACCAATGGCCCCCTTTCTTGAACTTCGGTTAAGTATAGATGTTTCACGTGAAACATCTATCAACGATTCCGCGAGAATCGATTATTTCAGAGGCCTTTTCTGAGCGAAACCCGTCTTGCGCGGCAATTTCACGTCAGCATCCTTATATTTCTGCATCACGAACATGCAGCGAGTCGTCTCGCCGTCCGACAAGGTGAACACATCCTCGTGAATGCGGCGCAGCCCGAGTTTCCCCTCTAACGAAAGTGCATGCTCGCGTTCCTTGTCAGCGAGATGAGACTTATAACACACGAGCAGGCCGCCTTCGAAAAGCAAAGGCGATGCGAGCTCCATCAGAGAGGGAAGCTGCGAAAGAGCGCGGGCGGTCGCCACGGCGAAATGCGCCGGCATCTCGCGCGCGAGGTCCTCGATACGCCCCGCGTAGGTCGAAACGTTGTCGATGCCCAGCTTGTCGACAATCCCCTGGATAATCGCGGTCTTCTTCTTCACCGAATCGACCAGCAGCGTTTCGCGGCCCGTCTTCACCGCCAGAGGCACACCGGGAAAGCCACCGCCCGTGCCAAGGTCGACATAAGGGCCCGCAGGCGCCTCGTTCACGTACTTCAAGCCGGAAAGCGAATCCTCGACGTGCAATATCTCCGCGCTCTCACGGGAAGTGATGCGTGTGAGATTCGTCGTCTCGTTCGCGACGAGAATCTCGTCAAGGTAGCGCTCGATAACGTCCATCCATGCTCCTCATAAGAAAAAAGCCGGGATGCTTCGCTTGGAAACATCCCGGCTCGAACAACCTCTATCGGGGAATGACCACCACGTGCCGGGCGCTTCCTTCGCCTTCGGAAGCGGTATCGACGCGATCGTCGTCCCGAAGCGCGACGTGGACGATGCGGCGCTCGTATGGGGTCATCGGGCGCATCTTCACACTGCGATGTTGGTTGGCAGCCTTGTTGGCGGTCGATCGTGCAATCGACTCGATTTTTTCGCGCTGACGACCCTTGTAGCCCTCAACGTCGACGATAACGGGATAGCGGAAGCCCATCGCACGAACGGTGATGGCGGACACGACGAACTGCAGCGCATCGAGCGTGCGGCCATGGCGACCGATCAACACGGCGAGGTCGTCGCCGGTGATGTCGAGAATCAGCTCGCCCTCGTCGCCCTCATATTCGTCGATCGTCACTTCACCAACGTTGAAGTACTTCAGAATGCCCTGCAGCGCGGCGATGGCAGTGTCGGCAATAGCGTCGAGTTCCTCTTCGGTAACGTCAGTCTTCTCTTCACTCATAGCTACTCCTCGTGTTTCACGTGAAACAATCTAGCGCTTCTTGGTGGGGCGGGGCTTCTTAACCTTGCGAGTCACGTCGATCTTCACCGGCGCGACCTCGGCGACGGCCTCTTCCTCCGCGTCCCTCTTCTTCAGAACTCGCATCGTGAGCTGCTGTTGGATGACGGCGAAGATGGAGGATGCACCCCAGAACAGAAGAACACCCGCAGGGGCGGACCAGGAAATCCAGAGCATGAACAGCGCCATGATGCCGGACATCATCATCATCTGACGTTTCTGATTCTGGTCGTTGTTGCCCTTCTGCTGCAGGAGCATCGGCGCGAACGTCACGAACGCGAAGATCAGCATCAGGACGAGATACGGGATGAACGCGAGCATGCCCTGGCTCATCGCCGTCGCCGGGTTCATCGTCAAATCGGGAACGAGATGATAGAACTGATACGTCATGCCTTCGGGCATGCGGTCGGCCATGCTGTAAAGCACCTGGTACAGCGCGATGAAGACAGGCATCTGGATGAGCATCGGCAGGCAGCCCGCAAGCGGGTTGAACTTGGTTTCCGCGTAGAGGCGCTGCATCTCCTCGCGCTGACGGACGGGGTCGTCGGCAAACTTCGTCTGCACCTCTTGAAGCAGCGGCTGAACCTTCTGCATCGCGAAGTTCGCGGTCGTGGATTTATGCACGAGCGGAGCGACGATGACGCGGAAGATGATGGTGATGATGATGATCGCCATGCCCCAGTCGCCCACGCCGTTGTAGAAGAACTGGATGATGTCGAACACCCAATCCTTAATAACTTCCCACATGTTATTCCCTTCTATACACCAAAGGGAACCCTACGGTACGGGATCGTAGCCGTAAGGTCCTCCCGGACGGCACTTCAAGATGCGCTTCGCCGTGAGAGTGAACCCCTTCTTGAAACCGTAGCGCCGAAACGCGATGAGGGCGTATTCGGAGCACGTTGGGGTAAAGCGGCAACAAGCGGGGAAGAGGGGCGAAATGGCAGCACGGTAGAAAGTAATGAGGAAAAGCGCCAGTTTGACCGGAGCCTTCTTCAGGGTACTGCGCATATCGACCATGGGTTATTCCCCTTTGATGACCAGCTCGGACCGCTCAACAACTTTGGCGCATGCCGTTAGCACCTTACTATAAGACGCGCGGGTAACGGACGACTTCGCGAGAAATATCACATCGTAGCCCGCCCAAGGGCCCTGCAGCTCGCGGCATATGGCGCGCATGCGACGCTTCGCCGCGTTGCGCCAGACGGCGTTGCCGTTCTTTTTGCCCGCAATAAAAGCAACACGACCCTTACGGTCGTGTTGCGCTGCCCCCTCTGTTTTCTCCGTAACGTAAATCATCGTGAGGAATGGTGTGCTTATGCGTTTTCCTCGCGAGAACATCTCGGAGATCTCCGCGCTGGATTTAATGATATCCAACGAAAAGCCTAACTACACGCAGAGACGCTTGCGTCCCTTGTTGCGGCGAGCCTTGAGTACGGCACGGCCGCCCTTGGTGGCCATACGAGAACGGAAGCCATGGCACTTAGCGCGCTTGCGCTTATTCGGCTGATAGGTACGTTTCATATCTCTATCCCTTTCATGATCTGTCTATTCACAATGGATGCAGAGTAACTTCTGAATTATATAACACAGAAGTCGATAGCGAATGGAACATTTTCAAAAGAATTCATATGAAGCGTGCCTCTGACGGAGGCAAAGGTCTTGGGCTTATTTCATTCTGCGCCCTTTTCTTCTTTAGATATATGTTCTTCTTAATAATCGTAATAAGCGCGGGGGATTGGTTAAAAACGAGCGTTTTCGCAGGTGAGAACCTAATAATCTTTCATTTTGAGGTGTCTATATCGTGTATCTGTTGCCAACAGCTTTTATTGCCTTTGTTATCACTCAACCGCAAAGTGCTGGTTTTCTACCGATTGTCACCCGTTGTTCAGCCGCCTTTTGAACACGCCGTCCGCCACGCATGCTCGCCCGCTTGCCCGCTGCGACCCGTTTTATTGCGCCCTTGCGCTGCTTTTAATCATCGTTCCCCTGCTTTTCCAACGAGAAAACAAGGTATCGACCTGCGAATTCTTAAATAGTGGGATTCGGCTACAGATCGCGGATGATCATCTTGAGTGCTTCAATCTCCTCGTTCATGTCGCGGCTTTCCTTCAGCTGCTTCTCGACGTCGTTTACCGAGTACAACACGGTCGTGTGGTCGCGGTTGAACTTCTTACCGATGTCGTTGAAGGGCACATCGAGCATCTGTCGGCACAGATACATCGCGACTTTTCGCGCGTAGGAAAGGTGGCGCGGACGCTTTTTGCTCATCATGTCGCTATGGCTCACCTTGTAGTAGTTCTCGACCTCGCGCTGGATGTCCACGACGGTGAGTCGCTTCGACGGCCCGCCCGAGAAATGGCTTTCGAGCACGCCGCGCACGTCGTCGAGCGTCAGGTCTGGTTTATGGGTGAATGCCATCTGGTAGATGATCTTCGTGACGGCGCTCTTGAGCTCGCGGATGTTCGAACTGGAGTTCTCCGCAATGTACATCTGGATGTCGTCGGAGATGGAAAACGCGGGATCGCCCTCGCTTTCGCGGTATTCCTCGATGAAGCTCTTCACGATGCCGAGTTTCGTCTCGATTTCCGGCGGCTGGATATCGAAGGTGCCGCCCGAGTTGAAACGCGTGATGTAACGCTCGTCGATGTCGATGTTCTTCGGAGCGCGGTCTGCGGAAAGAACAACCTGTTTCCCCTGGTCAGTCATCTTGTTGAAGATTTGGAACACGATGTCGAGCGTTTGCTTCTTGCCCTGGAAGTACTGCACGTCGTCGATGAGGAGCACGTCCGACTCTTCGTAGCGCTGCTTAAAGTTGCGGTAGCTCGACTTTTCCTTATCGTGGGCGGCAGAGGCCTCCATGTAGTCGGAGAGCAGCTCGGCGGAATCGACGTAGACCACCTTAAGCTGGGGTTGCGTCTCGTTGATGTAGTTTTGGATAGCGCGCAGCAGGTGGGTTTTCCCAAGGCCGCTCTTTCCATAGATGAACAGCGGGTTGAGGTGCATCTTGCCGGGCGTTTCGGCGACGTCGACGGCCATTGAGTACGCCATGCGGTTGGAGTCTCCGATGACGAAGTTTTCGAAGGTGAGCGACGCGGGGCCTTCGACGTGCTTGTGCGGCGCGCCCGGCGCGACGGAGGGCGCATCTTCGCCCGCTGTCGGCAAGGTGGCGTCGGGCGTCGCTTTCTGCGTTTGCTGGGCGCGCTCAGGTGCGGTGTGCGCGGATGCGAGCGCCGTCTGCGGAGACGCCTGCCCTGGGGCGTCGGTGGAGCTTGCCGCCGCCGCGGGAGCTGCCTGCGCCGCGGCAACCGCGGGCGTGGCGAGCTGGGGTGCGGCTGGGGCGGCGTTTCCCGCGGCGCTCGCCGCAGGTGCGACGGGTGCCGTCCCCGCCGCGTCATCGACGGCGATGATCACATTGAATGGCACGTTGAACAGGTCGTTTAGTGCCTGCTTGATAATGTCGAGGTAATGCCGCTCGACCCAGGACTTGATGAAGTCGTTGTCGGCCGTGAGCATGAGGAAGCCCTCGCTCATCGCCTGGGGCACGAGGCGCGAGAAGAACGCGTTGATTTGCGATGCGTCGACGTTTCCATAGGTTTTCACCTGATTACAAACGTTTTCCCAGTTTTGATTGAGTTCAGAGCTGTCCATATGCGTCTCCCGAGCGAGTTTGAAGTAACTGCAATTGTATACAAAAAGCGCCGCGCGGTGGTGCTTCTCGCGCGGCGCGTGAAGGCGTTTTTAAAGAGTCCGCGCTAGATTGATTCGGCAACTTCCATGCCCAAAGCGGTGAGCGTGCGCTTCTTCTGGCCGGGAACCATTTCGATGAGCCCTTCGCTCTGCAATTTTTTAAGTGTTGTGTAGACGGTCGCTTGGGGCGTGTCGGTGAGGCGGACAAGGTCGGTCACGCCGAGCGGGCCCTCGGAGAACAGCGCGTTTATGAACGCCTTCTCCCGCGCCGTGAGCGCGGGTATTGAATATGTCCGCGGCGCCGCTGGTGCGTAAGGCTGCTGGTAGATGGGCGCTACTGGCTGCATGACCTGGGGAGATATTTGCTGCATATACGGTTGCGCGGTCATAGGGGCATACGTCGGGACGACTTGCTGCACATATCCTTGCGCCGGGACGTACTGCGTCGCGGGCTGGGGCATAGTCTGTGCGGCTATCGGGTTCACGCGCTCGGCGACGATGGAATCCTCTCTCGGCGCGTATTTGCCCAAGGGAAGCTCGCTTGTCTCCTCTTCGTCGTCTTCGCTTGCAGCCACGTCGGGGTTGAGACTGATGGTGACGACGGTGCCCTGCCCCATGTTGTCGTCGATGGAAATGGTGCCGTGGGAGAAATCCAGGTAATCGCGCACGATGGGGAGACCCGACCCGACGCCGCGGATATATCCCTTCATCGGTTCGATCGCCGAGGAAAAACCCGGAAGCTGCGCCTTTTCTTTGTCGCTGATGCCCGGCCCCTGGTCGGCGAAGCGGATGGTGTCGCCTCCGTCTAGAATCGAGACGATGATCTCGGTGAAACGTGCGTGGATGAAGTTCTCCGATACCTCGCGAACGACGGTGTAGGGAATCGAGCCGCCCGCTTGCCTTGCCTGGCTGTAGATGGTCGACGCGAGCGCTTCGATGTAGTCGGGCGTTGCCGCTGGCATGATTTCGGTTACGCGTGGCGCGCTGCGCAGATCGTCGTAGAGTGCGATCCTCGCGACCGAGGATACGAAGGTGTAGTCGTAGCCGCCCTTCGGGGAGGGTTCGGGCAACGGCTCGTCAGGTGTGGTTTTCTCTGTTTCGTTCAAAACTGTGTTCCATTTATTCAGCGTTTTTCAGTTTTATTCATTCGAATTGTAGCGGTTTTTCAACAATGAAAGAAGCCCACCAGCGACTTTCATGGTTGAGAAAGAAAGAAATTCACTTTCAGTTAAAAGAATTGTGGAAATCTACGAGGTGCTTTCACGTTTTTCAACAATTCCTTCAACGAAAGTGGAAAAAGATGAAAAAACACGGTGGAAAAGAAAAAAAGAAAAAGGGCGATTGTTGAAATTTTCATTGACAAGTGAGAAAAATCGGTTTCGCCTGATGGAAGGCGCGTGTAAAAATAAAACCCCAGGTGAGTGATTTTCGTGGGCTCAATTGAGTGCTCACCGCGGTTCCAAACCGTTGGGTGAAATGAAAGATTTCCCAGTTCAAGCGGTATATTAACCAACAAAACCCCAGGTCGCGAATTACTCTTGAAATATATTAGGAAACTATGTAAAAATGCAGTAAATGAAAGGTTTTCCACAGGCATCCATACGTAAATGTTCGCTTTTCAACATTTTCCACAATCATAAGGATTCCTTTCGGTGGAAAAGGGAAGAAGAGGAGAGATTGTGGGCTTGGGAAAGGAAATTTACCTCTCTTTTCGTTCCCATCCGCATGAAAAAACGAAGAAGTTGGAAAAGTCTCTTTGTTTTTCATCGGCTTTCCAGTGATGGATATCCACCTCGCCGTGAGCCTGTATAATGGCGCGCAGAAACAATGTGAGAGAGAAGGTTTCCTTGAAGTTCAGCATCAGCAAAACCGAACTGCAGAATGCCATCGCAATCGTCATTAAAGGCGTTTCCACGCGCTCGACGCTTCCCGTGCTCTCAGGCATCTTGCTCGAAGTGACGGGCGACGCGCTCATCCTCCAAACGACTGACCTCGAGCTTTCCATCCAATACACCACGGCCGCGCTCGTGGAGGAAGAGGGCAAGGCGGTCGTCCCCGGCAAGCTTTTCTCGGACATCGTGAAGAACCTGCCCGATGCGGCGGTGCACGTCGAGGCCGACGAGGGCAACGCGCTCATCACGTGCGACAGCTCCTCGTTCTCGATCAAGGCGCTGAATTATGAGGATTTCCCGGGCTTTCCCCATGTGGATGTGTCGCAGCGCATCGAAGTGCCGTTCACTCAGTTCGCCGCGATGGTGAAGCGCGTCGCTCGTGCGGTTTCCAAAGACGAGAGCCGCGCGATCCTGACGGGCGCGTTCGTGACGCTTGAGGACAACCGCTTTAAGATGGTCGCGACCGACTCGTACCGCTTGGCTCTGACGGAGGTGGAGCTGCCCAATTCCTCAGCCGATGAGTTCGAGGCCGTCATTTCCGGGTCCTTCTTGCAGGACATCGCGTCGCTGCCGAAGACCGAGTCCAACGTGCAGATTGCGCTCGCTGAAAACCAAATCCTCGTGAGTTGCGAGGACACCGTCTTCATCAACCGCCGCATCGAGGGCAACTTCCCGAACTACAAGCAGCTGCTTTCGGGCAAGCACGCGACCCGTGCGAAGGTCGACGTGAGCCACCTCGTCGCCGCGGTGAAGAGGACGTCGCTTCTCGGGTCCTCCTCCACGCCGATTAAATTCGATTTGAACGCCGCGTCGCAGACGGTGCAGCTTTCCGCCGCCTCGCAGGATGTTGGTTCCGCGCAGGAAACGCTTTCCTGCGAAATCGAGGGCGACGACGCGGAAATCGCGTTCAACTACGCCTATGTGCTCGACGGCCTGTCGTCGGTTTCGAGCGACTCGGTGTATTTGGAGGTGGGAACGTCCCGTGAGCCGGGCATCTTCAAGGCCGAGGCGCCGGAGAACTTCCTGTACCTCGTCATGCCGGTGCGCATCTCGTGACGCTGCACGTCGAACACATCGGGTTCACCAACTTCCGCAATTATGAGCGCTTCGAGTTAAACGACATCGGGGCGCTCACCTTGTTCGTGGGGCCGAACGCGGTCGGTAAAACGAACGTCGTCGAGGGCATTCAACTGATGACGGCGCTCACGTCGTTCAGGCATCCGCTCATCGACCAGGTGATAAGGCATGGGGAGGCCTTCGCGCGGACCGACGCGCGCATGACGGACGGCGAGCGCCTGCTCGACGTCGCCATGACGCTTGAAAGTCATAAAAGGAAGTACACCCTAAACGGCAAGCCACGACGTCCGTCCGATTTGAAGGGGCTCGTGCCCGCCGTGACGTTCACGCCGGACGATTTGGAGCTCGTGAAAGGGTCGATGAGTGTGCGTCGCACGGCGCTCGACGCCTTAGGGTCGCAGCTTTCGGCGAACCATTATCTCATCAAAAAGGACTACGAGAAGGTCATTCGCTATAAGAACCGCCTTCTGAAGGAAGAGGCTTCCTCGGCGCTCATCGACAGCATCAACGAAACGCTCGTGACATGCGGGGCACAGCTCGCATGCTACCGTGCGGCGCTTTTCGCGAAGCTCGCGCCGGAAATAGCGCGGCGTTACGCGGACATCGCGCATGGTGAGCGGCTCTCGGCGGTGTACACCCCCTCATGGTTGGAGAATGTTTCACGTGAAACATCGTACGAGCCTATCTCGTTCACGCGCGACGAGGCGCGCGCCGCGCTCGAATCCGCCTTGCAGGCGCATCGTGCGGAGGAATTCGCCCGACGAAAGAGCGTCGTCGGCCCCCATGCCGACGCGATTGACTTCTACATCGAGGGGAACAGCGCGAGCTTGTACGGCAGCCAGGGCCAGCAGCGCTCGATCGTGCTCGCCTGCAAACTTGCGGAGGCGTCGATCATCGAGGACATGACCGGTCAAAAGCCCGTCTTGCTTCTCGACGACGTGATGAGCGAGCTCGATGAGCATCGGCGCCATGCGCTCGTCGAGTTCATCTCGGGAGACATGCAGACGTTCATCACCACGGCGAACCTCGATTATTTCGACGCCTCGTTGCTCGAAGGTGCGCGTGTCGTGCGGCTTGGGGGAAGGGAGACCGTGCGTGGGTAGCATCGGAAAAGAGCTCGCGCAACTTCTAACCACCCTGCCGACCGACGAGAAAACGCTCATCGCGCGCCGCGCCGCGAAGGTTCGCACGATGTGGAAAGACGCGGTCGAATACGTGTACAAGGAAAACGCGCCCTATGTGCTCGAGCACGTGAACGCCGTCTACATCAAGGAAGAAGACGGCGTGCGCTCGCTCTACGTATACATGGACGACGGGAACTTCCGTGCCGACGTGCATTGCCGGCAACATCTGATCATGCTCCGCCTGCACGAGCGCTTTGGCGAGCGGATTGACGTGTTCAAAACCTACCCTTCCCGCTTCGACATGCGAAAGCGCCACCCCTACAGGGACGAGCTCAAGGGCGAGGCGAAACCTGTGCGTTCGGTGCCCCTCTCACCCGAGGAACGCGCCGACGTTGCGCGCACGGTGGCGACGGTTGAGGACCTGCAGGTGCGTCGCGCGCTAGAAAAGGCGATGGCGGCCGACAAGGAATGGAAGAAGGGCGAGACGGAGTAAATGGCGAAAAAGTGCAGAATCAGCCGTTAGAGCGCCTCTCAGGCCCCGCAAACGCGCCGTTTGTCTTCCTTATGGTACAATATTTCAGTTCGCATTGAACGCGACAGAGCTTTCAAACGTACCGAAAAGGAGCATGTCAGTGGCTACAAAACCCGACCATTATGATGGTTCTGACATTCAAGTCCTCGAAGGTCTCGAAGCGGTGCGCAAGCGCCCCGGCATGTACATCGGCTCGACGGGCCCGCGCGGCCTGCATCATCTGGTGTATGAGGTCGTCGACAACGCCGTCGACGAAGCGCTTGCCGGATACTGCGATACCATCGAGGTATGGATTCACCCCGATAACTCGATCACGGTAACCGACAACGGCCGTGGCATCCCGGTGGACATGCACCCGAAAGAGAAGATCCCGACGGTCGAGGTGGTTTTGACGATCCTCCACGCGGGCGGCAAGTTCGGCGGCGAGGGATATAAGGTGTCGGGCGGCCTGCACGGCGTGGGCGTGTCCGTCGTGAACGCGCTTTCCTCGCGTGTCGAGGTTAACGTGCGCCGCGACGGCAAGGAATACGAGATTGACTTCGATCACGGCCACACGAAGACCAAGCTCCACGAAGTAGGTGCAGCGGAAAGCACCGGCACGAAGGTGACTTTCTGGCCCGACCCGGAAATCTTCACCGAGACCACCATCTACGACTACGATACGCTCGCAGCCCGCTTCCGCGAGATGGCGTTTTTGAACAAGGGGTTGAAGATCACGCTGCACGACGAGCGCTCGAACCCGAGCCTCGTGCTCTCCGATGCGGCCGCCGAGATGCGCACCGAGGTCTTCCAGTATGCCGGCGGCATCATCGACTTCGTCGATTTCCTCAACCAGGGCAAGACCATCATCAACAAGAAACCCATCTACTTTTCCGCCGAAAACGCCGACGGCACGGTGGAAGTCGCCATGCAGTGGACGGAGTCGTACACGACGAACTCCGTGATGGCGTTCGCGAACAACATTAACACGCACGAGGGCGGTACCCACCTCGACGGCTTCAAGCAGGCCGTTACGCGCACAATCAACGACTACGCGCGCAGCAAGGGCATCTTGAAGGAAAAGGACTCCAACCTCACCGGTGACGACACGCGCGAGGGACTTGCGGCCATCATATCCGTGAAGCTGCACGACCCGCAGTTCGAGGGCCAGACGAAGACGAAGCTCGGCA
>ERZ1034901.1836-NODE-1836-length-14215-cov-34.106497_pt1 | contig 14215 bp, 8 predicted proteins | sample MGYA00520628_ERZ1034901 | MGnify/ENA primary metagenome ERZ1034901 (study PRJEB33766, sample SAMN09781783) | gut metagenome | biome: gut microbiome | host: Homo sapiens | place: Madagascar | study: EMG produced TPA metagenomics assembly of the PRJNA485056 data... | reverse complement strand
ACCTTATCCCCCTCCCCCTTGCTTGCCCAAACACGCAAAGGTAACTTTATAACCTTATAACCTCAAAACTCAAAACTAAAACCTCATAACCTCATAACCTCATGCCAAATAATAGCAACATAGCCAAGTCAAAGCTAAAAGGCGCATTCACGCTGATAGGCACCGTCATTGTGGTGGTGCTGTTGTTGGTATACTTCTTGCCACGCGAAACCAAGTTCGGCTACGAGTATGAGCAAGGGCGCCCCTGGCGTTACAACTCACTGATAGCCACCTTCGACTTCCCCGTGTACAAAACCCCCGACGAGGTAAAAGCCGAACGCGACAGCGCGCTCTCACAGTTTCAGCCCTTCTACACCGAAGACGTACAGATAGCGCAACGCCAGATAGCCGCCTTCGAAACAGCATGGCGCGCAGGCCGTTTTGGCGATGTGCCGGCCCACTGCCTCAACCATGTCGACAAAATGCTGCGTGGTGTCTACGAGGCCGGCATGGTGCCATCGGCCGACCTGTCGCAAATGGCCAAGGAGCGCACCCCCGGAGTGCGGGTGGTTGAGGGAACCGAGGCCGTGACGCGCCCCATTACCGAACTCTACTCCACCCGTTCGGCCTACGAGTATATAGTGTATGCCGACACCATAAACTTTCCGCGCGAGCTATTAGCCCGTTGCAACATCAACGAATATCTGTCGCCCAACCTCAGTATCGACAGTGCCAAAACCTCTGCCGTGCGCGAAGACCTGCTTGCCGCCGTGTCGCCAGCATCGGGCATGGTACAGAGCGGACAGCGTATCATCGACCGTGGCGAGATAATATCGGCCGAGCAGTACAAAATACTGCAATCATTCGAACGCGAAACCGTGCGCCGCAACGACCCCTCAAAGGGCATGTGGCAGGTAGTGACAGGCCAAGTAATATTTGTGCTCTGCGTCATAGTAGCCTTCGTGTTCTACCTGCGCCTGTTCCGCCGCGAATATCTGCGTTCGCCGCACAGCATACTGTTGCTGTCGTCGCTCATTGCCATATTTCCCCTCATCACCTATGCCATGGTCGACCAAAAGTTCCTCAACGTCTACATGGTGCCGTATGCCATGGTGCCCATATTTGTGCGCATATTCATGGACTCGCGCACAGCCTTCATGACCATGGTGTGCTCCGTCATACTCTCATCGTTAGCCCTCCACTCCAACTACGAGTTCGTGATTGTGCAATTCATGTCGGGCATGACCGCCATCTACGCCCTGCGCGACCTTACCGAGCGCTCGCAACTGCTGCGTGTGGCCCTTGCCGTGTTTGTCACGAGCAGCGCCATCATGTTAGGCTACGACCTGTCGCAAGGCATCGAGTTCTCACACCTCGACCGCTCAATGTACGTGTACAATGCCGTTAACGGTGTGCTGCTGCTCTTTGCCTATCCGCTGCTTTACATGATTGAAAAGCTATTCGGCTTCACCTCGAGCGTCACACTCGTCGAGCTGTCCAACACCAACAACAGCGTGTTGCGCCGCATGTCCAAGGTGGCACAAGGCACCTTTGTACACTCGTTGCAAGTGGCCAATCTGGCAGCCGAGGTAGCCGACAAAATAGGTGCCAAGCCCCAGCTCGTGCGTACCGGCGCCCTGTATCACGACATAGGCAAAATGCTCAACCCCGCCTTCTTTACCGAGAATCAGACAGGCGTCAACCCCCACGACGAGCTTACCGAGGAGCGTTCGGCACAAATCATCATCAGCCACGTGACCGAGGGCCTCAAACTGGCCGACAAGTACCACCTGCCCAAGGTCATACGCGACTTCATAAGCACCCACCACGGCCGCTCCCAAGTAAAGTACTTCTACATTCAGTGGAAGAACAAGCACCAGGGCGAGGAGCCCGACGCCAAGCTCTTTACCTATCCCGGCCCCAACCCCTTTACGCGTGAGCAAGCCATACTCATGATGTGCGATGCGGTAGAAGCCTCGTCGCGCTCGCTCAAAGAGTTTACCGAGGAAAGCATCAAAGAGTTGGTCAACCGCATCATCGACGGCCAGGTGCAGGCAGGCTATTTCCGCGAGTGCCCCATCACCTTCCGCGACATAGCCGATGCCAAGCGCGTGTTGGCCGAGAGCCTTAAAACCATCTACCACACCCGCATAGCCTACCCCGAGCTCAATGCCAAGCCCGCCGAGCCGGCACCACAGCCGCGCCGCGCCTATTTCTTCGGCCGCAGATAACATTCGGGGCTGCCGCATAACATACACTGTTGACAGGTTGACAAGCACGCTTGCTTGCCAGCCTGTCAACTTTTATATATATAGCAGTCCGGTAAAACGCAAATATGCGAACGTACTCAACCGCCCAACGCTACCACGCAACTCCAACTCTAATGGGGGCGACGCGTCTCGCGTCGGGGTAGAGAAAAGAGGAAAATATGAATTCTACTAAATAATAGCTGCATCTTTTTCCGACGCGAGACGCGTCGCCCCCATTAGTGCTTGCGTTAGTGCTTGAGTTGTGTGCTTGCGTTTAGTGCTTGCGTTGGGAGGTAGCGTTAGTGCTTGAGTTATGTGCTTGGGTTTAATGCTTGGGTTTAATGCTTGGGTTTAGTGCTTGCGTTTTGTGCTTGCGTTTAGTGCTTGCGTCCGTTCGCATATTTGCGTTTAACCAGACAACATTACCATAGTGCGCAAGCAGCTTGCCATGTGTAACCATGTGTTATACAACATATTCACAAATGTGTTATAAAAAGAGCAAGTTGCGTAACTTTGCAACCGAAAAACATATAATCACTTTACTATTACTGTTACTACATGAAAAGAAATCTACTAATCACAGCACTACTATGCAGCTCCGGCCTTTATGCTTCAGCCCATAGCAGTGCCCCGATCCCTGCCCCCGCAGGCCAGACCGAGGCAGTTGCTGCCGACTACGAGTATACTGGCGAGATGAGCATCAACATGTCCACAGGGCATTTTACAGCGTTCAATGGCAATGGCGCTTACGCCTCAACATGGCAAAGCAACAAAGGCTGGTCAAACGTGCCAGTTGTCCGCCTCATCAGTTTCAGCAACAAAAAGGCTCAAAACAACATGGACGTGGCTGGCAGCAATGCTGCAACCATTGTGGCCCATCGTGGTGGTGACAGCGAGTATGCCCTGGTTGTAGAGAAAGGCTACGTCATAACAGGCGTCAGTTTCGACTTTGCCATAGCCTCAGGCAGCAGTGCCGTTACGGTAACACCCATTGGCGGCACCGCTGTAAAAAGTACAGCCGAAGGGCAACACGTCGAGGTAAAAGGACTGAGTGCCGACACCGTAGTAGCTTTCAAACTCAGTGGCGAAAACAATGCCATAGCTCTGACCAACCTCAAGGTAACTTATGGCAAGGTAAAGCCAGCCTTTGCCTCGGGCAAACTGGCCATCAACACCTCAACAGGTACATTAAATCGTACGAGTGGTTTCTGCTCAGCTTGGACAAGTACACAGAAATCGCCGCAAATCAAGCTCGATTGCGGGGTAAACAACATCAGCGTGGCTGACTGCACCGACAGCATCATGCAGTGCTGGCGTGGCAACCAAGCAGACAGCAAATACACCCTCACCGCCCAAAGTGGCTGGGTAATAACCGGCTACAGTTTCGACTTCACCGCAACTGATCCTGCCAAGCCCTGTGGCGTGACGGGCCCCGACGGCAAGAAACTCACCAGCAGCAGTGCTGTGCAACACATCAAGGCCACGGGCCTTTATGACAAATCGGTGGTAGCCTTTGCCATGAACGATGCCAATCATGCCATCAATGTGTCAAACTTCGTAGTAACGTGGGAAACCGACACGACTGCCAACACCGAACTGCCAGGTTACACCGTGTTCGACAACAGCGGTGCGGTGCCCTACCGCATTCCCGCCATCGGCACCGCCGCCAATGGCGACCTCGTGGCAGTGGCCGACTACCGTTACAGCAAGGCCGACATAGGCAGCGGACGAGTAGACTTGCACCTGCGTATATCAAAGGACAATGGCCAGAGCTGGGGCGAGATAATGATGCCTGAGAATTTTAAGGGCGATGGCAAAATGACCACATGGCGACATGACAAGGCCGCTTATGGCGACCCCTGTATTGTAGGCGACCGTGAAAGTTCGCGTATGATGATAGTATCGTGCTCAGGTTTCCCCGGCTTCTTCAGCAAGGACGAAAAACACCTTGGTTGGGCACGTTGGTATTCTGACGACAATGGCCAAACGTGGACAGGACCAGAATACATCGATATGAAATACATTTACGAGCCATTGGCTGCGGCAGGTACCCCCGTCAACGGTTTCTTTGTAGGTTCGGGCAAGATACACCAGAGCCGCTATATCAAGAAAGACAAGTATTACCGTCTTTACTGCGTAGGTTCAACACAGGAGAATGGTGGTAACAAGAAGAACTGGGTGCTTTACTCCGACGACTTTGGCGAGAGCTGGGACTTCCTTGGTGGCCTCAAGCACGCCCCCATTGTCAACACAGCCGATGAGCCCAAGGCCGAGGAGCTGCCCGATGGCAGCGTATTGCTCTCAAGCCGCGATGTAAATGGCCGCTATTACAACATTTACACCTTCAGTGGCAACGATGGCATAAGCGGCAGCTGGGGCGAAAAGGCATTGTCAAGTTCGGCCAATAATGGCTTGATAGCCAATAATGGCTGCAACGGCGAGGTGCAGGTAGTGCCCGTAGTGCGCAAGGCCGATGGCGTGAAAACCTTCATAGCCCTGCAGTCGCTGCCCACTTCAGGACGCAACTATGTGTCAATATTCTACAAGGATCTCACCGACAAGGAAACCTATGCCAGTCCTGCCAACTTTGCCAAAAATTGGGACGGCCGCTATGTTGTAAGCAACACCTCATCGGCTTACAGCACTTGGAGCTGGCAAAAGGATAACGCTTTGGCCTTCATCTACGAAGAGGGTGGCGGCAATGGCGGTTACGACATTGTGTACAAGCGCATCGACATACCCACGCTCACAGGTGGCAAGTACGACTTCGACGCAACCCGCACCTTCGAGCGCCAGCAAATAGACTGGACTTTGGCCAACCGCATAAAAAAGATGGGCGCCTTGATCGACTCTATCAAGCCAGCTGTCGAGGCTAACACCAAATACATTTTTGGCGATAAACTCATAACCGATGCCGGCCAGTTGGAGTGCAAGTTCGGCTATTCGGGTGGCACCGCAGGCAAGGGCGACAACCAGCCCATCAGCAATTTGATTGACGGCAATGCTGCCACCTATTTTCACACCGACTACAGCAAGGGCAACCTGAAAAATGGCGTGCACTGGTTTGATGTGACAGCACCCGCCGAGGGCAAGTTTGCCAACGCCATAGTGGTTAACGTTACACAGCGTAAAGGTGCCAATGCCGATTTTGTGAAAGAGTTTACCATCTCGGGCTTCAACAGCGAGGCAAAGAACGACTCTGTGTATATAGCAAAAGTCACAGTGTCCAATGCCGCTGCCGGCCAACAGTCAACCATGCAGTTCACCATTCCCGAGGGAGCAAGCTACAAGTATCTGCGTTTCAATGTCACAGCCACGAGCAACAACCGCGGCTATTGGCACTTGGCAGAGTTCATGCTGAGCAAGCCCGACAGCCTCGATGCCAACAGCCCCAATGTGTTGCACCCCGACGCCTACGCCACCATGAAGGATGCCATTGCTGCAGCCGAGGCCGCAAAGCAACAGGCTACCGACAATGACATTGCCGCGCTCGAGGAGGCTTATGACGCCTACCTCCGTGCATTGCAGGGCACTGCTACCGGCATTATAGCCACTCCCGCTGTCAAGCCGGGCAAGGCTACCATCTATTACGACTTGATGGGTCGCCGTGTGGCAGACCCCGTAAAGGGCGTGTTCATTACCAACACTGGCAAGCGCGTTATTAAGTAACGTGCACGCACCCAAACAACAGCAAGTAAGGGCTGGCATTTCTCACGCGAGGTGTCAGCCCTTATTCGTTACGAACTCTACTAAATAATAGCTGCATTTTTTCCCGATGCGAGACGCGTCGCCCCCATTAGAGCTTGCGTTTGGTGATAGCGTTGGGTGCTTGAGTACGTTCGCACGTTTGTGTTTTACCACCCATAATCTTATTTATGCAAAAGTGCCTGCACCTTGCACTTTTGCTTCTTTATAAGTTGATAATCAGATAGTTATGCAGTGTAGGTACACCTGCACTGTGCCTACACTTGTCTGCACTTACTTGCACTGTGCCTGCACTTGCTTGCACTTATCTTACACTTATCTTACACTGTGCCTGCACTACCTTGCACTTGCCTGCACTGACTGCATAGTATATAACATTTGTCTGCACTCACACTCATGGATTTCCCCGGGCGCTGTCATGAATTACAGTATAGGGAGGTAGAAAAAACTTTCGGAGCAACGGAAAATTCTACCGCCCTATGTACCCACGCCGCCCTGGCACAACCATAAATACTACATCACTTTGCTGTGCATGCAAGCACTTGTGCAATCAAGCAAACATTTGTGCAGACAGGTGTGTATGCAAAAGTAACTGCTACCTGCACACCCGAAAGCCTTGAATATCAGTTTATAAACATCAAAAAGTGCAAGGTGCAGGCAAAATAGCCAAACAAATATTTATGGCAGAATATCTGCACTTTGTGCACTCAATAGCACACTATCTGCTGCAAAAACATCGCTGCATGTTAAAAATTCCAAGGTATAAGGGTTGTACCATAAAGGGCTTTAGACGAAAAGCATTGCGCTTTGGCATTTTACCACACAGCAATTGGCTGTGCACGTGCCACCCATAAAGTGTACTCATGCAGGTAACACATTAGTACATAATGCGCATGGTAAAACGCAAAAAGTGCTATTTGTTAAGATTATTAACAACATTTATTACCCCCCCGATTGCATTTAAGGTTTAATAGCTACATTTGAAGCGGTAAGACCAACCGACTTGCAACAAATGTAAAGAACCATTCAGAAATAATTATAATACTATTAAATAATTAAGCTAATGAAAAAGACAATTACTCTTTTAGGCATGCTGTTGGCATTCTTTGCAACAGCGGGGGCGCAGACTGCAACCAAGTATTATTCGCCCACAGCCACGCCTTATGCCGATTTGGTGTCAGGAAAATCGTATGCCATATTAGTGGCAGCCGATAAGAACTGTGTAGGCACAGATTATAGCACGGCAACATTTCTTTCTTGGGCTACGTTAGATGGCAGCATGGCCACAATCGATCCTTACCAATCAACCAATGACCTGCGTGGCAAGGTAGAGCAGAATGGCTATACATGGGTAGTTACTGTAAACAGCGACAATACAATCACTTTGAAGACGGGTAACGGCAAATATGTGCCAGCGGCGTCAAATGGTGGGGGTGGTGGATTGTCTACTACTGCTGGCAATCTGACACGTGTGGACAAAGGCGAATGGTGCCAACTCACAGGTGGCGCTTATAACAGCAAAACTTGCTTTTTGACATTGGGTGGTCAACAGCGTGACAAAAAAACACGTAACAAACTTGAATACTATTTCTATGACGCAAATGCCACCAACGGTGAAATAGCCAAGTTCAAGTTTTTTGAGGTGTTAGACGGCGCATCGCTTAACAACGTTGTCACCTACAATTACACAATCAACGGCACCAAGGTTGGTACATACAGTGTTTTAGCAGATTTGAACAATGCTTATCCTAACCCAGGCAATTTGCCCGACTTTGTGACTGCCACAGCTCCCGAGGGCACAGTGACAGAGACCACGACAAAAGACATAGCGGTTGATATAAGCAACTACCCCTTCAAGTTCTCTCTGAACGAGAGCGACACACCCGAATGGGGCTACTTAACAGTTAATATGTCTACTGCAGACCGCAGATTGTTGACCAACAATACTACATCTATTTTGCGCTCAGTACCCAATGCCCAATATCAAAACAGCACGCTCAATGGCATAAAAGATGACCTCTGGCGCATGGTGGGCGATCCTTTCAAGGGTTTCAAAATCATGAACAAGTCTGGCAAATGCCTTGTAAAGGCCGCCAGCGGCAATGGTGCTACATATACCGATGCTTCGGCTACCGAGAGCAACAACCTGTGGAAGGTGTATGGTGGTGATATTATCGGACAACCAAACAATGTAACAGATGTAAATAAGGAAGAATTAAAGGCCAAAGCCTTTGTGTTGCGCCACAGCACAGTAGGTGAAGGTGACAATTATTTGACCACTAGTAATAACGATATAGTAACAAGCCTTGGAACTTGGCAAAAGAAATCCAACGGTGCTTGTTTCCTCTTCCTCGAACCTGAATTTACAGTAAACCTCAACACCAATGACAATCTTGTAGCCTCTTTCGCTACTTTGGCCCTGCCTTTCGACTTCAAGGTTGTAAGCAGCAACACCAACGATGCCAAGTTGTACAGCGGTGCTTACAATGCAAGCACGGGTACACTCGACATGACAGCTGTTGAGGGCGTTGTTCCCGCCAGTGCAGGTGTCGTAATCAAGAGCGACAGCAAGGCTGCAAACATTGTGCTCACTGCCAATGCCAAGACAGCTGCAGCCGCTTTGACAGGTAACCAACTCATGGGTACCACTGAGGAAATAGCATTCTCAAATTTGACCGACAAGCTCGTGTTCGGTGTGACAGCTCAAAATCATGTAGGCTTCTATGCCGCAGGTGGCTCAGCCGCTCTGCCCGCCAACCGTGCTTACTTGCCCACTTCGGTATTAGGTGGTGAAAATGCCGTAGCCATGAACTTTGGTGGCGATGTAACCGGCATCAACGCCGTTGTTAAGGCAGGCAAGGCCAACGCAGCAATCTACGACCTCACTGGCCGTCGCGTAACACGCACAGTAAAGGGAGGCCTCTACATTCAGAATGGCAGCAAGTTCGTTGCCCGTTGAGCCGGTGCGCGAAATTAGCTGATAAGGATTGGCTATATTGCAGACCTGCTTAATAATATACTAACCACAAGTAAAGACATTCAAGATATGAAAAAGACATATATGCAGCCCCAGTCGGCCACAGTACACCTCTATGCCGAGGAGGCCATGCTCAACCTCAGCGGTGGTGCCCAAATTGAAGTAAACAAAGGCGAAAGTACCGATGTGCGCTGGAGCCAGAAGCAAAACGACATGTGGGGCAACCCACAAGGCGACATGTGGGGCAACATGGACAAGGACTGATAGCCCTGTGACCGGTGTGACGCTAACACCCAACGCTACCTCTAATGGGGGCGACGCGTCCCGCGTCGGAATTTAAGGCAAAGGCTCACAGACAGGCGTGTAATTACGCTGTCTGTGAGCCTTTTTAGTGGATAAACATTCAAGTTTCGGATTTAGCAATGGCGGGCTGAAAGCCCAAGTATTTACTTAGCCCAGGGCAACGCCCTGGGTGAAATTGAGCAAGGTTGTGACGCCCTGTAAGGGCAGAAGTAGAATCACTACATCATACTTTTGCCCTTACAGGGCGTCACTTTTTCCTCTTGCTGATAACCCAAGGTGTTGCCTTGGGCTATGGATTACATTGGGCTTTCAGCCCGCACTTGCTAAATCCGAAAATCGAGTAAACATTGTATTTTTCCGACGCGGGACGCGTCGCCCCCATTAGAGGTAGCGTTGGGTGGTAGCACAGAACCTCCGAAGGCGTAGACACCCCAAACGGACGGACAGCCCGTTTTTTGTACCCGCAAAACTTGTAAACACAAATAAAAACCTTTAATTTTGCACGCATAAAGGTGTGTCCTCCCCATTTATGAGGATATGCAGCAAAACAAGGGAAAAGGGGCATGCCCCGCACCCCGTGTGGCGCCGGATAAATTTAATAATCTAAATATCAACTTAATTCAAATCATTTTATGTGGTTAACTAACTCATCCATCGGACGGAAGGTAATCATGTCAGTAACTGGCATTGCGCTTATTCTGTTCCTCACATTTCATGGTTGCATGAACTTGGTAGCCCTCTTCTCAAAAGAAGGTTACAACTGGGTATGCGAGATGTTGGGTGCCAACTGGTATGCCGTAGTGGCTACCGCCGGCCTTGCAGTGCTCGTAGCCCTCCACTTTATTTATGCCATCATTCTTACCCTGCAGAACCGCAAGGCCCGTGGTAACAACCGCTATGCCGTTACCTCAAAGCCCGAAAAGGTAGAGTGGGCATCGCAGAACATGCTCGTGCTCGGCATCATCGTGGTGCTCGGCATGCTGCTCCACCTCTTCAACTTCTGGTACAACATGATGTTTGCCGAACTCTTCAACGCTGGTATGCCTTATGTTAACGGCGTAGAAGATGCTGCCGATGGTTATGGCATGATAGCTTACACCTTCAGCAATCCTGTGTTCACCGTGCTCTACATTATCTGGTTTGTAGCCATCTGGTTCCACCTGACACACGGTTTCTGGAGCGCTATGCAGACTCTCGGTTGGAATGGCAAGATTTGGTTCAACCGCTGGCGTTGCATCGGTAACATCTACGTTACTGTGCTCATGCTCATCTTCCTTGCAGTAGCTCTCAAGTTCGCCTTCTGCGGTGGTGCTTGCTGCGCAGCATAATGTATTCTTTTAAAGTGGAAGAGCGGGAAGGTAAGAAGCGAAAAGAATAGGTATGACTATTGCTGCTTGCTTAACTCTTTCAACTCCTAAACTTTTAACTTTATAAAATAGAATATCCTATCATGGCTAATATAGATTCTAAAATACCTCAAGGTCCTGTTGCTGAAAAATGGACCAACTATAAGGCTCACCAGAAATTGGTGAACCCCGCCAACAAGCGTAAGCTCGACATCATTGTAGTAGGTACAGGTCTGGCCGGTGCTTCGGCAGCAGCCTCACTTGGCGAGATGGGCTTCAAGGTGCTCAACTTCTGCATTCAGGACTCTCCCCGTCGTGCTCACTCTATCGCCGCACAGGGTGGTATCAATGCTGCCAAGAACTATCAGAACGATGGTGACTCTGTTTACCGCCTCTTCTATGATACTGTAAAGGGTGGTGACTACCGTGCCCGCGAAGCCAACGTATACCGTTTGGCTGAGGTGAGCGCCAACATCATCGACCAGTGCGTGGCACAGGGTGTACCCTTTGCACGCGAATATGGTGGTTTGCTTGCCAACCGTTCATTCGGTGGTGTGCAGGTAAGCCGTACTTTCTATGCCAAGGGTCAGACTGGCCAGCAGCTCTTGCTCGGTGCCTATTCAGCCCTCATGGCTCAGGTACACGCCGGCACTGTAAAGCTTTACTGCCGCTACGAAATGCAGGACGTTGTGATTATCGACGGCCGTGCACGCGGTATCATTGCCCGTAACCTCATCAACGGCAAGCTCGAGCGCTTTGCCGCCCACGCAGTAGTATTGGCCACTGGTGGTTATGGCAACACTTACTTCCTTTCAACCAACGCCATGGGTTGTAACTGCTCGGCTGCCATTGCAGCTTACCGCAAGGGTGCTTACTTTGCCAACCCTGCTTACGTGCAGATTCACCCCACTTGTATCCCCGTTCACGGCGACAAGCAGTCAAAGCTCACCCTTATGTCTGAGTCACTGCGTAACGATGGCCGTATCTGGGTGCCCAAGAAGAAGGAAGATGCCATCAAGTTGCAGAAGGGCGAAATCAAGCCTACCGACATCGACGAGGCCGACCGCGACTACTATCTTGAACGCCGTTACCCCGCTTTCGGTAACCTCGTTCCCCGCGACGTAGCTTCGCGTGCTGCCAAGGAGCGTTGCGACGCCGGCTTTGGTGTGAACAACACTGGCCTTGCCGTATACCTTGACTTTACTGAGGCTATCGGCCGTCTGGGCATCGACGTAGTGCTCCAGCGTTATGGCAACCTCTTCGACATGTACGAAGAAATTACCGACGTTAAGCCCGGCCAGGTAGTGCGCAAGGGTGACGACGGCATCGAATATACCAACCCGATGATGATTTACCCCGCCATTCACTACACAATGGGTGGTCTTTGGGTTGACTACGAGCTCTCTACCAACATTCCTGGTTTGTTCGCCATTGGTGAGTGTAACTTCTCTGACCACGGTGCCAACCGCTTGGGTGCTTCTGCCCTTATGCAGGGTTTGGCCGATGGTTACTTTGTGTTGCCTTACACCATTCAGAACTACCTCAGCGACCAAATCACTGTGCCCCGCTTCAGCACCGACCTGCCCGAATTTGTGGCTACCGAAAAGGCTGTGCAGGATCACATCAACCACTTGCTCAACATCAATGGTAAGAAGTCGGTTGACAGCATTCACAAGGAACTTGGCCACATCATGTGGGAGTATGTTGGTATGGCCCGTTCGAAGGAGGGCCTCGTAACAGCTCTTGCCAAGTTGAAGGAAATCCGCAAGGAGTTCGAGACCAACCTCTTCGTTCCTCACATCGAGGGTGTTAACGTTGAGCTCGACAAGGCTATCCGCTTGAACGACTTCATCACCATGGGTCAGCTCATCGCCATCGACGCACTCCACCGCGAGGAGAGCTGCGGCGGTCACTTCCGCGTAGAGCATCAGACTGAAGAGGGCGAAGCCAAGCGTGACGACAAGAACTGCTTCTACGTATCATGCTGGGAATACCAGGGTGAGGACAAGGATCCCGTTAAGTACGAAGAGCCCTTGAAGTACGAAGCAATCGAAGTAAAAACCCGTAACTACAAGAATTAATAAGCCATGGCTAAGAACATATCATTCACAATCAAGTATTGGAAGCAGAATGGCCCCAAGGATGCGGGTCACTTTGACACGCGCGAGATGCACGACATCCCCGATGACACATCATTCCTCGAAATGCTCGACATTCTCAACGAAGAGCTCGTTGAGGAGGGTAAGGAGCCTTTCGTATTCGACCACGACTGCCGCGAGGGTATCTGCGGTATGTGCTCGCTCTACATCAATGGTACACCCCACGGTAAGACTGAGGCTGGTGCCACCACTTGCCAGCTTTACATGCGTCGTTTCAACGATGGCGACGTTATCACCGTTGAGCCTTGGCGTTCGGCAGCTTTCCCTGTAATAAAGGACTGCATGGTTGACCGTTCGGCCTTTGACAAGATACAGGCTGCCGGTGGTTACATCAGCGTGCGCACTGGTGCACCTCAGGATGCCAATGCCATTCTCATTCCTAAGCAGGACGCCGACGAGGCTATGGACTGCGCCACTTGCATCGGTTGCGGTGCTTGTGTAGCAGCTTGTAAGAATGGCTCTGCCATGCTCTTCGTAAGCTCTAAGGTTAGCCAGTTTGCCCTTCTGCCCCAGGGTCGTCCCGAGGCAGCCAAGCGTGCCAAGGCTATGGTGGCCAAGATGGACGAACTTGGTTTTGGTAACTGTACCAACACCCGCGCTTGCGAGGCTGTATGCCCCAAGAACGAGTCTATCGCTAACATTGCCCGTTTGAACCGTGAGTTCATCAAGGCTAAGTTGGCCGACTAATTAAAGTGCATATATAGGTTGCGTCGCGTTTTCTGAATTTGCCTTTTTCGCGACTTGGCCGAATATATACTCCAATCCCCGTTATGCCCCCTCTCGTGGCGTAGCGGGGATTTTTGGGCTTTGTGCTTCGCGTTAATGTGGTAATGTGCTGATGTGGTAATGTGCTGACGCCGTGCTCGCAGACTCAAGCACCCAACGCTACCGCCAAACGCTCGCTCTAATGGGGGCGACGCGTCTCGCGTCAGGAAAATATGCGGCTTTTGATTTCGCCAATGCACCGTCTGGCTGAAGGGGTAAACGACATTGGGAGTAATGATGTTTTCAAGGGCTGTCCGCCCTTGTGCCGCTTACCGCGGTATACATAAGAACATAAGCTACATAAGTAACATAAGGCTGACGCCGTAGTTTTTCACATAAGTTGAGGCAGGGCTGGTCGCCCTGCCTGTAAGATACATAAGGGCTGACGCCTTGCTCGCAGACTCAAGTACCCAACGCTACCACCCAACGCTAACTCTAATGGGGGCGACGCGTCCCGCGTCGGAAAAATATGCAGTTTTTGGCTTCGCCCTTGTGCCGCTTACCGCGGTAGACATAAGTACATAAGCTACATAAGTAACATAAGGCTGACGCCGTGATTTTTCACATAAGCTGAGGCAGGGCTGGCCGCCCTGCCTGTAAGATACATAAGGGCTGACGCCCTGCTCGCAGAACGCTACCTCTAATGGGGGCGCGAGGGACGAGGGTGCTGAAAAATAGCCCGACGCGGGACGCGTCGCTCTAAGTTTGCAGCAGTTAAGCGGCGCAGCCGCT
>ERZ1034901.1819-NODE-1819-length-14337-cov-11.368786_pt1 | contig 14337 bp, 1 predicted proteins | sample MGYA00520628_ERZ1034901 | MGnify/ENA primary metagenome ERZ1034901 (study PRJEB33766, sample SAMN09781783) | gut metagenome | biome: gut microbiome | host: Homo sapiens | place: Madagascar | study: EMG produced TPA metagenomics assembly of the PRJNA485056 data... | reverse complement strand
GATTTATAAAAATCCCTTAAATTTATTTTTTCCTTCTGGAAACTCCAAATCCAAATATTCCGAAGATTAAAACAACCAATAAAGCAAGTATTGGATTTCCTGTTTTTGCCATTGCATCAACACCCATTACAACTTCATCAGAATCCATAATATCTTTATCAGCAGGATGTACTGGAGCAGGAGCCGGAATTACAGTAACTGAAACATTACCATAATTGTTAGTCATATTCAAGTCAACTGTACTTCCATTTACAAATACTTCATTAGATATTACGCCGGTTTTTAAAACAATACATGTAATTTCCAATGTAGCATTGCTTTTGTTAGTTAAATTACCGATTGTCCAAATACCAGTTGCCGGATCATATACTCCTACACTTGCTTTATATGAAACAAATTTAAGAGCATCTGATAATTTATCTACTGCATAAACATCTAATGCTGTGTCAGGACCATTATTTTTAACAACAATAGTGTATGTGATTCTATTTCCAACACTTACCCTATCAACATTAACTATTTTTACAACAGACAAATCTGCTGTTTGAGGAACAGTAATATTCACAGTAGCATTGTTGTTAGTTACGTTAGGATCAAAACCTGTTCCATTTACACTTACATTGTTTTGGATAAATCCTGTTTTAATTATTTTTACAGTAATAACTAATTTAGCTGTTTCATTATTAGTTAAATTACCGACTGCCCAAACACCATTTGTTAAATCATAATATCCTTTAGAAGCATTAGCTGAAATGAATTTGAAATTATCTGCCAATACTTCAGATACTTTAATATTGGTTGAGTTATCCGGACCGTTGTTTCTTACAGTTATTGTGTAAGTTATTTCGTCTCCGTAATTTGGAGTAGCATTATTTACTATTTTAATAATTTCTAAATCAGCAATATTTACATGTATTGTAGTATTTGAAGTGTTTCCTTCAGGATGCTCATCACTAGTAACATTTACACAATTGAAGATATCCTGACCGGTTGTACCTAATATTGCAGCATAAATATCTACAACTATCTTACTGCCAGTATGCATATTTCCTAATGAAATAATTTGAGTGTAATTAGTTAAATTACCTCCATTTATTCTGTAGGTTGCAGATTTAACATCCAACAATCCAGCATCTAAAATATCTTCCAATTTAACATTTAATGAATCTGAAGACCCGCCAGCAATAACAGTAATGACAAAGTGTGCTGTATCTCCAGGGTTAAGTGCTTTGATTTCAGCATCCTTAATTACAACCAAAGTAGTGTTAGCAATTATATTAACTGTTTCATTGTCTGTAAAGTTACCTCTAGCATCATCAACACTGGTAGTAATATTAACAGTGTTTAAAACATCACCACGAACAGAACCATTAACCTTAGCTCTGAAATACACAGTTACATTAGTACCTGCATTAATATCACCTAAACTGACAGATCCATTGTAATCTAACCAATCTACACCATTTAATGAATATTGTAAGTTAAGCAATTCATTACTGTTGAATATGTCTTTTAGAACAACATCACTAGCAACAGAAGGACCGTAATTGTTTATAACAACAGTATAACCTACATTTTCACCAGCAACAATTATTGTTGAATTTGCAACTTTTGTAATATTTAACAATACTGATTCAGGAACATTAACACTAACAGAAGCGTTATTGTTGGTTAAGTTAGTATCATGACCAGTACCATTAACATTAACATTATTAATAATATTTCCAACCTTAATAACCTGAACAACAATTTTCAAAATTGCAGATTCATTATTATCCAAATCACCAACAAACCAAACACCAGTATCTGGGTTGTACTGACCATTAGAACTAATGAATTTAACACCATCAGGCAACAAATCACCAACAGTAACATTAAATGACTTATCAGGACCATTATTCACAACAACAATAGTATACTCAATCATATCCAAATACTTAGGAACAGAATTATTTACCAGCTTATCAACAGCCAAATCAACAATCCTCACATGAACAGTAGTATTGGAAATGTTTCCTTCAGGATGCTCATCACTAGTAACATTAACCAAATTGAAAACATCTCTATCAGCAGTATCTAATATTTTAGCCCAAATATCAACAGTCACAGTAGTACCTGTAATCATATTACCTAAATCTATGCTTCCAGTCCATGAACCTTTGTTTACACCATTAACAGCATATGTAGCACCAGCAACATCCAACAATTTAGCATCTAAAATATCATTTAAGTTTACATTCAATGAATCTGAAGATCCGCCAGCAATAACAGTAATAATGAAATGAACTGTATCACCAGGATTTAACTCCTTAATTTCAGCATCCTTAATTACAACCAAAGTAGTATTAGCCATTACATTAACTGTTTCATTAGCTGTAAAGTTACCTCTAGCATCATCAACACCAGTAGTAATATTAACAATGTTTAAAACATCACCACGAACAGAACCATTAACCTTAGCTCTGAAATACACAGTTATATTAGCACCTGCATTAATATTACCTAAATTAATCGCTTCATTATAATCTGCCCAATCATTACCATTTAAGGAATATTGCAAGTCAAGCAATTCATTACTGTTGAATATATCCCTCAATACAACATCACTGGCTACAGAAGGACCATTATTAGTAACTGTAACAGTGTATCCAACATTTTCACCAGCTACAATTATTGTTGAATTTGCAACTTTTGTAATGTTTAATAATACTGATTCAGGAACAGTTACACTAACAGAATCATTATTATTAGTTAAATTAGTGTCATGACCAGTACCAGTAACATTAACACTGTTTGTAATGTTTCCGATTTTAAGAACCTGAACAACAATCTTTAAAGTTGCACTTTCATTAGCATCTAAATCACCAACAAACCAAACACCAGTAACCGGATCATATTGGCCATCAGAGCTGATGAATTTAACACCATCAGGCAATAAATCACCAACAGTAACATTAAATGACTTATCAGGACCATTATTAACAACAACAATAGTATACTCAATCATATCCAAATACTTAGGAACAGAATTATTTACCAGCTTATCAACAGCCAAATCAACAATCCTAACATGAACACTGACATTAGAAGTATTACCCTCAGGATGCTCATCACTAGTAACATTAACTAAATTGAAAATGTCCCTATCAGCAATATCCAATACTTTAGCCCAAATATCAACAGTCACAGTAGTACCGGTAAGCATATTGCCTAAATAAATATTTCCATTAAAGTCACTTAAAATACCTCCATTAATAGAGTATTTAGCTGAATTAATATCTAACAACTTATTATCCAAAATATCATTTAAGTTTACATTCAATGAATCTGAAGATCCATCAGCCGTTACAGTTATTATATAATGTATAATGTCTCCCGGGTTTAACTCCTTAATTTCAGCATCCTTAATTACAACCAAAGTAGTGTTAGCAATTACATTAACTGTTTCATTATCAGAGAAATTACCTCTAGCATCATCAACACCGGTAGTAATATTAACAGTGTTTAAAACATCACCACGAACAGAACCGTTAACCTTAGCTCTAAAGTAAACCGTTACACTAGCACCAACATCAATATCACCTAAATTAATAGCTCCATTGTAATTGAACCAATCTTTACCGTTTAATGAATATTGTAATCCAAATAACTCTTTAACATTATAAACATCTTTTAGAACAACATCACTAGCAACAGAAGGACCGTAATTGTTTATAACAACAGTATAACCTACATTTTCACCAGCTACAATAACAGTAGAATTAGCTACTTTAGAAATATCCAAAATAACACAATCAGGAACACTAACACTAACAGAATCATTATTATTAGTTAAATTAGTATCATGACCAGTACCAGTAACATTAACATTATTAGTAATATTTCCAACCTTAATAACCTGAACAACAATCTTTAAAGTTGCACTTTCATTAGCATCTAAATCACCAACAAACCAAACACCAGTAACCGGATCATATTGGCCATCAGAGCTGATGAATTTAACACCATCAGGCAATAAATCACCAACAGTAACATTAAATGACTTATCAGGACCATTATTAACAACAACAATAGTATACTCAATCATATCCAAATACTTAGGAACAGAATTATTTACCAGCTTATCAACAGCCAAATCAACAATTCTCACATGAACTGTAGTATTGGAAGTGTTTCCTTCAGGATGTTCATCACTAGTAACATTAACCAAATTGAAAACATCCCTATCAGCAGAACTTAAAACTTTAGCCCAAATATCAACAGTTACACTATTTCCAGTAGCTATTTTACCTAAACTTAGACTTCCAGTCCATACTCCTTTGTTTACACCATCAACAGCATATGTGGCACTATTTACATCCAATAAAGTTGAATCCAATATATCTTTTAAAACAATGTTCAATGAATCTGAAGATCCACCAGCAGTTACAGTTATTATATAATGTATAGTGTCTCCAGGGTTTAACTCCTTAATTTCAGCTGTTTTATCAACTTTTAAAGTACTGTTAGCCATTACATTTACATGTTCTTCAGCACTGAATATTCCCCTTACATCATCTGTGTCTGTTGTAATATTTACTACATTGTGCACAATTCCTCTTGTAGAAGCATTTACCATTGCTTTAAAGTAAACAAGTATACTGCTTCCTGAAGTCATGTCACCTAAGTTAATATTAGCTCCTTTAGTATATGGAATCCATGTAATATTATCTAAAGAGTATGCTACAACAGTTAAATCTTTAGTTTGATAATTATCAGTTAAAACCACATTAACTGCAGTTGAAGGACCATGGTTTGATACAAGTACCTGATAAATAACTTCTTCTCCAGCAACTACATTTTTAATACCGCCAGTAATGTTAATAACACCGCCAATAGCTACTTTGTTTACATTTAATATTACACAATCCGGAACTGTTATTGTAATATTATCGTGGTTATTAGTTAAATTTACATCATAACCGCTGCCAGTTACATTTGCATCATTTGTAATAATTCCAGGGAAGATTGCTTGTGCTGTTATAGTTAAAGTTGCACTTTGACCTTTAGCTAAATGACCAATAAACCAAATTCCAGTTGTAGGATTATAATTTCCACTTGCACTAATAAACCTTAAACTATTTGGCAATACATCACGAACAGTAACATTAAATGAATCATCTGGACCATGATTTGTTACAACGATTGTATAAATCACATTGTCTAAATATTTGTAAGTCACTTTATCTGATGTTTTGTTAACAGTTAAATCAACAGTATTTACATGAACTGTTTTATTAGATTCATTAATGAATCCTTCCTCATTTTCAACAATAGCTTTGTTGAATATATCTTTATTTGCACTGTTTAATGCTTTAACTTCAATAGTCACAGTTACTGAATTTCCTGTTTTTAGAGTTCCAATATTATATGAACCGTTCCATTTTCCTACATAATTTCCATTTACATAGAAAACAGCATTTTGAGCATCCAATAAGCTTTGATCTAATTTATCAGTTAAAATAACTCCTAATGAATCAGATGAACCTCCAGCAGTAATTACAATTGTATAATTGAATAAATCTCCAGGATTAATAGCATCAACATTTGAAGTTTTATTAATAGCTAAAGTTGAGTTATCAATAGCTTTGACTGTTTCATTAGCTTCAAAGTTACCTCTTGCATCTTTTATGTCAGTTGTGATTCTAACAGTGTTGTTAATTAATCCTCTTGTAGAATGATTTACAGTTGCTCTAAACAGAATCATTACTGCTTCATTTACATCAATGTCCCCCAGTGCAATTCCATTATTATATTTTACCCAGTTGCCGTTTGAATTATATTCCATGTTAAGCAATTCATCAGCATTGAATAAATCAGTTAAATAAACATTAGTTGCTACAGAAGGACCATAATTAGATACAATTACAGTATAAGTTATTTTTTCACCAGCAATAACCTCTTTATTTGGTTCTTCAGATACTATTCCACCAGTAGCTACTTTAGTAATATTTAAGATTACACAATCCGGAACAGTTATATTAACACTTGCATTGTTATTTGAAAGGTTACTGTCATAACCAGTACCATTAACAGATACTTTGTTTTCAAATTTGCCAACAGCTGTTGTTTCAGCTGTAATTGTAAGAGTAGCTATTTTACCAGCACCTAATTCACCAATATTCCAAATTCCGGTAATTGGATTGTATGTACCTGTTGATGTGATGAATTTTAAACCATCTTCAGGCCAAATATCCTTAACAATGACATTTGTAGATGCATCAGGACCATTATTAACAACAGTAATTGTGTAAGTTATTATTGAGTCATATAATGGATTTGCATTATCAACTACTTTTGTAATAGCCAAATCAACCAAAGGAGTTACTTTAACTGTTTCAGAATCATTATTATTTGAAATATTTGAATCAAATCCAGTACCATTAACTTTAATATTATTTATAAGGGTTGCATTTGATTTTGCAGCTTTTGCTATAATAGTAATTAAAACTTTTTCACCATTAGCTAATTTTTCACCGTTTATTGTGATTTTATTATTGGATATACTAAGAGTCCAACCACCAGGAACATTAGCATTAATAAATTTCAATCCTTCTGGTAAGTTGTCAGTAGCTATAATATCAGTAGCTATTCCCGGACCATTGTTAACAATTTCAATAACATACTCAACATTATCTCCATAATTATATGTTTTATTTTGATGATTAGCTGTTTTGTTAACTGCCAAATCAATTACATTAATTGGAACAATGTTTGTATCATTAGCTGCTTTTTTATCTGAATTAATTACAGATGCAAAGTTTGTAATGCTGTTTAATTTTCCAACATCAACATATGCTTTAACTGGAACTGTAATTACTACATTAACAGTCATTCCTGAAGAAATGGTTCCAAGGTTTGCATTTCCTATCCAAGCACCTTTGTCTATTCCGTTTACAGAATAAGTTGCCTTACTAACATCAAAGAACATTTCACTTAAATTATCAGTTAAAATAACATCTAAAGAATCTGACAATCCTCCTGCAGTTATTTGAACAGTATACTTAATTACATCTCCAGGATTTACAAGAGTGGTATTAGCTACTTTTGTAATGTCCAATGTAGTATCTCCTTTAACATTTACAGCAACATCATCTTCTAAGGTACTATTATCTCTTAATTTTGTTGAAGAACCAATAACCGCTTTATTTATTACATTTCCACGAACAGTTGTTTTAATGAATCCTTCAAATAATATTGTTTTATTTTGACCATTAGCTAATGTTCCAATATTAATAGAAGCATCATAACGAGTCCATGATTGACCATCTAAAGAATACAACATATTTGTTAATTCAGAATCATTATAAATATCTTTTAAAATAATATCACGTGCATATGAAGGTCCGTTATTAGTGATTACTATTTCGTATTTGATAATTTTACCCGCAATTGCTTCAGTAATGTTAACTTTAGTAACATGCAATTCAGCTAATGTAGTAACATTTTTAATGTTTGTAGCTTCATTATCCTCAAGTTTTAATTCACCAGTGGTTGTGTTGACTCTGACAGTGTTGTTTAATATTGTATCATCAACAATACTTCCATCTAAATATCCTCTGATATAGACAGTTTTAGAAGCTTTAGAATTGATACTTCCCAAATCAACAGGATTAGTGTAAACATTCCAAGTTTTACCGTCTAAAGAGTATTCTAAATTAGTTAAATATTCTGAATGATAATATTCATTTAATTTAACATTTTGAGCTGTGTCCTGTCCGTTATTTGTAATTATAACTGTGTAGTAAATATCTTCACCGGCTATAACTACTTCATTATTACAGTTTTTAACTACACTAAGATCAGCTTCAGTAACATGAACTTCTTTGGCTGTTTGAGTAGTGTATGTTCTGTTATTTGAATTTGTTCCATTAATTGAAACATAAGCTACATTAACTGAGTTTATGAAGTTCTGACCAATTGGTGAGTATTTTACACCATCCATTTCCCATTCAGCAAATGAAACTTTATATGTGAATGTGAATTTGTCACCAACAGTTAAATTAAGACCAGTAATTGTAAATGTTCGTGTATTTTCATCGAATTTAACAACCCATCCATTTGATTTGGAAGTTGAATTAATACCTGTGTATTTTAAACCTAACGGCAATGCATCTTTAATTGTGATATTATATGCTATTCCGTTTCCTTTGTTTGTAATGACAATTGAATAAGTTGCATTTTCATAATACTCGTATTTCTGTTTATCTGATGTTTTGACAACACTGATGTTAGGTTCAGCTATCTTAACTTGAGCATTAGAATTATCTATTTTATCATCATTTAAATATAATTCAACATTATTAGATTTAATAGATTGTGCTTTGTTAGATGAATCATTTAAGACAACAGCAGATAAATTAAATATAATGTTGTCAGAATATTTGTAAGATGTAGTATTTCCAAAGTTTATAGTTACAAGGTTTCCATTTACACTGACATCACTGATTAAAGTACCATTTGATAAAATAACTGAATTTTCAAGATATTCAAATCCTTGTGGAAGGATATCTTTAACCTGCAAATTAGTGTAATTACCTTTAGGTAACTTTACCATAATTTGATAAGTTACATTTTCACCAATAGTTGGTGTAAATATGTTGCCGTCTTTATTGCCAAGTGTGGTTCCAATTACTAATTTAGTAATAGTCGGCATTTTAGTTTTTAAAGTATCTTTACTTTCATTATAGTAAATTCTACCGTGATCAGGTGCGGAATATCCAACAGCATAAGCCATATTTACATACTGACTTCCAATTTGAATATCTGACCTTATAACAAATGAATATTTTGCATGAATTATATCTCCAGGATTTAACTGAGCCACATCAATTTCAACATGAGAACCAATCCATTTGATTTTAGCATCAATTGGATTTCCATCAGCATCAGTTACTTTGACAATCACATTATCTTCACCAGGTGTCTGACCAATAAATAAATCAAAGTCATCTAACCCATCAAAGATAACTACATTAAATAATGGAGTTTTACCATTGTTTTTAACAATTACATCAAATGAAACATGATCTAAACCTTCAACTTCAGTTACATTGAATTTTTTAGTAATATCTGCTGTAGGTTCCACAATTGTAACCTTAGCACTAGACCTGCCCATAGTATTATCATTTAAGAACAATTCCACATTATTAACTTTAACCGCACCTGCCTTATTGGACGGATCAAAAATTGTAGGTCTGGCAGTCAAATTAATAGACAAAACACCATTTGCAAAACTACTGGAATGAACATTGTTAATTGTAATAGTTATATCATAATTATTTACATTTACAGTCCAATCTTTACCATTTACTAATTTTGTACCATTTGCATAAAATGCACCTGCACCAATATACTCAAATCCCTGAGGCAAAGTATCCTTAATCACCAATTTAGTATAATTACCAACAGGCAAAGTTACATTAACACCATAAATTACCTTTTCACCAATAGTTACCTTATCCTTACCATTATCAATAGATGAATCAACAACCCATTTAGTAATTACCGGAAGTTTGGTGGTAAAACTGTCTTTTGCAGCATCAGTGTAATTTCTACCGTTAGATGGTGCGGAGTAACCTATTGCATTAGCTGTGTTAATATAAGTGCTACTTATAACTACATCCTCCCTTATTTTAAAGGTAAATCTGTAAGTTAATGATTTGCCTATGCCAAGTTCAGCAATATTTATGCTTACAATATTGTTATTCCATGTCGGAGTTACAACAGCACCGCCAGATGTAATATTAATACTACCACTGACAAATTTGCTAATTAAATCAGTTAAATCGTCACTAAGTGTTACATTAAATAATAGAGACTGACCTCTGTTAGTTACAGTAATATCAAAGTATATTACATCCCCACCGATGACATTGTCTACATTGAAGTTTTTAGTAATATCTATGACCGGTTCAACAATGCCGACAGCTGCATCAGATGTGGATTCATGAGTATTCCAGGCAAGTACTGCTTTATTAGTTTTAACAGCTCCTGCTTTGTTATTGTTAACATTTAATACAGTGGCATTTAAAAATGCCTGGAATTTACCGCCATATTCCTTAATAATTTCATCTGCAAATTCAGAAGCAAATGTTAATTCTACAATATTGCCATTTACAGTTACAGTATAATCCTTACCTTCAACAGCTTTATTTTGAGTATTTCCTTTGTAAACTACAATTGAACCGTCAATGTATTTTAAACCTTCCGGAAGAGTGTCTGTAATTTTTAAAATATTGTATTTTCCAACAGGCAATATTACAGTTATATTGTAAGTTACATTTTCACCAACAGTTACCTTATCCTTACCATTTACAATAGTTGTGTTAAATACTGTTTTATTTACTTTAGCATCGTAAGTGTGTAGGGTACTGCTTGCCTGGTTAGAGTAATTTCTTTTTTCATCGAATTTTGTTTCATTAAAAATAGAATAATAATCTACTTTAGCTATATTCTTAAATTCTTTTCCAATAACAACATCATTTTTTACATTGAATGTAAATTTAGCACTGACACTTTGACCGGCTAAAAGTTCACCAACATTTAATGTAGCTACATCATTATTCCAATTAAAAATAACTTTACCTGTTTCATTACCTTTTAGTATAGTTACACCTATATCACTCCTACTATTTACAAAGGTTTTGATAAATTCTGTTAAATCATCTGTAATAGTAGTATTATAAGCAGTACCTTTACCGCTGTTAGTTACAGTAATTGTGAAACTAGCTTCATCATTACCCTGAACTATATTAGGTTCAAATACCTTATTTATGTCTATTTTAGGCTGATATATATCAACATAAATAGTATCAGAATTTAAGGTATTATTAGTCCAACTAATACTTGCATGATTACTGGTTGTTGCACTGTCTGCACCAGTTGGAATAACATTTTCATTATTAACAACAGTATAATATGCATTAACAATTAATTGGTTATTCTTAGCATAAGCAGGTACAAGGTCACCATTAAAGTCAATAGTCAAATAACTTTTTTCAGGATGAATAGCACTTGGAGTATAAGTTACTGTATATACATATTCAGGAACAGTAACACCATCACTGGTAGTTATTGTAAAGTTAGTATACTTAATTCCATATGACTCATCTTTAATAACTAAGTTTGGAACTCTTAAGTCTGGGAAGTTTACAGTTATTTTATAAATACCCACTTCACCAACAAACAGTATTTCAGTATTGTCAGTAACATTAGATCCAATGAACTCTTTTGTAATGTTTAACCCTTTAGCTATAATAGTTGCATTATCCCTATACTTATCTTTGTTGGTTGCAAAGTTTGTACTATTAGGATATGCTGCAAAGTTTGTAATCCATACATTGTTAACAATACTTTCCTTTGGGATTAAATATTCACTAAACCTGACAGTATATATAATACTGCAGGAAGTGTTTTGAGCTAACTGAGCTATCATATATCCTTTTGTAAATAAGTCATCTTTAAATGCAGTAATATCAACAACAGTTCCGTTTGAGTAAACCAAACTAACAGCTTTGACATCTGCTTTTGTGATTCCATTTGAAGTTGTTCTGTTAACAAAATCATCAGCTACAATTATATCATAAGCAGTAGAATGACCTGTGTTAGTTATAGTTATATTATATTCAACTTCAGTTGCATTTTCAATATTTTCTAAAATTTTTGTGTCATTTACATATTTTGTAATTTTTAATTCAGGTTCATTAGTAAGCATCAGTACAATATTTGAGCTTGCATATACAACATCAATGGAATCCTTAAACTTCATTTCAGCAAGATTAGCCAAATTAAGCTGGTCTGCCATAGGTTCTGAAGATACCTGAAATGTAAACCACAATCTAACATCAACCGGATTAGCCATGTTATCTAATGTATTTCCAAAATTAAATGAAAGTGCATTATTAAAAGTATCTATACCAATTTTAGGAACAATAACCTTACCTGTATTTTCATCATATAAAAATCCGCTGTCATTTGCATAAGCCCAATACCCGCCTTTAGGAATTACTCCAGTAGTGGAATTAACCAGATTAAATCCTTTTAAGTTAAATAACGGAATTGGTAAAAAGTCAGTGACAATAAAATCGTTTACAGAACCTGTAGGAAAATGAATATCCAATACAAAAGTTATATTCTGACCAGGATAAACTTTATAAAAGTCAGTATCATTTATGATTTCACCATCAACTGCAATAATATCTTTCTTAAGTGTAACACTTGGAACTCTTAATTGTGTGTAACTGTTATCAGAAACCGTATTAGCTGTATTTAAAACAGTAGCTGATGTTTTAATATGATTAATAACCAAATCATTTGATACAACAGAAGATCCGTTTGAATAATGAATAATAACTTTTGCAACAAAATTTAAAGATCCTACCATTGCACCCTGATTAACGCTTCTATTTGTATAATATCCGCCTTTTAAGCTTGTACTTATATTGTTATCCTTTAAGAATTTTGAAATATAAAATGTAACTGATTCATCAATATCCCCTAAAGAAACAACACTGTAATAACTTTCATTTAATTCATATGTTTTTCCATAAATTGATAGGACAGGTTCATATTCAGTTAAGAATTTTTGAGCTGAACCTACTTTATGGGTGTCAAATTTATCATAAATTACCAAGTCATCAAAAGCAAAGTAATCAGAAATTTCAAAATCAATTTTATACACAATTAAATTATGAGGAACAACAGGATGTAACTGACCTGATCCTGTTAAAATTTCTGAATATTTTTGAGTAGCTAATGATTTTAAATATATGCTATAACTATTTGAAGCATTGTAAGTATCATTAACATAAGTATAATTTATATCCACAGTACTTGTAGCAGCAACACCTTCACCAGTTTTAGAATTGATAATGGTTATGTTGTCACCGGTACTGTTATCAAATTCCGGAGCATAAGCCTTATACTTTAAAGTGATACTTGTGGCGCTTAAATCTCCAATAGCTTCTTTTAATTTTAAAATTAGTTTTCCGCCTGTTTTATTACCAGCAGGTTCTTCAATAGTATATAAACTAGAGTCTATAACTCTTCCTTTAGAATCATATAAAACCGGACTTCCCAAATACATTACATCAGACGGAATTACATCTGTAATAGTAATATTTTCAATTTTTGCACCATTAGCTATGTTAATATTTACAGAATAGCTAAATGGGAAATTTGAACCTGTAGCAGTTTCATGTTCATTAAGGTTTGAACTTTTATCTATTTTAACAACAACAGGATTTACCCATCCTGTGACAGTTTCTCCATAAATTGGAGGATAATTCACCGGATCATCAATAGGACTGTTCCCATATCTAAAAACTGGAGTAACAGTAAAATTAAGTAATTTTCCTATTTCCAATACTCCGATACTTGAAGTAATGTTTAAAACCGCATCAGGAGCATCAACAGTAAAACTACCTAAAGGATACTGAAGAATATAAAAAGTACTGTTTGCAGGACCGTGCACTTCTTTTTTAGTAAATGGATCCCTTAAGGTATATAAGCCCGTTGTATTGTCATAAGTACTTTCATTAAATATTCCAACTTTTATCGGAACTATCTTCCTATTAGAATATGAAACAGTAAAATGTGTTAGTTCTTTAGGAGCTATTAACTGAATATAAGGTTGGAATCCAGTAGCGTCCCCCAAATTCTTAAATACCATTTGGAAGTTGAATGATTCATTGATAAAAACATCTGCAGGATTATTAAAAGACATATTATTGCCATTTTCGCCTTTTAAAGTAATATCCGGAATAGACGTGTTATCATTTTCTACAATAGGGCCTTCCCTAATCGGAACATCCCAAATAGAATTATCTCCAATAACAACTTCCTCACAGTTATTGCTTGTGATAAGTTTATCATAGGTTAAGCTAGCGTTTTCAACAGTAATTGTATCGTCAATAACTGCATTAACTCCGTTAATATCTGGAGAATCAGCTTCACCTGCACCATAAACTGAACCACAAAATATAAACAATAAACTAAGTATTGCTAATACTTTCAAATAATTCATTAATTACACCAATATAAAATTTTGTTTTGATAATTACGAAATATATATTACATTTTTATAGTATATATAATTTTATAATAACTTTCATATAAAAAAAAGATAATTCGTTTAACAATTACTTAAAACATTAAACAAGTAGTATATAAATAATAAAAGCAATAAGTGATGAAAAGAGAAGATAATAATGGTAAACAGATATTACCATCATCCAATTAAATACAACAGGTGAATTTGATATTTAATTATTTTAAACAGCCATTAAATTAAATTAA
>ERZ1034901.1812-NODE-1812-length-14364-cov-8.489971_pt1 | contig 14364 bp, 8 predicted proteins | sample MGYA00520628_ERZ1034901 | MGnify/ENA primary metagenome ERZ1034901 (study PRJEB33766, sample SAMN09781783) | gut metagenome | biome: gut microbiome | host: Homo sapiens | place: Madagascar | study: EMG produced TPA metagenomics assembly of the PRJNA485056 data... | reverse complement strand
CGCATCGGCAGAAGATCTTCGACCAGATGAAGGCCGCGGGAATCACGCGTATGATCACGGTTTGCCCTGGTTGCGGTGAGGAATTCGCCGAGCTTATGGCGAATGACATCGACATCATCCCTCTGCCTGAGCTCATCTTGGAACGCGGGCGCGAGATGGAGCGCGCGGCGGGCATCGAGCTTGCCGCGGACGGCATGCCGAAAGACGCGTCGGCTGCGGTGGCGGCCGCGGGGCTTTCTCCCGCGAGTGGCGTGTCGTCGCTCACTGTGTTCGATTCGTGTCATGATCGCCACGACGGGCGCCACGGGCGCGCGATTCGCGGCGTGCTGCGCCGTTATATGCCGCAAGTGGAAATCCGCGAGATGGACGAGCGCCGCAAGCAGACGCTGTGCTGCGGGGCGGGCGGGGCCGTGGCCGGCTACGATCCCGACATCACGAAGCGCCGCGTCGTCCGCGTGGTTGACGAGGCGCGCTCTACGGGCGCGAACACGCTCGCCACCATGTGTCCCACCTGCACCTATACTATCGCGCAGGAAAACCTCGCCGCCACGCCCGACCGCGTGATTGACAGCCGCAACTACCTGGAGCTGTTCTTCGGTGTTGCTATCGATTGGGCGCAGGTGTTCGATCAGCTGGGTTCCATGTGGACGGGCGAATACGGCCCCTGGTTGAACGCGACTTTCTTCTCATAGGTTCCTTGCGGTTTTGCACACTGCGCAGCCGGCATGGCGCGAATGGGCGGTGCGCGTTCGCTTGCGCGGGCGGCTTGAGGGCGAGTGCTCGCGAGCGCGCGTGGCGTGCGCTCGCTTCCCTACGCGCAGCTACTCCCAGTATTTCTTGGCGAGCCCTGCGCGGGTCGACGTCTTTGTCTTCCGGTAGATCGATGCGAGATGTTTCTGCACCATGCGAAGCGATATTCCCAGTTCATCCGCTACTTGCTTCAGGGGACGTTCGTCTGCCATGACGGTGCGCAGCACGTCTTTCTCCCGCGGCGTCATGCCGAAGCGTTCGGCGAAGGCAGAAAGGCGAGCCTCGTCATCGGGGACGGGTGCGAACGGCGTTGCGAAAGCGGGTTCCTCGTCGCGGGCGGCTGCGGCTTCCTTCGTGGAATCCGCCGGTGATGCGAAGGCCGCTGCCTCGCCGGCGGTGCGCGCGGTTGACTCCGCCATGACAAGCGCGTCTTTCCTGCTCAGCGTGAAGCACACGGCGATGAGGGCGAAAAGCGCGAGCGCAGCGACCATGATGAGCGCGGTATTCCCCGTGCGAACGAGCGCGAGGGACGCACTCGAAAGAAGACAGGCGCACAGATTGTTCGCGGTGCGCCCGGCGCCCGCCCAAAGTTCGGGTATGCGCATGCGCGGCGCCAGGGTCAAAAACTCGGTGGTGAAGAACACGACGAAAAAGCCCGACCCCAGGTAGAACACGATAAGGCCCCAGATCGGCCCCATTCCAGCTTCGGTTGCCAAAAGCGAGCAGGTGGAGAGAATCGCGATGCAGAACATGATGATGCTGCGATGCTTGCCGCCGTGCAGGTCGAATAGGAAGCCCGCGGTAAGGCCGCTTGCGGCGAGGGACAGGCGCGGCCATTGCTCGATCGAAAGGGAGCCTTCGGCATTCGCGATGGTCGCAACGTTGTCGAGCGTGCTGAACAGGCACGATAGGGACACCACGAGAACGATCGACCAGAGCGCGCCCTTTAGCGGTTGAGGTCTTTTCGGAATCGGCGGAACCTGGGAGCGATCGCCGATCGCCCCCTCGCATTCTGGCTCGCACGAGGGCGCGCCTGCGTGGACGCTCATCGCGAAGAGAATCGCGACAAGTGCAAAGCATCCTATGCAAAGCGCCGCTGCGCTTGCCGCCTCCGAGGAAAGGAGCTGGTTGCTCGCGAATTGCAGCGCGATGCCGCCTGCGTACCCGACGCCGACGGTGCGCGAGAGCGTCGCGTCGCCGCAAAGCGTGCGGGCAAGGGCCCAGTGCGCAGCACCGCCCATCATGCCCAGAAGAAAAAACGCGATGCAGCCGAAGGTGAAGGCGCTGCCCGCCGTGGGTGCCGCGGGAATCGCGCCGAGGCATGCGCAGGCGCCCGCCGTGACGATGATGGCGGCGATGGCCTTTGCGCGACCTGGAGGAACCTTCCTCGACCCCGCGAATGCCGCGAAACCGAGCGCGCTCACTCCTAGGATGAGGTTCTGGGCGAGCGTGACGTCGCTTGCGGCGACGAAGGCCCCCATGCGCGTGTCGAAGAAGAATTCGCTTCCCAAGAACACGAAGCTGAACAGCGCGAGGGCTGCCGCTGATTCGATTCGGGAGAGGGTTTGCTGCTCGGTCATGGGGTCTTCCTCGTGGGAGTTCGTGTCGCCTCGATTGTACCAGTGCGGCGCGCGCTTCGTCCCGTTCGCGGGCGCGCGGTTTGTGCGGATGGCAAAAGGCCAGCTCACGGTGACGCGAGCCCCAAGGTTCACATATGCGAACCTTGGCATCGGGGTGGGTTTCCCGACAATGGTGAACTGGATTGGCATCAACACCCCGGGTTGTTTGGGGTTGAACCCGAAAGCGAGGAGGCCCCCATGAGGAAAGTCAGTGCGAGAAGGAAAACGGCGGCATGTATTCTTTCGTTCGTGCTCGCGTTCGGGCTCGTTCCCGCGCCTGCGTTTGCGGAAGCGGAAGCCGGCGCGAGTGCTCCCGAAGCTGCGGCCGGTAATGCCGCCGATGGCGGCGCGCTTGTCGAAAACGGGGCGGGCGCAGTTGCGGCAGGCGACGCGTCGGGCGCGGAAGCCTTAGACGGGCAAATCGCGCTTTTGGAAACCGGCGAGGCAACCTACGACGAGGTGTCTGGCCGCTGGGCCACGACAAAGGGCGTTGTGGGGGCGAAAGCGCAAGGTGACAATGGTTACGTGGAAGGCGCAACCACGCCCGCCCAGCTGTACTTCACTATCGATGAGGAAACGAACGAGATCACCGTCACCGATATCGATAATGGCGCGACGGCGGCCGAGGTTCCCGAAGCCATCGACGGCAACCTCGTGGTCGAAGTCGGCGGTTTCCAGGAGCGGAAGAACCTGAAAACCGTGACGTTTGCCGAGCGTTCCCGGGTAGCCAGGCTTGGCTCGCGCGCTTTCGCCGAATCGGCCATCGAGACCATCGCGCTGCCCGACAGCCTGAAGTCGATGGGCGAGTCAGCGTTCAGCGAATGTCAAGGTTTGCGAGCCGTGAACTGGCCAAACAACTCCGAATTCACGGCCATCCCCGAATATGCGTTTCAGGGGTGCAAGTCGCTTTCCGACGACGTGGTGGCAAGCATTCCCGCCAGCGTGACCGTGATCGGCCGCTCAGCGTTCGTGAATTGCGCGTCCGACACCTACGGAGGCGGCACGGACGAGCCGTTCACGGAAATCGTGATTCCCGACACGGTGAAGCGCATCGAGCCGGGCGCCTTCCGGGAGTGCACCCACGTTCGCTCCGTCGTTATCGGTTCTGGCGTGGAGTACATCGGCGACCAGGCGTTTTACCACCTATCGAACGGCGCTGGGGGCGCAATCCCGTCCTTTGAGGGCGTGGAGGTGGTGATTCCCCAAAGCGTGAAGTCGATGGGGGAAGACGTCTTCAACAACGAAATCAACGAAGCGGACGGCTCCGGCCAGACGATATGCAAGCGCAACGCGCCCTTGCTGCGCGTGATGAACCCCGACTTCTCGTTTGAAAGCGGCGGCTCGCTGGAGCTTGACGGACAGCGTTGCAAAAACCCCTTCTCCATCGGGCAAACCATCATCGCCTATGCGTCCAACTCGGAAGGCACACCGTCGTGGATCAAGCGCTTCGCCGATTCCGTCGCGGGGCAAATGGACGAGAAGAACTCCGGTAAACCCGCCTACACGTTCCAGTGGATGGAAGAACAGGTGCAGGTTTCGGGCAAGGTTCCCGCGGGCGCGAGCGTGACGCTTCTGCAAAACGGCAAGCGCACGGCGGTCGAAGTGGCCGCGGACGGCACGTTCAATGCGCTCGCGTTCACGAACGCGTCGGCGACCGTGTGCGTCTCGCTTGCCGGTTACTACGACAAGGCAATCACGCGCCAGGCATCGGAGATGACGGGCGAATGGAGTGTCGGCGAGATCGTCACGAGTGGTGAGGGAACTAACTGCATGGAGAGGGTTCCCGTCTCGCGCAACATGGCGGTGAACGTGATGGCGCAAACGAGTTCGAACGACGCGGGCAGCCCCGTCTATGAGCCGATGGCGCTTGCCGACGGGCTTACGCTCACGCTTTCGCAGGGCACCACGCCGCTTGAAGAGGGCGAGGGAAAGGATTTCACGCGACAGAACTGGGGATTCGTGCTATCGGAGACGCTTGCGGAGGCGAACGCGGAGCTCACGCTTTCCGTCGAGCCCGACCCGGCGCTGAAACTCGCCGGCGCAACGGTTGCGGCGAAGCCCGAGGCGGGGGCCTTCGACGTGAAGCTTCTGAAGCTGGGAACCGCAACGGTGCAGGTGAAAAGCTCGTTTGCGGGCGCAAGCACCGTCATGGCGTTCGATGCGCAGGGTAAGCTCGCGGCGAGCGGTGACACGGCGTTTATGGGCTATGACACCGATAAAGCAACGCCTATCATGAAGGCGAAGACGCCCCAGCTTGCAGCGGGCGAATACACCGTTGTCGCGGTGAGCCAAAGCGGCGTGAAGCTTGCCGCGCCGACGCTCGCCGCGTTCGAGCTCGCGGGGCTTGAAGAGGGCAAACAGTACGCGAAGACGACGATTGCCATCGAGAACGGCAAAGATAAGCTTGTCGTGCTGGAGGCGCCCGCGTTCGACGTCTCCTCGTGGCGCAAGAGCGCGGGGGTCGAATCCTGCGGCTTCATCGCGCGAAGCAACGCTGTGGTCGAGGGCGGCGAAATCTACCTGCGTGCGAGCTATACGCTCCGCAATGGCACGAAAGCAACGAAGCTTGCGCTCTCGCTCGCGGATGAACAGGTGAAATACCCCAGCGCTAGCACAATTATTCGCGGCGAGTCGCGCGATGAGTACGAGCGCTTTAATGGCGCATTTTCCGACGGCGCCTTGATCTTTGACCTTTCGAACGACGACGATGCGGGCGCATCGCGTGCGATTGACATCTGCCTGACCCCGAAGCTCAAGCAGGCGTACAGCGTAAGCGCATCGCTCACGCTGGAAAACGGCGCCACAGTGCCTCTGGGCTCGGCGGCGTTCGATGTGGTGGGTGGCTTCATTTCGCTCGATTCCGACGAGGCAGACGCGTCCGGCAACAAGGCACTCGTGTATGCTCCGTACGACAAGTATGTGGCCCTGAGGGCTGGCGACGGCGATGGAAGCCCCGTTGCGACGGGGCTGGTCGGTGGGTACGGCTACGCGATGCTCACGTACAATCTTCCCGCCGGTACGATCATGAACGAGCGGGTAAGGCTGACGGCGGCCTACGGCGACAGCGAAGAAGAGGCGCGCACGGCCCTTGCGGGCAAACCCTGCGACACCGCCTACGTGAAGTACGTTCCCCGCGCAAAGGTGAGCACTTTCAAGGTGACCAATCGCGGCTACACGCAGACGCTTATCGAAAACGGCGAGGAAACGAGGAAGGGCCTCGTCACGCGGCATCAGCTCGCGAACAAGCGCAACGCGTACTGGACGTTCGACCTGACGCTCAGCACGGCCAACGGGGCGAAGCTGCAAGACGGCCTGTCGCTTATGGTGCTCTGCATGGGCGGGCAGACGGTGCAGATTCCCCTGAAAAAGCGCGAAGAAGGGCAGAACGCGGTGCGCTTCACCGGCGAATATGTCGATGAGGGCTATCTCAAGATGGTGAAAGACTGGGAGGAAGATGGTAGGCCTTTCAGTTTAGGTTCCTATGAGAACGTGTTCGTGCCGCAGACCTACGCGATCTCGACTACGTCGCTCGGGCTCGTGGTGGTCGACGCTGAAATCACGATGAAGAAGGCGAATGAATCGGCCGACAAGAAGAAAGCCGAGTTCAATAGCGTGTTGGTGAAGGGAAGCGACGAGCTTGCCGATGAGGCGAAAGCGATCGACGAGGAGTTCGGCAAGCTGATCGACGGGATTGCGGAAGATTTGGCAAAGGACAGCGAGGGCGTGAGCGCCAAGGAGCTGGCCAGCGCCATTAAGAGCCAGGTTGGAAGCGCTTCGGCCGTTCTCGGCGGCTTGGGCAATGCCGACAGCATCACCATCGACAAGATGATCTTCGGGGATGCCTACAGCCCCGATGACGAATGGTACGCCGATTGGGCGGCTGCCGAGGCAAATGCCGACCCCGCGACGAAGGCGGACATCGCCGCCATCAAGAACGCCGTTTCCCAAAACGATGCCGCGCTCAAGCGCTGCGAGGACGAAATCGGCAAGATGATCGGCGTGGGCTCGCTCACCCAGTACGACTCGTGGACGGACGCCTTCACCGCGTCGCTCGCAAAGAACGCCGGTGTGAAAGTGAAGCGGAGCAAGGTGAACCCGAGCGGATATCAGCAGTTCGGCGGCAACGCGGGCTTCAAACCGAAAGACGACGACACGATCAGCGGCTATTCGGCGTATATCTACGACAACGAAAGCGATGACGAGGACCCGATCTATCTCGAGGCTGACTTCGAGGACATCGCCGAAAGCGACCAGCAGCTTTCCGTCGACACGAACAAGATAGCCGTCGCCGCCAGCGCGTACGAGAACATCACGAGCATGGTGACGTCTCGCCGCAAGGCATTCACAGCACTTGGGAATAAGGTCGGCGTCGACGAGCTCGCGGGCAAGGTCTCGCGGAACCTGCGCCGCCTGAAGGGCATGGAGGTCGAAGCCAAGATGTGGGGCGTGTCCGCAAAGATGAAAAACCCGATCGGCGCCGGCTTAGGCGCGCTCGATGCGGGTTTCTCCTGCTACGCGGCGAATGACGCAATCGGCAACTACGAGGCTTCGTGGACGGCATACAACCAGCTCAAGGGCGACCTTGAGGGGCTGGAGATCCAGCGCGACAACCTCGCGCGCAAAGATCCGAAGTCCGAGGACGATATAAAATGCCTCAACGCCATGAACAAGGAGCTTGCCGAGGGCTACATCTTCCGCGATCTGCTTGAGGTTCAGGCGTACCAGGACGAGTCGAACGCGAAGGTTGCCATCACGCTGACGGCGGGAAGCGCTGCGGCAACGCTCGCGAGCGGCGGCACGGCGGGCGTGGCCATCATGACTACGGGAGCGCTGAACGACGCGTCGTCGGTTACCGCGAACACGCTGCGCGCCGAGAAGCTCAACGAGGCCCAGGCCAATTACGAATACGCGCGAGCGCTTCGCGAGCGCTCGTGCGAGGGTAAGATCGTGATGAATCCGGGCGAGATGACCGACGCGCAGCTCGCCGAGCGCGCAGGTCACGGTGATGCCCACGCTCAAACCGCGCTCGAGGCGCGCTACGCCAAGTACCGCGCGAACTGCGCCGTCGATCCGTCGGGCTTCGTGTACGAAGCGGTGGAGTCGAACCTGGTCGAGGGCGCGACGGCGACGATTTGGGAAGCGAATGATGATCAGGGAGCGAAGGAGCGGGAATGGAACGCCGAGCCTTACGAGCAGGAAAACCCGCTTACAACCAACGCGAACGGCGCCTTCAACTGGGACGTTCCGACGGGCTGGTATCAGATTCGCGTGACGAAGGCGGGATATGGGGAGGCGAGGTCCGCATGGCTTCCCGTGCCGCCCATCCAGCTCGGCATCAAACTGGGGCTCGTGTCGACCGACGCGCCAACCGTGGCGCGCGCGAACGCCTACACCGACTGCATCGAGATTGAGTTCTCGCAGTACATGGATGCGGGTTCGGGCGCTGTGGACGCGCTTTCGCTCGCGGGGCTCGATGACGTCACGTTCGAATGGGTCGAGGCGACGGACGGCGCCGGCGGGAAGAAGCTTTCCAAGGTGCTGCGCATAAAGCCCGCGACCCCGCTTCCTGCAGGGTCGAAGGTGAGCCTTGGTCTTTCGGGTGCGAAGAATTACGCGGGCACAACGGTCGCCGGCGGCACATGGTCGAGCGGCGAGCTTACCGTCGGCATGCGCCCAGCCGAGCTGAAACTCAACATTGAGCAGGGGATATCCGTTAGCGAAGGTGACAAGGCCCAGGTCGTCGCATATGTGCGAGACGCAAGCGGCAATCCGCTTCCGGGCGTGAGGGTGAGCGCGGCGATCGATTCCACCGAAATCGCGTCGCTTTCCGCCGGTGCCGTGACGACCGATTCCGAGGGCAAGGCGACGTTTGACGTGCAGGGCGTCCTCGCGGGGCTGTCGGGGCTTTTCGTCGCTGTTGGCGATACGACGCTCGCGAAGGACGTCGACGTGCGCGTCTGCGCTGACCAAGTGCGCCCCGCTCGTCCGGTGGCGACGCTCGGCAGCGTAACGCTTGATGCATCGGCTCCTAAGGAAAACTGCGTCACGGTGCCGCGGGGCACGCGTCTTGTGCTTTCCGCCGAAGAGGGTTCGACCATTTACTACAGCACGAACAACACCTGCCCGTGCCGAGACGAGGGTCGCGTCGTCTACACCGATCCCATCACGCTGACGCAGAACGGGTACTACCGAATCGCGGCGTACAAGGCAGGGCTTGAGGATGAATACTCTGAGCGCCTGAACATCACGGTGACGGTCGAGGGCGGCGAGCCGAGTCCCGGCCCCGCGCCTGGGCCTGAACCCGCGCCTGGTCCTGCACCCGGTCCCGACCCTAAGCCCGGCCCCGACGTCCCGGTGCCCGTCTTCGGTGATGTCGACTACGGCGCGTGGTACGCTCCCGGCGTATCGCTTATGGCCGAGAAGGGGCTCATGCGCGGCTACGATGGCGCCGACACCTTCGGCGTGGGCAAGACGTTGACGCGTGCTGAGCTCGCGACGATTCTCTGGCGCTATACCGACCCCGAGGCGGAGGCGGCGTTTACGGCCGAAGGCTCGCGAAACGAGACGGGGCTCCCCGACGTTTTGGGCGGCCAGTGGTATACAGGTGCTGTGAACTGGGCCGTTTCGGCTGGCGTTATCAACGGCTATCAGGGCGAGAACGGTATGAGAACGGGCTTCGGGCCCGACGACCCGGTCACGTGCGAGCAGCTGTTGACCATCCTGCATAACCTGAAGGGCACGAGTGCCGAACTGTCGTCGCTCGATTCCGTCGCAGACGCGGGTGAGGTGTCTGTGTGGGCGAAACCCGCCGCGGCTTGGGCGCTTGAGGTAGGGCTTGTGAGGGGATATGCGTGCAATGACGGGTCTCGCGTGCTCGTTCCCGCCGAGCATATTGCCCGCGAGCGCGTGGCGACGGTGTTCGCAAACGCATTCGAGCTGGGCATTCTGTAGAGGGTGATTGCGGGGCGAAGCGTCTTGCCGCTTGTGGGACGCTTCGCCCTAAAGTGTTTCACATTATGCTAAAAGCAAATATATTCTTGACAGTGAATAGTTCAAAGGATATTCTTCAGGTCGTTCCAAAGATTTCTCCTCACTCCCACTCGTCCGAGTAAAAGGCCGCCTCCCCCGCGGCCTTTTCTCGTTGTTGGGGAAAATTCGCGGCCGTAGCTTGCGCCCGCATGCGAACGAGCGCATGGGCTGCGGCGTATGCGCTATGCGGACTGATTGCTCCAGCGAAGGTTGCGAAGGTGTGCCGACGATCGGGAGCGGGCGAGCCGCCGACGGCCGCGACAGTGGCGACGTGGGGCGCGACGGATTGCCAGGCGTGCTATTTTCCCAAGCGAGGTAGCTTTTTCAGCAGGGCCCAGGCGCGCTGCTTGCCCTCGGGCGTCGCGAGCATGCTTTCCAGATCCTTGAACGCTACGGCGCTGCGGCAGAAGATGCGGCAGGCGTCGTCGGTGGGGACGTCTTGCCGATAGGCGCGCGAGAGCCGTGCCGCCGCCAGGGCATCCGCCGCCACGATGACGAGCGGATCGATGCCTTCTACTAGGTTGAACAGGTCGCTGTCGCTCAAGGCGATGTCGTCGGCGCTCAGCGTGGCGAACGCCACGGCATCTCCGTAGCCGAGTGCGGCCATCGAGCTTTCGAGCGCATGCCGCGCGGCGTCGCTCGCCCCATGGCCGCCGATCGCGCAAGCGAGCGTCGTGCGGGACCCCGACACGTAATCGGAATACAGCTCCCAAACTTCCGTGCTGCTTGCCTCGTAAATGTTACTTTTTGTGATTTCTTTCACACCGCTCCCGTGCGCGTTGTCCCAAGGGGTATATCTGGGTTCATAATAGCAAGAAACAAGGTGTCGGGCTCGCGATTGCGCGCAAAGGGCGCGCCCACCCGGCGCAGGCGAAGGAGGCCGCATATGTGTACGAATGGCGTTAACACGGGGCAGTTTTCCCAGATGATCGACCAGATCGACGACCACATCAAGCTGGAGCGCCGCTGGGCTCACACGCTCGCCCATCAGGCGGGGGATGCCGGCTTCGCGCAGACGAACGAGAAGCTTCACAACGTGCAGGCGCTGCTCGACGACGTGCGTGCCATGCTCGACGAGGCGAAAGACGCACTTGAGGACGACTCAGAGAACGCTCCCGGCGTTACTGTGAACCTGGTGTAAGCGGCTAGCCCATGAGCAACGACCTCATGCGCTTCTCGGTCGCAATGCCCGAGGAGCTCCTGATGCGCTTCGACCAGCTGGTCGCGCGCCGCGGCCTGGCGAAAAACCGCAGCGAAGTGGTGCGCGACCTGGTGCGCGACGCGCTTGTCGTGGACGAGTGCGCGACGCCCGGCACGGAAGTGATGGGCACGCTGACGATCGTGTTCGACCATCATGCGTCCGACGTGCAGGAAAAGCTGCACGACATTCAGCACGATTACTTCGAGAACATCGTGTCCACCCTGCATGTGCATCTCGACCACCATCACTGCATGGAAGTGGTGATCCTTCGCGGCGAGACGGGGCTTGTGCAGACCATCGCGAACCTGATCCTCGGCACGAAGGGCGTGAAAAACGGCCGCTTGGTCGTAACGACGGTTGATGGAGCCTTCTAGCGGCTCACTCAAACGCAGGATTGCAAAAAGTTGGTCACGAATTCGAGTTATGCGCATTTGCGCCGTCGGTGAAGTCGGGAATGGGCGTAAAGGCATGACAGTTATGCCACAATTTCGTTTAATATGGGTATTAAATTGATGTGAGACGACCCTGATTTGCGTACAGACTTGGCCTCGAATGCTCACAACTCGAATTCGTGACCACTTTTTATCGAGTTGCCGTTTGAAATGCTTGGAAGCGCTTGAAAGGGCGAACCGAGCCAAGCCGTACTAGATCGGGCTGGGCTGAGTCAAGCTTTGCTGGGTCGAGTCGCTCCTAGCAAAGCTAGGGCGAATTGAGTCTAGCCAAACCTGGATAAACGGGCTCGCCTCTCGCTCGTGCGGGGCGCACCTCGGCGCAGCCCGGGATGCGATTTGCGTAAGTGTGTCCCCGAACTGCGCTGGGGTGCGCCTTCTGGGCTCCGCCGATATGCGGCGGCCCCTATTCTCCGGGGTAGTAAGGGCACCCCTCTTTCAAGCACTCGGCGTTACGCGTGTAGAAGGCGCAGGTCACGTGCTCGGGCAGCTCCATTTCTACGCCGTGAAGCTCCTTGGCGTAGGCGGCGCCCTCGAGGATGGCCGTGAATCCCGTGCGCTTGCAGCAGCGCGGGCCTCCCAAATCGGCGAGCTTCCCCAAGATGCGCGAGGTCAGGCGCTGTGTTTGCGCCCATGGTTCGCGCGTCATGGGAGTCGACCCGGAAACGATCGACCACCACTGCCCGGCGCTCGTCGCGGCACCGCACGTACCCCAGAACCCGCAGGTGCCGCCTGGCACCAAAAGCGAGCGTTTCTGCAGCTCGGTAAGCGCCTTCTCCAAGTCGATGTCGCCGCCGGCGTTTCTGTAGGCGGCCATGAGCGAGGCCCCGATGAGCGTGTGGTGCTCAGGCCCGTTCGGGTAGATCGACTTGTCGCTCATGATCTTCTGTGCGATGCGGATGGGGTTCTTCGAGTCGGTTTCTCGGCATACGGCCATGATGTGCTCGACCCCGCCCGCGCGATGGCATGCGTCGCACACGTAGTGGCCCTCGACGCAGACGGAATGCCCTGTCTCCTTCTTGCCGCAGATCTGGCAGGTGACGTCTTGCGCCTCCTTGAAGTAGGCAAGCGGCTCCCCGCACACCAGGCAAATTCCCTTTCCTGCTGACATACCTCTCCTCTCTTTCGCCTCAACCAGGCTAGCTCCACTTCACCGTCTTGCGAACGAGAAGCCCCACCAGGAAGTCCAAAATGGTGACAACGATTCCAACCATGATAATGCCCGCGACGACGTTCGTGTAGTTCGCGTAGTTCGTGTAGTTGATGACGAAGTACCCCAGCCCGCTCGTGGCTCCGTACATCTCGGCCATGACCAGCATCAACATGGCGGTCGGCAGCTGCGTTTTCAGCCCGGTTGCAACCGTGGGGTACAGGTACGGCAGAAGAACCCGGAAGATCATCGTGGGCGTGGAGAGGCCCATCATCCGCGCCGAGTCGAGGATGTGCTTGTCGAGGGATTCCACGCGCAGGATGGTGTTCAAAAGCGTCGGCCAGAAGATGCCGAGGAAGATGACGGCGACGGCTGCGGCCTTAAACGAGGGCAAAAGCATCACGAGATACGGTGCGAACACGATAGCCGGCACGGGCGCGAGCACGTGCGCGATGGGGTAGACCGCTTCGCGTACCTTGGGCATCCAGCCTACGAACAGCCCGATGATGTTGCCGGCGATAAGCGAGGTGATGAAGCCCTCCGCGAGCAGGATCATCGACGACGTCACGTTCTTGAGGAGCTCCTCCCATCGCGCGGGGAACACGGCGAACACGTTCTCGGGGTTGGGGATGAGCACCGGGTGCGTGAGCTTTAGGTCGGTCGATACGGTTTCCCAAACGATGAGCAGCAAGAACACGACGATCACGATGTGGCACGTCGAGCGATTCCGCCCGCCCGCGAAATAGCGCCACAAGAACAGCGCCTCGATGATCGCCGCGGCGATGTAGAAGGGGACGCTCGTCTTCGGGTGGACCTTGCCAGGGACGGCGATTGCCACGAGGAGCGCTATGAACAGGATATTCGCCAGAATGAACGATACGGTGAGCACGCTACGAGCGCGACTTTTCATGGGTACGGGCGTCTCGGCTGATGGAGGTGCATCTGCGCACGCGGGTTTCCCGGCAGGCGCAGGCGTGCCTGCGCAGCTGGCATCCGCCATGGTCTTTTTCCCGAACGGCATCAGCGCTCCTCCTTTCCCGTCGCAGTGGCATCAAACAGCTCCATGACCTCGTGCTTTATATCGCGCAGACGCCCGTCTTCGACGATTGCCTCGGCGCTGCGGTCGCGGTCTTCGGGAAGCTCGAAGGTGCGGATGATGTGCCGCGGTTCCATGAACACGATGCGGTCGGCGAGGATCAGCGCCTCGTCGATGTCGTGCGTGACGAACACCGCCGTCTTGCAGCAGCCCTCGCCTTCGCGCCACAGGCGCAGCAGCAGCTCCTGCAGTTTGCCGCGGATGAGCGGGTCGAGCGCCCCGAAGGGCTCGTCGAGCAGCATCGTTGGCGCGTCGATGCCCAGCGCGCGTGCGATTGCCACGCGCTGACGCATGCCGCCCGAAAGCTGGAAGGGGTAGCGGTTTGCGGCGTCCTCGATGCCGACTTGGGCGAGCAGCTCGATGGCGCGCACGCGTGCCTGCTCCTTCGTGAGGTTCCTGTTCGTCTGGCGGATCGAGAACATGACGTTCTTAAGGGCGGTCTGCCAGGGGAACAAAGAGTAGCTTTGAAATACGATCGACCGGTCGGGTCCTGGTCCTAAAACGGGGGTGCCGTTGATGAGGATTTCTCCCGCAGTTGGCATCGACAGGCCTGCGAGCAGGGACAACAGCGTCGACTTGCCGCATCCCGAATGGCCGATGAGGCATACGAACTCGCCGTCGGTGATTTCCAGGTCGATGTTCTCAAGCGCTAAATACGATTCGTTGCCGTCGACGTAGGAGTAGCTGACGTTCTTGAATGAGATGGCAGGCATGGGGTCCTCGCGATACCGGATGGAAAAGACGCGAGCCCGCGAGCCAGGCTGCGGGCGCGCTGGGGAAGGTAGTTAGACGCCGAGCGTGTTGTGCTTCTTGTACTCCGTCGCGAGCTTCTCGTAGAAGTCCTTGTGCTCGCCGCGCTCGATAAGCGCATCGAGAGCCGCCTTGTAAATCGTGGAGTCCATGTGCTCGACGATGAGCTCCTTGTTGGTGTCGTCGATGTCGCCGTTGTCGACCATGTCGCCGTAGAATGCCTTCACGTCGTCGGTGTAGGGGTCCATCTCGAACTTCATCGCGGCAACGTAGTCGCCCTTGCCGTACGTGATGTTCTCGATGTACTCCTCGGGCTGGCC
>ERZ1034901.1810-NODE-1810-length-14368-cov-8.703486_pt1 | contig 14368 bp, 8 predicted proteins | sample MGYA00520628_ERZ1034901 | MGnify/ENA primary metagenome ERZ1034901 (study PRJEB33766, sample SAMN09781783) | gut metagenome | biome: gut microbiome | host: Homo sapiens | place: Madagascar | study: EMG produced TPA metagenomics assembly of the PRJNA485056 data... | reverse complement strand
TTTTACGTATTTTTACAAATGCGTCACATATATTTTAATATAATGACACAGCATCACTTAATTGATGTGGATAATGTTATATATATTATTGTATACGTACTGTTAACGTGCCATGACCATCTTGTCTGTCTTCACCTTTCCGTCCTTTGTTTTAACGGTTCTTACGTATACGCCCTTCGTGGGACGCTCCACACGACGACCGGCGAGGTCTGTATAGGTGACAACGCCTTCCTCTTCTGCTTCAAGGCTCTCTACGCCTGCTGCCGAAGCGGGAACGAACTTAGGCTTTGTATAGTAAACGAAGGGATAATAATGATGGCCGCGGTTGATGGCAAGTGTTAGCTCGTCGGTGGAGAATGTTTTTGTGGCTGCGTTGTATGCGAGTGACGGCGACTCCACTTCATAGAGTCCGTACTTCTCATTGCCAGTCTCGTCGGTGAAGTAGCCCCATCCGAAGGGATAGAGATACATGTGGGAGGGTTGGCCGAGAGCGTATGTCTTGTTGTTGCGGTCTACGCCCATATACTGCCATTTCTTCAGCATAAGGCGGTCGCCTTCGATGGTGCCGGAGAACCAGAGGTCTGGCTGCGTGTCGTCCAATCCGCAGAAGAACACCTCGTTGCCCTCGAACACCACGCTGATGTCCTTTCCGGTGGAGGTGTCGGTGGCGTCGTTGTATGTCACCTTATAGTTCACAGCCTTTGATACATCAGCAGGAACAGGAGCTGCGTCCTTTATCTTGTTGTACACGCAGACTGTGTCGCCATAGCCATAGAAGTAGCCGTCGGCAGCGCCAAGACCGATGAACGCATTGTCGTCGCCAACCTTTATGAGTGAGTCGTTACGCAGTTCGAACGACACCACCTGCGACTTGGTGTCCTTTGTGGCATAGTTCTCCGAGTCGTCTTTGATGTAACGCCATGCATAAAGGATGGGGTCATCGCCTCCCGTATTGTCATACACGGCCTGTGGCAGCTCCACGTTATATTTGCCGTCACCGGCTTTTGTGGCTTTCACCCATATCTCAGCGTCCATATTTAGGAAGCCGAACGGATTCTTTATATATAGGTTGCCCTCGCTGTCCTCCACGATGTCCGAGACATAGCCGTCGCCGAGATAGTCATATATGTATCCGTCGCTGCTCGCATAACATCCCTCGAAATAATGATTGAGGTCCTTATAGAGCGTGCCCTCGGGCTGTGAGCTGATGATGGAAGAGAGTCCAGGCAGACCGGCCTCGGCCTTCTGTACGGCAGGAAGGCGGCGTTGCGGTAGATTGTTGCCTGCAAAGGAAGGCATAGACATAAGTGCAATAAGGGATAAGAAGTAAAGGTGTTTCATGTTTTTGATGTATTTATTAATTACTTATTGTTGTATCATGTCATTTAGTTCAATAAACAATCACAAAATTAACATATTATTTGTTACTCACAAAGATTTTATCTACTTTTGTACTCAAATAATACTTAAAAAATAAAAACTCTTCAAATCATTCATCTTTAAATGTTTATGAACGTTTCGACTACAATCAAGACGCTTGCTGTGACCGCCATTATGACGGTGGCTGTCCCGTTCGCTGCCACTGCGCAGACCACGGACATCAGCGAGGACTTCAGTCTTTTCACGGAGGGTAGCGAGGATTCGCCTTCGGCTGCCATCAACAGCGAGAACGGCAATATTCCTGCACGCTACTTCCACACAACTGGATGGTCAGGCTACGGCGTACATCAGGCTGGCGGAGCTTGCGCACTTATCAATCCTGACCAGTACGGAGCACAGCTCAATACCGCCGTGGGCACATACTCGGGTGCTTATGTGGTTAAGGTTCGCGCAAAGACTCTCAGCTCTAACTATCAGGACAACACACGCCTGAACATCGGACTCTGGGAGGAGGCTGAGAACCAGTATAACCAGACCACATACTACGAGAACTTCGTTACGACGAAGAGCGAGTGGCGCGAGTTTACGTTCAAGTTTGACAACAACTCCATCTATGCCAACTCCAATCGTATGCTTGTCAGCTTCTATACGGACGGTAAGGTGCTCATTGACGATGTCCATATCTATAAGTCGACGGAGCTGACGGCTCCCGTGGCTTACCGTGCCACCAACTTTACGGTGGATGGATTCACTGCCAACTGGGCTCCGGTGGAGAACGCCACACATTATCTCTTCTCGCTCTTCCATAACGAGAAGACTCCGGTGACGCAGACGGAAGACTTCACGGAGGACTTCAGCAGTCTTTCCAACGGCACGTTGCCGGAAGGATGGACATACACTCCGGGAATAAGCGGTGCTGCTCCTGAGCAGTATGTCAACGAGGAAGGTGGCGTAAAGTCTGCCATCAAGATAAAGAACGGCGACATCATCACCATGCCTGACAACGGAGGCAGACTGACTGCGCTGACTTTCTCGTTCATAGAGTGTAAGATGCCGCGCAACGTGGAGGACCTTTGGGGAACCGAACTCATCGTGGAGATGTGGGACGGATTCAACTGGAAGAACTTCACAACCGTGCAGATTGACGCTTCTGAATACGGCAATCAGCTGCGCCACGAATTTGATTGGAGCCGCTTCTTCAAGAAGGACAAGTATAAGTCTACGAAGGTTCGCTTCCGCATGAGCGGCTTGCCCGACGACTGTGCCTTTGGTCTTACTGACTTCAGCTGGTCCACAGAATCGTCATCCACACTCGTTTACGACCTCAAGGACGAGAAGGTGGAGGGCACATCTTATGTCGTTAGCGGCATGGATCCCGAGACAGACTATTCTTACACCATCAAGGCTGTAAACGGAGATGAGGTTTCGGCTTCTTCATCAGCTGTAGAGGCTGACGGACTTGCCACTCCCGTCGTAGAGCCGGCTACCGATGCCAGCCACGACAGCTATACGGCTAACTGGCAGGCGGTGCCCAAGGCGTCTTATTATGAGGTTACCAACTATGACACATACGTGGCTCCTGAAGAGGAGAAGGCATTCGTAGTGCTCAACGAAGACTTCTCGAAGATTGCCGATACAGGCGTTACCATCGAGAAGCCGATGGCGTTCCAGAACTCCAACTACATCACATTGGGATCGAATATGACCTATCGCACAGGATGGCAGTGCATCTGGGGCGGATATGCTGACGGCTGCTTCGTCGGCACAGGCATGACTGACTATAACATTTCTGGCGAACTCCTCACACCGATGCTTACGCTCTCTAACGACGAGGGACGTTTCCATGTGAAGGTTACGGCTCGTTCTATGGTTAAGGACGATGAGCTCGTCATCTACTCTAAGGGCTCTGGCAAGGGCGTACGCCTGAACATCACACCTGACGAGTGGCGCACGTTCAATGTGGATCTTACCGACGGACAGGAGTCGGACATCGTGGTGTTCACAACAGAGAACCACTATCCGTTCATCATCGACGACATCAAGATTACGCAGAACCTTTCTGCCGGCGACCGTGTATACGAGGATTTGCTCACTTACACCACCGACGAGGAGGAGACATCGCAGACCGTCACAAATCTGAAGAAGCCAGAGGTGAACCATTCGTACGCTTACACCGTAACTGCTGTACGTCAGCGCCAGACGGGTAAGGTCACTTCAGAGCGCTCCGCTTTCCAGAATGTCGACACCTTCCTTGGCGTAAAGGACATCAAAGAAAACGCAGCAAAGACCGAGACAGGACGCTTCACCATCGACGGCAGAAAGGCTGATAAGAACACACGTGGTCTTATCATCGTCAAGTATGCTGACGGTAGCGCAACAACCATCTTACGCAGATAATCAGTAAATAACAAGATAAAAACATCAGAGAAAAAATGAAAAGCCTTCTTATCAAAGACACCACTGTCGACGAACGCATGGCAATCGTCAAGGAATCGCTCAACTTCGGCGACGGTGAGTGTGAAGGCGTCGACATGGACGACATGTACGACGACTACATCTTCGGCAGACGAGAGCTTGCCGACATCAACCGTGAGTTCAGCCAGGCGCATGCCGGTGAGGTAACGCCAAGCTGTACTGCAGAACCTTCGGGCTGCGGAATGGGACGATAATCTCAGATCTCTCGCACGCAAAGAAGATGTAAAGACACACTAAACGCAAAAGACTGGAAGCCTCAAAAGGAAGCTTCCGGTCTTTTTTTTTATTTTCTTATCGCATTTCGCGGAACGCGCTCCACACCAAAGGCACGGTTATGGCAAATGCGAATACGTCAGCCACTGCCTGACAGATTTCCAGTCCGAAGAGTCCCCAAAGCTTAGGCAGGATGAGGACAAGGGGAATGAAGAACAGGCCGCTGCGGGCTGCTGCGAGGATGTTGGCACGGATGGGCTTGCGGATGGTCTGCATAAACATGTTGCTGACGATGACCGTTGCCATCAGCGGGAAGGTGACGAGCTGCCAGCGGAGGGCTGCTGTGCCTACTAAGACCACGTCCGGGTCGTCGCGAAACTCCGCCACGATGGGTTCGGCAAAGGCGAAGCTGACCAGCGCCACCACTATAAGAAACGCCGTGCCGAGCTTCACGCTGTACATATATCCCTCCTTCACACGACTGTAGAGGCGTGCGCCGTAGCAGAATCCGCACAACGGCTGGAAGCCCTGTCCCAAGCCGATGATGAACGAGAATACGAAGAAGCAGCTTCTGCTGACGATGGACATTCCGGCTATGGCAGCGTCGCCGAAAGCTCCTGCCGCCACGTTAAGCATGATGACAGCTAAGCTTCCCAGTCCCTGACGCGACAGCGATGGCGTGCCGCCGGCTACTATCTCCTTCATGAGTTGGCGTGAGAACGAGAAGTTGCGTGGGAGGATGTGTATGTTTCGGCTGCTGTAGGTCATGGCGAAGAGCACGCAGAAGCTGCATACCTGCGAAATAAGCGTGGCTGTGGCGGCTCCAGCTATGCCCATGTGGAAGACAAAGATGAAGAGAGGGGCGAGGAAGACGTTCAGCACGGCTCCCGTCACGATGCCCACCATAGCCAAGAGAGCGTTGCCTTGGAAGCGCATCTGATTGTTCATGGTGAACGAGGAGGTCATAAACGGGGCGCCAAGAAGGACGATGCCGAGGTAAGTGCGTGTGTAAGGAAGGATGGTCGGCGTAGAACCGAGCATCACGGCTATGTCGTCCAGGAACAGGTGACTGACTATGGCTATCACAATGCCGAACGAGAAGCTATAGAAAAAGCCGGTGGCAGCCATTATTGCGGCGTCTTCGGTTTGCTTTGCGCCAAGCTTCTGCGAGATATAGTTGCCTGATCCGTGCCCGCAGAAGAATCCAACAGCCTGTATTATTGCCATCATTGAGAACGACACGCCCACGGCAGCCGTACATTGCGTGTTTATCTTTCCCACGAAGTAAGTGTCCACCATATTATATAGGCTCGTCACCAGCATACTGATGATGGTCGGTATGGCCATTGTCAGGATTACGCGGTGGACGGGCGCCGTGGTAAGGAATGTGTAGTTGTCTCTCTTTGTCTTCATCTTATTATTATGAGTATTTTAGGTTAATGCTGCAAAGTTACCCATAAAAAGTCATCCGCAAAAGGCAAACCTAAAAGATAAATAATACGAAGCATCGCTTAAATGATGCTAAATGGCTGCGTGTAGTGCATTATTGTAATTAAAAAGGCGATTTGTGTAAATAATTTGATATAATCTAACAGCGTATTGTTTTATTTTGTATATTTGCAAACCGCTGCTGCTTGCAGATTGTAAGAAGAATACGTTTCACAACAAAATTTATGCTTATGAAGAAGAATTTACTGTTTTTATTCGCCGTTCTGCTTTCATTATTGCCTCAGGCGATGAATGCCGACACATGGTCGTTCGAATGGAATACCTCTAAGGCTAATGGTGGACAGGGATTTTATAATTTCGGAGCGAGCCGTGTGGAAAAGGACGTCTACACGACCGAACTCAACGGCGTGCAATGGAATGCTTCCGCCGAAGGAACGTTTATCTATGCCTATACGTCCAAGATGGGACAGTACATTGGCTCGGCTGGCGAACCGCCGACGAGCGCAAAGCTGTGGACTGACGGCATCTTGGGTAAGGTGACGGCTGTGCGTGTGACCGCACGTGTGCAGAAAGCTGAGTACGAGGGCAACGTTTCCGTAACGGTTAACGGTGTCAATTATGCCTGCAACGACAATACTACAGCTGCTCTTGAGTCCACCGAAAAGCAGTTTGAGTTTAGTATTGCTGCCGCTGATGCCAAGGAAGGCGAGGTGGCTATAATGCTAAACCAGACGAGCGAGAAGAAGGGACCGCTCTATGTGCGCAAGATTGAGATTGATTATGAGAAGGCGCAGTCAATGGTTCTGCCGCCGGTATTCACGCCTGCCGCCGGTACATACGACGAGGCGCAGACCGTGGAGATTAAGTCGGAGGCTATGACCGATGTCGTCCGCACCATCTATTACACCACTGATGGCAGCAATCCGAAGCTGGAAGGCGGCACACGCGTGGCTTACATGGAGCCTGTAAGCATCGCTGCCACCACCACGCTGAAGGCTGTCGTGAAGGAAGGCAAGGAGTATAGCGACGTGGTGGAGGCCAAGTATGTCATCCGCAAGGACCCGCAACTGAGCTTCTACAAGCAGAACATCACCCTTACGTCGGGCGATGACGGCTATGCCGACCTCTTGAATCCTAATAAGGTGTCGCCTATAGAATATTCGTCATCACAATGGGAGGTTTGCTCCGTAGACGAGAACGGAATGCTTGCCACGTCATACGTGGAGCAGACGCAGACTGTCATAATCTTCGCCAAGTTTGCCGGAAATGACGAATATCTCCCCGCCGAGGCAAAGATGTTCGTTACCGTTGAGGCCAAGCAACCGCTCAAGACGCCGGTGGTAACTCCGCTTGGCGGTGTATTTGACGGTCCGCAGGAAGTGACCGTGACAACGGACGACGAGAACGCCGTCACTATATGGTATTCCACCGAGGCTAAGAACGAGGAGGAGTTTCAGGACGACTGTACGCTGAGCACGGTGGTGGAGGGCAAGACCGCCACGTTCACCGTCGACCAGAGCTGCACGCTCTACGTAATGACGCGCGGATATAATCAGAACAGCGAGGTGGTTAAGGCTGAGTTCACTATCAACGAACCGCTGAAAGCCGACTTCACAACAGATCGTGCATTCACGGCATTCTACGATCAGGAGTTCGATTCTGAGGAAGGAATGGCTGACTGGGCCGTCGGCGAAGGCTGGGAACTTGCCAACCGCAACTTCAAGAGCGTAAAGGCAGACGACGTTTCGTCCGTGTCAATCGCTTACAACGTAAAGCCCAACGGCAGTTCGCAGCTCACCAGTCCGGAGTTCACCATTGAGGAAGGCAGCAACGTAGAGTTTTATGCTTACTTCCAAGCTCCGTTCTTGATTTACGGTAAGTGGACCTTTGATGTCATCGACACGGAGAGCAACGAAACCACAACGCTGCTCAACGCCTTCGACTGGGCGCAGGACAATGGCTATACTGGTCCGAACTGGAACAAGTTCAGCTTCAGTCTTGCTGCCTTTACAGGCAAGAAGGTGAAGTTTGAGTTTAATTATCCGTTCGGCGGCGAAAACCTTGCCATTGACGGCTTCCGTCTTACCAAGGAGGATGCTTCCGCAGCTGAGACCATCCACATCTTTGAGGGCGAGAGCATACAGTTCGTGAGCCTTGCCAAGGGCAGCCCCGACGCAACGGAATGGAAGTTCCCGGGCAGCGCATCTGAGACGTCCACCGACCCCAACCCGACCGTAACGTACAACAAGGCCGGCACTTACGACGTCAGCCTTACCGTTCGTCGCGGCAATGAGAGCGACGTAATGGAGCGCAAGGGCTTCGTGGTTGTGGCCCAGAAGGCACCGACGGCCCTTATCGGTCTGCCGGAGGAGGGATATGAGAGTCCTTGGGTGGGCGTATTCGTGCCGACAGACGTGCCCGTAACCTTCCGCGACCTCTCTACAGGCAATCCTACAGAATGGAACTGGGTGTTCCAGTATGCCGACAAGGAGACGAGCAACGAGCAGAATCCTACCGTCACCTTCGTAAAGAAGGGCACCGTGAGCGTTGGTCTGACAGCCAAGAACGCAGCCGGACAGAGCAACGACGTTCTCCAGTATGCCATCCAGGCTGGCGGATCACAGTATGTATGGAACATCAGCTCGGAGGAGAACTCTAATCTTAAGAAGGTGGAACTTGGATGGTTCGGATCGTATGCCGGCTCCAACTGGCTTGGTCTCGACCGCTTTGCAGAGAAATATAAGGCGCCGCTTGCCGACGCAACCATCAATGAGGTGGCTGTATACTTCGCTTCCGTGACGTCCATCGATCCAGACTATGAGGTACGTCTGACGCTGAACGCAGTCGGCGAGAATGGCGAACCGGGCGAGGAACTTGCCTCTACGAGTGTCAAGGCATCCGACCTGAATTATAGCGATGACGACTATCTCGCCACCACATTCACGTTTGCCGAGCCGGTAAGCATGGAGAAGGGCAAGGAGTTCTTCGTCGTTGTCGGACCGTTCCCCAACGGCACGATGGAAGAATCGCCTTACACCTCCGACGACATCTCAATCTTCTGTCTGCGTCGCAACGCAGGAATGAAGACTACGGCATGGCAGTTAGTGGAAGATACGGACGAAGACAACAACGGTCTCGGCACCTATACGTGGTTCGCCAACACCGACGACCCGACGTCCATGGCCATCGCTCCTTGCGTAACATACAAGGACACCGCCACATCCATCGGCGTAACCACACCTGCCACCGATGCAGAAGCCACTGTTACAGCCGTCTACAGCATCAGCGGACAGCGCGTAAACGCTCCCGTTAGAGGCGGTATGTATATCATGAGATATTCTGACGGAACATGCCGAAAGGTGATGTGGAAGTGAGAATATATTTGCATTTCTGACGCTCAATACTGCGAGTCCGGCGCACAAGAAAATCTTAGGTGCGAAATTCGTGAGTTTTGAGCGTGCAGAGTCAGACGGTTTATAATCAATGGATTATACGTCTTACGAAAGAAATGTGCAATTTTTACGTAGCCAAAAGAGCTTGTATGTTTTGCTAAAGAGCCACTTTAAGACTGCAAAACATCAACTTTTCTGATAGAATAGAGCCTCTCTTGCTTTCCAATAGCGTAAGTATTGGAGTGGAAGAGAGGCTCTATTGTTAATTTAGGGTGACATTATAACCGCGAAATACCATAAAAACCGGTTTGTAATTCTCTATTTCCGATTTTTATTTTGTAACATGTTTTTACTCTAATGTACGATATTTGCATCGCCCGGATATCCCTTTATCTTCTAAGAAAACAGTATCCTCTGACCGTCGCTCCGTCGTCATCGGCGAGGAAGCGTGTCTGTCCGCTCTTTGCCATCGGCTCGCCGTCAATCATGGCAGGCAGCTTTACGCTGTCCGCCACCTTTTGTCCGTTGACGCTTACCGTCACGGCGTCGCCCTTCAAGCTTACTGATGCCGTCGACCATTCGCAGATGTTCTTCACCTTATGCCACTTGTTTTCTCCTGCAATCTTCACACCCATCGTCGTGTCGAATATTATTACAGGCGATGAGTGGAGGCTGAGTGTCAGTCGTCCGCGTGCCTTCCAGTCGAACACGAGGTCGCAGTCGTCCAGCTCTTCATGCAGAATCCAGAATCCACGCTTCTCCATCTTCGTCTGTTCTGTATGCGACATGTCGTAGCCGGCAGCCATCTTCCAGTTGTCTATGGCTGCAAGTACCTGGTCGATGTACGTGTCGATGCCCTGCTCGTCGTAGTGATTGATGAACGACTGCTTGGCGGAATATAGCATGGCGCTCACCGAGCGTCCTCCGTTGGCTTCGGGATGCGTGCTCACGGTCTCAGCCGTTGCCACAGCCATGGCGTCAATGAACGGAGCCTTACCCGTATAACGGCGCAGATAACTGAGAGCTTGAACGGAGTGGGTTGCTCCCATGTCAACGATTATCTTGCTTCGGAGAGTGTTGTCTGTTACCAGTTCGTCAGCTGCACGCAACATCAGATAGTGTTCGGCGGCAGTAATGCTGCCCGTCTGAGCCGACTGCCCTGCGAGAGTCACGAATCGCGCCAGCACGCTGTTTCGCTCCGTTCCCTCCGTGTTGGCTGACATTTTCAGCAAGTCACGGAGTGCCTCCTGTGTGTCCTTCCTTATGAGGATGCTGTCCGCCTTGGGCATCGGAGCGTGGCACATCCCTGCCACTTCCTTGTCTAAGCTCTCCGTCCACATGGGTATGGCTGCTGGCTTCGGCTTAGCCACGGTGGTGACAGCTGTCTGCTTGGGTCGTTTTCCGGCACGGATGTCCAGGATGGTCTGCACCTTCTGCTTGATGCCGGGCTGAGCCGCAGCCGCTTCCGCTATGCGGTCGTCAATGTCGGGCATGTTCACGAGGATGTCGCTTGCCGTCTGAGCCAGCTCAGGCATCTCCAAGTACATGGCAATGTGTGCGGCGTCGGCAGGCTTGGCAATGCGAGCCAGCTGTTCCATTACGTGCAGCTGTACGTCAGGCTCGAAGCTGCGGTCGAGCGCCTTCGTCAGACCCTTACGTATCACGTCGGTATATTTTCGTCCGGTCTCCTGCTGACTGAAGTCCACGATGTCGTCAATGAGACGCAGACAGGCTCTCTGCTGTCTTGCGTCGTCGGGGTCACCCATGCGGCTGACCATCTCCACACTCACCTCGGCGTTGTTGGAGAGCGAGTCCAGAATGTCAATGGTGGGCTTGCGTCCCGTCAATGCTATTTGTCTTACTGCCTCGTCGGCAAACTTCTCTATCTTCTTGCGGCTTGTCTGCGCATCCATTGATGCAGCCATGCAAACCGCCAAAACTAACAATGCTATCTTTTTCATTTGAGGTGCAAAGTTACTATTAATTATCCATATATCGTCATTAGCTGCCCGTTAAGGGCTCTCTTTGACTTATTATTAGTAACTTTGCATAAATATAGCCGAATTTACATTTATAACTGTTTACTAAATTTATTTATAACTATACTACAATTTATGGACAACAAATCCTTATTATCTTTCGCTGCTCTGTCCTGCGTAGCCGCCACGGCTCAGGCACAGCAAAAAGCAGCCGCTGCCACTCAACGTCCCAACATCGTATATATAATGTGCGACGACCACGCATTCCAGTGCATCAGCGCGTACGGAGGTCCCATCTCGAAGCTTGCTCCCACTCCCAACATCGACCGCATCGCAGAGCGTGGCATGCGCTTCGACCGTGCTTTCGTGGAGAACTCGCTCTCCACTCCGTCGCGTGCCTGCCTCATGACAGGTCTTTACAGCAATCAGAACGGACAGCGCCAGCTTGGTGAGGGCATCGACACCACACGCACCTTCTTCACCGAACAGCTCCAACAGGCTGGTTATCAGACTGCCGTAGTGGGCAAGTGGCACATGGGATGCGACCCGAAGGGTTTCGACTATTATCACATCTACAACGACCAGGGACAGTATTACAATCCGCAGTATCGTGGAACTGACACGGACGGCAAGTACATTGTGGAGGAGGGTTATTCCACCGACCTCACCACTGACCATGCACTCAGCTTCATAGAGCATCGCGACACTAACAAGCCGTTCTGCCTTCTGCTCCATCATAAGGCACCGCACCGCAACTGGCTTGCCAATACCAAGTACTTCGGAATGTACGACAACGTAACCTTCCCTATGCCCGAAACCTTCTATGACGATTATGAGACACGCGGTTCTGCCGTACGCACGCAGAAGATGAGCGTCACGAAGGATATGCGATGGGAGCAGGACTTCAAGGTGCCGGAGATGCTCGACACCGCCAACGCCGACAGCTGGGACTCATACCTGAGCCTTATGAACGAGGTGAACCGCATGAATCCGGAGCAGCGCATCGCCTGGGGCAAGTATTACTTCCCGCGCAACCGCCGCCTCCTTGAGGCTCGTCTGACGGGCAAGGAGCTGGACGAATGGAAGTATCAGAACTACATCCGCGACTATATGAGCGTCATCAAGTCGGTGGACGAGAGTGTAGGACGCGTGCTCGACTATCTGGACAGCCACGGTCTTACGGACAACACCATCATCGTCTACACCTCCGACCAGGGATTCTATATGGGTGAACACGGCTGGTTTGACAAGCGCTTCATGTACGAGGAGTCGCTCCGCACACCGCTCCTCATCGCTTATCCCGGACACATCCAGCCCGGAACGGTATGCAACAAGCTGGTGCAGAACATCGACTATGCACCGACCTTCCTCGATCTTGCCGGCATCAGCAAGCCGAAGGAGCTGCCCGGACGTTCGCTCACGCCCATCTTCAAGGCTGGCGACAAGGTGAAGGGATGGCGCAACAGCATCTATTATCACTACTACGACTATCCTACTTACCACATGGTTCGTAAGCACGACGGCGTGCGCACAGACCGCTACAAGCTCATCCACTTCTACGGAGCGGGTGGTCTGGACGCCGTGAAGGAGAACAAGTATCAGCGTCAGCCCGGCACACGCGAGCACGGCTGCATGACTTACCTCACCTCCCTCGGCTACTTCGAACCGAAGGACTCGGCTGTCAACTACAACGAACTGTACGACCTCCAGGCTGACCCCCACGAGCTGAACAATCTCTACGGCAAGCCGGGATACGAAAAGATAACAAAGCAACTGCAAAAGCAGCTCACCGACTACCGCAAGAGCATCGGTGTTGACGAGTTTTAATTAGTATTTATTATTTAGTAGTTATTATTTGGTAGGGTGCGAACTGTTAGGGCGTAGCCAATTAATAAACAATAACTACTAAATAATAAATAAAAATGCACTTTTATAGTTTTAATTATAAAGGTTAAATTAGAATTATGGCAAACGAAAATAACAATATACAGGCTACAACTGATGAATCTCAGATAGTACTTTATCAACCTAACGAAAGTGTTAGATTAGAAGTGAAGTTAGATGCTACTCATGAAACGGTGTGGCTTACCCAACAGCAAATTGCAGAACTCTTCGGCACCAAGCGTCCTGCAATAACCAAGCATCTTGGCAATATTTTTAAAAGTGGAGAATTGAATCAAAATTCAGTTAGTTCCATTTTGGAACATACTGCCTCTGATGGCAAAGTATATAGGACACAGTTCTATAATTTGGACGCAATTATTTCAGTTGGATATCGTGTCAACAGTATCAATGCTACAGCCTTTCGAAAATGGGCAACGGGTGTACTAAAGGATTATCTTCTTAAAGGATATTCTGTCAATCAGCAACTATTGGCTATGCAACGCCAATTAGATACACGGTTTGATGAACATTCACAACGCATGACTCGAATCGAGGATACTCAAGCCAAACAGCAACAGCAGCTCGACTTCTTCATTCGGACCTCCACTCCTCCTGCCGAGATGGTTTTCTTTGAAGGTGACTTTTATACCGCACGTGTTGCGTTAGAGAACCTTGTTCGTTCAGCCAACCATCGAGTTGTCATCATTGATGGCTATGTCTCCGCTCGAACTCTTGACATACTTAATGTATGCAAGCATGGTGTGGAAATGCTGATTTATACTGGCGGTGTAGGAAGAGGCATGCAACGTCTTATGGATGAGCATGACCATCTTTTCCCCGAGTCTCATGTAGATATACGTAAATGGCGCAATGAATCTCATGACCGTTGGCTCATTATCGACGACCGACTTTATCATTGTGGACATTCACTTGATGCTAATGGTGGTCATAAAATTTCGGCAATAACCTTGATGGGAATAGCTCCAGAGGTTATCTTGTCTGAGATGGAATAGCAAAGAGACGAAAAATAATAAGGAATGATGGGAGGTACTCAGCAATTAATAATTACCAATTAATAAATACAAAATAAAGTATGTCTCCCACAGATCTCGCAGAAAGCAGATTTCTCTTGTATTGAATAGATTACGGATTTATCTGATTTATCTGAAGCTACGCCCTTGTACACTATATCATTTAGTAGTTATTATTTAGTATTTATTATTTGGTAGGGTGCGAACCGTTATGGCGTAGCCAATTAATAAATAATAACTACTAAATAATAAATAAAAGAATCTCGCCGTAGCCCCGCACCCACGTACTACTTAGCCTAATCTAATTTGGACGGCATGTCGTCCGACACAATATTTGCATTTCTAATGCTCAATACTCCTCGTTCAGCGCACAACAAAAACTTTGGTGCGAAATTCTTGAGTTTTGAGCGTGCAGCGATAGTGTGTTGACACACAGCTAATTATGCTGACGGGAAAAGAAATGTGCAATGAATACACGCATCATAGAGTTGTCATAGCGCCACTTTTACACTCTAATAGTGCCACTTTTATCATGCAATAGCGCCACTTTTACACTCTAATAGTG
>ERZ1034901.1804-NODE-1804-length-14403-cov-9.791051_pt1 | contig 14403 bp, 7 predicted proteins | sample MGYA00520628_ERZ1034901 | MGnify/ENA primary metagenome ERZ1034901 (study PRJEB33766, sample SAMN09781783) | gut metagenome | biome: gut microbiome | host: Homo sapiens | place: Madagascar | study: EMG produced TPA metagenomics assembly of the PRJNA485056 data... | reverse complement strand
AGAAAAGAGGTAGGCTCATCCAGCACGATGATCTCCGGTTCCTGGCAGATAGCTCTTGCCAGAAGCACTCTCTGGCGCTGCCCGTCACTGATGGCATTAAAATCCCGGCTTCCCAGTTCTTCCGCATGGACGATCCGCATGGCCTCATCCACTTTATCCTCGTCTTCCCGGCTTAAGATGCCCAGGCGACCCGTATAAGGATAGCGACCGGTTGCCACAATATCATGACAGGTCATCAGCTCCGGCCGCATGCGCTCTGTCAGGACTACCGCCATTCTGGTGGAAAGTTCCTTGTAAGAAAGCTTGTGCAGATCATTCTCCTCATACAGAACCTTACCGCCAAGTATCTTCAGCTGTCTGGTGATACTCTTTAAAATTGTTGATTTTCCGGATCCGTTCGGTCCGATCAGTGTGACAATCTCTCCTTTATGGATACCTACCTGAATCTGATCAATCAGAGGCTTTCCGTTGTATCCCACCGTCAGCTGATCCAGATGAAAATAATATTCTCCCATGTCAGTTTCCTTTCTTCCGGTGCAGCATCATGAAAATAACCACCGGCGCACCAAATATAGAAGTCACGGTACTGATATTCAGTTCCAGCGGTGCAAATGCCATACGCGCGATCAGATCACACATCATACAGAAGACACCGCCGCCGAGGAAGGTGGCAGGTATCACGACCAGTGGTCTTGAAGTTCCGAGACTGCGTTTTACCAGATACGGTACCGCGATTCCGACGAAAGAGATCGGTCCCGCGAATGCGGTCACACAGGCGGACAGCACACTCGACGTCAGAATCAGCATGATCCGGAAAAATTTGATGTTCACACCCATACTCTGTGCATACGCTTCTCCCAGCTGATACGCACCGATCGGCTTTGACATCAGAAACGTGATCAGAATGGTGATTCCGATGACGATCACAGCCACTTTTACATTGCTCCAGTTCATGCCGGAAAAGCTTCCCTGACTCCATCCATGCAGATTGACGATGTCCGAGTCCTCCGCAAAGGTTACCACAAAGTCTGTCACTGCCGAACAGATATATCCGATCATGATACCCGCTACCAGAAGTGTTGCCATATGGTGGATTCTCCGCGATACCAGAAGGATGAATCCGGTCGCGATCAAGGCACCAATAAATGCCGCGATGATCAGCGTATACGAAGATACCACCTGGAATTTTCCAAGGAAATAGATCATCGCAAGAGCAACCACCATCTTCGCGCCGGAAGAAATACCCAGCACGAACGGACCGGCAATCGGGTTTTCAAAAAACGTCTGTAATAAAAATCCGGAAAGAGAAAGGGCTCCTCCAAGAATCGCCGCCATCAGGATACGCGGCAGACGGATCTTCCAGATGATATTGTACTCCATCTTTTCTCCTTCCCGAAGGAAGATGATCCGCAGAATCTTTGAAATGGAAATATCTACATTTCCCGTATTAATATTCAGAACTGTAATCACACAGAAGGCAGCCACCAGCACCAGAAATACGGTGGTGTATCTGCTTCTGCGCAGAAAATTTTCATAATGAAAATCGTTCGCTCCCTTCGGAGCTTCCTGTCTTTTTCCCATTATTTTCTCCATTGTAACTGTTTCATACTAATTTACTTTTGTGAGGAAGGTCATATCCTTCTCATCCCCGCCTGTCAGCATCAGATGGAAATCGGTGATCAGCTGACCGACGATATCGGTTGCCTGGTACATGTATTTTCCAACGCACCATACATTGCCGTCCTGCACTGCCTTAAAGTCAGAAAACAGGTCGTTCTTTGCGATCAGTTCGTCTACGGACTGGATCGGACTGTCGATGGTGGCGTTGTATACCAGATAATCGGCATCCGCTGCTGTCGCATAGAATTCTTCCATGCTCATCGATACCGAAGCACTGTTGCTCTCTTCATTTGTCAGATCCTGGAACACATACCGGCCGCCGGCGATCTCGATCATACTCGGGATATAATCTTTCGTTCTTCTAACGACGATGGAACCATCGGTACTTACAAAGAAGAAGGCTACGGTTTTTTCCGTATTTTCAAAATCTTTCAGATCTTCGATAACTTTTGCCTGCTCGTCAAAGAAGCTGTAGGCTTCCTCTTCTTTATCCATCATCGCACCGTAAAGTTTGATCCATTCTGTTCTTCCGAGCGGATGTGTCTCATAACTGGAACGGTCGATAAATACCGGGATGTCCAGGTCTTCGATCATTTCCTGAACCTTCGGTGTATGCAGGATCATGGTGGACTCGATGGCGATATCACAGTCCTGGTCGATCAGCATCTCATAATCCGGTTCGCTGTATTTTCCGGCAAACTGGATCTTGCCGTCTTCCATTGCCTGTTTTGCTTCCTCAATGTACCAGCCGGACGCATCGATTCCGCTCATCTTGATATTGTCGATAGCGTCCAGGGCACGGAACAGTGCCATCGTGGAACTTGCTGCCAGATAGATTCTGTCCAGAGGTTTTTGCAGTACGATGATACTCTCATCCAGACCTTCCGGTGCTTCGGCTCCTTCCGGTACCAGCAGATACTGTGCACTGTCGTGTACATCGATCAGCTGATAGTCGTCATCGTAATAGTAGACATCGTAACACTCCGCATAGTCCAGTTTCAGTTTTCCCTGGCAGGTCAGACCGGAAACTTCCGGGGCATCCGGTGCGTCCGTCAGATATGACGTTTCGCTGTCGGCTGTACTCTCTGTATCCTCCGCCGTATCCGCTTCTTCTGCGTCTGTGGTATCGGTTTCCTGCTGTTCTTCCGTTTTGGTATCTGCTGCTTCCGTTGTCTGTGTCTCCTTAGAATCTGCGGAACTGCTCTCGCCGGCTCCTGTTCCGCATCCTGTCAGCATCAGGGCTGCCGCAAGGAAAATGGCTGTCATATGGCTGCATGCTGTGTATGTTTTTTTTCTCATCTTTTTTCCTCGTTTATGTACGATTACCGGAAAACAGTCACGTTTCCTTCTGGAGTTCTGACCGCTTCCGGTAATTCGTTAATTCACGTTTTTTCGTTGTGACTGTTTACTGAAAGTTATTTTTTCTTACTCTCCGCAGCTTTTACCACTTTGTTGTATAATTTATCGGTTTTCTTGCTGCATCCGAATACTGCACCGTATACTTTCAGCCATTCTGCTTTTGCAAGCTCTGTCTTTTCATCTCCCGAACGGTCGACGATCAGCGGTACTTCCAGCGTTGCAAAGTTATCTGCCAGAGAATCCAGTACCGTGGTTTCTTCTGTATCGGTGTCAGCAGTTGTTGTCTTGCTGTCCGCTGTCTTTGTCTTACTGTCCGTCTTGTCTGTGGAAGTATCCGCAGTCTTCGTTGTCTTGCTGTCTTTCTCTTCCTCTTCTTTCGCTGCTTTTTCTGTCTTGCTTCCCGGAAGGATCTCAGAGGATACAATGGCAAGATCAACTTTATTCTTCACCAGTTCCCGGAATTTCAGATCTTCTCCGGATCCTGCATAGATCATGTCTTCCTCTTCCAGCGCTTCGTTGACTGCATCAATATCTGTTTCGTCCTGATCAAATCCCACTGCTGCGATCTTTTTCAGAAGTTTCAGCTCATCCATGGTATTCAGACTTTCCTCGGAATCCACATACGCATGTTTGACCGGCAGATTGACAACGATCATTTCTTTCTCGATACCAACCGGCAGTTCCACATCGGAATCTTCCGGAACGATCAGATATTTGACAACATTTGCCCGATACAGATCTGCGGTACGCTCTTCTTGTGTCTTTCCGATCACTGCACCTTCATCGCTGTAGGTTACGCTCTCGCTGTCTGTGGTTTTGCTGTCTGTTTTTGTTGTTTTCTTCGTGCTGGTCTTGGAAGCCTTCTTACTATCTGTCTTTGTAGAAGTTTTCTTTGTATCGGACTTCTTCGTATCGCTGTCTTCCGTGTCTTCTTTTACCTTATCCGGATCGTTGTCCGTATCTTTTGTCATATCAATTTCCAGAAGTGTTACATCTTTGTCATAATGATAGATTTTAAAATACTTCGCATAATCCAGTTTGGTTTCAGATTTGTACTCCAGACCAATGATGTCCGGTGCTTTTTCATCCAGTTTCTTGTTGGTTCCGAAGTTCAGACCGCCGTCTCCGCTTGCAGAACCGCTGCCGTCTCCGTCAGCTGCTGCCAGATAAACCAGAATACTGTAAGTGATTTCATGTGCGGCGCTCATCTTGGTTGTCATACCGATGATCGTATTGTTTTTGTTCAGTTCTACCGGAATGACAAAAATGGATTTTCCGCCGGTATGTGTCGGCAGATATTTGTTTCCGTTTGCTTTTACATACTGATAAGCAGAACTGCTGAATACGATCGTAGCCAGTGCCTGTCCGTTTTTGATCGTTACCTTGTCACAGGTGATATTGACCTTTCCGGTACCGCCGGACCAGCTGAATTTGTCCGGTTTGTATACACCGTCTTTCAGTTTCGTCTTGCTGTTGACTGCTTTGGTGGAACCACTGGTGTCGGATTCATATTTGGATTCGCTATCCGGCTTGGTGTCCGTTTTTGTTGTGGTATTTCCGGTTGTGTTACCATTTCCGCTGTTGTTGTTTCCTCCGGTCGTACCGTTATTGTTGTTTCCGTTATTTCCGTTGTTTCCATTATTGTTATCAGAAACATCACCGATCTTTGTCAGATCTTTGGAACTGAATGTGATGGTTCTGTCGTACCATTTGTCATGGCTTTCGGAATGGGACGCTACGGTAATCGGCTGATCGAGTGCGGATACCGGAATCTCGTATGTTCTTCCGGTCTTGGTCCCGCCGTCCAGTGTGTAGGTTGTCGTTCCATTGTATTTGATCCAGTTTCCGGTATCGGTTGCCGCATCGGCTGCGCTTCCCATATACAGGTAATCATAGCCAACACCGCTCAGTGTGATCAGTGCTGTCATCTTGCCGTTTTTCACGGTCAGTTTTGTTCCCACTACTTTGAACATGGCTGCGCCGGTTACAGCACTTGTGCTGTAGATACCATCTGCCGGTGTTCCCTCAGCCGGAACATCTCCGATCTTCTCCAGATTTTTGGAGCTAATCGTAACAGTTCTGTCATACCACTTCTGCTGACGTTCGGAATGAGACGCCATCGTGAGCGCGGTATCCAGTGCGGATACCGGAATCTCATACGTTCTTCCGGTTTTAGTCTCGCCGTCCAGTGTATAGGTAGTTGTTCCGTTGTATTTGATCCAGTTGCCGGTATCGGTTGCCGCATCGGCTGCGGTTCCCATATACAGATAATCATAGCCTTCACCACTTAATGTGATTAATGCTGTCATTTTACCATTTTTCACGGTCAGTTTGACACCAACCACTTTGAACATGGCTGCACCGGTCTCTGCGGTAGTGTTGTAGATACCGTCTGCCGGAGCATTGGATGGTTCCTGTGTAGGTTCCTGGGATGGCGTTGCATCCACATCCGGAGCTTTTGCATCTGCATACGGATCATCCGCGCTCTCTACCTGACTTTTTCCTGTTCCCGCATCTGTGCAGGCTGTCGTCATGGTATCCGGAGCCGGAATGGTCATCTGATACGTTCCCTCGGACCATTTTCCGGTTTTCGTGCTGTAGAGTACATAAGAAAATGTCTTTCCGGTAATATCTGTGGTGAATCCATCCCAAATATATCCATACGCACCATTGGTCAGTTTCCACAGAGACAGATAATTTCCGCCGCCTCCGCTCTTGATTGCTTTGTTGATTTCGTCTCTGGTTCCGAAATACATTCTGTCATAGGTATCGCTGTCCGTAGCCATCACCACACGACCAAGTGCTCCACTGGTAACCATGTAGTAACTCTTGTCTGCGTTGATGATAAAATCTTTTGCATCGGTCGTGAGATTGGCTTTCCGGTAAATGATATCTTCCGGTATATCCCCGATCTTTGTCATAAACTGCGGGATCTCCAGATAATCCTGTTTTGTCAGCCATTTTGCTGTTCCTTTTGCGTTATGTAATACAAACGGAACTTTGGTTCCCAGCTGGGATTTTTTCAGGGTGAAGGTATATACCCGGTATTCCGGACGGCTCGGATCCGATTCTCCGAGAAGTTTTCCTTCTACTGCATTGGCATCTTTGACATCATCACTGTCTCCGACTTCACCGATATACAGTTTATCGTAAGAAGTAGAACCTGAGTAAATGGTAACTGTGATCTCGTCTCCCTTTACCGTGATCGTACTGTCATCTTCAATGTTAAATACACCATTCTGCGTATGGGCATTGCCATAAGCGTCATATATTCCGTTCGGATAGCTTGCCGCATCAAAGGTTTTCCCTACGTTCGGAATCCTGATAAACAGATTTCTTCCGCTGGTCAGCCAGCTTCCGTTGGTACGTCCCGGCGTAATCGGAACGTAGATTCCCTGCTGATCTGCAGATACCTGGAAGGTAAATGTGGTCTGGTCATCTTTCTGTGTTCCCTGTACCACCGGGTCTTTGGTGCTGTCATTTTTCTTTCCAAGATAAATTCTGTCATAGATCGTTCCGTCTACGGTAAATGTAACGGTTACCTGATCGCCGGAGAGTTTCGCAGAAGAACTTACTACCTTAAATCCGTTTAATGTTGCCGCAGTACCGCCCTGTTCTATGGTTACACCTGCCTCCGGCAGTTCAACATCTTCGCTTCCCTTTACTTCCGGCACAACCAGATACAACTGCTGATTGCTGTACCAGTTACCGTCCGGTTTTCCGAGAACAACCGGAATGGCTTTTCCTGTCAGGCTCTTATCCACGCTGAAGCTGAATCTCCATACCCCGTTGTCCTGTGTTCCGCTGATCACCGGTGTCTTGTTTTCATCACTGTTTTTACCAAGATACAGCTTGTCAAACGATGTGTTTGTGGTCTCCACGGTCAGATCGATCTTATCTCCATTCACCTTTGCCTCAAAGGTTGAGATCTGGAACATCTTGAATTCTGTTCCGTCCGCTTTGATCACCTGTGCTTTGGAGGTATCTGACGGTGTCACATCCGGATCCGGTGTTTCGGTCGGTTCCGTGGTCGGCTCCGGGTTTTCCCCGTTACCTTTGAACTCCGGAATCGTCAGATACAGGTCTGCTCTGCTGTAGAATGTTCCGTTTGCTTTGATCGGTACAAACTGTAATTTTGTTCCTGCTTTGCTCAGCGGAATGCTGAATTTGTATACCTGATTGTTATCCTCGTTGATCGTTCCCTCAATGACCGGTGTTTTCTTTTCATCTTCTTTACTTCCCAGGTAAATACCGGTGTATGAGAACTTTCCGGATGCATTCGCTTTCAGGTACAGTTCAATATTAATGTTTTCTCCATTCACTGTTGCGGTGGATTTTTCCACATTGAACATCGTAAATGCAGATCCGTCTGCTTTTTCTGCTGTGATACTGTTTTCCACTTTGCTTCCGTCCGGTACGGATGGTGCCGTGGTCGGTTCCGGATCTGTATCAGTGCTTCCCAGTGTCGGCAGTTTCAGTGCAATTTTACTGGAACTGAACTTCTGTGTCCTTCCGTTTCTCGGTACAAAGATGACTTCCTGACCATTTTTCTCTGCCGGTACGCTGAACGCGAATTTCTCCAGATTCAGCTCGGTATCCACTTCGCCCATTACCAGCGGTTCCTTGGTCTCGTCATCCCATCTTCCGATATACAGTGCATCGTATGTAAACCTTCCACTGCTCGCCGGACTTACATAGATTTCCACATCGATCCGATCCCCGTTCAGGGTTGCTGAAGATTTTGCAATTTTAAACATGGAATAATCCGTTCCTGCTTTGTCTCCGTTAGCTTGATCCGTCGCATATACTGCTTTGATTACATTCTCTGCTGTACTGCTGTTATCCGCTGTGGTAACTACAGATTTCTCTTCTTTCTGATCCTCTGCCTGCGTCTGCTCTTTTGTCTCTGTCTTTGCAGATGCTGTCTGAGATTTCTCCGGTACCTGGCAGAAGACATCTTCTTTTGTGTACCACTCACCGGATGCTTTCATGCCCGGTACGATCTGTAATTTGCTGCCAAGCTTCTCCTCGCTGACGACAAACTGGAAGGTGTACTGTCCGTTCGGACTCTTCTTTCCTTCTACGACCGTTTTTTTCTCGGTATCTTCTTTCTTTCCTACATATAACTGATCATACACATCGCTGTCTGTATAAACCGTAACCAGGTATTCGTCTTTGGTTTCAATCAGCTCTGTCTTTGTCACTTTCAGATCCGGTAACTCTTTTACAGTTTCTGCATCCGCTGCACTGTCCTTTGTTTCCGTTGCTGCTTCTGCTTTTTCCTGTTTACTTTCCGTTTCCTTTTCTTCCTGTGTTGCTTCCTCTTTTACAGGTTCTTTCGTTGTCTCCGAAGTCTCTGTCACCTGCTGTGTAACTTCCACAGTCGCTTCCGGCTCTGTTGTCACCGGAACTTCCGCTTCGCTCACCTGCCCGGCCACTTCCGTATCCGGAGCAGCAGCAAATGTGCCCGACGGCATACCCAGTGCCATCATTACAGACAGAGATACCGAAAGTACTCTCTTTCCTGTTCCTTTCATCTCACATTTCCTTTCTTTATAAATGGTAACTGTTCAGTACCTTCACAGTTACAAGGCAAAATGCATTTAAAATCACCTTCGGTGATGGCATTTTGCCTTGTATGTCTCGGGATTTTGGCATATTCATGCCAAAACACCTCGCGGGATACTACCTACTGAATAGTTACAATAAATGTGGCGGTCAAACGAGAAGTGACCGTAAACCCGTCAGCATACAAGTTTCCTGAACATAAAAAAATAGCCATATCCTTCTCGAAAGTCAGATACAACTACAGACACACAATCCCTGTCTTCAGATTGAAACAACATAATAATGCTTTTCGATCTTTTGGAGTTCTGCTTTCTTCGGAAGCTCATCACCAACTTTCCCAGCAGGTTTTCTGACTCACAGATCATCGCCTTGTCAAACCTTCTCACATGATCTCTCCATGCAATGGCATCCCATGACAACACTCCCTGTTCACAGTGACCGGATCGTTCAGGACTCCCACCTGATTCCCTATTATCCCCGCAGCAGCAACCGCCACCTTGAGGCACTGGAAAACTCTGTCATCTGTAAGTATAACAAAGTCCCAAAATAAGTCAACCCTTCTTTCTCTCTGACACTTCATGCATTGAATACCTATTTTATTTGCATAATCGCTCTCCTCCATTTTCAAACGATTATAATGTTCTCACCATCTAAATTTTCATTCAAAATATGTATTGCTAAATTCACATTCCAAAATTCAATTCTTTCAGAACTGCCATCCTTTCTCTTCATCCACACTCAGAAACACTCTCTTCCCTTTCATTTATCTCAGTTTCCGCCACCGTCAGAAACGCAGAAACACCTGACAGGAACTGCAGCCTTTTGCTGGTGTTTTTAGCACAGATGAAATCCATCGTTTACGGAAACTTAGGCGCGAAGCCTTTGCTGAGCGTCTTAGTTGCAGTTAACGATTAGTTCAGCTGTGCGTTACCAGCGGTTGCTGTTCCTGTCAGGTGGTTCTGTGTTTCGTCCCCTTTGAAGATCCTAGTCTTTTCTAAACTCTAACCCAAACCTCCATCTCATTCTCCCCCCTGTTAGCCCACGTATAATAAGGCACAAACCTCAACTCCACAGGCTTTCTCTCCTTCTTCTTATACACATGATACAACTCCCCCTCTTTCTTCGCCGTATCCACAACTCTATATCCCTCCATCAGCACAACCTTCACCTGATTTCCACAGATCTCCCCATCCGAAACTCGTGCCTCAGCCTCCGGCTCCACCTCCAGAAGATGCAGATTCTCCCCATTATCCACCGCTTCCAGACAATACACAACCGGTCCGCGCATCACTGCCACCCTGCCGGCATCCTCACGAACCCTTTCGTCCGCCTCTACCAGCCGTACCGGCATCGCAAAATGAAGCTTCACCGTATCACTTTCTCCCCATGCCTTCTTCACATACAGGTACCCGTCTTTCACTGATACCTCGTCCTGCTCGGCGCCTTCCAGGGTATATGCCCCTTCACACCATCCCGGAATCCGCATCGCAAGTACAAACTCCGTTCCCTTCGCCTCTACCGTGACCGCAACCTCCCCGTCCCACGGCATCTGCGAATCCACACGCACCTGTACCTCGCGCTCGCCAACCATTTTCTTCAATGTACTTCCCATATACAGATGTACAAACAGCGTATCCTCTTTCTCCGTAAACGCATACGCCCCGATCGAACTGATCAGTCTCGCCAGATTCGGCGGGCAGCATGCACAGCCAAACCATTTCTGCCGTACCGGTTTGACATGGAATTTTCTCTCATCCTTATGACACGCTTCCGGCAGTACCTCCAGCGGATTTACATAGAAGAAACTCTTTCCGTCCAGTGCCATGCCGCTTAAAATCCCATTATACAGCGCCAGTTCCATCACATCCGCATATTTTGCATCCGGGCAGATCTCCAGCATCCTTCTTGCAAAAAATACCAGACCGATCGAAGCACAGGTCTCCGCATACGCCGTATCATTCGGCAGATCATAGGGAAAGGAAAATGCTTCGCCGATATGTGTACCGCCAATTCCACCGGTGATATACATTTTCTCTTTTGTGATGCTGTCCCACAATTTCTCACACGCTGCATACAACGATTCGTCCCCGGTCATCCTTGCGATATCTGCCATACCGGAATACAGATACACCGCGCGCACCGAATGACCAACCGCTTCGTCCTGTTCCCTCACCGGCATATGTGCCTGATTATATGCATATCTCAGATCATCCTCATGACCACGTTTCACCTCTTCCGGGTGCTCTTTATCAAAATAATACGGACGTTTTCCACGCTCATCGATAAAGAATTTGCTCAGTTCCAGATATCTCGCCTCTCCGGTCACATCATACAGGCGAACCAGCGCCATCTCCGCAATCTCATGTCCCGGATAGCCCTTGCATTTTCCTTCCTCCGCGCCAAAATGCGCCGCCGCATAATCCGCAAACCGCGCCGCTGCCTTCAACAGCTTGTCTTTTCCCGTCGCCTCATAATAAGCCACCGCACCCTCGATCAGATGTCCCATACAGTACAGTTCATGATGATCTTTCAGATTGGTAAAAATATGATTCTTTCCATTAATAATATAGTAAGTATCCAGATATCCGTCGTCCTGCTGTGCCGCACACACGATATCGATCGCACCGTCTGCGATCCTTTCCAGTTCCGGATCCGGATGCTGGGTCAGAGAATACCCCACCGCCTCGATCCATTTGGAAAAATCACTGTCCTGAAAGACAAATCCATAAAATTTATCTTCCAGATGCTCCGGATCTTCCGGCAGTGTCTCAAAACCGCGGAAGGTATATTCCGGTTCCTTAAATGCATCTCCCAGTTCTCTTCTCTCCTGATTCTTTTTTGCCGCCACCTTAAAATTCCGCATGGCAAAACTCGGAGCCGCCCCCTCTACCCGGTCATTGAGTGCCTCCCACTGATACGGGATCACTTCTTTTTTTACCAGTTCCATCTCCCGTTTCCAGAAACTGTCGTTGATCTGCATGCTGCGCAGTGACAGCGGATGTGAATACATTTTTTTATCCATTTGCAATACCTCCTGTTTGCGATTATACTTACGGTAGGACTTGAACCTCACGTTTTTCTGGTTCTATCCTAATATAATTTTGCTGATTTATACATTGATCATATGGAAACCGGCATGTATAAACTGGAAAGGTCTTACGATGGTACTTCTTGAGAAAATGAAACTGCATACGGTCGCAAGTGGCAACTATGTTACATCCGTCCACGGGATGCTGCACCCGGACCGTATTTTAAAAGAACATGATTTTTTATATATTTTAGATGGAACCTGGGAAATCCGGGAAGATGGCGTGATCTATCAGCTGCACAGCGACGATCTTCTGATTCTTGCTGCCGGACGTCATCATTATGGACTGGAGATGTGTAATCCAGGAAACCGTCATATGTATATCCATGTACTTCCCACCCGCGCGGAAGAACAGTATAACCCGTCTCACACCACAACGGATGACCTGCCCGGAACGGAAAACGAGCTGTTCTCCTATTCCAGTCTGCTGCACTGTCAGCAGGCTCCCCGCGTCCGGCAGTATATCCAGGATATGATCTCTGTCTTATGGAGCCAGTCCATAGAACGGGAAAACCGGCTTTCTTTACTTTTTTCGCTTCTTCTGTGTGAACTTTCCCAGTTAGAAGCACAAAAAAACAGCCGGAAACCCTCCGATCCTATGATTGAAGAGATCATCCGACTGATTCATTCTACACCGCAGACCTTTTTTTCCGCTTCGGAAATCGCCTCCCGGTATTATATCTGTGAGCGTACCCTGAACAACCGCTTTCATAAAAACTGTGGAAAAACCTTCCCTGCGTTTCAGATGGAAACCCGGCTTGAGATGGTCCGCCAGTTTCTCCTAGCCCAGCCAGACACCAAGTTGCGTGAAGCCGCTATCAACTACGGATTCTGCGATGAATTTCATCTGAGTAAAGCCTTTAAAAGGCAGTTCGGCCTCTCTCCGTCCCGTTACCGACAGATTCATGGATAACACAGGAAAAATCCTAGCCTTTCATCCGCTGATGCAGAGCTGCCACCAGATGAGCGACCTTTTCTTTTGTATCTTCCCGGCTGTACGGTACTCTGGCTGCAATCCGGTCGATATAATGATTCTCCCGGATGATCTGCCAGGTTTCCGGGAAATTGATATCAAAATACAGTGCCAGGTATGACACCCAGTAATCCATCCCCGATACGCGGTCCGCAGAAAGCACGGATTCTCCCGCCAGACAGGACGCCCACACTTTTTCAGAAATCGGACTTGCTCCCACGGTCCCTTCATCCATATCCAGCAGCGTCTCCATCGTCTCTTCCAGTTTTACCCGGCAGTTATCCAGCTTGTCTGCATCCCGGATCAGCCGTGCATGCAGCAGCGTGTGCGCATCGCTAATCCCTTCCAGACGAAAATCGCTGTGTTTTGCGATTGCTGTCTCGATCAGTTTGTCAAACGTATCTTCTTTTACAAACCGTCGTATCATTTTCTCCGGTCCGAAAAGCAGCTCTGCGCCATACACCGCATGATCCATGGTTCCCGGCTCAAAACTGTGGAATCGCCTGATCTGCTCAAACCGTCCGATATCGTGCAGCAGCCCGATGATCTTCGCCAACTGACCATCTTCCTGTCCCAGATGCATCCGGGTTGCGATCTCTTCCGCACAGTCTACCACACAGTAGGTATGTACGATTTTCAGATGAATCTTGTCATCCGTCCTGTCATACTCATCCAGATACGTTTCAAAAGCCGCCTTTGCCGCTTCAAAATCAATATGCAATTCCTGTTTCTCCACCGTTTTTTCCTCCTGTTTTAGTAACTGTTCCGTACCTTCACAGTTACCCGTTTTACAACAATGCTTCGCAGACTTTTTCCAGATTGTCACGGATCTTGAACCGAAATTTCCAAGAATACCTTATTATTTTGTTTTCAGAATCCTTGTATATTATAACATATTTTTTTCATACCTTACTACTCTATTTTATCTTCCAAGTTCCCAGAACGCAACCGCACTCGCCGCTGCCACATTCAGAGAATCCACGCCGTGGCTCATCGGGATCTTCACAGTATAATCACACGCTTCCATCGTCTCTGCCAGAAGTCCCTCTCCTTCCGTTCCGAGAATGATCGCCAGTTTTTCCTGGCTTTTCAATCCGGGATCATCGATCTCCACGGAATCATTCCGAAGTGCCATCGCCACGGTTTTAAAACCGATTTCTCGTAACTGCTCCATCCCCTGTGCCGGCCACACCGTCTTTTTATCAAAATACGTCCACGGAATCTGAAATACCGTTCCCATACTGACTCTCGCCGCCCGGCGATAGAGCGGATCGCTGCACCCTCCGGTCAGAAGTACGGCATCCATGTGAAGCGCCGCCGCCGAGCGAAAGATAGCTCCCACATTCGTCGGATTCACAACATTTTCCAGAATCGTAATCCGCCTTGCTCCCCGGCAGACCTCTTCCACCGAAGGAAGCTCTCTCCTTCTCATTGCACAAAGCATCCCTCTCGTCATGGCAAAACCGGTAAGTTTCCGTAACACCGCATCCTCCGCCGTATAGACCGGGACTTCGTCCCACCGCTCCAGAATCTCCACCGCTTCCCGATCCATATCCTGATGCGCCACCAGAAAAGAGATCGGCTCATACCCCGCCTGCAGCGCCCGACCGATCACCTTTGGACTCTCCGCAACAAAAATCCCCTGCTTCGGCTCCGCATACCGCAGCAGCTGCACTTCCGATAATCGCGCATACAGATCCAGGTTCGGGTCGTTGAAATTTGTGATTTCTATATGATTTTTCATGATTATACCTCTACTCTTCATCTGACATCTGTTCTTCCAGCAGTTTTTGCA
>ERZ1034901.1802-NODE-1802-length-14412-cov-6.628265_pt1 | contig 14412 bp, 28 predicted proteins | sample MGYA00520628_ERZ1034901 | MGnify/ENA primary metagenome ERZ1034901 (study PRJEB33766, sample SAMN09781783) | gut metagenome | biome: gut microbiome | host: Homo sapiens | place: Madagascar | study: EMG produced TPA metagenomics assembly of the PRJNA485056 data... | reverse complement strand
GCGGCACGCTAAGGTACGTTGCGGGCATGTTTTGCCGTTTGACCTGGCAATTCAAAGTAGTTAACGGTACGTTACGGTACGTTACGGCACGGCCTAATGCTACCGACAATGCTACCGGCAGGGCTACCGCCCTCGAAGCGGCTTTCCAGCAGGCCGACCGCCGCCTCGTTCGCCTCCGTGTCGTCGTGGACGTACACCCCCGCCATCTCGATGCTCGACCATCCTGCTATCGACGTCAGGGCGGCGGCGTTCGCCCCGCTGTTGGCGAGCATCGTCAGGAAGGTGTGCCGCAGCTCGTGCGGGCGGCAGTCGACCCCTACCTCGGACATGTGGGCCTTCCACCACCGCGCGAGGTTCTGGGCGCGCATGCGCGTGCCCACGGAGCTCGTGACTATCGGCGTCTCGGGGGCCTGCTCGATGCCGAGGAGCGACAGCTGTGACGCCTGCGCGACCCTCCACGCCTCGAGGCTCGACGCGAGCTGCGGGAGCATCGGGACGGCTCGGACGCCCGCCGCCGTCTTCGGCTCCTTGACCTCGCCCGTGCGCTCGGCGACCGAGCGGGATATGAAGACCATCCCGCCGCGCACGTCGCGCCACTCCAGGCCCACGGCCTCGCTGCGCCTCAGCCCCGCGAGCAGCATCAGGCGCACGGCGACCGTGTGGGCGTCGAGCGGCATCGATTCGAGCATGGCCAGGGCGCGCCGCACCTGGTCGAACGGGAGGGCCTGCTTCTCGGGCGTGTCGCGCTTCGGCGGCCTCACGAGGTCGAGGGGGTTCGCGTCTATGAGGCCGTCGAGCTGCGCCTCGCGCATGACCATGCGCATGGTGGTGTAAGTCTTCGCCATCGTGGTTCCCGAGAGGGCGCGCCCCGACGGGTTGTTGCCGCCCTTGATCGAGGCGAGGCCGTCGACGACGCGGGAGCGGTCTATGGCGATCAGCGGCAGGTCGCCGAACTCCATGCGGAGCCGCCTCAGCTCCACCTCGTTCTCAAGGAGCGTCTGGGTTGCAAGCTCCCCGCCGCTCTTCCTGCGGTCGAGCCACCTGGCCGAGTACTCGGCGAACGTCTCCATGCTGACGTGGGTCGCGACTTCGGCGGCGAACGCCCGCGCCGCCTTCTCCGCCTGGGAGTACGTCCCGTCGAACCGCCTGAACCTGCGCTTGCCGGCGCAGTCGTTCGCCTCAAGCCTCCACTTGCGGCACCTGGCCTTCGGCTTGTCCTCGAGGCGCGTTATGCCGCCCTCGCCCTTGCTGCGCGCCATGGCTATATCAGGTTGGGGATGGCGTACACGTCCACGGAGTCGTGCTCGGGAATGCCATCGAAGGCGTAGGAGATCTCAAAGGCCGACTTCTTGCCGTCTGGGCACGGGTTCGAGTAATCGATGCTCTGTGAATACCCGGCGATCTCGCCCCCGCTTCTGAAGACAGCAAACACTGAAACTCCACGGTCGAAGTCGCATCCTGTGCCGTTCGTGAACTCCCCTGTTACCTTTTTCCCCGTGTCCGTGACGCCCGACACGGGCAAGTCCGCCAACGTGTAGTCGTTGCCCGGCTTGCTTCCATCTTTGAAAGAGAAATCGACCGTCACTTCGTAGGGCTTTTCCTGAAGATCAGAAAGGATGCCGCCGACGGGCATAACGTCGTTGGGGGCTACCCATGCAGCGTAGAACGTCGAGTTTGCGAGGACCGTCCCGTTCTCTGACCTCGCCGTGACGTTTAGAGGCATCCCGACGTAGCAGTTTACTGGGTCGGGGTTCGAGACGATGGCGCAGAACCTGATATATCCGCTGTCGGAGTAAGACCACCCGCTCTCCTTCACGTGCGGTTCGCTCGGTTCGCCCGCATCCTGCTGAGGCGCGCTTGCGGTCGCCTGCTGTTCCTCGGCAGAATCTGCTTGCGTAGCGCTGCTGTTATTGTTATCTGCCGTTCCCGAAGAGCACCCCGCCAATGACACAGCGAGAATGCCCGAAACAAACGCAGCGGCTGCTTTTGCTCTCATCATTTCGCTTCCCCTTCCTGCTTAGGCTTCGCCTTCTGCTTCTCGGCGCGCTCTATCTTCTTAACTGCCTTCGCCGTCTCGTCGTCGTTCAGCTCGTTGCGGAACAGGCGCTTGACGAGCGCGTCGGCTATCTCTGAGTTCTTGAGCATCTGACCCGTCTCGCTCTTGAGGTCGATGCGGATGCGGTTCAGCACTCCGTCCGACAGCACGTGGTTGGCGAGGTTTCGGGCCGACAGCGCCACGCGACGCTGGTAATAGTCCTCTATGTCCTTCTTGCGGTTCGCCTCCTCGCTGAGCAGGTAGAAGAGACGCGCTTTATCGGCGGGCCTCATGTCCCTGTCGGAGATGCGCACCGTGAACACGTGGCGGGTTACTGGTATCTTGCCCTCAAGCTCGGTGCGGTACGCCTGCCACTCGTCGCCGTTGGTGAGGATGCACCAGTCTATTCCCTCGTCGACGGCGTACTGGCGCGCCTGGTTGAGGTGGCTCTCCTTGAGCTTGAGGCCTATCTGCTTCACCTCGACCACGAACACCTCCTCGTCGTCGGTCTTGACCACGTAGTCTGCGTATCGCGAGTTGATCATCTGCTCGGCGGTGACGTTCTCGAACTTGTCCCAGCCGAGCAGCTCGCAGAGCATATCGGACACGATCTTGCGGGTATCGGCCTCCTTGTAGTCGTCGCGCATGGCGCGCTCGACGATGCCCGTCATGCGGCGCAGCCCCTTGCGGATGCGCTCGACGGCCTTCTCTTGGTAGACGTACGCCATGGGCTACTCCATCTCCTTCTTAGCTTGGTACCAGACGACCGTGCCGACGAGGCTAACGGTTCGACCGTCCCCTTGCTGCACCACGATGTCGGCGTGCTCGGGGTTGCTCGACTCGGGCGAGAGCATCATGCTCGTCGCGCCCATGTGAAGGCGTCTCATGACGTACTCGGTCCCGTCGATGCTCACGGCCGCTATCGAGCCGTCGGCTGGCGCTCGGTCGGGGTCGACGAGTATATAGCAGCCCTCGGGGTAGACCCTGTCCATGCAGTCGCCCTCGACCTCCAGGAAGTACGCGTGCGGGTGGTTCGCCGCGACGCTCGCGGGAAGCTCGACCGTGCCGTCCAGGTTCTCGGGGTCCGTCGGGTCGCCTGCGTGGACGCGGCCGCGCAGGGGCAGGAAGGCCGAAACCGAGCCAGTGGGCGAGATAGCGCCGGAAGGGGCCTCGGTGAGGCCGTGCAGCTTCGCGTAGAAGCCGTCCGCGTAGCCGAAGAGGTCTTGCTCGGTCACCCCGAAGACCTCGCACAGCTTGTCGACGATCGCCTTCTGCCTCGGCTTCTCGACGTCGCCGCCCTCCCACTTTATGACGGTCTGCTCGCGCACGCCCACGCGGTCGGCGAGCTGCTTCTGCGTAAGCTTGTGGCTGTTGCGCACGGCTCGGATGTTCTTGCTGAATTGTGACTTCATGGGCATACCTCCTAAACGTATTAGACCATCGCGGCTAAAAAAATTATAGATGTTATTAAAATATAGGTTTACTTCGAATATAAATACGTTTAAGATATAGGTATCGCGAAGGGGCAACCCGAGCGGGCACCTTGAAAACCGAAGATAGAGGCGCGGAGTAGCGACCCAGCAGCTCCTGGGCGTGAACCGCGTATAAGAACGAGAAGACTGAACGGGAAGACGAGTTAACAGGAGGTGAGAGCCTGTGGCAAGTTTGGTTGCTAAGGCGCGAATGACCGCGCTGAAGAGCCAAGAGGACTTCGCGCCGCTTCTCGGCGTGACAGTCCAAACGCTCTGCAAGTACGAGCAGGATCCGGACCAGTGGATGACGCCGAATCGGCTCAAGATCTACTACAGCAATGTCGGGCAGGATGGCAAGCGGCTGCTCAAGCAGTACGCGGCCTCTTTTTTTGCATAGCAACATACGGTTCAAACATAGGTTAGCGAGAAAGAGCCGACATGAACGAGAAGGGCGCGGGCGTCCTTTTGGCGGGCCTCGCAGAGGCCGAGCCTTGCGGGCCGTAACCAAGCCGTAACCCGCCCGAGTCGGGCGTTACCGAGCCTGCATCGGCGCGTAACCGACCGCAGCGTAGGCTTCTGGGCATCGGGAAGGAGGGAGCGATGGAGCAGTTTCTCGAGGTGCTCGACATCGTCGCGAAGCTCTGCGTGTGCGCGTTCATGGTCCTGCAGGGCTGCATCGACCGCATCACGTCGAGCCAGATCAAGGATCTACAGGAACAGGTGGACGAACTGAAGCAGGGTGGCGATGCCGCACGGCAACGCTAAGACCTGCCCGGCGGTGATGAGCTTCTGTTTCAGGCGCTCGAAGAAGGCGCGGCGCTTGAACGCCCGCCAGTACCTGTATCGCGGGTTGTACCGCGAGTAAGCCCAGAGCTCGCCCGAGTATGTCGCAGGTTTTTCCATGCCCCGCATGGTACGGGGCGAGTCACGGGAAGGAGAAGGGGATGGACTGGTTGGAAAGGCTGTTCGCCTTCGCTGCGTTCTTCAACACATGCTGGATCCTTTGGGGCGTCTTATCCGTAAAGGAGATGCTCAAGCAGCATGACGAGGGCTCCGCCGACGAAAGAGCCGACGATCGCGACGGCGAACTGTAGTGCGACGTCGGCCCTTCGCTCGCGGCGCTCGGTTTTCCTAGCCTCCGCGATGCGGAGCGTCTTGCGGCGGTCTATGTGCTTCGGAGTTTTCCCCATGCCTCAAAGGTACGGGGAGCGTCACGGGAAGGAGAAGAGGATGAAGGAAGAGCTTCGGGAGATGCCGCCGCTGCTCACGCCGCAGCAGCTCGCCGACATGACGGGCGGGCAGGTGAACGTGAGCACCGTTCGGCGGAAGTGCGCGGCGGGAGAGATACCAGCCGTGAAGGTAGGCAAGAAGTGGTTCGTCGTCCGCGACAGGCTGCTGGAGACGGCATGAGCGCCGAGCAGCAGAGGTGGACGTCGGGGCAGATACAGGTTCTGCGCCGGTACGGCTCCCAGGGAGTCGACAAGTGCGTGCGCATGATCTACGGCCGCTACGGAGTGCGCCGAACGAGGGCGTGCGTCCAGAAGAAGGCCAGCAGGCTGGGCATCAGCCTGTGCGAGAGGGCGACGTGCCCCAGGTGCGGGCGCACGGTGCGCAGGCTCCGAGAGACGTCGGGGCTGTGCGACGTGTGCCACGAGAGGGCCTTCACGGGACCGCGCGAGGAGATGTCGCGCGTCATGCGCGAATCGGAGTACACGAAGGAGGAGAAGGATGCGATCGACAACGCGAAGCGGGAGCGCAACCGCAACAGAAAGCGCGCCCAACGCGAGAGGGAAACAGTCAAGCAAAGCGTCAAACCCCAGGCCGAGCGCGAATGAGATTAACGAGATGGGCGTCGGGCTGGCGCTCATGTTCGCCGCCTTCTTCGCGCTCGTCCTCGCCGACATGGCGGTGGCGCTGTGAGCGCGCTCGACCGCTACGGCGGAGCCGAGGCGTACGCGTACCACGACAGGGTCAGCTCCGAGGAGCGCGAGCGCGAGCTGAGGTTCGGCACGTGCGGCGGGTGCCTGCACGCCTTCACGTGCGAGGCGGGCGGCTGCGTCTGCCTGGCCGACCCGCTCGACCCGTACGAGGTGGACCCGCGCGCGACGGCCAGCGAGATGGGCTGCGAGGAATGGGAGGCGGCGTGAGGCAGAGGTTCGAGGTGGCGGGCAAGCTGCCCAGCCTCAACGACTACGTGAGCGCCTGCCGCTGCAACCCCTACAAGGGGGCGAAGGCGAAGAAGGACGCCCAGGAGGCCGTGGCATGGGCCATCAGGGCCGCGAGGCTCAAGCCCATGCGACCGCCCGTGACGGTGGGCTTCACGTGGGTGGAGCCAGACATGAGGCGGGACAAGGACAACATCTCCAGCGCGAAGAAGTACGTGCTCGACGCGCTGGTGGAGTGCGGGGTCATCCCCGACGACAACTGGAAGTGCATCGCGGGGAACCTGCCCGACCAATACAAGGTCAACAAGGCGAACCCCCGCGTGATCGTGGAACTGGAGGAAGTCGATGAATAACAGGGACAGGGCGGCCATCGCCGCCTACCTGGTGGACAAGCTGGGCAAGCTAGACAAGCTCACCGGCGAGGACGTGACCATAACCGCCTACGTGACGGGGCGATCGGTCGGCGTCACGGTGATGTGGCCAGACGACGAGGAGGAGGACGACGGGGGGTGGGTGCAGTGCTGACGGCGGACGAGAGGCTGGCGCTGCTGGCCGCCATCGACAAGAAGGTCGGCCCCGCGCTCAAGGACGCGAAGGCCGAGGCGTGCGCGCAGCTGATGGAGCGCTGCGCTGAGGACGGCACCGACCGCCGCGCGGTCACAGTGGGCGGCGAGAAGGTAGGGACGATCGGCGTGAGCTACGCCAAGGCGCGGCCCGTCATCATGGACGCCCGCGCGGCCATCGAGTGCCTGCGGGACATGGGGCTGACCGAGGAGGTGCCCGCCAAGGGCTGGGAGGACGCCTTCACCGCAATCGCCGGGACCGTGGTCGCGAAGGACACGGGCGAGGCCGTCGACTGGGCGGCATGGGAGCCCGAGAGGCCGAAGGGCGCGTCGGTGCGCATCGGCGAGCCGCAGAAGGTGCTCGACGCGTTCGGGGGGCGCCTCTCGGACGGCGGGCCGCTGGCGCTGCTGGAAGGGGGCTCGGAATGAGGGAGCTGGCGAAGTACGAGGACGCGAGCGGCCGCGAGGTGACGCTCACAGACGTCGACATAAAGCGCGTCATCTGCGACAACCCGAACGTCACCGACAAGGAGATGAAGCTGTTCGTCGAGCTGTGCAAGGCGCAGCGGCTCAACCCCTTCGTCAAGGAGGCATACCTGGTCAAGTACGGCGGCAACCCCGCGACGATGGTCGTGGGCAAGGACGTCTACACGAAGCGAGCGCAGGCGAACCCGCGCTTCAAGGGCCTCCAGGCTGGCGTGTTCGTAGTCGACGGGAACGGCAAGGGCAAGGAACGCGAGGGCTCGATGGTGCTCCCGGGCGAGACGCCCGTCGGCGCATGGTGCAAGGTGTACGTGGACGGCTACGACGTGCCCATATACGACAGCGTGTCGTTCGACGAGTACGCTGGGAAGAAGCGCGACGGCTCGCTCAACTCGACGTGGGCGGGAAAGCCCGGGACGATGATACGCAAGGTCGCCGTGGTGCACGCCCTGCGCGAGGCCTTCCCCGAGGACTTCCAGGGCCTCTACGATGCCGCCGAGATGGAGCAGGCGATGAGGCCGCCCGAGGATGGCGAGGAGCCCGCTGAGGTCGTATGCGAGGCCGATGCCGTGGAGGTCTCCGAGGCACCGCCGAAGCGTCTCGACGCCGCACTTGAGGAGGCTCGGGCGGCGACCGCAGACGCGCTCACGGCTGCGAAGAGGCGAGCCGCCGACGCCATGCGCGCCTACTGCGAGCGAAACGAGGCCGACTACGGGGCCGAGCTTGAGGAGTTCAAGGAGCGGATGGCTCTCCACGCCGATGACCCGTCGTGGTTCGAGGCTCAGGCGAGCTTCTACGAGGCGAACTGATGGACGCGATCGACCTCTGGGACGCGCTCATGGAGGACAGGCGGCTGATGAAGGCCGCGGTCAACGAGGCGAGCGCGCGCGGCAAGGTCTACGCCGTGAAGAAGGCCGACTACTACAGCAAGAAAAGCGCGGCGGCGCTCAGGATGAAGGCGGACGGGATGCCCGTCACGCTCATCGACGCCGCCGTGAAGGGGGTCGACGAGGTGGCCTCGGCGATGCTCGAGATGCAGTGCGCCGAGGCCGAGTGGCGGGCGGCCATGAAGGCGGTCGACGTGTACCGGGAGGACTGCCGCATCGTCTACGACCAGATCAAGCGCGCCCAGGCGGGCGACCCCGACTACCTGTGAGGGAGGAAAGAATTATGAGCATCAACAGAGTATGCATCAGCGGGAACCTGACCCGCGACCCCGAGCTCCGCTCCACGGCGGGCGGGACGTCGGTCATGGGCTTCGGCGTGGCCGTGAACGAGCGGCGCAGGAACGCGCAGACGGGCGAATGGGAGGACTACCCCAACTTCGTCGACTGCACCATGTTCGGAAGGCGCGCCGAGGCCATCGAGCGCTACCTGAGGAAGGGGGCGAAGGTCGCCATCGAGGGCAGGCTGCACTACAGCTCCTGGGAGAAGGACGGCCAGAAGCGCAGCAAGCTCGACGTGACGGTCGACGAGATCGAGTTCATGGCCCCGCGCGAGGACGGCGACGGGGGCCGCCCCTACGGCTCGGCAAGGCCGCCGCAGAAGCCCGCCCAGGCCGACCTCTACGACGAAGACATCCCCTTCTGAGGCGGCGGGCGATGCTGTACTTCGACCACGACACCGCCGCCATGGGCGACCCGAAGCTGTCGGAGCTGTGCATAGAGCACGGCCCGGGCGCGGTCGCCGCCTACTGGGTGGCGCTTGAGCAGATATACCGAGAGGAAACCCCCTTGGTTGTGTTCGGGAACCAAGGCGGTAACCGAAGCCTAACCAAGGTGGTTGGCCATTGGCTGTGCACGGACGCGGAGACGCTCGAAACGTGGTTTTCCACCATGGTGGACATAGGCCTCTTCGAGCGCGACGCCGACAACCCAGACGCCATCATGAGCGCCCGCGCCGCGAAGAACATACAGGCGTACCGCGAGAAGCGCGAAACCGCACGTCAGAACGGGAAAAAGGGCGGGCGTAAACCGACAGCGAAACCAAGCAGAAACCGACGTGGAACCGAGTCGGTTTCCGACGGGAAACCGAGCGCCAAGCTAATAAAAGGAAAAGAAAAGGTATTGGTAACCCATAAAGGGTTACCAAATACCTACGCGCCGTGCGTCGCGGCTGCGGCAGGGGCCGCGCCGCCCGCCGCGTGCCCGAAGTGCGGGTCGCCGCTCGTCGCCACAGACGTCTCGTCGACGGGCTGGTGGTGCGACGGGTGCATGGAGGAGGCGGTGCCGCGATGAGGGACGTCTGCACCGTGAACGCCCTGCTTCGCCCGATGATGGGCCGCCCCTCGGTGCGCAGGCCGTACTGCGCCGTCTGCGGCAGGGCGGGCGTCCCGCTCAACCAGCACCACGTCGTGCGGCGCGGGGCGGGGAGGCTCGTCGTCGGCGGCGTCGAGGCCGAGAAGCCGACGGTGACGCTGTGCGGCAGCGGCAACGCGGGCGGGTGCCACCGCAAGGCCCACGACGGCAGGCTGCACTTCCGCTGGGTCGGCGGTGACGACGGTCACTGGGAGCGCAAGCTCACCGCCCGCCCGTGCCGCTACCAGGAGGCGCTGGCCGACGAGTCGGGATGGAGGTGGCTGCTGTGACCGAGGCGTGGCACGGGACGGTCGGCGGGTACCACAACCACGGATGCCGATGCCCCCTGTGCAGGGCCGCCCGGCGCGAGGAGTCGGCCCGCAGCAGGGCCAGGGCGCGGGAGGCGTCGGCGGAGCGGAGGAGGACCAGGCGCAGCGCGCTGGTGGAGGACGCCGCCGGGCTCGACGAGGTGGCGCTCTACTTCCCCGGCGAGGGGTTTCGGACGGTGACGCTCCCCCCGATGGGGGAGCTTGAGAGGAGAGACGATGGGCGAGATTGACGAGGAGCGTACAGCGCCGCCTGGCGGCAAAACGTGCGGCACGTGCGCCAGCTACGCCGAAATCTGCTGCGACTACGGCGTGTGCGAGCGCGACCTCAGGCTGGCGGCGCGCACCCTGGTGACGGGGAGCGACCCCCGATGGGTCGACGCGATGCGCGTGGTCGGGTGGGCGTCGGACAACCTGGTGGACGCCCAGGGCGGCGCGTGCGGCAGATGGGAGGGCTTCGAATGGGAGTGATCGTGGGCACCGTCCCCGTCTTCGCGTCCACGGAGGCCGACAAGGCCCAGGCGATGAAGGTCGTCGAGGAGGCCGCGGAGGTCTTCGGGGCGTGGCAGACGTGGGTTGACGGCGGCTGGTGCGCGGGCGACCGACGCGCGCTGCTCGACGAGTGCGCGGACGCCATCCAGGCGGTCTGCAACCTCGCCGCGTCGCTGGGCGTGCGCGACATGACCGACCGCATGCACGAGTGCAGGAAGCGCAACGAGGAACGGGGGCGGATGTGACTGCCGGGCGAGGCCTTGCGCCTCGCGTGCGGCTCCGTCCCCCGCGAGGCGCAAGTCCAAGGGGCGCAACGGCAAGATGCGCATCAGGGTCGAGTGCCCGAGGTGCAGGGCCAAGACGCGCTGGCACGACACGCACGGCGGCGACATGGCCGAGTGGAACGCCCGCTTCTCGCGAGGGGAAGGGCAGTCGACTCCGACCGAGCGCCGCGCGGCGCGCCCAGTTGCCACCCCAGGCGTGACGCCCCTGGGATAATCGTTGTCGCGGGGCTTCCGCAAGCGGCCCCGCGCTTTCCTCCCGATCGCGCCAATGCGGCGCAAACCTCCCATGATGCCCCGCCTGTCTGGACGGGGCATCCGTTTCAAAGGCGTAACCGTATGGAAAACGGCCTGAAACGGAAGCACCACAACTGCCGCGTATCGTTGCGCAGCACGCAGGCGGAAAGTTGGGAGGGCTCTATGGGGATCGAGTACGACAGGGCTGTCGACGCGCTGGCCGATAGGTACGGCCTGGTGATGCTGTGCGAGGAGAATGGGTTCCCGTTCGCTCGGGAGGCCCGCGACGAGGGCCGCTTCGGCGTCTGGGTCGTGGCCAGGGCCACGGGCAGGGACTACGGCGAGGTGCTGACCGACGTCAAGCGGAAGCGGAAGTCCGACCACCCGTGACGCACCCGGGACAATGGTCTGGTCGGAAGGAGAGCTGATGGCTAGGTCGAAGGGGCTGACGGCGGCCCAGATACAGGAGCTCGTAGGCGGGCTTGAAGTCACGGTGGAGCCGATAGGCAGGCTCCAGGAGTACGCGGGGAACGCCAAGGAGCACACGGCCGAGCAGGTCGACCAGATCAAGGAGAGCATGCGCCAGGTCGGCTTCTGCGACCCCATCGGGGTGTGGACCAACGCCGAGGGCAAGTCCGAGGTCGTGGAGGGCCATGGTCGGCTCATGGCCGCGCTTGAGCTTGGGCTTGAGAGCGTGCCGGTGATACACCTGGACGGCCTGACGGACGAGCAGCGCCGCTTCTACGCGCTGGTGCACAACAAGCTCACGATGAACACGGGCTGGGACTTCGACAAGCTCAACTCCGAGATAGACTCCCTGGCCGATATCGACATGTGCGAGTTCGGCTTCGAGGACGGCTTCGACGCCATCCAAGACCTGCTCGAAGACGATTTCGTCTCCCTCAAGGAGGAGGCGGACGCCGAGTTCTACAACATCACGTTCACCTTCCCCGCCGAGACCAAGAGGGCCGTCAAGGCCTGGCTCGACGACGTCGGCAAGGAGCAGGCCGTAGCCATGATCGTGAAGGCGGCCCAGGCATGGGGATAGACTGCGGGAGCCAGGTGGTGCTCTGCGAGTACCCCATCAGGCTCGACACCTACGAAGGCTGCTCGCACGACTGCCGCTACTGCTTCGCCCGGATGAAGCGCGACATCTCCAACGTCAAGCCGCTGCACTGCGCCGAGCAGGTCAGGCGCTTCGCCGCGGGGAACAGGACCTCCACCACCAGCTGGTGCGACTGGCGCATCCCGCTGCACTGGGGAGGGCTTTCCGACCCGTTTCAGCCGGCGGAGCTCGAGCACCGCTGCACGCTTGAGGTCCTCCATGTCCTCAAGGAGACGCAGCACCCCTTCATCGTCAGCACCAAGGGCCGCCTCGTCGCGGAGGAGCCGTACCTGACGCTGCTCTCCGAGTGCGACGCCGTGGTGCAGATAAGCATGACCAGCCCGCTGCTCGACAAGCTTGAGGTCGGCGCGCCGACGTTCGCCGAGCGCATCGAGATGGCCGCCAGGCTCGCCCCGCGCGTCAAGCGCGTGATAGCCCGCGCGCAGCCGTACCTGCCGCAGTGCAAGGCCTCGCTGATGGAGACGCTGCCCGAGATGAAGCGCGCCGGCATCCACGGCATCACCCTCGAAGGCATGAAGTTCAAGCGCCGCAAGCCGGGCCTGGTGAAGGTCGGCGGCGACTGGGCCTACCCCGAGGATGAGCTTGAGCGCGACTACCTGGCCATACGCTCGCGCTGCCGCGAGCTGGGCCTGGCGTTCTGGTGCGCGGAGAACCGCCTGCGCAGCCTGGGCGATTCGACGGCGTGCTGCGGTTGCGGCGACCTGCCCGGCTTCGAGGGCAACCGCTTCAACTGCGTGAGCATCGCCAATGGCTCGGGGGGGGGTCCGTCCGAGCTGATGCGGCGGCCGGGGACGGCGGGCTGCTTCAAGTCGCTCCACCAGGAGGCCGGGATAGCCGATGTGATAGCGCGGAGGAGCTTTGCCGAGCTTATGACGGACGCGGCGGGTGCCTTCTGATGCCGCGCGAGGCAATGCGGCGAAAGGGCACCGGGACGGTGCTCGCCGGGGTCCCACAGTGCGCAGGGCGGTACGGCGCGTTGCTGCGGGAGTCCCCGTTCTGCCGTGCGATGATGGACTTCATGAGGTGATGCGCGAGCTGCTGACCCGCAGGCGCCCGCCGGAAGGCTCGGTCGTGCGGGTTGTGGGCGCGGAGCCGTCGAGGTGCTTCCGCTAGCGAAACCCAGGCCCCGCTTCGGCGGGGCCTTTCCTTTGCCCTGTGACCCATGGGGCACCATTTCCTTCATGGGAACTGCAAGAAAACATAGGGGCCAGCCGACGCGCTACAGCGCCGAGGTGCACGTGCCGTGGGGCGCGTCGCTGGCGCGTCGCGGCTGCTCAGACGCGGAAATCGCCGAGGCTTTCGGCGTGAGCGTCCGCACGGTGTACAACTGGAAGGGCTCTCACGAGGAATTCTTGCAGGCGATAAAGGAGTCGAAGAGCAAGGCCGACGAGGCGGTCGCGGCGAGCCTCTACGAGAAGGCCTGCGGCAAGGCGACACGGCGGGTGAAGAAGGTGCGCGAGGTCATCGGGGCCGACGGCGGGAAGGTCAGGCTCACGGAGGTCACCGAGGAGACCATGCCGCCAGACACCACGGCCATGATCTGGTGGCTGAAGAACCGCCAGCCCGAGCTGTGGCGCGACAAGCCCGCGCATGACGACACCGACACCGCAGTCCTCAAGGCCGCGAAGGAGCTGGTCTCCTCCGTCCAGAGCGCGATAGAGTAGCCCATGCCGCTCACCAAGATGCAGCAGGAGTACCTGCGGAGCTGCACCCACCGCTACAACGTGAAGTGCGGCGCGACGGGCAGCGGGAAGAGCTACCTCGACATAGCGGTCACCATCCCGCAGCGGATACTCGCGGCCAAGGGCGAGGGCCTCCTCGTCATGATAGGGAACACCCGTTCGACCTTGGAGCGCAACATCCTTGAGCCTATGCGATCGCTCTACACTCCCGACGTGGTGGGGAGCATCCGCGCGGACAACACGGCCATCATCTTCGGCAGGAAGGTGTACTGCCTGGGCGCGGACAAGTCCAACAGCGTCTCGCGCATCCAGGGCGCTACGTTCGAGTGGGTCTACGGCGACGAGGTGACCACGTGGGCGGAGCCCGTCTTCCAGATGCTCAAATCGCGCCTGCGCTGCCCCCATAGCCACTTCGACGGCACGTGCAACCCAGACAGCCCGAACCACTGGTTCAAGGCGTTCCTCGACAGCGAGGGCATCGACATATACCGCCAGGACTACACCATCTGGGACGGCGCGCTGCTGCCCGAGGTCGTGGCGCAGCTTGAGGCCGACTACGCGGGGACGGTCTACTACGACAGGTATATACGCGGCCTGTGGACGCAGGCGGAGGGGCTTATCTACCCGCGCTGGCGGGAGGCGCTCGAGCCGCGCTGGGAGGGCGGGGCCGACGAGTGGGCGGTCTCGTGCGACTACGGCACGCAGAACGCATTCGCGGCGCTGCTCTGGGCGCGCTCGGGCGGCACCTGGCACGTGGTGCGCGAGTACCGCTACTCGGGCCGAGACACGGGGCACCAGAAGACCGACGCCGACTACGTGGCCGACATGGCGGCCTTCTTGGGAGACCTGCCGCGTGACACCCCCTTCATAATCGACCCCAGCGCGACGAGCTTCCACGCGGCCATGCGGCGCGCGGGCCTGAAGGTCCGCAAGGCGCGCAACGCGGTGGAGGACGGCATCCGAGAGACCGCCGCCTGCATGCAGTCGGGCGCGGTTCGCGTTGCGGACGGCCTGCCCGAGCTTGCCAAGGAGTTCGCCGGCTACGTGTGGGACGCGAATGCCGACGGAGACAGGCCCGTCAAGGTGAACGACCACCTGATGGACGCCCTCCGCTACGGCGTCGCGACATTGAGGATGTACAGGCCGAGGGCGGCGTACGCGTCGCCCTTCGGGGCATAGGACGGAGGGGGACGGTTTGTCGGAGTCGACCATAGTCACCTACCAGGAGCTCGCCGAGGCGGGGTGTTAGCGCT